>Ga0315532_1002010_pt1 | contig 14365 bp, 10 predicted proteins | sample SalMarWE160370MG_FD_203082 | JGI IMG/M metagenome (GOLD analysis project Ga0315532, IMG submission 203082) | Salt marsh sediment microbial communities from the Plum Island Ecosystem LTER, Massachusetts, United States - Salt Marsh Sediment WE1603-70 ... | reverse complement strand
GCTTAGCCACATAGTCCTCAGACTCCAGTTGCATCCCCTCAAATTTTCTCCATCCCCTGATAAACCGTTCCTCAGGCCGGGAGTCTATCACCAGGACTGGCACGTCTTTATATCTGGGGTGCTGCTTTAGCCAGTTGTGCAATGAAAAAGCCTGTCCACTAGGAGTTACCGTGCCCAGAACAACGACATTAGGCCCCTCTGTCATCTTCTCCTGACCCTGTGCCTTGTTGGTGGCGGTGATTACGCGATAAGCTTTTGCTTCCAAAGTCATGCGCAACGCCTCTGCAAAATCGGGCTCATCATCTATGATTAAGATTTTGTTTTCCATTTCACATCCCTCCTTTTATCAGATTTTAGTTAGCCGACCGACCACAGCTATTCTTTAGGCAAAACACTCACCGGTGCGTGCTAACCGGTTGAGCTGCCTCTAAGATATCAGGCACAATTCTTTCATTACCCACAGCCATAATATGAACACCATGACATAAGTTTTCCTCTCTTATCGTCTTCATCAAACGGGCAGCAATCTCAACCCCCTTCTGAAGTCCTTTACCTTTCTCCACATTAGCTAGTTCATCAATGATGGCTTGAGAAACAATTATCCCGGGGACATTATCGTTCATATACCGAGCCATCCTGGCTGAGGCAAGCACGATAATGCCAGCCAGAATTTTGACATTGAACTGAGAAGCGTATTGCATAAACCTACGGAGGTTCTCCAAGTCAAATATGCCTTGAGTTTGGAAGAATTGTGCCCCCGCAATAACCTTCTTCTCAAACTTGATGAGCTGTGGCTCGATGAAGTCTGCCTCGGGATGGACTGAAGCACCCAGGCAAAATTGGGGCACGCCTCTTAGTTCATTACCACCCATGTCTTTGCCAGACTCCATTTCCCTGGCCATCCTCAGTAATTGCACCGAATCCAGGTCAAAGACGGGTTTTGCTTCCTTGTGGTCACCAACATCAATAGAATCGCCGGTGAGACAAAGCACATTTTTGATATCTCGAGAATAGGCCAGAAGAAGGTCAGCTTGAATCGCCAGACGGTTGCGGTCACGGCAAGTTATTTGCAAAATAGGCTCGCCACCACGTTCCTTCACCAGCAGGCAGCCACCCAAGGAGGGGAACCGCATTACCGAACTCTGATGGTCAGTGACATTGATGGCGTCAACCTTGTCTTTGAGGAGATCCATGTGGTGAACCATCTCCGAGACGTCTGCCCCCTTAGGAGGCCCAATCTCTGTGGTCACCAGGAATACATCCGAATTGAGTTTTTCTTCAAATAGTGAGTTAGCCATTGTCCTCTCCTAGATCAACATCAATCTTCTTGACGATTCTTCGTGGTCTGGGGATCACGCGGAAGTTCCTGGGAGGGTAATATCGTCGCATCTTTTCCAATTGCTGCAACCTCTCCAAGCGTTTGTAGATCAGGATCCAGGCACAGTCCATATCTTTGTTTGCTTCGCATTTCCCATTCTTCGTGCCGGCACAGGGACCATTGAGTATCCCCTTAGTGCACCTGGTGATGGGACAAATGCCGGCGGTCTCTGCCAATCGGCAATCACCGCAAGCAGCGCAGCGCTCATCCCAAACCCCCCATTCTTTAGCCATACCCATGAAAGAGGTGTTAACACCGGGCAAAACAGGTATATCGGGGAAACGCTCGGCTACGACTTGCACCCCGATGCCGCAACCTAGCGAAAGTATAGCGTCCACTTCGTTGACCTTGTCCGCAAGCACATCCAGGAATTCAAAATCACATTGTCTTTTCACTGTGTATTCCGAAAAGCTATGAATTCCATCGCCGCTCCTTGCCTGGGCTACCCGCAATGCACTATTAAGAAAAGATACCTCACGCTCACCACCAGCGCCACAAACAGTCACACAAGTGCCGCAGCCCAGAAGCAACACCCTCTCGTAAGGAGCAATAACTCTCCTTATCTCCTCCACAGGCTTTTGTTCTGCCACTATCAACTTTTCACCTCCTGCTTTATTACTGAAGCCAAGCAAAGCCCCCCTATTTGTTCAGTGAAAGTGTCCAGGGCTTGAGCAATATTTTCCTCAGCAGCGCGCAGGTTAAACGTCTGCAACCTCTCTGCCTCAAGGCCAATCTGGACGAGCGCCTGTCTAACCTTCTCCACGCGCTGAAGAACCCAAAAGGCGGTGTTTTCCCGACTACACTGCTCTCCGCATCCAGCGATGAAAACCCCCTCTGCACCCATTTCAAAAGCCCGCAATATGTGCTCTCCTTCCAACTTAGCCACGCAAAGGACAGGCACTATCCAGATGCCAGCTTTGCCTTCCCTCCACAGACTTGCCAATGCACCAGTGCCGAAGAGCCCATACTGGCAACAAAAGCCGATAATTAAGGGCTTGGACTTCGATTCTGCCGCAGACTTAAGAGCATGTTCCAGTTCTTCGTCTATTTGCCTTCGGTCGGAGGGCTTTCGCAAAACTATTGCCCTAGCCGGACATTCAGTAACACATATGCCACAAGCTTGACACTGGTCAGCAGGTATCTGGATTGTCCCCGCCTCATCCAGATAAGGTACGTGGTAGGGACAGACCCTGAGACAGGTAAGGCAAGTAGCACACTTATCCTGGAACAGAATCTCCGCTCCCATGCCGCAGCGGAGGCAGCGTCTGGCTTCATCGACGGCAGCCTCCCAGTTATAAATTAGCTCCACTGCTTTGAACTCTTTCGTTCTTGCTTCGGGAGGGAGCAGCGGGGGCTCGAGCCGCTCGATTTTCCTTATCATCTCTATCGTCTTAGGAAGGAGTTCGCCTGACAGGGTTCCCTCCGCTTCCCTGTCAACTAGAGGGTATCTATGCCGGAGGTAATCGTCGATACGAAAGGCTGCCTGCCTGCCACTTGCCAGTGCTTGGGTTACAGTGGCCGGTCCAGTGACGGCATCCCCACCAGCAAAAACTCCCGTCCGATTAGTAGTGAGTGTGACCGGGTCGACTTGAATAGTGCTGCCTCGGCCTATGCGGAGACGAAAATTCTCGGAAATCTGAGGTGCCTGACCAATGGCAGTAATCAAGGTGTCAAATTCCATATTGAACTCGCTGTCTTCGATTGGCACTGGACGTCGTCTGCCCCCCGCATCCGGTTCTCCAAGCTCCATCCTTACGCATGTTACGCTTAAGCGCCCATTTTCCCTTTTCATCTTAGTTGGTGCCACCAGAAACATGGTCTCCACGCCTTCCTCCGTGGCTTGCGTTATTTCGTCAGGGCCTGCTGGCATTTCTGCCCGACTGCGACGGTAGAGAATGTTCACTTTGCTCACCCCCAGTCGAACGGCAGCGCGGGCGGCGTCCATAGCCACATTCCCCCCACCTACTACAGCAACCTCTTCCCCTAGAGACGGCTTGAGTCCCAAATTCACCTCGCGGAGGAAAGTCGCCCCATCAATCACCCCAGGACTCTCTTCCCCCTCTATTCCCATTCTAAGACTCTGATGGGCGCCAACGGTTATGAAGACAGCCTTATAACCCATATCAAAAAGCAGGTCCAGGGATATCACTCGCGTGTTCGCTTTGATTTCAACCCCCATGTGAATTAGCCTTTGAACTTCAGTATCGACTACCTCCCGAGGAAGGCGGTACTGGGGAATACCCACCCGGAGCATACCTCCCAGTTCTGAATAGGCTTCAAAGATGGTTACCGGGTAGCCGAGCTTCCTCAAATAGTAGGCACAAGCTAGTCCAGCTGGGCCAGACCCTACTACGGCAACCTTTTCGCTCTGTTTAGTCTCAGCTTCAAGTTGTATCATCCTGTCGCCGCCGAATTCCACAGCGAATCTCTTTAACGCCCGAATAGCGATAGGTTTATCTACCTGGCTGCGCCGGCAGGCATCTTCACAAGGATGGGTGCACACATAAGCACAGATAGAAGGGAAGGGATTGCCGTCTCTTATCACCTGCAATGCTTCCATCACCTTTCCTTGGGCAACTAAATCAACATATTCGCCGATCTCCATGTGCAGCGGGCAGGCAACCTGGCAGGGTGGAATAAGGCCACGCCCACGAGAAGCTTCCCTCATTCGGCTAGCTTGATAGTTATCCATAATCTAATACATCTCCCAGCCTGACAAAAATTAGTCCTAGTTACATGGTAACTTGCTCTTAAAAAGTGTGAAAGAGGTAATCCCGATAATAATGGATGAATTTTATTCTGGAATTCTTGACGGATTAACCCGTATTTTGGAATGGGAAAAACTCGCAGATTAGAAGCGAATGGGGGAGGTTTTCCTTACACCGTCACACGGTGATAATGCCCTTGCGTATGGCAAACCTAATGAGGTCGGCTTTGTTGTGGATATTCAGCTTTTTCATTAGGTTGGTTTTGTGCGTCTCCACTGTCCTCAAGCTGATGACCAGCATATCTGCTATCTCCTTAGCAGTATATCCCTCGGCAACCAGCTTAAGCATCTCCCTTTCCCTATCTGTTAGGTGCTGGTAAGAGTCTTTTTCTCCTTCTATAGCGACTTTCTGCTGACATTCTTCAACGACAGCCGCTGCTGCCATGGGGGATAGAAAAGACCCCCCCTGATATACAGCCTGGATAGCTGAAGCAAGCTCAGAAAATGCCGCCGCCTTGCTAATGAAGCCACGAGCTCCCGCTTCGATAGTCGGGACGATATATTCTCTATCCTCATACTGGGTGAGGACCAGCACTTTTGTTCTTGGGAACCTCTTGCGGATTCTCCGTGTTGCTTCTAGCCCAGTCATAATAGGCATGGCCAAGTCCATGAGCACCACATCCGGGGCGAGCTTTTTTACCTTCTCCAAAGCTTCCCTTCCATTTGCGGCCTCGCCGACTACCTTTATGTCGGCAATCAGCGCCAGCAAAGCACGGATCCCATCCCGCACCAAGGTGTGGTCATCAACTATTAATACTTCTATCTTCTGCATCCGCCACAAATCCCTTTAGTGGAACTTGCACAACAACTCTCGTCCCTTTTTTCGGCTGGGACTTAACTCTACACCCGCCGCCCACTAAACGTGCCCTCTCTTTCATAGTAAATAAGCCCGCCCCCCGACCACCTTTATCCACCTTAGTGATCTTATTAACATCAAAACCTTTACCGTCATCCTTAATGTCCAGTACACATTCACTGGCATTGCATTCTAATCTGATAGAGACATTCTTTGCCTCTGCATGCTCCAGAATATTGCCTATTGTCCCTTGAGCGATACGGAAAAGTGTTACTTCCACTTCTGTGGGCAAGCGCTCTTCCACCCCCTCGAATTCCGTAAATACCTTAGTCCCCAGGGATTCCAGACTATCTTTAGCGTAGCGACTGATTGCTGCAGGTAGTCCAAGCTCATCCAATAAAGTGGGGCGGAGTTCTTTCATTAGCTTTGATATCTCATTCTGAGTATGAACTGCCAGAGATTGTATCTTCCGAAGCTTGCCGATAAAATCGGCATCTTCGACACCATCGGTTTCCGCCTTTATTATGGCAGCTTGAAGATTTAGGGTTAAGCTGGTAAGAGCCTGGCTGGTCTCGTCATGCAATTCTCGGGCGATCCGCTTCCGCTCCTCCTCTTGAGCAGTCAGGGCGTGGTGAAGAAGAGTCTGATATCTTTCCCTCCCTAGCTCCAGTCTCTGGTATAGCCTGGCTTGCTCAATTGCCGTGCCAAGCTGATAACCGATTGAATTCAGGAGATACATATCCTCTGCAGAAAATTGACCCGGCATATGGCTGGCAATATTCATCACACCCACAACATTGTCCTTTGCTTTTAAGGGAACACTAACGAACCCTCTAAGGCCTTCCGTGCTCACTAGATCCGGGTGGGCCGCCAGTGGGTCTCTAGATATATCTTCTAAGACAATGGACTCCCCAGTCTGGGCTACCCTCCCCGCTACTCCATCGCCCAGGCTCATCTGCATCTGCTCAACGTATTTAGCAGAGAGGCCGCGATACACTCGGTAGCTTAGCGTCTGAGTTTGCTCATGAAGAAGCAGTACCCCCCCTGTGGTAGCATTGATGATTTCCAGCACAGTGTCCAGGGCTATGTTCAGAATGGCATCTAAGTTCCACAATCCGCTGGTGGCACTTGAAATATGGTTCAAGGCATGGAGGTGGTGATGACGTCTCAAAATTTGATTCTCCAGCTCTCTCTCTGCGGTAACATCTTTTCTCAGTTCGGCAATCGCATTGATACTGCCTTGGTTATTCTTAAGCGGATAAAGGGTGATCCTAACGTACCTGTTAGACACTGTCCCTGCGTTGAGGGCGTGGTCAGGAGAAATAATCATGGCTGGGTCGCCGCTCTGGAGCACTTTCGTAAGGGGACATTTCCACAAGGGGAAGCTACAGGGATTGTTCCTGCCCTCAAAGACTTCGTAGCATCGCTTGCCAATGAATTGTCTGTTTTCCGGTAAGCTCTGCTTCATAGCTAAATTGGCAAAGTTGACACGGTATTCCCTATCGATAACAAAGAGCTTATCTTCTATGCCGTCCATCACATCCTGCAAGTTCATGTCTAAACTCGTATTTTCCCCAGTTCGCTGAATTGCTGCCTTCTTTTGACCCATTATTGCCTCAGCTCTTCTATAACTCTGATAGGAATAAAGTACCTCAGAAGTGCCAAACTTGTCAAAATTGAGTGTGAATTGCCTGCTAAGCGAAGCTATTTACCGAGACTGATTAGTAATTACCAAGTGTCATTGCTAGATGTCCCGAGCGCGATGGTATGCCCCTAATTTAAGATAGTACGTTTCCCTTACCTTTCTTTTTCATCCTGGCTGACGACCTGAGCCTTGATAGCAGCGCTACGGGCAGTAGCTCGGGTAAGCAGCTCCGGGCTCCAGTTCTATCAGCCTGTCAACATTATTCTCCAGAAATGGCACCGCCGCCAATAGCTATAACTGCCTGCCAATGAGAGTGGTTATTCACCTATTCATTTCAATTACGGTTATCCTTCGTCAGTATATTGAAAAATCCAGATTAGAGCAAGCATACAGTACAATCCTTGACAGCCCATTGCCAGAATTATACTATCAACTCAAAAGCAATCGAGGTTAAAACTCACTTACCACCAAATCATAGCGCAGTGCTGACTTGAACAGGAGGTATATTATGAACATTGGCAAAGGAATAGAGGATAACATCAAAAGGTTCGGCGAATATGAAAGCGTTTATTTCGAAGGGAGATGGTACACAAATGTTGAGACAAATCACAACAGCAACCGATTGGGGAATGCGCTCAAAGGACTTGGTATAAACAAAGGAGACCGAGTGGTGGTCCAGTTACCTAACAGTCCACCGGTGTTTTCCGCTTTCCCCGCAATATACAAGATAGGCGCCGTTGTCGTTCCCTTGAACCCCCTGCTGCGGCCTGACCAGGCCGCCTATATATACAGCGACTGCGGAGCCCAAGCTATCCTCACCAGCTCAGATTTCCTGGGCCGGATACTGGAGGCACAGAAACAAGCCCCCAATTTGCAACATATACTCGTCACAGACCGGGATGACGTTCCGGGCACTATCTCATATCGTAATATTATGTCAACAAGTTCCGCGCAACTGACGATTGAAGAGACCGATAATGACGATGTTGCCGCTTTAGTATACACTGCCGGCACCACAGGACCGCCCAAAGGGGTGATGCATACGCATTACTCACTTTATATCAACGCCCTTTCCTTGTACGAATACGTTCTGGTTCACCGCTCCCTGACTCTGCAATTACACAGCCGTGCGTTTAATCCCGAAACACTCCAATTCAATGAAGTCACTCAACAAGTTTCCGGTGTAAATCGAGCGATGGTCAGCCTGGCAGTGCTCCCTCTATCACACTCCTATGGCATTGCCTTGAGTAATACTGGTAACTTCATAGGTGGAAAAGCAGTTGTGCTACCGTGGTGGAATGTCGAGGAGGCACTGAAAGCCATTCAGTCATTCCGGGTTACTCAAATGGCAGCAGTGCCTACCATGTACATCCAGATATTAGATTTCCCTGAGCTGGACAAATACGATTTGAGTTCGCTTGAGGAGTGTGTTTGTGGGGCTGCGCCACTGCCCTTGGAAGTAGCCTTAAAGTGGAAAGAAAAGGTGGGAGTGGATATTCGAGAGGGGTGGGGTCTAACCGAATCAGGAGCCACCACTACAGGGCAACCAGCTGACCTTCCACCCAAGTATGGCTCGATTGGTAAGTGCCTGCTGAAATGCAACACCATGAAAGTTTTCGACGAGAAAGGTCAAGAGCTTCCACCAGGCCAGCAAGGCGAAATAGTAGTGAAGGGACCTACATTGATGAAAGGTTACTGGAACTTGCCTGAGGAAACAGCCGAGACCATCAAAGACGGCTGGCTTTATACGGGCGACATAGGTTATATGGACGAGGATGGCTACTTCTACATTACCGCTCGTAAGAAGGATATCATTATCAGAGGTGGAGAAAACGTATCACCGGCGGAGGTCGAGGAGCTTCTGTTACAACACTCAGCAGTCGCAGAAGCAGGTGTCATAGGCATACCGGATGCTGTATATGGGGAGGAAATAAAGGCTTTCGTAGTCGTGAAGTCTGGCGAATATGTAAATGAAGAGGAATTAGTTGCCTTCTGCAAGGACCGCTTGCCCACCTTTAAACGGCCGAAAAAGGTGCAATTTGTAGAATCCCTGCCCAAGAACTTATTAGGCAAGGTACTAAGAGCCGAACTACGCAAGCTCAGTTAATGTTGGGCAGCGTGACCAGGAACTGAAATTTCCCCAGGATTTTCCCTGACGGGCAATCACCCCCAGGGAAAAGCCCGATGAAATCGGAGTTTCCTGACGCTCCCGCCATACTGTGGCTTTTGATAACATTCCCCAACGAGATCCTCCGCTGCCACACGAGATGGAGGTGCAAGTTTAATCCTGGACTAAGCGGCTGAGGTATCCCTTGATTCGAGCAAGGCGAAGCATCCAGTAGAAAAAGAGAAATCCCAGAAGAGCACAAATTAAGTTTAGAGTGCTTGCCCAAAACACACTATCCAGAGGAATTACCCCCTCGATTATAGCTGTGCGCATACCTTCAAACATATGCCTAGTTGGCAGGACGAAGGTGAGTTTTTGTAATAAAGGAGGAAATACAGATATAGGATAATAGACTGCGGAAAAAGGCAGCAGGAAAAAGGGAATGAAAAAAGCCAAAATATCAGCTGACGGGCCGAAACGGACAACCAGCCCGATGGTCACCATGCCGAGCACCCAGCCAAAAATAAGAACGTTCATAAAGAAGGGAATAATGTAAAGCCCCATGTTCCAGATATTGAGAGCGTAGAGCAAAAAAGCCACAGGGGTAATGTAGAAGAAAGCTAATAAAGTCTGAGCAACACCCACTAGGACAAATCCCAGAACCAGTTCGCCCATCTTCACTGGAGAGGCAAAAAGATTGATGACATTGCGCGACCAGACTTCTTCTAAAAAAGAAACGCTAAAAGATCGTTGAGAGAGCTCGAACATGGACCAGAAGATGAAGGCGCTGAGGATAAGCAATATGAAATTAGATCCAGCATCGTCCGGAGCAAGAGTTTGCACCCAGAGAGTGATAAATCCCCAGAGCAACAATTCGACGGTAACAAAACCAAAAAGCGCGAACAGTTTGGGCACGCTTCGTCGGATGAGAATTATATTCCGGTAAAATATTCCTAGTACGTGTAAGGGGTTCATAATGATTTACTGAGTGGTTCTTTGGAAATAGTGACAAAAATTTCTTCTAAGTCTTCTTGGCCAAAGCGTTTCTTAAGGTTTTGGGGAGTATCATCGGCTACAATCTGTCCCCGAGAAAGGAAAATAATTCTATCTGATACTGTTTCTACCTCTCGCATATTGTGGGAGGTCCAGAGAACAGCGCCGCCTGATTCCTGCATGAGTTTCAATATTTTTGCCCTCAGCTCTCTGGCGACGGGAGGATCAACAGAGGCAGTAGGTTCATCAAGTAAAAGAAGTTTAGGATTATTAACAAACGCCTTAGCTATACCGAGACGCATCTGCTCGCCCGAAGAAAGTTGACCAATCTTTTTATTAACCAGCCCGGCAAGATCAAATTCATCAAGGAGGAATTTCACCCTTTCTTTATAATCCCGAACCCCATAAAGAAGTGAAAACACAGTTAGACCTTCCTTGGGAGTAAGATTGTAGGGTAAAAGCGAATAAGGAGCAGTGAAGTTCGTTATAGAAAGCAGTTCTTCTCGATGGTCTTCAAGATTTTTCCCAAAAATTTCAATATCTCCCCTGGTGGGAGCAACAAGGGTGAGAAGCATCTGGATAGTTGTGGTCTTTCCGGCTCCATTGGGCCCTAGCAGGCTGACAACCTCACCTTCTCCTATTTCGAAAGAAATGCCATTTACCGCCGTGAAGCTGTTATATAGTTTAGTCAGATTTTTTACCCGCAGAATAGCAGTCATAAATATAGTACTTATAATGGAAAAGACAAAAATTTGCAATCTCCGATAATATGACCAAGAGGGCAATCTCTGCCCGGCATAAGACCTATAGAGATACTCGTTATTGAAGTGTCCGTTTCCACATTCCAAACATCCCAGAAATGCCAAACTTGTCAAAACTGAGTGTAAATTGCCTGCTGAGCGAAGCTATTCACCGAGACTGATTACTAATTACCAAGTGTCATTGTTAGATGTCCCGAGCGCAAGCGAAGAAACTCGCCGAAGTAATCTCTTGAGATTGCCACGTTTCGCTCGCAATGACGAGGGGTGAAGGGTTCAGAATGACAAGAAAGGGCAGTAAAGCCATAATGTTTAGCCAGATGTCTATTCTGGTGCTGATTGACGGTGGTGGTAAAAGCTACTATAATTCAGTCTATCTTTAGGCAAGGAGGAAGCCGTGGTTGAAGCTACAACAGCAATTGTCGAGACTAGCTCAGGCAAAATCGAAGGTGTTTTCAGAAAGGGTTTATATAAATTCTGTGGTGTACCTTATGCGGCACCGCCGGTAGGCGGGCGCCGCTGGTTGCCGCCTAGGTCTCCCGAACCCTGGGGCGGAGTTAGGCCAGCGAAGGAGTTTGCCCCCAACGCTCCCCAGGTGCCTATGGAGATCCCATTTCTGGCACCACCGGGGAAACTGCCACAAAACGAAGACTGCCTTTACCTCAATATCTGGACTCCCGGGCTGGATGGTGCTAAGCGCCCGGTTATGGTCTGGGTCCATGGCGGCGGCTTCACCACTGGTGCCGGCTCGTGGGTGGTCTACAATGGGCGGAACTTGTCTACACGCGGTGATGTGGTGGTAGTGACTATTAATTATCGACTGGGCGCATTGGGATTTCTTAATCTAAATGAGGTCACAAAAGGCAAGATACGGGCTACAGGAAATGAGGGACTGCTTGACCAGGTCTTTGCGCTGGAGTGGGTGCGTGATAACATCTCGCGCTTCGGCGGGGACCCGGATAATGTGACCATCTTCGGCGAGTCCGCTGGGGCTATGAGCGTGGGGATGTTACTGGCGATGCCCAAGGCGCGCGGGCTCTTTCACAGAGCTATCCTCCAAAGCGGGGCGGCTCATCATGTGAACTCACTGGAGCGTGCTGAGAAGGTGGCGGCTATCTTTCTCGACGTTCTAGATATAAAGCCGACCGAGGTTAACAAATTGCGGTCGCTTACCGAGCAGCAGATCCTCAATGCTCAGGCGGAAGTTATGACTAGAGCGCAGGATCCGAAATTGGCTATGGATGGCTTGCCTCTCAAGCCCGTGGTTGATGGCAATGTGATTCCAAAATTGCCGATCCGTGCGGTTGCTGGCGGCTCGGCAGATGATGTTGCGGTCCTAATCGGCACCAACCGTGATGAATGGAAGCTTTTTGCCGTTTTGGATAAAGATCTTCCCAACCTGGACGAGGCTGGCCTGCTGCGTCGTTGCCAGCGTCTCATTCCGGGTGGGGATGCGACCGGGCTGGTAGAAACCTACCGCCAGGCTCGTAGCCAGCGCAACCTTCCGGTCACCCCTCCTGAATTGCTTATTGCTATCCAATCGGACAGAGTTTTCCGCATTCCGGCGATTAAGCTTGCCGAGGCACATTATCGCCGTCACCAGCCGACTTACATGTATCTATTCAACCGGGTTTCACCAGTAATGAACGGAGTTCTTGGTTCTTGCCATGCACTAGAGCTCGGGTTTGTGTTCGGGACTCTAGATGACAATTTCACCGGTTCTAGCGAGGAAGCCCAGGCTCTGTCGAGGAAAATCCAAGATGCCTGGGCTGGTTTTGCCCGTCATGGGGAGCCCAGTTGTGAGAGCATGGGTAAGTGGAAACTCTATGATGAGCGGCGGGAGACCATGACCTTGGGAAAGCAATGCATACTGGCAGAAGCCCCGTATGATGAGGAGCGGCGTGCCTGGGAACCCTTCACCGATTCTGTCTTCGGCTCCTTTTAGAGTTGGTGAAAATCGAGCCTGCTATAGAATAGCGTAAATAGGGCTGTCTCAGGTGGTTTCTCTGTCAGTTATTGCCCTATCTGCAAGACAGCAGAGTCTCCACTATTCTGTGTAAGGCGCGGTTCCAGTGGACTTTTCTGAAGGAAAGACTAGATTAAGCTTTCTCGTCTTCAATCGAGTCCGAGTCTGACTAATGGACTTTGCTTTATGTTCTTGGTGACGCTACAGCTCATAGCTCCTTACGGAAGACCAGAGCAGCAACAGGACAGACGGAGACACACTCGCTACAATCCTGACAATGGGATCTACCCATAGGCTCATCTCCAAAAGTGGTGACCATCCTCCGGAAGCCACGGTAAGCAAAACCAATGATTCCTTTGCCCAGTTTTTCCTGGCATACCCAAACGCATCTGCCGCAGAGCACACACTTATTAGGGTCGTAAATGTACAAGGGACTGCTAGAATCTATGGGGAGCTCGGGCAGGATTTTCTTGAACCTTTTTGTTTTGAGCTTCACGCCGAGATGCTTAGCTATCCTTTGAAGCTCGCAAGATCCACTTTTTGGACAATGGACGCAATCCACAGGCTGGCTAGCCAGGAGTAATTCCAAAGCGGTGCGGGCTAGCCTCAGTGCCTTTGACCCTTTGGTATTAACCACCATTCCTTCTGCCACAGGCGTAGTACAGGCTGTAACTGGCATATCTTTACCTTCTATCTCCACAAAACAAAGACGGCAAGAGGCAAAAGGCTCGCTCTTTTCCCGAATGGCGCAAAGATTGGGTACGTAGATGTCATTATCAAGAGCTGCCCACAGGACCTTTTCACCTGGGGCAGCTCTTATTGTCTTACCGTCAATCGTTAAAGAAACGCTTTTAACTTTGGCCAGTACCCTCCCCCTTATTCTCTCCCCCAAGGGAGAGGAAATTTTAGGGTAGAAGTCATCTTCCCAGACCAGGCTATCACCCTTTAGAAGAGCCCTTGTACCTTGCCGGTCTTCGTATCGATATCTACTTTTCTGAACGCCGGATCGGAGCTGGTCCCTGGCATCAGGCTGATTGTCCCGGCGCAGGGGCAGAGGAACTTCGCCCCAGAATAAATCAACACGTCGCGAATTGGCAGGGTCCATCCTTTAGGGGTACCCTTAATGGCCGGGTCATGTGTCAGGCTCAAGTGGGTCTTCACCATCATGGTGGCGTATTCATTGTACTTGGGGTCGCTCTCAAATCTCTTGGCCTTAGCCTCAGCATCCGCGCTCCATGACACGCCATCAGCTCCATAGACCACTTTGGCAATCTTGTCCACCCGCTCCCGCAGCTTCATTTCCATAGGGTAAAGGAATTTGAAGTCGTTCTTCTCTTCACAGGCTTCCTTAACTGCATCGGCAAGCTCCAGGGCACCGTCACCGCCCTTGAGCCAGTGTTCGCTGAGCGCACAGCGTGCCCCGGCTGCCTCGGCTGCCTTGCGCACCATAGCGATCTCTGCCTTGGTATCGGTGTGGAAGCTATTGATGCACACCACAGGGTTGATGCCTGCTGTCCTGATGGTGTTGATGTGATGCAGCATGTTAGCAATGCCCTTCTCCAGGAGTCCCAGATCTTCCTTGGTGTAGGACTCGGGCAAGGGCAGACCAGCCACCACCTTGGGACCGCCACCATGCATCTTCAGTGCCCGAATAGTGGAGGTGAGTACCGACACGTGAGGCTTGAGACCACTAAAGCGACACTTGACATTCCAGAACTTCTCGAAGCCGATGTCCGCGGCGAAGCCGCTCTCGGTAACATGATAATCAAACATCTTCAGCCCGATGCGGTCGGCGATGATGGAGGATTGCCCCACAGCGATGTTGGCAAAGGGACCGGCATGCACCATACAGGGCTGATACTCTACGGTGCACATTAAGGTGGGATTGATCGTATTGCGCATCCAGGCGGTCATGGCGCCTCCCACCTCAAGGTCTTTGGTGGTAATAACTTTGC
>Ga0315532_1002003_pt1 | contig 14398 bp, 16 predicted proteins | sample SalMarWE160370MG_FD_203082 | JGI IMG/M metagenome (GOLD analysis project Ga0315532, IMG submission 203082) | Salt marsh sediment microbial communities from the Plum Island Ecosystem LTER, Massachusetts, United States - Salt Marsh Sediment WE1603-70 ... | reverse complement strand
GCAAGACCCTCCTCCTCGAGACAGTCAACGGCTTCCACACTGTGGACTACGGCATGGTCCTCTTCGACGGCCAAGACATAACCGACCTCCCCCCAGCCAAACGCAGCGTCGGCTACGTCCCCCAGACCCCCAACCTCAACGACAGACAGACCGTCCGCGAGAACATAGAGTTCACCGTCAGGCTCCGCGGCCTCCCAGGCGACTGGAGCAACGAGATCAACGGCGTCATGGAGATGATGAGCCTCGGCCCCCTCGCCGACAGCAAGGCCATGAGCCTCAGCGGCGGAGAACGCCGGAAAGTCGCCCTCGCCCGCGCCATAGTCCTCAAACCCGACCTCCTGCTCCTGGACGAGCCCCTCAGCAGCCTCGACGTCTCCAGCAAGCAGGCCCTCCGCGACGAGATAAGACTCATCCACAGGTACCTGGGCTGCACGGTGATCCATGTGACCCATAACCAGCAGGAGGCCCTGGAGCTGGCCACCCGCGTCGGCGTCATGCGCCGCGGCACCATAGTCAACACCGGCACCCTCCAAGAGGTATTCGACGACCCCGGGGACGAGTACGCCGCCAGGTTCCTCGGCTACGCCAACATCTACCCCGCCCAGCCCATAGAGACGGGGCGCCTCACCAAGATGAGCCTCGGCAGAGTAACAGTCAGGGCCGCCAAGCCGCCGCAGCCAGGCCAGACCATGGTGGGCATACACGGCGACGACGTCACCCTCCACGCCGTGACCCCCGTGAACATACGGGACAACGTGTTCAAGGCCACCGTGGCAGACGTGACCGACACCGGGCCCAGCGTCACAGTCACCCTGGACCTGGGCGTAGAGCTTCACATCACCCAGAGCAAACGCCGGTTCACGGAGACCGGCCTCGGCGAGGGCGACGCGGTGTGGGTGCAGTTCAGCCCCGAGGCCGTGAAGCAGCTCGCCCCCTAACGCAGTTAAACATTTATCCCGTGTCCGCGTTCTCAAGCCATGAAGACGTGGAGATGCAAGAGCTGCGGCGCCGAGTACACGCCAGAGCCCCCCGACTACACGTGCCCGGAGTGCGGCAGCGGGAACACGGTGCCCGTGGGCTACCAGGCCCCACCGGACCATGAGAGGCCCGAGGCCCCTGACGAGCCCGAGAGGCTGTGCCCCGGCTGCGGGACGGCCATGCGCTGCGGCTACCTTGTGGAGACCAACGCGCCGTTGGCGCTGCTCACCCTGGGCGAGGGCATCTACTGGACACCGGGGGAGGCGGGGCTGCTGGGGCAGCGGGTGGCGTTGAAGGCTTACGCGTGCCCCGGCTGCGGGTACATAGGGCTCTACGCCAGGTGGCTGGACAGGCACAGAGGCATAATAGAGAAAGCCGCGCACTCGTGCAGGTGACCGGCGTCACCGGAGGATCAATTAAAAACCGTGGGGCTGACCCCTCAATGGATGAGCGCTAGGACCAGTAAACCCGAGTACGGGCCCCCCATGCTGAGGGCGCTGATGGGCATGGGACGCGCGTCGGTGGACGAGCTTATGGAGGAGACGCTCCGCCTCATGAGGCACCGGCTGCACCCTGCCGACTTTGAGGCGTTGTCCGGCGGCGTCTCCCGGTGGAGGCGGCAGGCGGAGCACATGCTGTGGGGGCTGATAGAGGACGGGTACGTTGAGGAGAGTAAGGGGTCACTGAAGCTGACCCGGCGGGGCCTCGAGTATCTCTCCGGGCGCTAGGCGCCCTGTTTCGCCCTCTGCACCCAGTCTTCTACTTCGTCCGCGCGGGGCAGCCTCTTGACTATTTCCTCGGTCTCGTTGGTCTCTGTGAGTCTCTCCAGGAGGGCGTCGGGCTCCTCGCCCGCCAGCATGGCTATGCTCCTGACCCCCGCCGCCCTCAGCAGCGCCCTGTATTTCTCCCCAACGCCTGTGAGGGACTCCAGGTCGTCTGTCATGGCTTCGGGCTGGGGCTCCTTGGGCGCCGCCTCGGCAGGCTCTGGCTGGGGCTCCTCCGGCTGCTCCGCCGGGGGAGTCTCGGGCTCCATTGGGGCCTCGGGTTCCACGGGTGCCTCGGCGGGTTTCTCGGCGGCCCGCTGGGCCTCGTAGTCCCGTACCTTGATGACGCTGGGCTCGATCGGTTCATCAGGTGCCGGCTCCCCTGCCTTCTCCTTGTACATGTAGTAGAGAAGCAGCGCGAGCAGCACCACGAATCCCGCGACTATTATTATAGGGTTCATTTCGTCAAACCATACACGACAAGCCGTATAAACCTGAGGAGACCCGGGCGTGTATCATTCGTACTCCTTGATACTTTTTTAAGTGGGTGGAGTAACTAGGTGCGGGACAACGCGTCCCGTGAACAGGCATGGAGTGTAATGGTCCATGGGGCAACCTCGGCCATACAGGGGCGATTGAGCCGTTTCCTTGAGACAGTCCCAGGTCAAACCTTCCTAGCTCTGAGCTTCAACCTCGTCAGCCTCCTCGCGGGCGGCCTCATGGCGGTTTTCACGCCCCGGTTCTCGGTGAACCCGTGGATACTGGCGCTTTTCCCGCCTGTGCTAACGGTCAGAGGCGGCATAGGCGGCATCTTCAGCGGCAACCTGGCGACGATGCTCCACCTGGGCCTAGTGGAGCCGCGGCTCAGGGACAACACGCCCGACTACTATGGGCTGGTGAAGAGCGTCATGGCCATCACGGTGGCGGACGCCCTGGTCCTGGGCTCCGTGAGCTTCCTGTTCAACCTGGCGTCGGGGACCGCGTCGCCCGGCATGTGGCACATATTCGTCTCGGTCCCCACTGTTGCCTGCACGCTGGCCGTGGGGTTCAGCGTCCCCATCACCAGCCTCATAGCCATAGAGACGTACAGGAGGGGCCTGGACCCCGACATCATAGTCTACCCCATCCTCGCGTCCGTGAACGACATAATAGTGACGGCGTTCTACGTGGCCGTCGTGAGCATGGTGCTCTTGGGCGGACCGGCCTCCCTGGGCCTCGGCGCCGTCTTCGCTTTGATCATCGCCGCAGTGGCCGTTTTGGTGTACCGTAGCCGGGGCGACGCGTTCTTCAGGCAGACCATCCGGGAGGGCACCACGGTAGTCGTCCTCAGCAGCCTCTTCGGCAGCGTTAACGGCGTCATGCTCAGCCGCATGAGCGGGACGCTGGAGCGCATCCCCGGCCTCATGGCCATGTACCCGGCCCTCACCAACGCCCTAGGCAACATAGGTAGCATAATAGGAAGTCAGGCTACCACGGGCATGGCACTGGGCACCTCCCGCGGGTTCAGGGAGGAGCTGGGGGACGCCGGCCGGAAGATAGCCCAGGTGGAGGCGCCCGCCGCGTTGATGCACGTGGTCTTCGCGTTCACCGCGTGGCTCATCACGGGGCCCGGTGCGCCAGGCGTCAGCCTCGCCACGCTTCTGGCTGTGGCCTTGACGTCCAACCTGTTGAGCTTCGGCGTCATAAGCGTGTTCGCCCTTTACTCGGCGCACCTAGCCTTCGAGAGGGGCCTCAACCCGGACAACGTGGTCATACCCGCCATAACCACGGCGAGCGACACGGCGGCTACCCTGGCGCTGTCTCCCGCCGTCGCAGCGGCGAGGCTGCTGGGCCTCTAGCGCTCCCTCGTCTCGGGGTCCCTGATGAAGAGGGCGACGAATAACAGCTGGACCACGCACGCCGCCAGCACCCCCAGCCACGGGTAGCTTGGGTCAGCCGAGTACAGGACGCCGCCCAGGATGGAGCCCGCCACCACGAAGACCGTGTACAGGTAGCCCATCCCGGGGCCGCCTGTGCCGCCGCCGGCGGAGCCCACCATGACGCTTCCCCTGCCCACCGCGGACATGACGCGGCCCCTCATCCTTCGGGGCACCAGGTCGGCCATCAAGGCGGTGCTGGCGGGTATGTAGAGGGCGACGGCCAGAGCCGCGCCCATCCTCACCAGCAGCACATGGGTGAAGCTCGTCGCCAGCACTATGGACGGCAGGGACGCCAGCGCGACCAGCACCGCCGCGAGGAGGGTCCTCGCCCGGCCGTACCTGTCCGCCACCATGCCCGCGGGGATGGTGAGCCCTATCTTGATGAGGGACTCTATGAAGAGTATGAGGCCCCACTCCACGTTGGAGACTCCTATGACCTCGGTGGCGTAGACCACCCAGAAGGGGGCCGTCAACGCGTTGGATATGAACGCCAGGCCGGTGACGATGCTCAGCGCCTTCACCTCCCGGGGCATGCCCCTGATGAGATCGGGCAGCCCGCCGTAGACCTCCCGCAGTATGGCGGCGACGCTGGGCAGCTCACCCGGGTCGCCTTCGGGCTCGGCTCCGGATAGGAACCTGAGCAGCAGGGTGTTTATGATGAACGACAGCATGTAGATAGAGTAGAGCGCCCTGACGCCCACGTCGTTCCCCAGGGACTCGGTTATGACCCCCGCTATGTAGGGGCTCACCACGGCGAACAGGTTGGCCAGGGTCGTCATGGTGGCTACGCCGACGCCCCGGTACCGGGGCTCCAGGCTCTCCGCTAGTATGGCGCTGCTCGGAGGGAACTCCAGCACCGCGAAGCCCTGCAGAAGCGAAGCCACCGCTATCCACTCCCAGCTGGGCGCGAAAACGAATATAAGCATGGTGAACGCCGACAGGTAACCCGCCACCGCCATTAGCCTCACCCTGCCCCTCCTGTCTGTGAGGTAGCCAGCTACGGGGAACACCAGCAGCCCGGCGAGGGGCATCAGGCTGTTTACGACGCCCACCTGGGCGTTGCTGCCGCCCACCGCAAGTATGAGGAGGCTGGCGTACGGGAACACCATGTTCCTACATATCTGGCCCACCACCATCCTCACGGTAAGCACCAGGAAGTTGCCGCGCATGAAGGGCAGCCTCCTCTGCAGTTCCATCAAGTCACTCACCGGGTTCCGTCGGAATAGTGGACCCGACGCTTATATTTTATCCACCCCGGCCTACGCCTCCGCCGCCGTGATGGGATACCTCTAAATCCATGCCTCCGCATATAGGTGCAGTGATCGAAGATACCTAGATGCCCAGGCTGCGGGTCCGAGGTGGACCCCGAAGACACGTACTGCAGATGCTGCGGGAAGAACCTTAGCGAGTGGGTGGAGAGCCAGACACTCGCCGCGCCGCAGCAGGTGGAGAGCCTCTACGTGGAGGCCTTCCGCAGCCTCTTCAGCCCGTCCCCAGTCAGGGCGCCCCCAGACGCCTCGGTGTACGCTAACCGCCAGCAGTCGCCCCTGATCCCCTACATGGTATGGGCGGTGATGCTCCTGCTCATGGGGCTGGGCGCCTCCTACGGCGGCGAGTGGATGAGCTATCTGGGCTTCACCCTCGCGGGGTACGGGGCGCCCCTCCTCTACGTCGTGTGGATGGTAAGGAGCGACAGGTACGAGAGGGAGCCCACGGCGCTGGTGGCGTACTGCTTCGGGTGGGGCGCCTTCATAGGCGTAGCCGCCGGGGTCCTCAACGCCGTGGTGACGGCGCCCCTGCTGGGGATGGGCGGAGCCGGTTTCATAGAGGAGCCGCTGAAGGCGCTGGGCGTCTACCTGGTGGCGCGGAGCAGGCTGGGGGGCGAGTTCAACGACCACCTGGACGGCATGGTGTACGGCGCAGCAGCAGGCGCCGGGTTCGCGGGCCTGGAGAACTTCTGGTACCTCTACGAGATGATAGTGAACAACAGCTACCCGGCGCTGCCGGCGGTGCTGGTGCGGTCCATGACGGCGTTCATGCACATAGCCTGGACGGCCATGGCGGGCCGGAGCCTGGGCATCGCCAAGGCGGTCAAGGGCGAGGTGAGCCTCGGCGACCTGGCGCCCGGCGTGCTGGTGGCCGCGCTCATCCACATGGCGTGGAACACGGTGCCCCCTTTCATAGCGTTCGGGTTCATACTGCCCTTCACGGTGGAGTCCCTCCGGCGCCAGATCAGGACCGCCCTCGACGACGAGAAGCGGTGGGGCTACGAGTGCTTCGCCCCCAACGAGGGAGCCGGGGAAGTGGCGTAGCGGATGGACCCCGCCGCGGCGTCCGGCTGGCTCGCTTTAGCCGCCGTCCTCGCCTCATCGTCGCTCTACGCCGTGAACAGGCTGGCGCCCACCCTCTCCCGCAGGTTCATGAGGCTCCACTGCCTGGCCGGGTTCGCGTCCGTGGCCTTCACCTTGCTGCACGCCGCGTACAACCTTGACTCTCTGGCCGGGGACTGGAACGGCTTGACGAACCTCGGCCTCGTGCTGGTGATAGCCGGCTCAGGAACCCTGCTCCGGTACGTCCCCGACGCCGGCACTTACAGGTTCCACAGCGCCACGCTTCACCCGGCCCTGACGCTGGCGCTGCTGGTGAGCCTACTCTTCCACGTCCTCGTATAAGCCTCATGGAACTCAGTCGATGGTCGAGAATAGACACTACACTGACCAATACAGAGTGGATGATATGCCCCAACCTATGGGGTCGGGTACCTGCCGGTCTTCCTCCTGAGCCAGTCTACGAGGAACCCTATCAACAGCAGCCCGGCCAAGGCGGCCGCCAGCGTGAACAAGTCCTCGACGGGGTAGTCCAGGAACGAGTAAGACATCCACGAACACAGGGACAGCTGTCCATATTTACGGTTTCGACCGGAACCGTTTCATCAGTTAACCCTCACTTCTCGTGTTCTTTAATTATAGTTACACGAGAGCTAATGCGCTAGTATAAATCGGTGTTTATGAGGAGTAAATACAGAATATGAGTCTCAAGCACATGTTTACAACAACTTTCATCAAGATATTCGGTAAGCCGAGGATCAATCGATTACTTGCGAAACAAAGATCTCTATATTCGATGCAGGGAATAATGCAGCCAACTTCTAAAAGCCCGAAAAGGTTTGAGATTCCTCTCGAGATGATGAATCTACTTCAGAAGCGAGACGATGTAGAGATGAGGCACATCTTCCCGGTCAGGCGTCTACTCTCGATCATCAACAATGTACATCTCTCTGTGGATTCGATTCCGAGAAATCCTGCTGATCCAAAACCCGAAGCATCAGTGGAGTTCCTGGAAAAACTGAGGGAATACGCCCTTTCTCTCGGTGTAGGTCGACTTGGTTATGTGAAGCTGCCACATGACCTCATCTTCCAAGACTATGGCGTGTTCTTTGATAACGCAATCATCTTGGCGATGGAGATGAGCAAAGAGACCATTGACAAGGCCCCGAGCCAAGCGACTCTGAACATGGTGTTTGGGACATACGACGACCTAGGAATAGCCGCCAACAAGATGGCTGAATACCTAAGAAAACGCGGCTACGCGGCTCAGGCTGATCATCCTCTCGGCGGATTAGTTCTGTTTCCTCCCCTTGCTCAGAAAGCTGGAATCGGCTGGGTCGGAAAACACGGTCTCCTGATAACCCCCGAGTTTGGCCCCAGAGTGAGGCTGGCAGCTGTATACACCAACATCGGGAATCTTCCTTTCGCGGAGTCAAATAATCATGGATGGATAGAAGACTACTGCAAGATATGTGGAATCTGTGTCCAGCGGTGCCCATCAAAAGCAATCCGCGATGAACCCGTGACTCATGAAACTGGGCGGACTACTCACATATCTCAAAAAGATTGTTTCGAATACTTTGCTCAGTACTATGGGTGCTCTGTGTGCATCAAGGTCTGTCCATTCTCTGAAGGCTCTGATGCCTATGACCGATTAAGAACCATGGTAAAGAAGAAAGAATAAGCAAGAACAAATAACATGCAGATAAATCAATCAAACTGTCTTCAAACCTTTGGGGGTTCATTGCAGATAACCCTAAATCCACGACTCCATACGCTATGCTTATGAGTCCAGGCATAAGCGATGAACGGCTTCTCGACCTCTACAGGGTCATGGTAAGGATCAGATCCTTCGAGAACGGCGTCAAGCAGCTCATGAAGGAGGGCAGGTGCGGCCGCGTCAGCCTCAGCGCCGGCGGCGAGGCCGTAGCAGCCGGCGTCAGCGCCCACCTAACCTCCGACGACCAGATCGGGTCCACCCACAGGCCCCTGGGCCACCTCGTCGCCAAGGGAGCCGACCTCAAAAGGATGATGGCTGAGATAACGGCCAAGTCCACGGGCACCAACAGAGGCAAGGGCGGCCCCTACCACATCTTCGACAAGAGCGTCGGCGCCCTGGGCGCCAACGGCGTCGTCGGCGGCAGCGTACCCATGTGCGCCGGCTACGCCCTCGCAGACCAGCTCCGAGGCGACGGCAGCGTCGCCGTCAGCTACTACGGCGAAGGCGCCAGCAACCAGGGAGGCGTCCAGGAGACCCTCAACCTGGCCGCCTGCTGGGGGCTCCCCGTGGTATTCGTCTGCGAGAACAGCAGCCCCGAGGTCCAGCGGATGCTGGGCCACGAGATAGACTACCCCCAGCTCAGCATCGACGACGTGGGCAGCCGAGGCGCCGCCTACGGCATGCCCGGCTCCACCCACGTCGGCTGGGACGTGGAAACCGTGTACACGGCCGCCGGGGAAGCCGTCAAACGAGCCCGGGAAGGCGGCGGCCCGTCGCTTCTGGAGTTCAAGATATACAGGCTGGACGGCGACATGGACAGCGGGTACTGCCCCATCAGGCTCCTCAGGGAGAGGCTCACGGGCGGAGGCGTGTTGACAGAGGAGCTGGACGCCGAGATATGGGACGCCGAGGCCGCCAGGGTCCGGGAGGCCATCGACTACGCGGTGGGCAGCCCCGAGCCGGAGCTCATCGACGCATACACCGGCGTCTACGCGGAGGAAACCTAGATGACCCGGATGATCACCTACGCGGAGGCCGTCAACGAGGCGCTCAGAGCCGAGATGCGCCGCGACCACCGAGTCATCCTCTTCGGCGAGAACGTGTCCAGCGGCTGGAGGCCCGCCACCAAGGGGCTGAAAGAGATGTTCGGCAGGGAGCGCGTCAGGGACGCCCCCATCACCGAGACCGCGTTCATAGGCGCCGGCGTCGGCGCCGCCATAGCCGGCCTCAGGCCCGTCGTGGAGCTCATGCTCGTGGACTTCGGGCTCGTCGCCATGGACCAGATACTCAACCAGATGGCCAAGACCACCTACATGACCGGCGCCGCCGTCAACGTCCCCATGGTGCTCCGCTGCGTGTACGGCGCCGCAGGCGGCGCGGCCGCCACCCACAGCGAGACCCTCACCGCCCTCTACGCCCACATGCCCGGCGTAAAAGTGGCGGCGCCCAGCAACCCCTACGACGCCAAGGGCCTCCTCGTCACGGCGATACGGGACCCCAACCCCGTGGCCTATTTCGAGCACACCCTCCTCTACCCGACGGAGGCAGAGGTCCCCGAGGAACAGTACACCGTGCCCTTCGGCGTCGCCAACCTGGTGCGGGAAGGCGTGGACGCAACCGTGGTGGCCACCGGCAGGACGGTGGGGATGGCAGCAGAGGCCGCTGACCGCCTCAGGGGCGACGTGAGCGTCGAGGTACTCGACCCCCGGACCCTGGTGCCGCTGGACGAGGAGGCCATCCTCCGCAGCGTGGCCAAGACCGGGCGGCTGGTGGTGGTGGACGAGGACTATGAGAGGTGCGGCTTCACCGCCGAGGTCGCCGCCATCGCCGCCGAGAAGGGGTTCCACAGCCTAGAGGCCCCGGTGGCCCGGGTGGCCAACCCCAACGTCCCCATACCCTTCAACAGGCGGCTGGAGCGCCACGTGCTGCCTGACAAAGAAAAGATAGCCCGGGCGATAAAAGCCGTCATGAAGTCTTAGGATACCTGGGCCAGCTGGGCCAGCCTCTTGATCCTGGCCCTCAGCACCTTCTTGGTCTCCCCGTCGAGGTCGGCGTCCTTCACCGCGGCCATGCCGTCGCCCATATACGCCTCTATGGCTGAGACGTCCCCCGGGTCCACCTGCCCGGGCAGCGACTCTATGGCCCCGATGCACCGCCGGTTCCTGTCCACCCCCGCCTGGAGCCTCGCGATGTCCCAGTCCACGGCCCTCCTCTTGAGCGTGTAGGAGTCCTCCTGGATGTCGCCGATCTCCCTCCTCGCCTCCAGCAGCTCCTTCTCCTCCTGAACCATCCGGAGCCTCCTCCGGTACTCGCCCAGGTCCTCGTTGAAACGCTTCAGGTGCATGTCCTTGAGCTCCAGGGCGTTCATGAACCTGTTCTCGTAGCCGGAGTATACCGAGTCGTACTGCTCCACCGACACGGCGCCGCCCAGGAGCATGCCGGTGAGCTTGACGTCCATGGACACCAGCCTCTTGAGCTCGTCTATGTTGGCCAGGGTGGCCCCACAGTAGGTCTCCTTCATGGGCTGGCGCTGCGGCACGGTCTCCAGCTGGGCTTCCATGGCTCATCCTCCGCGGATGGGTACTTATCCCTGTGTATGTATCAGTTTTCAACAATACTTCACGGACGGGTACCCCGAAAACTGTAAACGTATAATAAAGGCGGCTCCGGGGAGAACCACTGAATGATAGACATGGAGAACACTTGGCCTAGGAGATTCATGGTCGCCGCTGTGATCCACGGCGTCGGCGTAGCCGCCTGGTCCGGGCTATTCCTCCTAGACGGTATAGGGATACCCCTGAACCTCTCCAGGATAATCGCCGGGGGAGGCGCCGGCACCTGGTTCACCGTCGGCTACCTCCTCTACATGGTCACCGGGTTCCTGGGGATGACGGCCCAGGGGGTCCTCTACCAGTACGCGGCGTCCCATAACGAAGGCGGGCTTCACAGCGACAGGCTGGCCCTCGTCCATTTCGCGTTGATGAACGTCGCCGTGGTGGGGGCGACCTGGCTGCTCGGGTACGCCGGCTACGTGGGCGGGAGCCTGACGCTGGCGGACAGGGTCTCCGAGGTCCACGGGGCCATAGTTGGGTACGTCAATCCCGTCGGTGTCTGTATACTGGTGGGCGTCGTAGCGGCGCTGGCTGGAGCCTACAACCTTTTGATGACCCTATGGAACGTCGAGTAAGCGCTCCATCCCCCTGTTTTTCCGCGGATTCACTGGATGCGAGATGCCTGATGGGTGGCTCATGATCTGTTTCATTATGGCGGATGGCTTCAATGGAGCTTTCATCGATCGTATACATCAAACATTCTCATGTTAGGGTCTATTTTTTCTCGTATGCGTATTAAACCACGAGGTAAGGGGCCCCATACTGTGTAGGGATGTGGGTACTAGGAATTTTTACTGGGGCCATCGTTTTGATCGGGCTATACCTTGGACGCCTTGCCCGCCTCGTAGGGCTTGACGTAGAGACCCAGCAGGAGCACCACCACGCTGGCGCTGCTGAGCGCAAGCACCGTGGTCCTGAGCCCGATCCCCAGGAGGTAGCCTATGAGTATGCTGGCCGGTATGTTGCCTATCCAGCTCCAGCTCATGTACATCTGGTAGACGGTGCTGCTCATGGCGAGGGGCGTCGCGTCCGCCATTATCGCGAACACGGTGCCCGTCCAGAACCTCTCCATGAAGCTTGACGCCATGACCACGGCCACGGTCCAGACCAAGGCTGAGCCGGGGCTCAGGGTGACCCAGAGGAGCCCCGAGCCCGCGAAAACGGCGGTGGCCATCATGAACGCCCGTTTGTGGCCGTACCTGTCGGCGAAGCCTCCGCCGATGAGGGAGCCGGCGAGCCCGGCCACCGTCGCAGAGAGGCCCAGGGTGCTAACCAGCGCCACGTCGGCGCTTATCGCCTCCCGCAGCGCTATGGCGAACATGTTGTTGAGGGGGGAGGTGATGCGGGTCATGGTGAACGACCTGAAGAACATGATGAGCACGGCGATGACGACGGTGAGCTCGGTGAACGTGAACGCCACAGCCTCCCTGCTGAACGCCCGCTCCTCCGCCGCCTCGGGCTCCTTCACCGTTAGGAACAGGAACGAGGAGAGCCCCGTGGCCCCGGCGAGCAAGAAAACCAGCTTGTAGCCGCCCACCTGCAGCAGCCACAGCGGCAGCACGGTGGCGAGGGCCGCGCCCACGCTCTGGCCCGCCGTGCTCACGCCGCCTATCACCCTGGCGTGGTACTCGGGGGGCGTGACGTCGATGACATAGCTGTCCGCCGCCATGTCGTAGAACGCCCCCGCCGTTATTATGGAGACGCACGCCGGGAAGAGCACGGTCCACACGGAGGCCGACTCGATGTCGCTCAAGGCCATTATCGTTATGCCGGCGAGGTAGAGGACGCCCGTGACCACGAACCAGGGCTTACGCTTGTATGGCCGCCCCCTCCAACGGACCGGGAACATGTCGGCCACCAGCCCCGCGAACATCTTCCAGCTCCAGGACACGAAGAGGAGCCCCATGAAGGCGCTGGCCTCGATGGTGCCTATCCCCACCTCGTCCAACAGAAACACGGGCACCCAGAGGTTGAAAGCCGTGCGGACGAAGCCGTTGGTGAAGTAGCTCAGCCCGTAGAGAAACGTGACCTTCCTGGGCTCCCAAACCTCGGAGATGAGCTCCTCCATCCTCTCCTCCTTGGGCGCCCTCCAGTAGGCTACGCCCCGCTCCTCGAACCCGCGGCGCCACCTCCGCCCCAGGGCGAACAGCACCGCGTAGGCGCCGACGGTGAACGTGAAAACCGCTGCGCCAAGCTGGTACTTCAAGGGAAGCCCCAGGAACCACCCGATCGGCGACACGACTTATAGCACCGAGTCCATGGGCTAAGAAGTTTACTCAGCCTCGATGGCCTTGAGTAGCCGGGGGAGATCGCAGATGCTTTCGATGGTGTACCCGTTCCACGGCGGCTGACCCGGCGACCGTATCCATACGCCGGTCACTCCGGTGTCCTGGGCGCCGTACATGTCGGCCTCGACGCTGTCCCCCACGTGCACCGCCTCCCCGGGCTCCACCCCCAGCTCGGAGAGGACGAGCCTGAATATCTCGGGGTTGGGCTTCCTGACGCCCGTGTCCCTGCTGCAGACGATGAAGTCGAAGTACCCGTCGAGGCCGCCTTCCTCCAGCAGCTCCCTAGGCTGGTCACTCATGGTGTTGCTGAGGAGCGCCACCTTGTACCCCTCGGACAGCTCCCTGAGGACGTCCTCGACGCAGTGGAAATACTCTGTCCTGTAGTACGCCTTGAAGTTGTCATGGAGAAGCTCTAGGAGCTCGGTGTCTACGGGTATCCCCAACCGTTCCAGGAAGTCGCCGTAGACCTCCTCGAACGTCCTCTCCTTGCCCCGGGCGCGTACCCTGTTGAGGCTCTGGAGGGCGCCGCGGAGGGCGCGTTTCATTTCCCCGGTCTCCACGCCGTAGCCGCGCCCCGTGAGGATGACCCGTATCGCCTCGTGGTATGGCTCCCACTCCAGGCCGCCGTCGGCGAGGGTGCCGCCAAAGTCGAGGATAACAGCCTTGATGTCCATCCATTGAACAGGTATGTGTCCCCTTTTGAAGTTTAACATGTTAAAGAAGACTGGGGGGACCCGGTGCATGGAGGTCTGAAGCGCAGCCCCGGCTGTCATCCTCTCTTTACATGAGTCAAGTTTTGTTATTCATATTATTTCTTCACAATTATGCCTCACTGTATTATGGTAACTATGAAAGAATAGCATGTAACATTGTTTCATACTATCTTATATTTAATATACGTGTTACGTGGATAAAGGAGATGGATAGATGGAAAACGAAGTATATAACCGGCTGACGCGGGAGATGAACAGCTTCCACACGCTCACCTTCGTGAACATAGTGGGCGCAGGCATCGCCATGAGCCTGGGAATAGCGACGCTGGTGAACAACCTGTTACCCATGATCAGGGAGCAGACAATACTGCTCCCACAAGCCTTGAACGTGACGGCTGTGCTCGCCGGCAGCGTCTTCGGGCTGGGATGGCTCATCTCCAGCTCCGAGATGATGGACGGGTTTCAGGACGTGAGGGCGCGTATGGAGGATGACGACTCGACGAGCCTCATCGTTGGGAACATAGCGTTCTACAGGGACAACCGGGAGGCAGTGCGTAGGCTTATGTTTGGGAGCAGGGCTACGGGTGCCTTCTTCCTCGTCTCTGCGGCGCTCCAGCTGAGGCATCTGGTATCCCAGGCCGGCTCCTCGCTGCCTACTCTGATGAGCGTCGTGGGCTTGGCGCTGTGCTTGGCCCTCGGAGTGGCCGGCGTGTACATCCCCAGCTCCCTGGGCAGGTACACCAGGATGTGGGAAGAGAGGCTATCTGAGTCAGAGGAGGCGGAGAGGCGGCTCGGCGAGATGCTGGAAGGCGGGGCCTGATGGGCGGCAAGAGGACCCAGTACGAGATATACTGGGAGATCCTCACCTACTGCAGGAACCCCCGGTCCTTCACGGGCATCGTCCACAGGTGTAACCTGAACTCCAAGATAGGGCAGGAGCACATCACTTTTCTAGAGTCCAAGGGCTTCCTAAGGAGGCTGAAGGAGGGCGGCCAGAACCTACTGAAGACCACAGAGGCAGCCCAGACCTACCTGGGCGCCTTCAAGGAGATGTATCTGGAGCTGTACAGCAGGGGC
>Ga0315532_1001999_pt1 | contig 14413 bp, 14 predicted proteins | sample SalMarWE160370MG_FD_203082 | JGI IMG/M metagenome (GOLD analysis project Ga0315532, IMG submission 203082) | Salt marsh sediment microbial communities from the Plum Island Ecosystem LTER, Massachusetts, United States - Salt Marsh Sediment WE1603-70 ... | reverse complement strand
CGCCCCGTTCATCAGCGTGGCGAAGAGGGACAGGCCGATCGCCGCGTTGAGGCTCACCAATGGCACGGGCTGATACAGGCGCCCCACGGCCTCCCTGGCGATCAACGCCCCGGCCACCAGTATGAGTCCCCCCTCGGCGAGGGATGAGAGGTTCTCTATCTTCTGGTGGCCGTAGCGGTGGTTCTCGTCTGGCGGACGCTCGCTTATCACGACGCTCATGTACATCATGAGGGACGCGACGATGTTCACTATGGACTCTAGGGCGTCGGAAAGCAGAGCGACGGAGCCGGATATGATGTACGAGTAGAGCTTTAAGCTGAATATGGCCACGCCGCCCACGAAAGCCGTGGCGGCCATACCCCGTTTGTCCATCCTCCACCCATGCACGGAACTCGCTTTTAGGGGTTACCTTTAGCTAGACTAAAAAATAGCGCCTCAGCGGAGCCGGGTCTGCCTGGGCTTGGGCTTCCACTCGGGCAGCTCCACCCTGAAGTGGGCCATCCTCTCCATGTACCCCTCGAAGGAGGCCAGGAAGCTGGTGAGGGCCAGCACCGAGACGCTGGGCATCCTCCTGTATATCCTCATCTCGGTGGGGCTCAGGGTGAGCGTGATGGGGACCACCACGGCGTCCCTCCACCTGTGGACGCCTATCTTCTTAGCCTGCCCCGATAGGTTCCTGGCGAAGACCTCAGTCTTCTCAAGGTGAGTCTCTATTATGTTCCTGGCGGTGCTGTTACCCATGCCCTTCGTGTAGTGTTTGCACTCTGCGCAGACTATGTACGGGTACCGGCTTGCCAGCACGTCCATCTCCCACCGCCGCCCCTCCGCCTGGAACCTGTACCGCCTCAGCACGTTGAAGCCGTTCTCCTCGAAGACGTGGGCCGCGAATTCCTCGAACTCCAGCCAGCCCAGGCTGTTGCTCACCGTCTGGAAGTCTAAGCCGAGCTCAACCGCCTTGACGGCGAGCCTCACCCTCTGCCCGGTGGAGAGCCTGACGGCGTCGCCTTCAAGGGTTATGGTTCCCTCTTGGGCCATGGACTCTACTGTTTGGTCGAACGCCTCGCTGGTGACCTTCACGGACTCCCGCACCTCGTCCAGGCTGGCCTCGCCTGACTGGGTCTTAGCGAGGATGGCCTTGACCACCTGCCTGTAGGCGCGGGGGTTCAACTCACGCGGTATGGGTCTCGTTCCCGTTAAATCGTTTACTCTAACCGTCTATCGTGACGCCGGTGAAAGTGGTATTCCGCCTTTGAAAAGAGGTGTCTAGCCGGTGCCAGACTGGGCCTCTGCGAAGAGCGCCTCGATTCCTCTGAGCCGGTTCCTAAGGGTGACCTCCGTGGTGCCCGCGGCTTCGGCCACCTCCTTCTGGACCCGCCTATCGTTATTCTCGAGGCACGCCTTGTAGAGAGAGGCCGCCGCTATGCCCCTCGGTTCCTTGCCCGATAGCCCGTGCAGCTTCCTGGCCTTCCTCAGAATCTCTATGGCATGGGTCTCGGTGTCTCTCCTCAGGTTCAGCTTCGACGCTATGCTGGGCACGAACTTCATGGGGTCGTCGATGGGCATCTTCAGGTCCATCTCCCGCAGCATGAGCCTGTAGGTCCGCGCGATCTCCGAGTGCTCACGTGTGGACGCCGCGCTGATCTGCTTGAGGGGTCTGGGCAGCCGCTCCAGGCGGCAGGTGGCGTATATGCTCGCGGCCACGAAGGCGTCTATGCTCCGGCCCCGGATGAGATCCATCTTAAGGGCCTTCCTGTAGAGGAGCGCCGACCGTTCCTTTATGGAGCCGGGTATGTGTAGGAGCGCCGACATGCGGTCCAGCTCCGCCATGGCGATGCTCAGGTTCCTCCTCCAGGTGTCGTCGAACTTGCTTCTGTTGTCGTACTTGCGGAGCCTGTCCATCTGGCGGAGGGTCTCGCGTTTCAGGGTCTTGCCGTTGGCGTCTCTGTAACCAGAGAGGACGGTGGATAGCCCCTTGTCGTAGAGGGTGTACGAGTAGCCCATGCCTGTGCGGCTGCGACTGCTCCTCTCCTCGGCTGTGAAGGCCCTCCACTCCGGCCCCGTGTCCATGTGGCCCTCGTTGAGCACCAGGCCGCAGCTTCCGCAGACCTCCTCACCCACCTCGCTGTCGATGATTATGTTGGTGCCGCCGCATTTAGTGCAGCGCTTCGTGTCCCCCACGGTCGCCGGGTTTATCTGGGCATCACTGTACAATGGTTCTGCCTCCCAGAGTCTCCTCATTCTTAGCCGTCGTTTCGTTCTCCACCGGCTTCGTGGTTATGAACACAGATCCGCCGCGGTCTATGTGGCACAGCAGCTGGTCGAAGTCTATGCCCCGAGTCTCGGCTATGTCGTTGATCTCGTCGTCTTGGTTGAGGTAGTAGACGACTATCTGGGTCCCCTGCCAGAGGACTGTTGGCCAGACGCTGTCGCCTGATCTGGTGAAGTATTTTCTCATGTATGTTTCTTGGTGTTTTCAGGGTCATAACGATAAGTTTGTAACATTTGTACGTACAAAGTATATGTAACGTTTGAACGTTCAACTTATAATAGAGCAGAGGATCACCAGATACATGGGTCTCGACGGCCTCCACGAGAGGCTCAACCAATACGGGTTCACCGAGGAGGAAGCGGAGACCTACGTCTTCCTCGCCGCCATTGGGCCTACCTCGGCCGGCACCGTCGCCAAGCGGTTCAACCACAACAGGATGAAAGCCTACCGCCTACTGAAAAGCCTGGAGGAAGAGGGGCGGGTCCACAGCATCGTGGGCAGGCCCGTGCGATACGTGGTCGTCCCCATAGAGGAGATAGTAGACACCCGCATCGATGAAGTCTCCAAGAGGCTCAGCGAACTAGAGGAAAGCCGGTCGAAGGTGATCGAAGAGATAGGCAGACTGGAGACCAGGGATCGTCGCGAGGAAGGGGAGCCCCGCTTCAGCATGTACCAGGGCAGGCAGAGGGTCTACGAGCTGCTGGCGTCCATGTGCGACAGGGCGGAAGAAGAGGTAAGGCTGATAACTACGCCCCAGGACCTGCTGAGGCTATCCCTATGGGGTTTTGAGGAGAGGTTCATTGATCTAACGGGGGCCGGCAAGAGCGTTTGTTTGTTGACAACGGTGAACGAGGAGAACCTACGCGAGATCGATGAGCTATCCAGCAGCATTGATGTGCGCCACATGGCCATCCCGACGCCCATCCGTTTCGCGTTGATCGACGAGGAAGAGACATTGTCGTCCGTCGCCATGGACGACTCCATGAGCATGACCACCCAGAACGATACGGGGCTCTGGACCAACTCCCAGAGCTTCGTGTCAACCATGAAGACTTTCTACGATGCTCTTTGGAGCATGGCCCCGGAGGCATCCACCATCATCAACGCGATAATCACCGGAGAGAGACCTTACGAATTCATAACCATAAGAAGCTTCGACGAGTACCGTGAAACGTTCAGGGAGATGCTTGAGAGGAGCAACGAGAGCGTAGACATGATCGTGCAGAGCATCCAAGATATCCCTGCACCAGTCCCTAGCGACGAGTCGGGTAGAATCGTGCGTGTCTTGACGAGGGTCACGGAAAGCGACAGCGCCCAGCTTTCTAACATGATGAAGAGCATTGAAGTCAAGGATCTTGGAGCAGCGACGGATCTTTCTATCCTCATCGTTGACGGGAGGGAGACTCTTCTGGCTACTTCCGGTCAGGATCTTAGGGGGCAGGCGATATGGTCGAATCTGGAATCCTATGTGGAAACCATTAGGGTCGTCTTCGAGGGCTACTGGAGGACTGGAAAGCTGGCTCAGGAGGTCTACCGTGAAGCCGCGGAGCAGCACAACTTCGACGAGGTGCTTGATCTAATGACCGAGCTCTTGATCGAGGAGGGATTATCGGTTGAGAGGGACGCGACCATAAAAGGCTCCTCGGGGGTCGAGTACTCCTTCAACATCGTCATCAGTGATCCGGAGAACCCCGCTGACCTCAGTGGCCTGAACCTCTTGATCGGTGAAGACGTCTTCAGCCAGGTCTTCGAACTGAGCACGAGCAAGGGGGACGTCAACGCCAGGGTGGTGCTGGCGTCGATGAAGCCTTTCCCAGGTGAGGTCGTCAGCCTCGGAGAGCTCTATGGAATAACCTTGATCCAGTCAGACACTGCTTTTGGGCTTGTCGAGAGACTGCTGGAAGCTCTATAGAGGGGGTCAGCCATCGATATTTTCAATGATCACTTTTATTAAGTTTCACATTAGTTTACTATGTCACCATGCTTTCAACCCAGGAAATAGACAGCTTCATACAAGGCGTCGATACAACCGACCATGTCCTCCTGTTCTACGACACCCGGGAAAGTAAAAGGAGAATACTGTACCGTTTCCTGGCTGATGGGCTCAAACAGGGTAAAGGCATCGTTTTCGTGCATACAGAGGAGACCCCCCAAGACATCCACCGGGGTTTAGCCGGGCACGGCATAGACGTGGAGCCTAACATTGCTTCTGGGAGCATTCTGACGCCAAGGTGCGACGAGTTCTATATAGTGGACGGGAAGGCTGAACCGCTGAGGATAATCAACAAGTGGCACGAGACAAGCAGCGCCTTCCAGTCCAAGGGGCTTGGTTTGAGGGCTGCAGGCGAGATGTCCTGCTTCTTCTTGGAAGACAAGGTTCGTGAGCTTCTCAGGTACGAGTACGCCCTCCACAAGGTGCTCTCCATGCCGATGGACGCCGTGTGCGCCTACAACCTGAAGACCATAGTGGAGACGGGGCACACCGAGGTCATCATGCCTCTCGTCAGGGCCCACGGCAAGGCCATGTTCACGGCGGAGGGCGGCACCATGGTGCTTGAGCCGGAGAACGTGCAAGAAACGGACATCGAGAGGCTTCTCGAGATCAAGATCTAGAGAAGCCGTTGGTTTGATATAATAAATTGGGGTAGATGCCCCTACGCGAAGGGGTACAGCTTCTTCAGTCTACCTACGGTCTCCCTTATCCTCTCGTCGGGCAACTCGTAGGGCTGCAGGCCTCCGCCGAGGTACGCCTCGTAGGCCGCCATGTCGAAGAACCCGTGGCCGCTGAAAAGCATCAGTATGGTCTTCTCCTCGCCGGTCTCCCTGCACCTGAGCGCCTCCTCCATGGTCGCCTTGACGGCGTGGGCGGTCTCCGGCGCTGGGATGAGGCCCTCGGCTCGCGTGAACTCCACGGCGGCGCCCAGCGCGTCAAGCTGGTTGTACGCCCGTGCCTCCACGAGGCCCTCCTCGACGAGCATGCTTATGGCGGGCGCCATGCCGTGGTACCTGAGGCCCCCGGCGTGTATGGGGTCGGGGATGAACTCGTGGCCCAGGGTGAACATCTTCATGAGCGGCGTGATGCGGCCCGTGTCGCCGTGGTCGTAGAGATACTCGCCCTTGCTGAGGCTGGGGCACGCGGTGCTCTCGACGGCGATGAACTCGGTTTCCTTCTCGGCCTTCCCCCTCAGCTTATCGCTGAGGTACGGGTAGACGCCGCCCGCGAAGTTGCTGCCCCCGCCGACGCAGCCTATCACCATGTCGGGGTAATCGTCCACCTTGGCGAGCTGCTTCATGGACTCCTGTCCGTTGACGGTCTGGTGCATGAGCACGCTGTTGAGCACGCTGCCGAGGCTGTACTTGGTGTCCTCGTCCTTGAGGCACTGCTCCACGGCTTCGCTTATGGCGATGCCGAGGCTGCCCGTGCAGTCGGGGTCCTCCGCGAGTATCCTCCTGCCCACCTCCGTCCGGTCTGTGGGGCTGGAGTACACCTCGCCGCCGAACAGCCTCATCATAACCTTCCGGTAAGGCTTCTGCTCGTAGCTGATGCGCACCATGTAGACCTCGATGTCGAGGCCGTACAGCATTCCGGCGAAGCTGAGGGCGCTGCCCCACTGGCCTGCTCCGGTCTCCGTGGTGAGCTTCTTGACTCCCTCACGCATGGCGTAATACGCCTGGGGTATGGCCGTGTTGGGCTTATGGCTGCCCGTGGGGCTCACCCCCTCGTACTTGTAATAGATCTTGGCGGGGGTCTTGAGCGTCTTCTCCAGCCGCCGCGCCCTGATGAGGGGCGTGGGCCTGTAGAGCCTGTAGGCTTCTCTTACTTCATCTGGGATGTCTATGGTCCGTTTCTCGGACACCTCCTGCATGAGCAGCTCCTTCGGGAATATGGGGAGCAGCGCCTCCGGCTTGACGGGCTCACGTGTGCCCGGGTCGAGCAGGGGGTATGGGTGTCTCGGCAGATCGGGGGTTATAGAAATCCATTTCTTGGGTATTTCATCCTCCGTCAGGAGGATAGTCCTTTCCAGTCCAAGTGATACACACTTCTTCCTCCTAGCAAGGCTAGGTACCAGCCGAAGAACTGTGTGCGGATAAAAGACTTGTTAACCGAAAAATGGTTAGACGGGGAACTCGTTCTCTACTTGCACTTGTTGATGCATCCAAGTTTAAGCTCTCGAACCAGATCAGCTATCTCAGGCAGGGCCTCCTTAGGGTCTTCTAGGTGTGCCTCGTAAATCTTGGTGAATACGCTGCCGGCTATGACGCCGTCGGCCCCCGAGGAGACCACAGCCTCCGCCTGCTCCCTCCTTGATATGCCGAAGCCTGCGAGGAGTGGTACATCTGTGTGTCTCCTTACTCTTTCCACCAACCTGAGAGTGGAGTCTCTGAGACTATCCCTTGCGCCTGTGACCCCCTCAACGTTCATCACATATATGAATCCCGAGGCCATCTCGGCGATCTTCCTCAGCCGCTCCTCCGTGGTGGTCGGGGCTACCAAGAGGATCACGTGGACCCTCTGCCTCTCTCCCTCTTTAATCAGCGTACCAGCCTCCTCGAAGGGTAGGTTGGGGACGATTATCCCCTGGGCCCCTGCCGCCTTGATCTCCCTGAGGAAGACATCCACGCCTGCCACGTAGGGGATGTTGTAGTAGGTGGTGACTATGAAGGGGGCGTCGAGGCCTCCTTTGCTCAGCTCCCTCATGCCTTTGATGCAGCTCGACGGCGTGGTTCCGTTCCTCAGGGCTCTCTCGCAGGCTGCCTGAAACGTGGGGCCGTCGGCCGTGGGGTCTGAGAAGGGTATCCCGAACTCGATGAGGTCCGCGCCGCTCTCTGCTAGGGTCTCAATCAGTCTGTGGGAGAAGTGGGCGTCGGGGTCGCCGTAGTATACGTGGGGCATGAACGCTCCCTCGCGCCGTCGCCTCAGCCCCAGCAGCGTCTCCTCAAGGTCCATATACGTGCCTCGTTATGGCTTCCATGTCCTTGTCGCCCCGGCCGGAGTAGTTGATGATGATGGCTTCGTCTCCCGAGAACTCCTCCCCATGGTTCAAGACGTAGGCTATGGCGTGCGCGGTCTCCAAGGCCGGTATCAGCCCCTCGGTCCTGCACATCGTCGCTACGGCCTCGAAGACTTCTTTGTCGAAGGCGTAGCACGCCTTGACGCGGCCGATCTCGCACAGGTGGGATATCTCGGGGCCCCTGGCGGGGTAGTTGAGGCCGGCGGACCTAGTCTTGGAGGGCATTATCTGGCCGTTCTCGTCCTGGAGGACCTGCATGACGGCGCCGTGGATCACCCCTGGGCTGCCCAGCTGGAATGCCGCGGCGCTGTTCCCCGCTCCCAGGCTTTCTCCGCCCCCCTCGACGAAGTAGAGCCTCACGTTGTCTTCATCGAGGAAGGCTCTAAAGGCCCCCAATGCGTTGCTGCCGCCGCTCCCCGCGGCGATCACGGCGTCCGGGAGCCCGCCCCCCCTCTCATGGAACTGGCTTCTAGCCTCTTTGCCGATTACGCTCTGGAAAGCCCCGACCAGCACCGGGAATGGGTGGGGTCCAACGGTCGATCCCATGAGGTAGAGGGTGTCCTGAGAGCAGGAGGCCCACTCCCTCAGCGTGTCCGAGACGGCGTCCTTGAGCACGCCTGAGCCGATGTCCACGGGGGTGATTTTGGCTCCGAGGAGCCTCATCTTCTTGACGTTGCTCGCCTGTCTCTTGATGTCCTTGACCCCCATGAATATCTCGGCCTCCAAGCCACAGACCTTGGCGGCCATGATGGTCGCGAGACCGTGCTGCCCGGCGGCTGTCTCCGTGATTACCCGCTTCTTTCCCATTCTCTTAGCCAGGAGGGCTTGACCCAAGGTGTTGTTGAGCTTGTGGGATCCGCCGCAGACGAGGTCCTCCCTCTTGAGGTAGACCCTGCAGCCCACCTCGCGGCTGAGCCTCTCGGCGTGGTATAGGGGCGTGGGCCTACCTGCGTAGTCTCTGAGGAGTCTCCTGTACTCCTTCTGGAATCCGGGGTCTTTAAGCATCTTCTCGTAGGCTTCCTCCAGCTCCTGTAGGGCCGGCATCAGCATCTCGCTGACGTACTGGCCTCCAAACCTCCCGTATCTGCCCTTCATATCAGCTTCGCTCTCCTAGCGTTCATGATGAACGACGCTATCTTGTCGGGGTCTTTATGGCCTAGCCTAGACTCGACGCCGGAGCTCACGTCAACGGCGTAGGGCTTCACGACCCGGATGGCCTCCTCGACGTTCATGGGATTGAGGCCTCCTGCCAGCATCATCCTCTTGGGGTGGATGGCTTCCCTGAGCCTCGCACTCATCCCCCAGTCCCGCTGGACTCCGGTTCCCCCAAGCTTGCCGGGGACGAAGGTGTCGAGAAGCAGCGTGTCATAGGCCCCTGTCTCCTCGGCCGTCCTCAATAAGCTCTCTGGCTCTGGGTTTATCCCTTTGATTAGGCCGACGCCTGGCATCATCCTCTTTAATGTGTTGGCGTTGGGTGTCCCTTCGCCGTGTATCTGGAGGACGTCGGGTCTGATCGCCTCGTACACTTCAACTATCTCATCTACGTCTTCAGGGACCAACACCAAAACCGTCTTGGTGAAGACCGGGACCATTTCTAGGAGTTCTGCGGCTCTTTCCGGCGACAGATTCCTGGGCGACGACGGGACACCGACTATGAATCCCACCGCGTCGGCTCCGGCTTCCACGGCTGCCTCCAGGTTTTTTTCCCTGGTGATCCCGCATATCTTGACCTTCACCGCGTTCATGCCCTGACAAAACCCCTGACGGCTTCCTCTATGTCTTCGGAAGCCATGATGGATGAGCCGATGAGATAGGCTTGGGCGCTGCAGCCTCTGAGGAAGAGCAGGTCCCCAGGGGTCTTTATCCCGCTTTCGCTCACGATCGGGGCATCTCCCTTGCTGTGGGTTTCCAGTATGCGGCGCGTCACCTCTAGGTCTACCTTCAATGTTCTGAGGTCCCGGTTGTTTATTCCTATAAGGTCGGCCCCGGTGTTTTGGGCGGCGTTGAACTCGTCGGCGTTGTGGGTCTCTAGGAGCACCTCGAGGCCAAGAGTGTGAGCCTTTGCGATCATGTTATCTAGGTTGGCGCGGCCCTTGCCCCTGTCGAATATCGCCTTTATCAGTAGGACTGCGTCGGCGCCTAGCCTCGCGCCGGCCTCGATCTGCTCTGGGCTTATTACTATGTCCTTCATCAGCAGGGGGAGCCTTGTGGTGCCCCGTATCTGCCGGAGATACTCCAGGCTTCCCTTGAAGTGCTTCGGCTCGGTGAGCACCGACATCCCCGACGCACCGCCTGCCTCGATGACGCGGGCTATCTGGGTTGGATCGATGTTCTCCCTGATTGAGCCGAGAGAGGGCGACGCCCTCTTCATCTCGGCGATCACCGGGTTATATCTGCAGGTCTCTATCATGGTCTTTAGGCTGATGTCGGCGTGGGGCTCAGAGGTTTGGACCCTGTAGTACCCTTCCTTCAGGGTCTGCTCGGCGTCCCTTACCAGCTCGTCGAGGAAGTCAGCCATATCTCTGTTCAAGCTCCTCTAGCTTTGAGAGATCTCCACCGGATGCCTTGATGAGTGATCTGAGTCTCTCGTAGGCGGCTCCGCTCCCTATGGACTCCCGGGCCTGCTCCATACCGCACATGAAGTCGTCGGCCTTCCCGGCCACGACGATACCGGCTGCGCTGTTCATTAGAACTATCTCGGTCCTCGGGTCTTCGTAACCTCCGTTCCCGTTGAGTATCCTGTAGGTTACTTCGGCGCTCTCCTCAGGGTCTCCACCCCTGATCTCCTCCACGTTGCTGCATCCCACGCCAAAGTCTTTGGGAGTCACCTCTAAGGTGTTCACCTCGCCGGCCCTCAGCCACGAGACCCTCGTGGCGCCGAGGTTCGATATCTCGTCCATGCCGTCGAGGCCGTGTACCACCATCGCCTCCTCGCTGCCTAGACGCTTCAGAGACTTGGCTAGGGGCTCGGTGAGGCCGGGGTCGTATACTCCGAGCAGCTGCGCCGATGCCCCGGCGGGGTTCGTTAGGGGGCCCAGTACATTGAATACGGTCCTGAAGCCCAGCTCCCTCCTGGGGCCGATGGCGTGTTTCATCGCGGGGTGGAACGCGGGGGCGAACATGAACCCGACGCCGACCTCCTCGATGGAGCGCTCTACGTCCCCCGGCTCGAGGGCGAGGTTGAGGCCCAGGCCCTGGAGGACGTCTGCGCTGCCGCAGCTGCTGGTTACGGAGCGGTTCCCGTGCTTCGCGATGCACACGCCGGCGCCCGACGCCACAAACGCGGCCGCCGTGCTGACGTTGAAGGTGTCTATCCTGTCGCCGCCGGTTCCGCAGGTGTCCACGAGGCGGCCGCCCACCTTGGGGTTGATCCTTTGGCAGTGCGCCCTCATCGCCGAGGCGAAGGCAGATATCTCGTCGATGGTCTCTCCCTTCATCCTGAGGGCCGTGAGGAACGCCCCTATCTGGGCGTCCGTGGCTCCCCCCGTCATGATCTCACCCATGGCCTCCGAGGCCTCCTCGAAGGTGAGGTCCCTGCCTCCAACCAGTTTCTCAATGAAGTGCTTGAACAGGGGGTCACACCTCCAGGAAGTTGGTTATTATCTTCCCCTCGCCGTGACTGTGAAAGGTTTCCAGATTAGCCGTCTCACACCACCTATGGCTGATGTGGGCTCGGCTGAAGTTCAGGCTAGAGTGAAGACGCCTGCGGCCTTCAATGTTTATCCATTCGGAGTGAGTTCCCCCCGATCTAAGGGGGGTCTCTCTATACACGCCTCTCGGGTGACACGCCTCTTGATGATATGGCCGGGTGTCAATTGGGTACCCATGATGCGGAAGGTTTCTGGTTATCGGGAGGCTGTTTGTGGAACTAAAACTATGTTCGGGTGCTATATCCTCCGAGCGGAGGATGCTCTTGTCCAGTCCAAGTGATACACACTTCTTCCTCCTAGCAAGCTAGGTAAGCCAGGCTATGCACTAACTCGAATATTATTTTTCTTACACTATTTTGGTTAGATGCAGGTGACGGAGTCTGATCTCTATTGTAAATCATTAATATCAAGGAATGCAACTAAAATATAGGTGAAATAACTGAGCTTCTGGGAAGACCTAATCTGCATCATAGCGAAAATATTCGGTATTAAAATAAAACAAGACATAACAGTGGTAGAGGACTCCGCGAACGATAACGGCTACTTGACTGGAAAGGCGAACAAGAATTCGGGATGCATCAGAGCTACCAGCAAAGAAGACATGGTCAGGAAGGTGCTTGATAGACTATACAAGTGCGGCTGCATAAGGACGTTGAAGATAGTCGGACACGGCGCCCCCGGCGTCATCTCGGTCGGCGCGGGAATGGGGTGGGCAGACTGTAAAGAGATAAACGGAAAAGACGACTGGAAGGACGTTCTAAAGCCCCTAAAGAACAAGTTTTGCCCAGGTGGAAAAATCCTCTTGATCGGGTGTAACGTCGGTGCATGCGACGCAGGTAGAAATAAATTGAAGGAGTTGGCGGACTATTTCGGTGTACAAGTCGAAGCCCCCACAGGTAAGACATATGGTAACTGTTCCGAGGAGGAAGGAAGTGAGCATCAGATAGCATACCCTGGAGAAGAGGCCCCGCCACACAAGGAGTCGCCTTCTGATAAAAAGAAAAAGAAGAAGCCACATGGTGAACGGGAACCGCCATTCGACATGGAAAGTATCACGGGAATAGCAGTCTACTCCATAAGGCTACCGCCAAAGAGCCTAGAAGAAGTCGAGTACCGGTTCACAGACGCAGACAGCATCTCCAAATTCGTTAACGGCATCGACTTCACCGAGACCGTGGATGGGCGCGGTCTAGGGGCAAGACACAACGCTATAGTATACATACAGTTCAAGGATGGCGTGAAGGAATACAGGGTGTTAAGCGACTTCGACTACATCATGTTGAAAGATGACTGGGATAAGCTATACAACACATCATGGGATCTAAAACAACTCCTCAGGGAACTAGTAATCTAAAACCCGTGACTTTAACTCTTTTTTTATAATTAACATGTCATAAAAAGGTAGCTACACAATGAACTCCGCTACCTCGTCCACGGTCTTCCGCTTGAAGCTGGCTCCCTCTCCGTCCGGGTACCCGAGGGAGACGGCTCCGCTGAGCTTCCACTCCTTCCCGAAGTACCCCCGGATGGCGTCGTACGCGTAGTAGACGTCCCCTATCCATAGGCTGCCCAGGCCCATGTCGTGGGCCCGGAGGAGCATGTTCTGTATGGCGGCGGCCACGCTGTGCTCCTCCGTGATCCAATCGTGCTCACCGCTGTTCCAGACGACGACCAGCACCGGCGCCTCACCCATGATCCTGCACGAGTTCTTGGACGAACCTACCTCCTCGAACCCGTGCTCCTCTATGAACCTGTCCAGCTCCCCGTCGAAGAACTCGAGGAACCGAGTCTTCGCGTCTCCGGTGAGTACCGTGAACCTCCACTGCTCGCCCCGCTTAGCAGAGGGCGCGTAGTTGGCGGCGTCCAGTGCCTCCCGGACCAGCTCCAGGGGGACAGGCTCATCCTTGAACCTCCGGATGCTCTTCCTGCCCCTTACGGCGTCTAACAGCTCCAAACGGTACACCGTGTAGAAGTGGTCGGCGCTCTACTAAAAGTCTAGGTGAGGACGCTTACCTCGCCAGGTACCCCATGACGTCGAACTGCATCTCCCGGGGCTCATCCACGAGCACTAGACGCTTTTGGAGCCCGGGACTCTCCCTCAGCTCCTCGACGAGCGCCTCCGAGACGTAGAGCGTCTCCAATTCCTGAGTGTTCTTTATGCGTATGACCCGCGCCGCATCCGGTCTAACTGGTCCGCTGATCCTGATGGCGGTGGCTATGGCGTCCCTGTCATTGGCGAGGAACGGCGGTATCTTGCCTGTCTCGCCGCTTCCCTGGGTGAGGCAGTTTACGTACGTCTGGTGGTAGTCGATCTTCTCGAAGGCCCTCCTGGTGGTTAGATCAGCCAGCCCTATGCCTATGACGTTGCCGTGGGTCTCCTCGGTGAGGTCGAGGACGGCCAGCTTCTTGACGGTTGGGGCCCGACGGTCGTGCTCTCCCGGCATCCAGAACCTACCCGTGACGTTGGTATCCATCCCCACGCCGCTGATGTTTTTCCCTATCTCCTCCACCACAAGCACGTCGATCTCCTTGAAAGGCAGCCTGGGGAGAAGGTCCTTCGCTTTATCCAGCAGCCGTTTCTCCTCATCATAGAACTCGTCCGGGTGCAGCGCGTGTATCTCGGCGGTCATGTGGTGTGCGTTCTCCAGCAAGGCCAGCCCCATGACGACGTTGGTCTTCTCCGCGATGAGCCTGCCCGCCTCAGGCATTATGCGGTGGTAGCCGTCGTACCTGTGCCAGTGGATCATCTCGGCCCCCTTCTGGTTGCCGAGCCCGATGGACAGCATCTTGAGGAGCCCCGACTCGATCTCCCCTTTGAAGTCGGTGTGGGGCTTGACCCTGCCCACGACGAATATCCCGTCCGCCTTCAACGCTATGCGGCTGAGATATATCTCCACCCCGTCAGGTAGGGCCCCTATGGGCTCTACCTCCATGCCGGCCTCGATGGGCGCCCCCACCGCCTCCTCGGTTATTCCCAGGCTGTGGAGAACCTCGATCTGGCCCTCCGGGGTGGCCCCGCCGTGGCTCCCCATGGCCGTCAATATGAACGGCTCGGCTCCAGCCGCCTTGAGTTCGGCGACAACGGTCCCGAGGATCAGAGGTATGTTGGCTATTCCCCTGCTTCCCGCGGTCACGGCTATCCGCTGCCCGGACTTCACCCGGTCCCTTAGGCATTTCTTTTCCAGTTCTTCCCGAATCTTGGCGGGTATGTCCTCGATCTCTGGTTGCTGGAATATCTGCCTGACTCGGGCCATCTTGGGGAACTGCATGGCTTGATGAAGCCCTGTGGGCTTATTGGTTTTTTCGTGCCTCAACCATCTGGACAGCCATGCGGATGGCCTCCTTGAGGCTCTCCGGGTTGGCGGTGCCCTCCCGTCTCCCCGCCTTGCCGTAGGCGGTGCCGTGGTCCACGGAGGTCCGTATGAAGCTGAGGCCCAGAGTTATGTTCACGCCGCTGACGCTCAACCAGTCGCCGGTGGACT
>Ga0315532_1001995_pt1 | contig 14435 bp, 10 predicted proteins | sample SalMarWE160370MG_FD_203082 | JGI IMG/M metagenome (GOLD analysis project Ga0315532, IMG submission 203082) | Salt marsh sediment microbial communities from the Plum Island Ecosystem LTER, Massachusetts, United States - Salt Marsh Sediment WE1603-70 ... | reverse complement strand
TATATCTTTATCCAGAAAATACCAATCTGTATTAAAATTCAATATTTTTCTGTATTTCATTATAAAAATTTCCTTTCTTCTATCAATTATTCTTGATAATTTATTTTTTATCCTTTAATACTTCCAGCTGTTAACCCTTCAATAAAGTATTTAATGCACCGCCCCATCTACCGTTGCAGCATCAAATATACTCTTTAGCAATATTCATCATACCCTTGTTTATAATGTTTTTTAAAGTACCAGTTGTTGTTTATTGAAATTATTTAATTGAATTAATTACAAGGTATCTCCTCAACGTTCAATATTAAACTGTTAATACTATGTAACTACTGTTGTTAAATGTAACACAACACACTAACAAGCACTGCTAATTTCTAAAAATTTCCTAGACACTTTTAACTTCTCTCTAACCTTTAACTGCTCCAGCGGTAATTCCAGCGGTAAACCTCCTCTGAAAGATCAGGAAGATGATAATCAAAGGAGTTATGCTTATAACTGCGATAGCCATTTGAAGAGTGTACATGTTGGTTTTGCCTGGTACCCCAAAAAGGGATGCTATCATAACAGGCAGGGTTTGGTTTTCCGGAGTCTTGAGAATAACCAGGGGCAATAAAAAATCATTCCAGACTTGCATAAAGAATATGAGCCCCAGACTGATTAGGCCGGGAGTTATTACAGGTATGATCACTCGAGTGAATATACCAAACTCTGAGCAGCCATCAATGCGAGCTGCATCTAACAGCTCATCGGGTATAGTTCTTATGTACTGACGCATAAAAAAGATACCAAAGGCGCTTGCCGCTCCCGGTATAATGAGGGGCAGAAAGGTATCTATCCAATGGAAGTTGACCATCATGATGTAGAGAGGAACCAGAACGACAGCAAAAGGAACAATCATGCTAGCAATGAGCACTGAAAAAAGGATATTGCGGCCAGGAAAACGAAACTTGGCAAAACCATAGCCAGCAAGGGCGCAAAAGAACAATCTGAGGATGGTTGCTGTAAAAGAAATAAAAAAGGTATTCCATAACCTTATCAAAACCCCCTTATCAATAGCATCCCTGAAGTTAAACAGGCCCATATTGCGTGAGAAAATGATTATGGGACTATGAAACACTTCCGCCACTGTCTTAAGGGATGTGATCAATATCCAGAAGTAAGGAAGTACCATAAAGATACTTATGGGGATTAGTAACAGGTAGACAAATATCTTCTTGCCTACTGTCTTAGTTTTAATTAATGTATTCTCTTTTATAACCGCCATTTGACTTTTACTCCTCTCTCCCAAGGTACTTTAGTTGTAATAACGTCAGAACAAAGATAATTGCAAAATAAACGTAAGATACAGCCGAAGCATAGCTGAAATTAAAATTTTGAAAAGCCTGCTGATAAATGTACACCAGGGGTGTAATTGTAGCATACATGGGACCCCCCATCGTATACCCCACAGTAGTCAGAGCGTAGATCTCATTAAAAAGACCAAAGCTCCCTATGGTAGATAAAATCACACTGAATAGTATTATGGGTCTCATAAGGGGCACTGTTATACGAAAGAACGCTTGCACCGGGCTCGCTCCGTCTATTGTTGCTGCCTCTACCAGGTCTTTGGGGATAGTTTGCAGACCAGCCAGCATTATCACCATATTGTAGCCCAGCCAAGCCCATATAATTAATATACTGAGTGATACCCTTGCCCACCAGATATTATCCAGCCATGGGACCGCGGGGAGGCCAATTGAGGTTAGTACCATATTAAATAAGCCATACTTCGTATTCATCATCATTTTGAAGACATATCCAACTGCAATCATGGTGGTAACATATGGAACAAAGAGCATTGTCCGAAAAATCTGAAAAAATCTGAAAAACTTGGCGTTGAGAATGACTGCCAGAACCAGAGCTAAAAGGGTCATAATTGGTACATATAGAAAGAAGATAATGACACCATTTCTAATAGACTGCCAAAAAATATAATCTCCGAGCAGCCTTTCGTAATTTGCTAGGCCAACAAAAACCTTGGGTCCAAAACCCTTCCATTTTGTAAAGCTTAGATAGATAGAAAATATAATAGGGTACACACTGAATATAGCAAAAAGAATATAAAATGGAGAGATGAACGTGTAAGCCCACTTCTTCTTCTTAACCTCGCCCCAGCTCTCCTTCATTCTTGTTAATAATCTTGTGCTTGTTGTCATAGTTTTTAAAAATCCTTCCTGGTTATTTTATTGATTAAGAAAAAGTAGGTAAGTAGCTGAGCACTTACCTACTTTTTTCTTCTTTTTACCTCATTACTTTCTTAACCAATTATTACCTTATTGTCTTCCTGTAGCTGCCCTGATAGCTGCAGCAGCATTATCCAGAGCTTCTTGAGCAGTCTGCTGCCCAGTTAAGTATTTCTGAATCTCTGGTGTAAAGAGATTAACCACCTCTGCATACTCTGTTATATATATATTAGCTTCAGGTATATTCGGCACAATGTCATTGAACACAGTACCAATGGCCTGGCCACCATAAAATGGATCTTTCATTTTGAATATAAATGAATCTAAACTGCTCAGCAGCGATGGTGTATAACCACCGGCAATATAGCAATTTATGACACTCTGATCTCTTAATAGAGCATACTCAAGCAGAGCCCAGGCTGCCTCAGGATTCTGGCACTGCCCTGGTATAATAAAGCTATCACCTGTATCAGAGCTCGCTCTCAGGCCGCCTTCTTCCCAGGCAGGCATAGGTACTAAACCCCACAGACCAGCGGTATCAGGGGCAAGCCATGATTTGAAAACACCGCCCATCCACGAAGCTTCAATATGGGAAGCCACCGGTGCCACCTCTTCAGGCTTACCAGTACTTGAAAACTGAGCATACCACTCATCGGTCCAATCTATTGTATCAGCGAACAATCCCTCAGAACACATCTTTCCTATAAATTCCAGGGTTGTAACAGCCCCGGGGCTGTTAATTGAAACTTTTCCTTCATCATCAACGTAACCTAAACCCTGCTGCCAGAGAAGCATCTCAAAGAGCCTACCATTGTTGTTGGCTATGCTCTGCTGCTCCATACAGGAGCCAGTCTTCTCCTTGATAGTCTTTGCTACTTCGTAGTACTTATCATAGGTACTTACCAGATCCGCTACAGTCTCAGGATCTGATGCAAGTCCTGCTTTTTCAAAGACATCACGACGGTAATGCATACCTACAGGCCCACCTTCCCAGGGCACACCATAGTATTTACCATCCTTTTCACAATCTGCCACCTTGTTTTTGGCCAAATTATCGATGTAGGGTTGAATCTTCTCCGTTATATCTAGAAGGCCACCCATATCAATGAACGATTTCAGGCGAGTGTTCTCTATTATACAAATATCAGGAGCGCCCTTACCTGCCGTAATAGCCAGAGCCAAGTTCGTATAGGTATCACCTGTTCCATACATTACATACTCCCACTCGATATCTGGATATTCCTCCTTAAAACCTTCCAGAGATGCATCCAGCCAAAGCTCGTTTGGTGTCCAGACCCAGATCACAAGCTTACCGGAGGGCAGTGGAGATTTCTCTGCTGCTGCTACTTCTGAAAAAGCTGCAACCATTGATATACTCAATATCAGCAACACTATCCATAATAATGATTTTTTCATTTTCAAATCCTTCCTTTCTTTATAAAACTTTCAATCACAGGAAATATACAATTATTCCTATAAATCACCTCCCATTATTTAATACCTAAAGAGTTCGAAATTTACTTCATTGATAGGTCAAAATCATCAAAAGTCCCCCACATAGTTGCAGGCGAATCACAATACAAGCCTAGGGTAAGGATTCCGCTTGAATCAATGGTAATATCAACAGAATATTGGCTCCATATATTCCATCCTGTATTTTTTATTTCTTGTTTTACTGTTGTTGAGCCGCTTGTGGCGAATAAATAAAATTCATTCTCTCCACCACTGCCTTCTGACCACACTGAAACAGTATAATCTCCAGGGGTTAAATTCGAAACAGTCTGTGAAATTGTAAATTGAAAATCGTTTCCCAACCAATAACCTCCTGCATAAGCACCGGTATGAACATTCCCTGCGGAAGTTTCAATTGCATCTTTTATTCCTGTTCCTGTGATATCCCAACCGTCAAAATTACCTAATTCGAATCCCGGATTTACCATCAGACTAACGGTTACGCTTGTAACAGCTACGTTAGATGTTCCGGTTAGAGTTCCCTCCACGTAAAAGCTGCCGGTTGAAGCATACTTTTCAGGCGGAACCTCATCCCATTCGGTGGGAACTAAATGGCATGCATCATCGCTGTACCATGCTTTGACTTCAGACGGCAAAGCCGGGGCATTACCGGGGTTGGTGGTTATTTTTATGCCCGGAACGACCGATACAAAGCTGGGCTCAGAAACGTCTTCCGATTCAGAAACCAATCTATAGGTCCAGATAGATTCCAGCGGATTGCCATTCTTGTCCCACCAGGCTTGATTTTCCCATCCATTTCCTTCTCCTGTAACCCAGCCTGCACCGGATACGGCTATCCAATCCGGTTCCCAGTAGAACACTCCCAGCCCTTTATTATCAGAAACCTGAGAGACAACATCCATAATATTTCTTATTGCTGTTGCCTGTCCTTGAACCGTGGCTTTATATCCTCCCATATCAACGGTAGAAGCTGTAAAAATATTACTCATATTATCGTAATTATTAGTAGTATAGGCATATGCTATTTCGGCAGCCACAACCTCTTTATCATAACGGCTGGATATATCATTCATATTTGCTATGAATCCGTCCAGAGGCCCGTTCCAGTAAGGATAATAAGAAAGGCCGATTACATCATAATCGAGAGAAGCAGACTCAAGCTGATCAAACATTTTCCGGAAGGTATCATTATTTCCGCCATCGTTCAGATGAATCATTATTTTTGCTGTGGGAAGTACTTCACGAACTGCCTGACATCCTTTTTCTAACAATTTAATGAACTCTGTATAATCATTGTTGATAATTTTACCTGTCGGCCAACACATTCCTCCGGTTACCTCATTACCTATAGCTACCATATTAGGAGCGGCATTATTCTCTTTCAAATCATTTAAAACAGATTTGGTGTATTCATATAAAGCATTTTCCATTTCGCTCGGGCTGAGATCGACCCATGCCGCCGGAGTAGGTTGACGCCCGGGATCAGCCCAAAAATCGCTGTAATGGAAATCCAATAAAACTTTCATGCCCAGAGCTTTAGCCCTTTGAGCCAGACCTTTCATGCTTTCCAGATCGCAATTCCCGCCGCCCACAGGATCACCAGGCTGTACATCATTTCCCTCAGCAAGGTTTTCCAAGGCGACACGATCTGCCGTGAAGACCGGGTTGTTCCACAATCTCAACCTTATCCAATTTACACCATGATTCTTTAGGATCAAAAGACAATCTTTTTCTTCACCGTCCGTATCATAAAACTTACCGCCACTTTTTTCAATTTGCGCGAGCATCGAAACATCGACCCCTTTTATAAAATACGGACTTAAATCAGAAATTGGATTTACTTTAATGCTAAGAGAGGATGGTAGTTCTGGTAATTCTTCACTTATTGAATCTGTTGTTGCTTCGGTGGCTTCAGCTGCTTCATCGTCCTCAGATGATGCAGCAGTTTTACAGCCACCCAATGAAAAAGCTGCAACCATTGATATACTCAATATCAGCAACACTATCCATAATAATGATTTTTTCATTTTCAAATCCTCCCTTTCTTTATAAAACTTTCAATTACAGGAAATATACAATTATTACTATAAATCACCTCCTCTATAGATTCCTCCTTCCTTCTTAATTTAAATTCAACCTTTAAATCTACAGTACCTAATTTGAATATATACTAATACTATATTTTCACCACCTCCCAATTGCTTAAATTTATCCCCAACATTATTGTTTAAGTTTTTCTTACTATAATATCTACATCTAACATTATTTTTTTGTGTTTTTTCCGATTACCACTTATGCGAGAAAGTAAAAGTTTTAGACTTTCTATCCCCAGATCCTGTTTCTTTAATCTGATAGTAGTTAACGCTGGACTGATAAGTGAACTGAAGGGGATATCATCATAACCGACCAATCCGATATCTTCTGGTATTCTTAAACCTTTTTCTTTTATTGCCTGCATAGACCCAAAGGCCATCATATCGTTGTAGGCAAAGATAGCGGTGAAATTCAGATCTTTTTCCAGCATCTGCTTGGTTCTTTCATGCCCATCTTCTATATTTATATCTCCCACACTTATAAGCGACTCATCTAAAGGTATTCTATATTTATTTAATGCCTTTTTATATCCTTCCGACCTCCCTTTAGCAGGAGATTTATATAAAAAACCATTTATTAAAGCTATTCTTTTATGTCCTTTCTTGATTAGATATTCTGTGGCTAAAAATCCCCCTTTAATTTCATCATTATAAATCGCATCTACCTCAATATTTTCAAAATCTCTACCCACAACCACAAATGGGATATTTGCATCAATGAGATTCTTTATATCATCATCTTTATCTTGAACCGGGGTGATAAGTAATCCATCTACTCGTTTTGCCAATAGTAAATTTATCGCATCTTCTTCTTTCTTGTAATCTCGTTGGGTATTGGCAAGAATTATATGGTAGTTTTTCTCTCGGGCTGCTTCTTCCATTCCATTTAAAACCTCAGCATAGAATGGATTCCTGTTGTCTGCTATTACTACTCCTATAGTTCCTGTTTTCTTAGTTCTTAAGGCCACAGCTGCTGCATTACGGATATATCCTAATTCTTTGGCAATCTGGAGTACCCGCTTTTTGGTTTCAAGATTAATATCCGGCTTATTATTAATTGCTCTCGATGCAGTATTTACAGAGACTCCTGCTCTTTCTGCTACCATCTTTAAGGTTATATACTTCATATTACCCCCTATCTCCGTTAACGTTACCGATAACGTTATCATTAAAATATCACAAAGCTTTATATATGTCAATAGAATTAATTGCTTTATAATTAATTATTTTAATTAAAATTTAAAAAGTAGATTTATTGATTTTTCCTCTGAAAACAAATTATATTTCGTCATTCCCTTAAAAAAGGAAGATTCAACAATGCGGATAAACAATTATAACAGAGCAGTGGGTTCAAACATTCCGATAGTTTAAAACTTATAGCGTATTTTTAAATTCTTGTAATACTCTCTTGCGGATATTCGGATTTTTATTTTTATTTAATTTTTCAATTGCCCATATAACAGCTCCTGCGACAGGTGGTACCTGCAGAGGGATAAAACACATTTTTCTTTTCTCCCTGAAATATACTTCTTTTTTAAAGGCATTAATCAGCTCTGGATTTTCTCCTTTTAAATTTATTGATCCTGCTAAAATAATGTCAATTTCTTTTTCGCCAGAAAAATCTAGTCTTTTAATAACTCCTATTACTGATTTAGCCATCTCTCTCCCAGAATGTCTTAGAAGTTCTAAGGCTGCTTCATCACCCTGATTGGCAGCGTAAAAAGCAATCTTGGAAAGTTCAGTTACCTTTATCTTATTGGAATACACTTTTTCATAAACCGCATTTACAAGCTCGCTTTCTTCATTAATTCTTAATTTTTCAAATAACATCTCTTTCATGATGGTTTTTTCCCCACACCTATAAACTGAATCGTACACTTTTCTTATTACAACACTACCCATATACCCCGCTCCAGTTTCATCTCCGAAAGTCCATCCAGTTCCTCCTATCTGCAGCCAGTCACTATTTTTATCAATCCCCACACAACAAGTTCCTGTGCCATTTACATTGCAAATTCCATAACCTTTATCACTTCCTGCTTTAATACCCAGGAAAGCATCATTAAAAACTTTAAAATTCCTGATTCCGGTTTCGCTTATTATTTTTGATAGCTCTTTTTGCTGATTTTTAGTATCTGCCCCAGCCAAACCAAAAATACCATAGCTTACGTCTTCGGGTTTTAACCTACTTTGTTGAAGTAATTTAAAAACGGAGCTTTTAATTTCTTTGCGAACACTTTCGTAGCCATCAGAATAGATTTCATGATTTGTTGGGCTACCCCGCATAAAATTCGTCAATTTCCCATTAGAATCAGATAAGGCATAGTGAGTTTTAGTGCCTCCTCCGTCCACTCCAATTACATACTTTGCCATAATTACTTCCTTTGTTTTTATTAATTCTATTTATTGAAAAAATTGTGGTAGAAATTCTTTATGTGCTTCTAATAACTCATCCAGCGCATCTTTTGCTTTCCTGAAATCTCCTACTAAGGGGTGTATCAAAAGCGCATTTAAAGCTTCATTATAATCTCCGTAAATCCCCGCCTGAACCGTATGCTTTTCATAGGCTTTAACAACTCTCATCATCTCCTTGATATGATCATTATTAAAATCTTTTAAAGGTAGGGGTGTTGCTCCGTTTTTATTTACATTGCAGCCAATTTCCACTACATCATCATTTGCCATAAAGTCAAGTGCACCATTATTTTTTACATTTACTATATGCTCCTCATTTTTGTCGTTATAAATAGCACTTACGAGAGAAACGGCGACCTCAGAATACAAATGACCACCTCTTTTGTCAAGAATGACAGGCTTTTCTATTAATTCAGGCTGTTGATAAAGCTTTAAAAGCTCCTCCTCAATTTCCAAACACACCTCTCCTCTGCACTTCTTCTCTTTTTTCATATGCTGAAGCTGCCGTTCCCGGTAGTAATAATACTGTAGGTAGCTGCTGGGAATACTGCGGATGCTCTTGATAAGTTCTTTATCCATATCCATCTTGGGAATGTTTTTCATATTAATAAAATTGTATTTTTCAAGAAGTTGATCCTGTAATATCTTCCGATCATCATAGTATATGGCTGTAATCCAACTTAAGTGATTTAAACCAACATAATCAATGCGTACATTTTTGGTATCTTCTGGTATTCTTTGTATTACCTCTTTCTTCATAACGATTGGAACATTACACAAACCAATCATTTTAACCTTCGTGTTGTTCAGCAAAGCTTCTGCAATAATCCCCGAAGGGTTGGAAAAGTTTATAAGCCATGCATCAGGGCTGTAATTTTCTATGTACTCTGCAAGCTCCATCATTACGTGGATGGTCCCCCCTTAAGGCATTCATAAATCCACCAATCCCCGTAGTCTCCTGTCTAATTAAACCATATTTGAGAGGAATCTTCTCATCTTTAATTCTTGCCTCTAATTTTCCCACCCGTATTTGTGCCAGCACAAAATCCGCATCTTTAACGGCTGTTTTCAAGTCTTCTGTCATAACGAATTTACATTTTATATCGTTGGCGTCTAACATTCTTTTGACGAAGTTACCTACAATTTTTAATTTACGCTTATCAATATCCATCAAATAAAAACTGGTAATAGGCAACTCGTTCTTTCTCTTTATAAACCCATCGATGAGTTCCGGAGTGTAGGTACTTCCTGCCCCAATAATAGCTATTTTGAAACTATTCATTCTAACCTCTTCGTCTGACAAAGATAATATCCTCATCTTAATAAAAATGTAAAAACAAAGAAGAAATATGCTATATTTTACTCAATGGACCTGTTTTTGATAACATCCTTATACCATAATGCACTGTCTTTCAAGATTCTTTCCTGGGTTTTAAAATCAACATATACAATTCCAAATCTCTTTGAGTAACCATAGGTCCATTCAAAATTATCCATTAACGACCATAGATAATATCCTCTTATATCGGCTCCTTGCTGATTTAAATCTGCAATCTTCATTAAATGTCTTTTAATATAATCTATACGTTCAACATCATTTATCCGCTTTTTTTCAGATAGGACATCATCAAAAGCAGCACCATTTTCGGTAATATATATAGGTAGTTGGGTGTATTCTTTTCTCAGCCTTAGTATAAGATCGTATAAAGCTTCTGGACAGATCTCCCAATCCGTAGAAGTCTTCTTTAGGCTCCCCTGAACGCTCTGACAGTTTAATTTTGAATCCTGAAAAAATTTAACCAGAGCATGAGAATAATAATTTACTCCTAAAAAATCATTCTTAATTGATATTTTTTGTAAATCTCCATCTTTTATAAAATCAAATCCGCCCGCCATCTTAATAAATATTTTCTTCATGTCCTCAGGGTAAGAAGCTTTAAAAACAGGATCTAAAAACCACCTGTTAGATAATCCATCACATCTAAAAGCTGCTTCTATGTCTTCTTTAGAATCAGACTCAGAATAAGACGGCGTTAAATTAAGTGTTATTCCAATTTTACTATCTTTAAAACCAAATTCTCTGAATACTTCAACTACAGCTCCATGAGAAAGTAAAATGTGGTGAGCCGCAATTAAAGCTTCTCTCATATTTTTATGTCCAGGCGCAAGAACTCCTAAGTTATATCCTAAAATCGAGGCACAAAATGGCTCATTGTGGGTTATCCAAAATTTTACAGAATCATTAAGCTCCTCAAACACTTTTATAGCATATTCTTTAAACCATTTAACTGAATCTCTATTCAGCCATCCTCCCATATCATAAGCCCACATCGGTAAATCCCAGTGATACAAAGTAACGGTTGGCTTTATATCATTTTCATTTAGCTCATTTATCAATTTTTTGTAAAACTCCATCCCCTTCGGATTGTACTTACCATACTCTGGAAATATTCTAGACCATGAAATTGAAAATCTATATGCATTAACTCCAATTTCTTTTAATATTCCAACATCTTCTTTATACCTATGATAATGATCACATGCAACATCACCAGTATGTCCTTCATACACCTTACCGGGAGTTTTACAGAAGGTATCCCATATTGAAGGGCTTCTACCGCCTTCTGTAACAGCTCCTTCTATTTGATAAGACGATGTTGCCAGGCCAAAAATAAAGTTTTTTTCAAATCTTACCATTTTATCCTCCAATTAATTTAACTTTACGAAGCAATTTACTCTACCTTCTTAAAAACGAAATAGTAATTTTCTCTTTTTATATTTATTATTAGATTTTATTTTATACTTCTATGAAATATCTATTTTCCACTATTTATTTAACTGTGCTATTAAATTCTCAAGCATTTCCTCACTTAATGCCCCACCACTAAAATTAATTAGACTGCGTAAGGGCATATACTTTATCAGAGCCTTCCCCATTTCAGAATTTTCCATTTGTGATAGGTCAAAACTCATTCCGTCCTGCTGTTTAAATTGCTGCATCATTTTTTCAATAATCATTTTACCCTTTGGGTCATTCATCAAATCTCCTACTGTTGAGTTTCTATGAAATTTCTTTCTCAAGTTAACTGTTGATTGAACTTTTATAGTCTCCTTAAGTAGTATTTCCTTTGATGATTTTCCTATTAGTATTTCAAAATCACCACTTTCTACATGCCAATCTTTAATGTCTATATTATAATACGCAAAAGAACGCTTATTTAATATAAATGTTACTTTTTTCTCTTCTCCTGGCTGTAATTCAACTTTTTCAAATCCTTTAAGCTCCTTTAAAGGTCTTATTACACTGCTTTCAACATCTCTTACATATAATTGAATAATTTCTTTCCCAGCTATACTCCCCCTATTTTTAACTTTTACCTTCACAGTAACAATATCAGTATCTTTTACTTCATTTTTATCCACTGAAATATCTGTGTATTCAAAGTTTGTATAGCTTAATCCGTATCCAAATGGAAATAAAGGCTCAATTTCCTTTGCATCGTAATATCTATATCCCACAAACAATCCTTCCTTATATTCAACTTTATCCTCTTCGCCAGGGAAATTAATATATGAAGAATTATGAGATAATTTCATAGGAAATGTTTCTGCAAGCTTTCCGCAGGGATTAGTAATTGCAAACAATATATCAGCAATTGCTCCGCCTGACGCCTGACCGCCTAAATATGTCTCTACTATACCTTTTACTTTGTCCGCCCAAGACATTTCCATCGGAGCACCATTGCTCAATACTACTACAATGTTCTTTTGTACTTCTGCAACTGCTTCAATTAATTTCTTATGATTTTTAGGTATTTCCATGTGATTTCTGTCATATCCTTCTGACTCATATCTTTCAGGTAATCCCACAAATACTACTGCCGTATCTGTATTTTTAACTGCTTCTGTTGCTTCATTAATTAAGATTTCATCAATTTCATCAGAGTTTATTGGATACCCTTGTGCATATTTAATCTTTACACTATTACCTGCAATTTTTACCATTTCATCATATGCATTATCTATTTTTATAGGATTGATATGAGAGCTTCCTCCTCCCTGATATCTTGGTGTTTTAGCAAATGCACCTACTAATGCAATGGTTCCATTCTTCTTGAGTGGTAAAATATTATCTTCATTTTTAAGAAGTACTATGCATTCCCCAGCTACTTCTCTTGCTAATTGATGGTGTTCATCTTTGTCGTAGGAAGCATTTTCTTTTTTATTGTTTTCGGCCTTAAGTATTACGGTTAGCAGTTTTTCAACAGCTTTATCAAGCACTTCTTCGGCTAATTGTCCGCTTTTTACTGCTTTGACTATCTTTTTATCTCCTATGCCTCCACTTGATGGCATTTCAAGTTCTAATCCTGCTGTCAATCCTTTTGCTCTTTCATTTACAGCCCCCCAGTCAGATATTACAAAACCTTTATGCCCCCATTCATCTTTTAATATATCAGTTAATAAATACTTATTTTCTGAACAATATTCACCATTTACTTTATTATATGCACACATAACAGTCCAGGGCTGAGCCTGTTTTACCGCTTCTTCAAAACTTGCTAAATATATTTCCCTTAAAGTTCTTTCATCAACAATAGCATCTACTGACATTCTTCACCTAATGCAATGCCTACTTTTTTAATTAATTTTCTATCCCACGAACAAGCTAATGTTGCTCCTGATGGAAAACATGTCGCAGGTACACTTGTGTTTATTCCTAAATGCTTTATTTCTTCTGCCTGTTTCCTAAGACCATGGGGACCATCTGCCATCATTATTGAAGGTATCCCTAATCTCTTTATACCTTTAGTGTGCCAAAAATCCAACCCTGAACACAAACTAGCTTTTTCTTCTAAAGTCATTTCACTTATAATTTTTTTAATATCTCTAATCATTTTACCACCTCTGTTTAATGAATCTCCCCGCAGCAAAGCTATGGGGAATTGAACCCTAAGAGATTAAAAGTGCACTACCAAAAAACAGCAAAATTGCACTCCGAAATTTAAGAAAATTTATAATCTCTGCAGTGGATGTGAAAGGATATTTCCCAGGTTACTTAACCTTTGTATGTAAAATCCGAGTGTCAGAGGGCTCCGGGCTGTCTCTATCCCTGTACTATTGCCCACATTACCATTCTTTTGGTTGCCTTGACTGCTACTAAGACAAGTAATAAAGATAAGATTCGCTTTGTAAAATCTTTCTTTCCTAATATTTAATTTTTAAAGAGCGAGTTTTCTGAAACCCTACTTTATTAATTAGTTGCTACCCAGGGTTACAGTAACTTCCACTTCTTTATCTTTCTTATTATAAGGTACCAGATTTCCTTTTATCAATTTTCCATTTATTAGCAAACGCTTAACTCCCTTGCCAACCCCATCAGGATTTTTCACTGTAATATCATACTTTACTCCACGGAATAGCCGAATAACCCTGTATTCCTTCCAACTTTTGGGAATACAAGGGTCAATCAACAAACCCTGATAATCGGGTTTAATTCCTAAAATAGCCTGGGTAATAGCTACAAAACTCCAAGCTGCTGTACCAGTAAGCCAGGAGTTTTTAGCTTCACCATAAGTAGGGGCATCTCGCCCAGCAATCATCTGAGCGTAAGAATAGGGTTCGCAACGATAGGTTTCTATAAGGTTTTCCTTAGTGCTGGGGCAGATATGTAAGTAATAGTTAAAAGCCTTATCACCATTTCCTAAAATAGTCTCTGCTATAGAAATCCAGGGATTACTATGGCAAAATATCCCCGCATTTTCTTTGTATCCTGGTGGGTAGGAAGAAATTTCTCCTAAGTTTAAGTAATAGCGGGAATATGCAGGTTGGTGTGAAATAATTCCATGAGATGTATCAAGATACTTTTCTATCGCTTTCAAAGCCTTCCCTGCTCGACCATTTTCTAAACCAACACCTCCCATAATACACCAACCCTGGGATTCAATAAATATCTTTCCTTCTTCGCATTCCTTAGACCCTACTTTATTCCCGTAGTAGTCGTAAGCTCTCAAAAACCATTCTCCATCCCAACCATGTTCTTCAACTGCTTTCTTGATAAGTTTGTAACCCTTGTTGAGTTCATTAATTTTTTCTTCAATTCCAATCTGATGTAGGAGTAATATGAGTTCACGGCAAACATAGAGAAACAAACCAGCAATCATTACTGATTCCGCTACTTCCCCATCCACATCCCCAGCCAGTTGAAAACTTTCTCCCGGCACTTTAGAAAAAC
>Ga0315532_1001992_pt1 | contig 14456 bp, 13 predicted proteins | sample SalMarWE160370MG_FD_203082 | JGI IMG/M metagenome (GOLD analysis project Ga0315532, IMG submission 203082) | Salt marsh sediment microbial communities from the Plum Island Ecosystem LTER, Massachusetts, United States - Salt Marsh Sediment WE1603-70 ... | reverse complement strand
CATACATCTGAAATATGAGTAACTACATCGTTTTAGTAAAACAGGTTCCTGACGTAACTCAAATAACGGACAACGCGTTCGACCCTGAAAGCGGCACGCTCATCCGGACCCGTCTTGCCAGTGTCATCAATGAGCTGGATGCACAAGCGCTGGCTTTTACAAATTATATGAGAAAGGTCGGCGGCGACCCGCAAAGCAAAATCATCGCATTAACTATGGGGCCGCCAATGGCTGAAGAGGTCCTTCGATACTCCCTGAGCAGAGCTGCTGATACGGTGGTGCTGCTGACAGACAAGGCTCTCGGCGGCGCAGATACCGTGGCAACGGCCAACCCGCTGGCATTTGCCATCAAAAAAATTGTCAAAGACATCCTCAATTGCGGAAATGATTATTACATTGTTACAGGAATGCAGTCGGTAGATGGCGACACGGCCCAGGTGCCTCCGCAAATAGCCGAGGAGTTGGCCCTGCCCTGTATCGCTTATGTTACCGGCACCGAATTTAAGAATAACCGCTTCGGATTCACACGGATTATCAGCGGCGGCAGCCAGACGGTCGCAGCCAAAAAATTACCTGCAGTAATAACAGTCGCAAAATACGAGTATCCCCTCTTTGCAACATTCGCAAGAACCAGATGGGCAAACAAAACAGAATTTATTCAATGGACCAGCGACGACATCAAAGCACCTATTATCGGCGTTAAAGGGTCAAAGACCAGTGTTATAAGGGTCTTCCCGCCAGGTAAGAGCGCCAGAAAATGCCGGCAGGTCAGCGATGTAAAAACATTGGCCAAACTGATTGTTGACAGCTACAGCAGCGAAAACGCAAACGTCGGCAAAGCCGACAGCAGCCAGACGCCTCGTTATGTCTTGCCTGAAAGGCGGGCGGACAGGTTCGACAGAAGCTTCGAAGGAACGCAAAAGGAACAGCAGGATTATGAGATTTTAGTCGAAAAACTCAAGGAGCTTGGCATTACCGATATCAGCCGGATTGACGATGCAGACAGGCAAAACATTCTTGCTGCTGCCGGCGAGCACTTCCATAAAAAGGCACTGGATGATATGCTCAACGGCCTAAAACTTACCGAACCAAGCTTCAGAGGCGAGGTCTGGGTAGTCGCCGAGCACAGCGACGGCACCATCCATCCGGCGACCTTTGAGCTTATTGGAAAGGCCCGCGAGCTTGCCGATTCCCTGCAAACCAGGGCAGGCGTTGCCATAGCCGGCTACCAAATAGAGCCGATGGCAAAAGAATTGATTGCTGCCGGCGCAGACAATATCTACATCACCGAAGATAAATTACTCAGCGTATTTGACCCGACCGCCTATCGAAAAGCCATCGCCGATTGCATCAGCACACACTGGCCACAAATCGTTCTTTATGCCGCAACCCCGCAAGGCAGAATGCTGGCGCCTATGGTCTCATACAGACTCGGCTGCGGACTGACCGCCGACTGCACCGGCCTGGACATCAGAGATAATTCACGAAACGGCTATATAGGTATCCTGCTTCAGACCCGACCTGCTCTCGGCGGCAATGTTATGGCCACTATTCGCACTAAAAATTCAAAATCTCAAATGGCCACGGCAAGGCCGGGCGTTATGAAACGCCTGCCTACGGATAACTCAAGAAAAGGAAAAGTCATCAATCACAAAATCCGGCTCACCGATGACGACATTAGTCTTCAAATTCTCAAAACAGAACTCGGCACAGGCGACGTAAACTTCGCCGCTGATGTAATTGTCAGCGGCGGTAAAGGCATGCAAAACAGGGACAACTATGAGCGGCTCGTCGGAGCATTTTGTGACAGCTTGAGCAAAAAGCTGGATACACAGGTTGAAAGAGGAGCTTCGCGTGCGGCTGTTGAGCAGGGATTTGTTGAACACGTGCACCAGGTCGGACAGACCGGAACCTCCATCGGGCCGAAACTTTACTTCGCACTGGGTATATCCGGCGCCATCCAGCATATGATAGGTGTTGCAAACACCGAGACTATTATCGCCATTAACAGCGACCCTAATGCACCGATATTTAAGCAGTGCGACTATTACATTGTCGGAACCGTTGAGGACATAGTTCCTAATTTGGTTCAGGAATTGGAAACGGAGTAAAAAATGCCGGACGATAAAGCATACAACAAAACAGCCGTCCTGATAGTCGGGGCCGGCCCGGCTGGACTGGCAGCAGCGATAAAGCTAAAAACTATGAAGCCGGACATTGACGTTTGCGTTGTGGAAAAGTCAGCCGACCTCGGCAACCACAACCTTTCCGGCGCCGTCCTCGAAGCCGAACCTTTGCATACACTGCTGGATTCGTCCTTGCCGGGATGGAAGGACAGCGATGCTGCAAAAGAAGTCCTTGCAAACAAAATCGACAAAGACGACATTATGTTTTTATTAGGCAAAAAGCTGGCGTTCAATATCTTCTTTGCGCTCAAGCTCGCCAAAATCTTTCACCTCGGCTTCGGCCAAATGATACACAAAGGCGACTATTCCGTATCCATAAGCAAGCTCACCAGATGGATGGGGCAAATCGCAAAAGACCTCGGCGCAGAGATTCTCACCGGCTTTGCCGCCGAAGATATTATTTTCGACGTAGCACGGGCTTCCAGCCCGTGGAAGCCCGGTCAGGATGACCATGCTGCGAAGGCGACTGGTGTAAAGCTCGTTGACCAGGGGCTGGATAAAGAAGGTAATCGGCAGCCGAACTTTGTCGAGGGAGAAATCATTGAAGCCGATTTTATCATCCTTGCCGAGGGATGTGACGGCCTTGTCACGGAAAAATTTGTTGAAAAGGCAAACCTGCAAAGAGAATCAAATCAGCTTTACTCGGTAAGCGTGAAAGAGCTTATCAAGGTAAGCCCCGAGCAATATAAAAAATTCACCTCTACCCGGGTTGTTCACGCTATGGGCTATCCAATCTGGACGCCTATCATCGGCCCGGGAATGTTCGGCGGCGGAATTATATATGCCGGCGTTCAGGACCACCTTTCGGTCGGTATGATTGTCGGGGCAGACTGGAAATACTGCGACTTTAATCCGCAGGATGCACTGACGAACTTCAAGAACCACCGCCTCGTAAGGAAATTCATTGATGGCGGCACGGTCGTGGAAGCCGGCGCAAAAATGATTCCGGAAGGCGGTTTCTACGCTATTCCAAGAGACCCGCATACCGGCAGTATCGGCAAAGATAATGTAATGATTTTAGGCGATAGCGCCGGCTTTGTAAATATGCTTAAGATTAAGGGTCTGCACAACGCCATCGATTCAGGTATCCAGGCGGCAAAGGCAATCACCGAAACTATAGATAATCCTGAACGAGCAGCAATCAGATACACCGATTTTGTTGACCAATCGAATATTACAAAAGAAATGAAATCAGCAAGGAACTTCCGTCAAGCGGTAGCTAAGTTCGGTCCTTTACAGGGTATGCCTCTGTCGGTTCTTGGCGGATTGCTGCCGAAATTCAATATCGAGAAAGACTATGAAGCTATGACAACAACGCCATACCGCTTAAAGCCAAATCAGAAATTCGATAAAGATTCCTTCACCGCAGTAGCGGCTACCGAGCATCGAGAAGAGCAGCCGTCACATCTTTTGATACTGAATCCCGATGTTTGTAAAACCAGGTGCGCACCGATATTCAATAGTCCCTGCATTACATTCTGTCCGGCCGGTGTATATGAAACCATCCAAGATGAAGTAAAACCAGCCAATCCGTCAAACTGTCTGCACTGCAAGACCTGCCAAATAAAATGTCCCTTTGACAATATCAGATGGACCGTCCCGGAAGGCGGTGGCGGACCGCGATATAAAAGAATGTAAGCTGACTGTCTGTATAAAGGATAAAATTAGACGGAAGTTAAGGGGATACGAATATGACCTGCAAATTTGTTATTCGATATTTTTAGATGCCGGTTCCTCCTGCGGTTTCTCCTCCGGCTCTTTCTTAGCCCGCTTCTTTGCTACTTTCCTGGGCTGCTCCTGGGCAGCTTCCGCCGGCTGTTCCTGGTCTTTCTTTTCCTCCTTTTCGCGTTGAATTGCCTCGTATATCTCCATGCGGTGGACCGGTATCTCTTTGGGAGCTGATATTCCAAGGCGAACTTTATCTCCGCGAACATCGACAATCGTAATCTTGACATCGTCGCCTATCATAATCGATTCGTCTTTTTGCCTGCTTAAAACCAACATCATTAACTCCTTTTACTGGCTGGCTTTACTTAACTTATTACGAAAGTGTCCAGCCATTGTTCACCCATCGGCTCGCCAAACGCCTTTCTACGCAATTCTCAAAGCTGGCCGTCCCTGCTCAAGCGCCTGACCCCCCTGACTAAATCAGGAGCAGAACTTAACACACATATTATTTTCGGCTAATTTCAAGACCGAAAACAACCATTTTTGTTTTTGTTTGGATAACTGGGATTAATTAACGCGATTTTAGTACATAATCGCTTGAAATATATGCACTTATGTGAAAATAAGGAATTGAAAAAAGATATATTAAATTTATCTGATCCGTCCGATTATGCTATTTTTCCGCCGCAAAGCGTCATTCGTAGTGCTTCTGCCAGAAACTATAGCGGACAGCAAGCCAGTAACCGGCTATCGAACCCAATGTCCCGAAAGCCACCATTTGCACCGGCAGAATGGAAATAACCGCATGTGAAAAAAAGGTCGCCGGATGATGGCTAATAAGATGCTGCAATATATCCTGCCTGGCGTAAGTCGTTACTCCAAAAGCTGTTATCAAAGCACTTGCAACCGCGGACCAGATATAACTAATATCGAGAAACTTCTTGAATACGAAAGCAGCGAGCCCGAATGAAACCATGACCGCAAAGGCAATTTGATTAACAGCCGGCTGGGCTAAAACCGAGCCTAATTTATTATCAAATACTCTAACATCATAGGCAAATAGTCCTATAAAGAAATGAGCAATGAACACCGTGCCTATCAAGGCAATCGCTGCATTTATATATATATTTGCCCTGAAGTCAGATTTTTTTTGTGTCTCGACAATTTCCGGATTTGAGCGGATTCTCTGTCCCAGCAGGACACCGCAAAATCCGGCGGCAACAATACCCAGCCAGACAATCGACTCCAATCTAAGTGTCGTAAAAACTGCCTGTCGCTGAGCTAAAGCCGGATTCATCTGCATCAGCCCTGCAGCACTGCCCGCGTATAAAGCCCAGCCGGCCAAACCGGACGGCGCCGCTAAAACTGCTATTTCCCTGCCATAGGGCCACGAAAGAAAATAGCCAATAAGACCTGCCAAAAATGCCAACATCAGTAAAATGATGATGTCACCAAAACCTATACTGCCGTTAACCAAAGAAACAACCCCCATTGGGTCAGTAGGCGCCACTAACGGCCAGCCCAAAATGCCCAAAAGGACAATACCGACGGCCATCACGGCGGCGATTCTCAACTTCATTGGCCACGATAATTCCATAACATAGCTACCTTAATTTGGCGAAATCGTATCATTAAAATCCCCGGTAATCAACCATCATTTTCCCACAGCCGTAAAAACACCGCTATTTCTGAATTTATTCGCTCAATCTCACTTTGGCCTCGAATGCATTATTGACATCTAAAGCGGCAACGATGTATAGTACACGATAATAGAAAGCAACTCGTGTCTTATGACTTATGATATGTGGCCAGGACGAGCGGCGATTGAACGTTATACGCCATAGGAGTTTAGAAGATGGACCCTTCGATTTTCAAGGCATATGATATAAGAGGCATTTATCCCGACCAGGTCAATGAAGAAGACGCCTGGAAAATTGGCTGTGCCGCCGCCCGTTTTCTGCGCTCGATGCTGACCGGATACGAGCGAGGCCAGAAAAACGCACAGGCGCTTTGTGTCGGTCGTGATATGAGAATACACAGCGAGGCGTTGTCTAAGGCCCTCATAAAAGGAATCAATTCCACCGGCGCAAATGTCATTGACATCGGAGTAATTGACACGCCGCAGATATACTTTGCAATAAATCATCTCGGCACCTGCGGCGGCATCCAGGTCACGGCTTCGCACAACCCGTCCGAGTATAACGGCTTTAAAATATCAGGACTGGCAGCCAGGCCGGTCGGTGTCGATACCGGACTGAAAGATATACAGCACATCGCTATGGCACTGCTTCACACAAAGGGTAAGGTTACCGGCACAGTCAAAGAACAGGATTTGACCGCTGAATATAAGAATCACGTCCTGAAGTTTATGCACCCGGACATAAAAAAACTAAAAATCGCCATCGACGCCTCAAACGGAATGGCCGGTAAAATTGTGCCGGCGCTCTTTGAAAACCTGCCCATCGAAATAGTTGCTCTTAATTTCGAGCACAAAGGAAAATTCAAGCACGAGCCGAACCCGCTTGTCGAAGAAAACCTCTCTCAGCTCAAAAAAGCGGTAAAGACAAAAAAGTGCGATTTCGGCATCTGCTTTGACGGCGACGCCGACAGGTTGATTATGGTTGACGAAAAAGCCAAAACCATCGGCTGCGATTTGCTGACCGCCTTAATGGCCGGATATTTTCTTAAAGCAAAACCGAAGTCAACAATTGTTTACGATTTGAGAAGCAGTTGGGTGGTTGTTGAAGAAGTCCTTAAAAACGGCGGCACCCCGCGCAGGGAACGCGTCGGGCACGCCTTTATGAAAAAGGCAATGCGCGACTCGCACGCCGTGTTCGGCGGAGAGCTATCGGGCCACTTCTACTACCGCGATAACTATTGCGCCGACTCGGCTATGATTACCTTCGTTCATGTATTAAACATAATCAGCGATGCCGGCATACCGATAAGCGAGCTAATCAGGCCGCTGAGAAGATATCACAGCAGCGGTGAGATAAACTTCAAAGTAGATGACAAACAGGCAAAAATGGATGAGCTTCTAAAAAGATACAGTGACGGCCAAATCGACCGCTTTGACGGCGTTACAATTCAGTATAAACAGTGGTGGTTTAACTGCCGCCCGAGCAACACAGAGCCGCTGCTGAGATTAAACGTCGAGGCCAAAACAAAAGACCTGCTCGACGAAAAACTCGCCGAAATGGAAAAGCAGCTCGGAAAGCCCGTATAACTTAAACTGTCGCCCTTCATCCCCCAAATACGGGTGAAGGTCCTGAAAATATTTAGCCCCCCAATTTATTGGGGGGTTACTTAAACCTCAGTTTTAATGAGGGTCGTCTGCCCATCACCGACCCGACAGCAAAACATTATTTTTTGAGAGAGCAAAAACTATGGAAATTCACACAAAAACTTTCCAAACCCCAAATGGCTCAGTCGAAGGCGTCCAGACAAAGTGGCCCGGATTTAATATCCTGCTTGTAACAGGGACAAAAGGATTTCTTGCCTGCCCCGCTATTGACACAGAGGCCTGCCAGCGCTACGGCGTTGCTGCAGCAGTAGTAGAAAGCACGCCTGATAACCCTATCGGCACACTCGAACGTTTTCCACAGCGTAAAGTTACAAAGGCAAATACAAAGGCCAAGGAACTCGGTTTAAAGGAAGGTACGGATGTCAGCAACGCTTTTTCGCTGATAGCATAAAATTCCTTGCATATAAGCGCAAGCTCAAGAAAGGAAGGGAAATTATGAAAACCGAAAAGTATTGTCTAATACTTGCAGTCTTTGCTGGAGTTCTATTTCTGCCTGCCTTTGGCCAGATAGAGCCGCCCTTGCCCGAATATGAACCTTTGTTAATCGGCCAGGCTAATCCCGCACTGGCAGGAATAGACAACCTACACGTTACAATCATTCACCCCGACGAAGAGCCGAATGGGCTTAAATGGGAAAAATTAAAAGCTGAAATAAACAACAGGTTAAAACAGGCCGGCATCAAAGTATTCATTCCGGAGCCGGGCGCTATGTATAAATTGCCAATCTGGCCCGAACTGCAAATTCACGTGGATATGCTTAAGATTGAGCAATTCCAACAATATGTATTCCACATTCAAACATTATTGGCTAAAAGCATCCAAGTTCAGGCAAATCCTGTACTACGCCAAAAAGCTGATGTATGGAAGACCGAGCCGGTGATGCAGGCAGCATCAGCAGAAAATACACCCGCCAAAATTACCGGTATCGTTTTGCAACAGACCGACACCTTTATCACGGCTTACCTTGACGCCAATCCAAAAGGGGTTCAGCCAGCCGTTCAATCGGAAGTGACGGAACACAAATACGTCGCATCGAGAAACAGCAAAATCTTCCACAAACCCGACTGTGTCTGGGTGCAGAGAATTGCTCCGAAAAATTTGGTTTATTACAAAACCAGAGATGAAGCCGTAAACGACGGCAAAAGACCCTGTAAAACCTGCAATCCGTAAAAATCGGACAACAGAAATCAGATACCCAAATAAAAGATGGAGCTGGTCTCAATCATAATAATAGCTGTTGGCTTGGCGATGGACGCCTTTGCGGTCTCCATTGTCAGCGGCGCCGCATACAAGCAGCTAAAACTAAAGCATACGTTGCGGATAGCCCTTTTCTTCGGCGGCTTTCAGGCGCTTATGCCCCTGGTCGGCTCTCTGGCAGGGCTAAGTATAAAAAAATATATAGAAGGTTTTGACCACTGGATTGTATTTGGCATTCTAAGTGCAATCGGAGCCAAAATGATTTACGAGTCCTTCAAAATCGGCACTGAGGGGCAAAGTTTTGACCCCTCAAACATCTCTACCCTGCTGGTCCTGTCCGTCGCCACCAGCATCGACGCCCTTGCTGTCGGCATTACTCTTTCACTGATTACAAGCCCCATCATCACCGCCGTGATAATCATCGGCTCGGTAACCTTTGTTCTGTCATATTTTGGAGTATCTGTAGGCAGGAAAATCGGCCACTTCTTCGAGAGCAAAATCGAGGCCCTCGGCGGGTTGTTTTTAATCGCTCTCGGCCTGAAAATCCTTATCCAGCATCTTTTCTTCTAAATAACAGCATTTGCATACTTGCAAAAAACCGCATTTATGCTATAGATAATGTTAGAAGCAACTACGAGCCAACAGCTTCAATCAACGCAACTAAAAAACCTGTTATGGTAAAAACGACTAAGACAATAGACTGGAAAAAGCTCACAGATGAAGAAATCCTGCAGATGCGGGTCAGAGACCTTAAGCTGCAAATCCAGGGTTCTTCCATTGAGCCATTGATTAAAAAACTCTATGAAGAACTCACATCAAAAGGCATCAGCTTTCATCCCCCCTGCTATCTTGCCGATGAATGGCTGTGCCCGGACAAACAGCCCCTTATCGGCATACCTTTTTTCCTGACCCACCCCCGGCTGAAAAATATCGAAAAGAAAATGATGTTTGAAGTCGAAGGCGGCACGGAAAAATCCTGTATGAAACTCCTGCGACACGAATGTGGACATGCATTAAATTACGCCTATGAACTTTATAAGCGGACTCGATGGCGAGAATTGTTCGGCCATTTTTCTGCTAAGTATTCCGACTTCTACTACTACCAGCCATATTCCAGACGTTTCGTTACCCACCTCAAAGACAATTACGCCCAGGCCCACCCCGACGAAGACTTCGCAGAGACCTTTGCTGTCTGGCTTTCACCGAACAACAACTGGCAGGAAAAATATCAGGATTGGCCCGTAATAAAAAAACTAAAGTACGTCGATAATGTAATGAAAAACCTCAACAACACAGCCCCAGCTGTAACATACAAAGGCAGCCCTCCCTGGTCGGCTTCACGAATGACCTCCACCCTCGCCGGCTTCTACGACAGAAAACGCAAGACACTCGGCAGCGAATTCCAGGGTTACTATGACGACAGTCTAAAAGAGCTTTTCAGAACGGGAAGTCCGGCTCCGGCAGCGACAAAGGCATCGGCTGCTCTTCGCTTATATCGCCGACAGATTGCAGACAATGTCGCAAGATGGACAGGTCATCGTAAATACGACATTTATCAGCTCGTAGGCAGAATTATTACACGCTGCGACGTTCTCGATTTATACCTGAAAGCCGGCGAGACCGAGGATATAATAGCAGTAACCGCCCTGGTTACGGCTATCGCAAGAAATACTTTTAGGGTCAGGGCGAGGCAAAAACGATGATGAAACGAAAATTAAACATCACTACCCTGGTCGATAAATGGACAATACCCGCCAACGACCCTGATTTCAGGCAGAAGCCAATAGAGCCCACAACCGAACATCACGTCATCCAGACACTACGCGAGCTTGGGCACAATGTATCAATCATTGGTCTCGCAGACGACATAACAATCATTGTAACCAAACTGAGCGAACACAAGCCCGACATCGTCTTCAATCTTACCGAGCAGCTCGGCGGAGACCGCAGTATGGATATGAACATCGCTGCGATGCTGGAGATGCTCAAAATCCCATACACCGGCTCCGGCCCTGCAGGGCTTATGTTAAGCCGCGACAAACGATTGTGCAAAGAGCTGCTGACTCAGCACAGAATACGCGTCCCCGGCTTTGTCTCCATAGCTCAGAATCAGAAGGTGCGGATACCGAAATCGCTTAATTATCCGCTCGTTGTCAAACCGGCCTTTGAGGACAGCTCCGAAGGCATCTCCAACGCATCCCTTGTCAGCAGTGAAACGGCGCTTATCGAGCGGGTCAAATTCGTCCACGACGGCTGGCAGCAGCCGGTCATAGTCGAGGAGTATATCGAAGGAAGGGAATTTTATGTCGGTGTTATCGGAAACAAGCGGCTGACAGCATTGCCTATACGCGAATGTATATTCGACTCTGAAAACCCGGAGGGGCCTCAGCTTGCAACATACCGTGTAAAGTGGAACCGCAAATATCGTGAGAAATGGAACATCAGATTCGATTTCGCCGAGCTTGATGAGCCCATTATTAAAAAAATCGAGCGCATCTGCAAAAGGGTGTATCGGCTGCTTCGAATGCGTGATTACGGAAGGATTGACCTGAGACTGACGCCGGATAACAAGCTCGTCGTCCTCGAAACCAATCCCAATGCGGATATCGCTTATGGCGAGGAAGTTGCTGAAGCCGCAGAAAAAGCCGGTATCACCTATGAAAAACTAATCGACCGCATCATCCATCTTGCTTTACGCCGTTATAAATGAACGCAACAACTGACACATTATCATTATGCAATACTGTAAAACCAGGATTTAATTATATTGGAGCAATTGCTTATGGCCTCTAAGGTATTCTTCATCAGGGTCTCCATTCCGCCGGCAGGCGAGACCTCGCCAAGGGCGGGCAAAGAAGACCAAAAGAAAATATCCGAAAAGGCCCGCAAGCTCTTCAAGGCCGGCGGTTTTGCAAACTGCTTCAAGAAAAATGATTTCACAGCCGTCAAGGTCCACGTCGGAGAAGACGGCAATACCACTTATATAAAAGCCCCCTGCATAAAAGGATTAGTGGACGAGCTGCTCGCATTAAAAACAAAACCTTTTATAACCGACACCACCACCTTATATGTCGGACAAAGGCACAATGCAATCGACCACACTATCCTGGCTGCCCAGCATGGATTCTGCGCCGATATACTGGGGATACCATTCATCGCTCCCGATGGATTGTTTGGAACATCCGAGACTGCAATAAAAATCAACGGCGAAATCAATAAAGAAGTCTATATCGCATCGGAAATCGCACGCTGCCAATCGATTCTTTCGGTGGCTCATTTTACCGGTCATTTAGCAACCTGTTTCGGGGCTACGCTGAAAACATTAGGTATGGGCTGCGCAAGCAAAAAGGGAAAGATGAAACAGCACGCCGCTGTCACTCTCAGCATCACCAAAAAATGCACACTCTGCGGCCTATGTTATAGTCACTGCCCCGCCGATGCCATTACACTCGGTAAAACAATGGCTCGAATCGACCAGGACAAGTGCATCGGCTGCGCGCAATGTCTTGCTGTCTGCAGGTTCGGCGCAGTAAAATGCAACTGGGGCGAAGAAACAGAAGTCCTGCAAAAAAGCATCGCTGAATATGCCCTCGGCGTTATAAAAGGAAAAGAAGACAGGTCGGCTTTTTTCAACTTCATACTCTCGGTTACCGACCAGTGCGATTGCTTCGGCAACTCCGATAAGCAAAAAATCGTTGAAGATATCGGCATAACCGCCTCAACCGACCCGGTGGCAATCGACAAGGCATCGCTGGATTTGGTGGAGAATAAAACCGGCAAAAAATTTCAACAACTGCTTGGAAATAAAAAACTTAACCCCCTGCCACAGATTGAGCACGCCGAGCGCCTCGGCCTCGGAACCACCGATTACGAGCTTGTAGAAATTTCGTAGCACGGGCATCCTGCCCGTGACGACTCTTATCGTAGCACGGCCATCCTGGCCGTGCATTCTTTTTACCGTCCTCTGTCGTCCGTCGTCTGTCCTAAGTGTGCCTGTCCTGAGCAGAGTCGGAGGCCACCGCAGGTGCTTCTTTTACTGTCATTCTGAGCGCAGCGAAGAATCTATTTAAAACTTCATTGCGAGGCCATAGGGGATATATATATATAAAAGCCAATAGAAATAAGTCTATTTGGCTGTAATTGAAAGCTGATAGATTTTAACCAGTTTCTGACCAATCCGAGTTATGTTGCTGGGGTGTACCGCATCTAAATGTGTTGCATCTGAAAGCAAACCAAGAAATATGATTCTATTCCAAATGATTTCATCCAACTGCTTGGGCAATTTTGTCGAATACATCTTGCTTATGATGAAGACGTGGAAGGCCTCTATCTCATCGACCGTGAGTTCTTTTATAACGTTGCCCAAAATACGCACTTCATAGGGAGCAAGTTGAGATTTGTGCTCCATCCAATATTGAACAAGTGCTGCATATAATTCTGTTTTATCTTCGTCCTCATCGCTTACTGACTTTGCAATTATCTCATCTAATAGGTCAATATCTGGCGTTTCTGGGACATTGCCTTCAAGCCGAGTTAATCTACGGTCTAAAGATTGAACAAGTTTTATTAATCTCTTGAGTTGTTTTTTGTCACGGCGATTCCTGATGATGTCAATAATAGGTGCGATAGCGGTTGCTGGTGGATATGTTATACCAATAAGTTTTGCCAGCGTGTTTGACCCTATGAGAGCAAGGTCAGTATTATCGTCAATATTGCTTTTGTTATCCATACTCGTATGCCTTCAAAATTGTTGTCGTTTTCTGACCATTACTGCACCTAAAATGAATTAACTTTGGTCTATTATCGATTGAAGAAATTCACGTAGCGAAGAAATATCTTGTGGGTTTGAAATGTATTCTGGTATATCAAGTTCTTTATGGCGTTTAATAACGACATCCAAGTCAGCCATAGCTTTTCGGGCATATTCTTTTGCTTCAGAAAGACGACCATTAGAGTAACATAGCGCTGTAAGTCCTACAAACGCAGCACTATGCTCTGGACGTAAAGTCAGAGCAATTCGGAATGCCTTCTCAGCATCATCAGTTATATTACGCCTGCCCAGTTCATTACCCATTGAAGTTAAAAATCCCGCTATTTGTATATTTGTTATTTCGTTATGTATATCATTAAAGCTCTGCGGATAAGCGAATAGCGATTGGTCAAATAGTTGGTATTTCTTGGCCAGAACAGTTAAAGATTCAAACTGTTCAGCACCCAAAGTTTTTTTTAGACTGTTTACAAAACTGGTTGGAAAACGTTCCCACCCTCTTTCTCCAAAAATTTTGCTATAAATCGACATAGTGAGTGTTTATCCAGACAACAAAAATGTCAGTGGCGACTACTATAAATCAAAAACCAACTTATGAAATAAAAAAATTATCACCCACAAATCTTTTTTAATGCTTTGGCTCCCTCCAAAGGCCGGAACGATTATATACTTTTTTAGTCGAAAAATCAAGAAAAATGCACCAAATCCGTGTCCATCCATGGTTAGAATCCCGTATCGTCTGCCTCTCTGTGCCCTCGGCGACCTCTGTGGCTTTGAAAAATCTGTGTAAATCCGTGTTAATCCGTGTCTGATTTCTTAGTGTTTTAGTGTTTTCGTGGCTAATCCTTTTGTGCCTTTTCGTGGCAAAAATTGTTAAAAAATTATCTAACTTTTCCTTGTATTTCACAAATTTTCGTGTAAAATACCGATTATGTCATTAGGCCAGATAATAAGAAAAAAACGTGAGCAGTTGAATCTGACTCTGGACGAGGTCAGCAGTCGCGTCGGCTTCTCCAAGCCATACCTTTCCACTATTGAAACCGGCAAGGTAAAAAATCCGCCCAGCGACGAGCTGTTAAAAAAGCTCGAAAAAATTCTCAAGTTTAAATCCGGCCTTTTGCTGCACATCGCCCATCTCGAACGCCTCCCCTCGGACATCCGTCAGCAATACGAAACCGCCGAGGCGGAAAATGAAAAATTACGTCAATTCATCAAAAATATCATCAGCAGAAAAACAAAGGTCTCACATCTCAACACAGCCCTTGCCGACAGCAACCTCCAAATCGAGCAGGATAGGTCTCCTCTCGCTGCCGGAAGATTTGTTCCCGTGATA
>Ga0315532_1001987_pt1 | contig 14483 bp, 10 predicted proteins | sample SalMarWE160370MG_FD_203082 | JGI IMG/M metagenome (GOLD analysis project Ga0315532, IMG submission 203082) | Salt marsh sediment microbial communities from the Plum Island Ecosystem LTER, Massachusetts, United States - Salt Marsh Sediment WE1603-70 ... | reverse complement strand
GTTAACTTCGTCGGGCACACTCATCCCACCGCAGTCAATACGGTTCTCTGCTCGCAGCAGGCTGAAGAGGCGGTCTCCGGTCGCCTCTTCCCCGATCACATCGTCTATTGTGGCCCGGCTTCGATCTACGTTTCCTACACCGATCCCGGCGTGCCCCTGGCCCGCGCGGTTCGCGATTCGATTGCCCGATACATTGACGCGCATCACGAAATCCCCAAAGCCATTCTGATGCAAAATCACGGTCTCATCGCCCTGGGGCGTACCGCGCAACAGGTGGAAGACATCACCGCAATGGCCGTCAAAGCAGCGCGTGTACTGCTCGACACCTACGCCCTGGGCGGGCCAAATTTCTTGACGGCCAAGAGTGTGGCTCGCGTTCATACGCGTCCTGATGAGGCGTATCGCCGTAAGCTGTTTCGCGAATAGGCGCAGTTCCCAGTCTGATTCCATCTCAGGGAGAGTGGCATGGAAATTGTACAAGACGAGGAGTCCCATACGATGCGGGCGGCGCGCCTGCACGGCATCCGCGATCTGAGGCTGGAAGACCTGCCCCGACCCACACCCGGCCCCGACGAGGTGCTTCTGAAGGTGGTCTCTGTGGGCATCTGCGGCTCCGACGTACACTATTACTTGGAAGGCCGCATCGGCGACCAGGTGGTGACAGCACCCATCATCATGGGGCATGAGTTTTCGGCCTGGGTCACTGAACTGGGCGCAGGGGTTGAGGATCTGGAAATCGGGCAACCGGTCGCCGTCGAACCGGCGATCTCTTGCGGAGAGTGCGAATCCTGCCAACACGGGCATCCCAACCTGTGCCCGAACGTTCGCTTTTGTGGCACGCCGCCGGTGGATGGCGTCTTTGCCGAGTACACCGTCATGCCCGCCGAGAACTGCTTTCCCTTGCCGCGGGGATTCGGCCCTGTGGAGGGCGCGATGCTGGAACCGTTGGGCGTCGCCATCCACGCCGTTGATCTGGCACACCTGAGGCCGGGGTATACCGTTGCTGTACTGGGAGCCGGTCCCATCGGGCTGTTGACGGCAGCAGTGGCCAAGGTAGCTGGTGCCAGCGCGATCTACGTGACCGAACCGCTGGCCTACCGGCGACAATTCGCCCTGGACTATGTAGCAGACGCAGCATTAAACCCTGATGATGCCGAGGTTGTGGCCGAGATCATGCGCCTGACCGGCGGCCGTGGCGTGGACGTGGCTTTCGAGGCCGCCGGCGCGTCGGAAACCCCCGATCAAGCCGCCGCTGTGGCGCGCATTGGTGGCAAGGTCATCGTCGCCGGCATTCCCTCGGATGACACGATGACGTTGACTGCCTCCACTGTCCGCCATAAAGGACTGACTATCAAGCTAGTACGACGTATGAAGCACACCTATCCCCGGGCCATCCGCCTGGTGCAGAGGGGCTTGGTGGACGTTAAATCTCTGGCCACCCACACATTCCCCCTGGAACGCATCGCCGAGGCCTTCGAGATGGTCGCCGCTTACGACGACGGTGTGCTACGGGCCATCATCCAGGTTTCCAATGCATAAGAAACCAGGTTTTTTGGAAAAACCTGGTTTCTTGAAAGAGGAGGCGACCAATCAACCAGCGAATTACCAACCTGGAAGCGAAACTCAATGACTTCGCTTCCGATGTCCGCGCCGATGCCCTGGCCGAGTTGGTCTCATTGGCTCAACAGGGCGCTGTTCCGCTGGAGCCGGAAGTGGACGTAGCCAATATGCACTGCCACACGTTCTTCTCTTTCAACGCCTACGGCCACTCGCCCACGTCGCTGGCCTGGTTGGCCAAGCGGCGTGGCTTCAGGCTGATGGGCATCGTTGATTTCGACGTGCTGGATGGCGTGGACGAATTCTTAGACGCCTGCGAACTGGTCGGGGTGCGTGGTAGCGCAGGGATGGAGACCCGTGTGTTTCTCCCCGAATTTGCCACGCGCGAGATCAACTCGCCGGGCGAGCCGGGCGTCTACTACCACATGGGCATTGGCTTCACCTCCAGCCAGGTGCCTGAGACAGCAGCCAGCATCTTGGACGGTCTACGCCAGCGGGCCGCCCGGCGCAACCGGGTTGTGGCAGACCGTGTCAACGCCCACCTGGCCCCGGTCACGATTGACTACGAGCAAGACGTGCTGCCCCTCACGCCAGGGGGAACCGCCACCGAACGCCACATGGTCGTGGCCTACGCGCGAGCCGCGGAGCGCATCGTCCCGAACCCGGTTGGATTCTGGGCCGACAAACTGAATATCGAGCCTGGTCGGGTAGCGATGCTCATGGATGACACTCCCAAGTTCCAGAATCTGATTCGCGTTAAATTGATGAAGCGCGGTGGGGTGGGATATGTTCAGCCCAGCCCCGACACGTTCCCCTCAGTTGATGAGCTTCACAAACTGACCGTGGCGTGCGGTGCGCTCCCCTGTGCCACCTGGTTGGACGGCACCTCTGCTGGCGAACAGGCCATCGAAGAGTTGTTGGATCTGTTGATCGGCAAGGGCGTGGTCGCTCTCAACATCATCCCCGATCGTAATTGGAACATCGCCGACCTGGAGACTCGCCGTCTAAAGGTGCGGAATCTGTACGACGTCGTCCGTCTGGCCCAAGAGCTAGCCCTGCCGTTGAACGTCGGGACGGAGATGAACAGTTTTGGGCAGAAGTTAGTTGATGATTTTGACGCCCCGGAACTGGCCCCGGTGCGCCAAGCGTTTATTGACGGCGCGCATTTCATCTACGGGCACACTGTCCTACAGCGCACGCTGGGGCTGGGCTATCAGAGCGAGTGGGCGCAGGCGCATTTGCCCTCCCGCCGTGAGCGCAACGATTTCTACACCGGGGTGGGGTACCAGGTGTCGCCGGGGAGGGCCAGTATGGCTAAACTCAGGCAACTGGATTCGTCAATGTCGCCGGCCGACATCTCGTCGAAGTTGAACGGTATCTGCTCACCTTATGCTCGCAGCGGACCCTAGTCCGCTGAGGCCGCTGGACTAGGGTCCAGCGAGAGCAGGTGAGTAGTTACGTTGAGCGGATAGTTGTTAGAAAATGGAGGTTGGATTATGAGATCGCTGTGGGGTAAGGCGCCCTTTCAATTTCAGATGCGAGAACTGCCGACGCCTGAGCCGGGGCCGGGCGAGGTGGTGGTGAAGGTTGCTGCCTGCGGCATCTGCGGCACCGACCTGCACTTCCTGCGCCATAACGAGGACTGGACGCCGCTGGGCCACGAGGTGGCGGGCACTATCGTCGCCGTGGGGCCACACGTGAACCGCTGGCGAGGTGGCGAGGCGGTCATCGTGGAAAACCACACCGGCTGCGGCGTCTGCGAGCAGTGCAAGAATGGCCGCGCCCTCTACTGCCAGAATCTGACCACCTACATGGAGGACCGCGCTGGCTTCGCCGACTACCTGCGGGTGAGGGCGGACATGGTGCAGGTCTACGATGCAGAGGCGCTGACCCCGCGCCAGGCTGCGCTGGCCGAACCGCTGACGGTGGCCCTCGATCTCCTCCAGCGGGCCGACCCGGACCTCAACGACGAGGTGGCAGTTTTCGGCCCTGGGCCCATCGGACTGATGCTCACCCGGTTGGCGAAGCTGCGGGGAGCGCGGCGGGTTTTCCTCACCGGCTCCAATCGCTCCACGCCACGCGGCCGCCATCGCCTGGAAGTGGGGCGACAGATGGGGGCCGACGTTGTGCTGGCCGACGCCGAGGACGACGTCGTGGCCGAGATCGAGGCCGTCGTGCCGCAGGGGGTGGACCGGGTGCTGGTGACCGCGCCGCCGCGCACGCTGCTGCAGGCTTTCGAGATCGCCCGCTTCGGGGCCATCATCGGCTTCATCGGCATCGAGTTCGGCGAGGGCAGGAAGGTCACCTTCGACGCCAATGCCTTCCACTTCAAGAAGCTGCAACTGCGGGCCTCCCACGCCATCCCCAACCACTATTTTCCCCTGGCGCTGGACCTCCTCGCCAGGCGGGTGGTGAATCCGCAGGCTTTGCTCACCCATACCTTCCCCCTGGCCGAGGCGGAGACAGCCTTCCAGATGGCCGCCAATCCTGAAGAGGAGGTCCTCAAGGTAGTGATCACCCCTGATTAGAAAGAGCGGATCCCGGCCCTGCCAGGGCGGGAGGCAGTGGAGGTTTTCCTCGCGGCAAATAATCCTTCCTGCAGGAGGGTCAGAAGAGGGAGTTCTCATATGGCGAGCCAAGATAAGAGCTTAGACGTCCTCTGCCTGGGCATCTTCGTGGCCGATACCCTGGCCAAGCCCATCGAGCGCATGCCGCCCTGGCGACAACTGGCCCTGATTGACCACGTGGAACTGCAGACCGGCGGTTGCGCCAACAATGTGGCCATCGGTCTGGCCCGACTGGGCCTGAGGGCGGGGGCCATGGGCAAGGTGGGGGGAGACGGCTTCGGGGATTTCATCCTCCAGAACCTGAAGAAGGAGGGGGTTGACATCCGGGGCATGCGGCGGGATGAGGAGGCTAACACCTCCTTCACCTTCGTCATGATCGCCCCCGACGGGGAGCGTTGTTTCTTCCACTACATCGGAGCCAACGGGGCACTGGTCTACGAGGACATTGACTTCTCCGTGATCCAGGAGGCCCGGATCCTGCACGTGGCTGGCTCCTTCGTCCTGCCCAGGTTTGACGGCCCGCCCACGGCCAGGGTCCTCCAGCAGGCCAGGGAGATGGGGGTCACCACCGTCCTGGACACCGTCTGGAACACATCCCTTGACACCTATGAGGTCATCAAGCCCTGCCTCCCCCACCTTGACTACTTCCTGCCCAGCCTCGAAGAGGCACAGTTGATCGCCCGACGGGAGGCGCCCGCCGATGTGGCCGCCTTCTTCTTGGATCACGGCGTCGGGACGGTGGGGCTGAAGATGGGGGCAGAGGGATGTTATCTGCGCACTCGAGATCAGGAGCTACACATTCCTGCCTGGCAGGTGGGTGTGGTGGACACCACCGGGGCGGGCGATGCCTGGGTGGCCGGCTTCCTGGCGGGCTTGGTCATGGGCTGGGACCTGGAGCGGGCGGGCCGCTTGGCCAATGCCGAGGGCGCGCTGTGCGTCACTGCCATTGGCACCACGGCGGGACTGCGAAGCATGGAGGAGACGCTGGCCTTCATGGAGAAGGCTGAGCCTCTGAGGGTCAAATGAGCAAGGGCCAGAAGAGGCGCCGGAGGGCGTGTATTTCGAGGAAGGGCGATCATGACGAGGCGCGAGCGAGTGCTCAAGGCGATCAACCACCAGGAGACGGACTTCGTCCCCTACAACTTCCACGCTGTGCCCAGCGTGTGGAAGAAGGTGTGCCAGCACTATGGGCTCAAGGATAACCACGAGGCGATGGAGTTCATCGGCAACCACGTCGTCAAGGTGGGCTCCGACTTCAACTACAACCCCTGGGCCGCCGAGGTGGGAAAGGTGGAGCTCACCGTCAGCGGCGGCCCGGTGCACACGAACCTCGATGAGGAAGGCGGGCTGCATCGGGACGAGTTCGGCTGCATCTGGGAGCGCAGTGGGAGCCTGCCCCATCCGGTGGCCTATCCGCTGGCCGAGAAGCCAGACTTGGATGGCTACACGTTCCCCGCCCCCTACCGGGAAGGCCGCTTCGATCAGGCCCGGGAGCTGGTCGAGCGGTACCGAGGCCAGGTGTTCCTCTTCGGCAAGCTGGGCATGGCCCTCTTCGAGCGGGCCTGGAGCATCCGGGGCATGATGCAGTTGCTAATGGACATGGTCCAGCGGCCTGAGTTCGTGGAAGAGCTGCTGGATCGCATCCTCTACGAGTGGAACCTGCCCATCATCGAGCAGCAACTGGCCCTGGGTGTGGATGGCTTCTACTTCGCCGACGATTGGGGATCCAAGACGGGACTCATCTTTAGCCCCGCCATGTGGCGCCGTTTCATCAAGCCCCGGCTGGCGGTCATGTACCAGCGCTGTCGAGAGGCGGGCGCGGTCGTGGGACAGCACTCGGATGGGGCCGTGGGGGAGCTGTTCCCCGATCTGATCGAGATCGGTTTGCAGGTGTTCAACCCCCTGTCCCCGTCGGTCATGGACCCTCGCACCTACAAGGAGAGGCACGGCGACCAGTTGACCTTCTACGGGGGCATTGACGTGGAGCGCACACTTCCCTTCGGCACGCCGGAAGAGGTGCGGGGGGAGATTCGTTCCATGGCCGAGATCATGGGCCGGGGTGGAGGGTACGTCCTGCAAAGCTCTCACACCATCCTGGAGGATGTGCCTATGGAGAACATCGTGGCCTACATTGAGGAAGTGCACCGTCTGGCAGGGATGGGCCAGGAGTAGCTATGCGGACCTTGACCACGGAGGGAGCTATGCTCACCAAGAAACAGATAGAAGAAGCTCAGGCCAGAGCGATAGAGTATCTGGACAAAGCGGGTATCGTGCTCACCCCAGAGGAAGCGGCCAATATCGAGGTGGCCGACCTCGGATTAGGAGACCTGGAGCATACGGGATTGGAACTCGTCGTCTACGTGAACACCGACCGGGTCTGTGCCAAGGAGCTGGTGCTCTTCCCGCGCCAGACCTGCCCTGAGCACCGGCATCCGCCGGTGGCAGGGGAGCTCGGCAAGGAGGAGACCTTCCGCTGTCGCTGGGGCGAGGTGTACCTCTACGTCCCCGGCGAGCCGACTCCTAACCCCAAGGCCATCCCACCCCAAGGCCGCGAGCACACCTACACCGTGTGGCACGAAGTCGTGCTCAAGCCGGGCGAGCAGTACACCTTGACGCCCAACACGCTGCATTGGTTCCAGGCTGGCGACGAGGGAGCCATCATCTCGGAGTTCTCCACCACCAGCCGCGATGAGACCGACATCTTCACCGATCTGGAGATCCAGCGCTTCACTCAGGTTAAGGAGGAGTAAGAACACGTGTCGGGATCAACATGCCGTGACGCCGACTTGCCGCCGCCGCTGATGACCTCTGAGCCCGGCTCCTTCGCCCGCTTCACCATCGTCGAGCGCAAGCCGCAGATCATCCGCCAGGTCATCGAAGACAACGACTATCTGCCGCACATCGTGCAGTCGCTGGAAGCGTTCAGCCAGGAGATCGCTTCCCGGCCTATGCATCCGCTACGCGAACAGGCCCCCGACGTCGCCTTCTGGAACTGCGAGTTGGCTGCCTACCACGGCAGGACGTGGCTCGAGGTGCCCTGGTACTTCGCCGAAACCTATTTCTACCGCCGCCTGCTGGAAGCGGCGCGCTACTTCCAGCCCGGCCCGTGGGAGGGGCACGATCCCTTCGGGAAGCGGAAGCGACAGCAGGAGGAGGCGGCCGTGGATCGGCTGGCCGAGAGCTGGGGCCAGCTTGCCGACGTCGAGCCGGGGGTGGTCTTCGAGGCACTGCTGCACTCCTGCCTGTGGGGCAACCGCGCCGACCTGAGCAACTACACCGTGGCGATACAGGTGCGCGGAGGGTTGGCGGCTCGCGAGGAGCGACGCCACATCCTCATTGACCACACGGACGAAGTGAGGGAGCTGCTGGCGAGCAGCTTGCGGCGGGTGGACTTCGTCAACGACAATGTGGGCCTGGAGCTACTCTTCGACCTGGCGCTGGCCGATTTCCTGCTCGTTCAGGGTATGGTGCGGGAGGTGGTCTTTAATCTCAAGGATCGCCCCTTCTTCGTCTCCGATGCCATGCCCAAGGACGCGCGGGCGACCGTTGCCCTGCTGCGAACGGCGCCAGACGCGGCGGTGCGGGAGCTAGGCGCACGGCTGCACGAACACCTGGCGGCGGAGCGGCTTCTCTTGAAATATGCGCCCTTTTGGACGAGCTGCCTCATGTTCCGCCAGATGCCGCCGTCGCTGCGGGCGGAGCTTGAGCGCTCCAACTTGGTCATCCTGAAGGGGGACGTGAACTATCGGCGGCTGCTGGACGACCGCCACTGGCCACACATCACGCGCCTGGAGGAGGTGGCCGACTATTTCCCCATGCCGTTTCTGGTGCTGCGCACGCTGAAGGGGGAGATCATGGTCGGGCTGAAGCCGGGGCAGGCGGAGGCATTGGCCGCTGAAGACCCCGCCTGGCTGATCAACGGGAAGCGCGGGATCATCCAGCTCGTGGCGGTGAACGGACCAGGCAAGAGGGGAGCGCATATACAAGTTAGGGGAGTAGTGAGAAAAGAGCATGTCCAGCGCCGGCCGAGTAGGAGCGAAGCGACGTATCGAGGCCAAGCGGGTTCCTCATAGAGCCGCTCGCTTGATTTCGATACGCTGGCTTCGATACGCTACGCTACTCAGCCCAAGTCGCTACTCAATCGGCGCTCGCCCCCCCAAGTTCTACATGCGCCCGCAAGAGGGTGATCTGATGACGCGAGCGAAAAAGGCGGTGATCTTCGGCGCCGGCAACATCGGGCGGGGGTTTCTAGGCCAACTCTTCACCGAGTCGGGCTACGAGGTGGTCTTCGTCGAGATCAACCGGCGGTTGGTGGACTGCCTCAACCAGCAGGGGAGCTACACCCTGCGGATGGTGAACAACGAGCTCAGCCAGGACCTCACTATCGCCCACGTGCGGGCCATGGACGGGCGTGATGAGAAGGCCGTGACCCGCGAGATCGTGGCCGCCGATCTCCTGGCTACAGCGGTGGGAGTGCGGGCCCTGCCCCAGGTGGCGCCCGTCATCGCCCTGGGCGTCGCCCGCCGGGCGGAGGCCGACGTGGGCACGCCGCTGAACGTCATCATCTGCGAGAACCTCAAGAACGCATCTCAGGTGTTGCGGGGCATGGTCCAGGAGCACCTGCCAAGGGAGCATTACGGCTACCTGGAGGAGAAGGTGGGCTTTGTGGAGGCTGTGATCGCCCGCATGGTGCCCATCCTGCCCGACGAGGTTCGGGAGAAGGATCCCACCTTCGTCGTCGTCGAGCCTTACAAAGTGCTGCCGGTGGACAAAAGGGGCTTCAAGGGGGCGATCCCCGACATCGTGGGGCTGGAACCACGCGAGGACTTCACCGCCTACGTGGATCGCAAGCTGTACCTCCACAACGCCGGCCATGCCATGCTGGGCTACCTGGGGTATCAGAAGGGGCTGAAGTACGGCTACGAAGCCCTGGGCGACTCCCAGATCCGCCCCTTCCTCGATCGGGCGCTGGACGAGGCGGCCCAGGCCCTGGTCGCCGAACACGGCTTCCATCCCCAAGCCCTTCGCGCCCACATAGCCGACATCCTGGCCCGCTCCGCCAACCGCCCCCTGGGCGATACCGTCTTCCGCCTGGCCCGCGACCCCATCCGCAAGCTGGGGCCCACAGACCGCCTGGTGGGCGGAGCACGGCTGGCGCTCAAGCATGGCATCGAGCCGGATGCGCTGAGCTGGGGCATCGCCGCTGGCCTGGCCTTCGACCATCCCCGCGACCCGCAGGCGTCCCGGCTCCAGGAGATGCTCCGGGAACAGGGGGTTGACACCGTCCTGGCCGGGGTGTGTGGCCTCGATCCGGCCGGCCCACTGGCTGAGATGGTGCGGGAGCGGTATGGCCGGGTCGTGAGGGGGGATATTCTAGCAGATGGCAGATGGCAGATAGCAGATAACAGATGGAGAACTATCGGCCATCAGCTATCAGCCATCAGCTATCAGCCATCAGCCAGAATTGTCACCGTCAATCTGAACCCCGTATTGGACCGCACCCTGGCCCTGCCGCATCTGACCGTGGGGCAGATCAACCGTGCCCGGCTGGTGCGCCTGGACGTGGGCGGCAAGGGCTTCAACGTCTCCCGTGCCCTGCTGGAGCTGGGCACCCCCAGTCTGGCCCTGGGCGTCCTGGGCGGGGCGACCGGGGAGATGCTGCGGCGGGGCCTGGAGGAGCTGGGCATTGCGGGCGAATTCGTCTTCGTCGAGGGGGAGACCCGTCAGAACCTGACCATGCTGGACGAATCCACGGGCCTGTACACCAAGATCAACGAGGCCGGGCCCCAGTGGAGCCAGGACACCGTCGAGTCGCTGTTGGCCAAAGTGCGGAAGCACGTCGCTCCCGGCGATGCCTGGGTGATGGCCGGCCGGCTCCCGCCTGGCGCGCCTCCGGATCTTTATGCCCGGTTGATCACCCTGGTGCAGTCCGGGGGTGCCAGGGCCTACCTGGATTCCAGCGATGAGCCGCTGCGATTGGCCTGCCAGGCAGCGCCCTACGGGATCAAGCCCAACGTCGAGGAGGCGGAGGAGGTGGTGGGGCATCGCCTGGCGTCCTTGGATGATCTGGTGGGGGCGACGCGGGTCTTCCTGGACTTCGGCATCCAGGTCGTGGCTATCTCACGGGGGGCACAGGGCGCGTTGGTGTCCCAGGGGCGGCGCGTCGTTCAGGCTATGCCGCCGTCGGTGGAGATCAGGAGCACCGTGGGGGCAGGCGACGCTTTCATGGCTGGCCTGGTCTGGGCCCTGGAGGGCGGGCGAGATTTGGCTGAGGCTGCTCGCTGGGCCGTGGCCTGTGGTACGGCAGCAGCCATGGAGGAAGGGACAGGGATCGGGACCAGGGAGAAGTTTGAGGCCCTGGCGTCACAGATCGTCGTCGAAGAAATGTAGAGGAGAGGAGTGCCCTCAATCTCCTGGGTGCCCTTTTCCTGAGGAGCCAATGGTGATGGAAGATATCTTGCAACGCTACAAGAGGGCCGGAGGGCCTCGTCCCAAGACGATGCTGGCCTGGCACCTGTATGGGGCAGGATTTGAGAACCTGGGGCGAGGCGGGCGACCCATTGAGGTGCCAATGCCCCAGTACGGTCCTGATGAATTGCTGGTACGCCACGACGCCTGCGGCCTCTGCTTCTCCGACATCAAGATCATCCGCGTGGGAGGCGACCACCCCCGCCTCTACGGGCGGGACCTGGCCAGAGAGCCCATTGTGCAGGGCCACGAGGTCTCCCTGACCGTGATGGGCGTGGGCGAGAACCTGAGGGGCCGATTTCAGGTCGGGGACCGGTTTGTTGTCCAGGCGGACATCTACTATCAGGGGAAAAACTTGGCCTACGGCTATATGTTCGTCGGAGGGCTGGCCCAGTACGCCGTGGTCGGCAAGGAGATCCTGGAGGGTGACGAGGGCTGCTATCTGATCCCCGTGGATGAGGAGGCCGGCTACGCCGAGATAGCCCTGACGGAGCCCTGGGCCTGCGTCGAGGCAGCCTACTCCGTCCGCCATCGCACGGGGGTGAAACAAGGCGGCCTCGTCTGGATCGTAGGGGCCGGCGGGGGGGACTACAGGCTGGACGGGCCTTTCCACCCCCGCAAGGTGATCGCCTCCCATCTCCCCCCAGGTCTGAGCAGGACCTTGGGGGAGCTGTCGGAGGCCGAGGGCTTCGAGTTGGTGGAAGTCGAGGGCCAGGATTACGGCGCTGAAGGCTTCGATGACATCATCATGCTGGGCCACCAGGATCCGACGGTCATAGAGGCGGCCCAGGACCGCCTGGCCAAGGGAGGCATCCTGAACATCATCGCCTCTCAGCCCCTGAGGGGAAAGGTGGCGGTTGACATCGGACGCATCCACTACGACGGTCTGCGCTACGTGGGCTCCCCAGGCCCTGAGACCCTGGCCTCCTACGGCCGCAACACGCGGGCCGAGTTGAAGCCGGGGGGACTGGCCTGGTTCCTGGGGGCGGCGGGACCTATGGGGCACATGCACGTGCAGCGGGCCATTGAGATGCCGGACGGCCCCCGCAAGATCGTGGCCACCAACCTCCGTTCTGGCCGCATCGTCGAGCTGGCGGCCAAGTTCGGGGCGCAGGCTCAGAAGCGGGGAATCGAGTTGGTCTGTCTGACCCAGGAGGCCCTGGGCCGCGAGGTGTATCAGGAGCAGTTGTGGGAGGAGACGGGGGGACGTGGCTTCGATGACATCGTCGTCCTGGCGCCCAGTGTCGAGGCGACGGAGGTGGCAGCCGAATATCTGGCCCCAGGCGCGGTGCTGAACATCTTCGCCGGGCTACCCAGAGGCACAAAGGCGGAGCTGCACCTGAGCCTGGTCTACATTCAGGACGTCCGTTTCGTTGGCACCAGCGGCTCCAGGATCAGGCACCTCCAGCGGGTGCTGGAAAAGGCCCAGGCGGGAGCTCTGAGCCCCAACCGCTCCGTGGCTGCCATCTCAGGCATCTGTGGGGCGTGGGAAGGATTGAAGGCCGTTCGGGAGGGGCGCTTCCCTGGCAAGATCGTGGTCTACCCTCAGATCGAGGACCTGGGCCTCACGCCCCTCTCCGAGCTGAGAGAGAAGCTGCCCGCCGTCTACGCCAGGCTGAAGCCAGGGGAGATGTGGACGGAAGAAGCTGAAGGGGAGTTATTGCGGGAGCTGTTGCCGAGATGAAACGCTTGCAAGACCGTATTACCATCGTCACTGGCGGCGCACAGGGACTTGGTGAAGCCATCTGCCGCCGGCTGGCCCACGAAGGGGCCCACGTCGTCGTTGCCGATTTGAACCTGAAGGGCGCAGAGCGCGTTACGTCCGGAATCATGGCGCAGACCGACCGGCGTGCAGTCGCTGTCAGGGCGGACGTGACCAACGAGGATCAGGTAGCGGCGATGGTGGATCGCGCTGTCCAGGAGTTTGGACGACTCGACGTCTTTGTATCCAACGCCGGCATCCTCATCGCCGAACCTATAGACGAATTCCCGGCCGACAAGTGGCAGGCCGTGCTCAACGTCAATCTGTTCGGCTACTTCCTGTGCGCCAAACACGCCGCCCGCGTGATGAAGGCGCAGCGGAGCGGCGTCATCATCCAGATCAACTCCAAGTCGGGCAAGAAGGGGAGCTACAAGAACTCAGCCTACGCTGCCTCCAAGTTTGGCGGCATCGGCCTGACCCAGAGCATCGCGCTGGAATTGGCCGAGTACAACGTGCGCGCCAACGCCGTCTGTCCTGGCAACCTGCTCGACTCGCCGTTGTGGGTCAACTCGCTTTACAAGCAGTATGCCAAAAAGTGGGGCATCACCGAAGAGCAGGTGCGCCAGAAGTATATTGACCAGGTGCCGATGAGGCGCGGCTGCACCTACGAAGATGTGTGCAACGTCGTCGTCTTTCTGGCGTCAGACCAGGCCAGTTATATGACCGGGCAGGCCATCAACGTGACCGGCGGCCAGGAGATGCGCTGACACGCTGGCACAAATGTGAGGTGGATTCAACTGTGAGTGACAAGATCAATCTGAAGGAACACAAGCTTACCAAGGAGCAGGCCCTCGATCTCCTGCGGCAAATGTGGGAGATCCGTATGTTCGAGGACAAGGTCTACGATCTGCTGGGGCGCAACGTCATCAAGGGCGCGTCTCATCTCTACGCTGGCGAGGAAGCGGTGGCGGTGGGAGCTATCTCCGCTCTGCGGGACGACGACCTGATCACCAGCACCCACCGCGGGCACGGCCACTGCCATGCCCGGGGCGCTTCCCTGACCAAGACGGAGGAGGCGAGGCAGGAACATTACAGCAAGATGATGGCCGAGTTGTGCGGCCGCGCCACCGGCTACTGCCTGGGCCGTGGTGGCTCCATGCACATCGCCGACGTGGAGAAGGGGAATCTGGGGGCCACCGGCATCGTGGGCGGCAACATCCCGGTGGCTACAGGGGCAGGGCTGGCCCAGCAGTTGCTGGGCACAGACCGGGTAGTGCTCTGCTTCTTCGGCGACGGCGCGTCCAACACGGGCAATTTCCACGAATCGCTCAACCTGGCGGCCCTCTGGAAGCTGCCTGTGGTCTATATCGTGGAGAACAACCTATACGGCATGTCCGTGCCCGTACAAAAGGCCGCAGCGAAGCTGGACATCGCCGACCGTGCCTGTGCCTACGGCATCCCCGGCCAGGTGGTGGATGGCATGGACGTGCTGGCCGTTCGCCAGGTGGTGGGCAAGGCCATCAAGCGCGCCCGCCGTGGCGAGGGGCCCTCGCTCATCGAGTGCCAGACCTATCGCTGGTACGGCCACTCCCGCTCCGATCCGCGCAAATATCGCACGAAGGAAGAGGAAGCCGCGTGGAAGGCGCGCGATCCTATCCCCACCTTTGCCGCCCGGCTAGTGGAGGCAGGTATCGCTACTGAGGAAGAGATTGACGCTCTGGAGGAAAAGGTAGAGCAGGAGATCGAAGAGGCCACAGAGTTCGCCCTCAGTTCGCCTACGCCGCCGGTGGAGGAGCTGGAGCGGTACGTCTACGCGCCGTTCAGGTGGACGGAGGCGGATTACGTCCGCGAGCGGGAATTGCGGGAGTTGTGCAGGAATGGCGGTCCAGGTACGCACAAGATCCAGTTCCGCCAGGCCATCCAGGAGGCGCTGCGCGAAGAGATGCAGCGCGATCCCGACGTCTTCGTGATGGGCGAGGACGTGGGGCTCTACGGCGGGGCCTACGGTGCCACGCGGGGGCTGTTCGAGGAGTTCGGCCCGGAGCGGGTACGCGATACGCCCATCTCCGAGGCGACCATCGGCGGGGCGGCGGTGGGCGTGGCCATGTGCGGCCTGCGGCCCGTGGCCGAGATCATGTACGTGGACTTCACGCCGCTGGCCATGGATCAGATCGCCAATCAGGGAGCCA
>Ga0315532_1001985_pt1 | contig 14499 bp, 12 predicted proteins | sample SalMarWE160370MG_FD_203082 | JGI IMG/M metagenome (GOLD analysis project Ga0315532, IMG submission 203082) | Salt marsh sediment microbial communities from the Plum Island Ecosystem LTER, Massachusetts, United States - Salt Marsh Sediment WE1603-70 ... | reverse complement strand
CGAATCCTGCAAAAAGCACCAGAAATAGTTAAAAGCGAGACGCCGCCCGGCGAGGAAGCCGAAAATTGATTCACCCTTCACAGTGTTACTAAGGAGATCGAAAGGCGTAATCAAATGAGAAGGCAGAAGACAGAGGACAGAGGACGGAAAACGGAGGACAGAGGACAAACTTTTTTCTTCTGTCTTCTGTCTTCTGTTTTCTGTCTTCTTATCTTTACAGCAGGCTGTCTGGAAACGAACAAACAACAAACCACTTTGGCTGATCAGGTTGATAAGCTCAAGGAGCAAAATGCGCAGCTTCAAAAACAAATCGAACAAACAAAAAGTGAAAATGAAGGATTGAAAAGCCAGGTACAGGTGCTTTCCGGCGTGCCTGAGCAGGTAAAGGGCGAAAACCTTTATCACCTCAAAAAAATCAAAATCGGAAGATATACCGACCTTTATGACAAAGATAAAGACGGCAAAATGGAAAGGCTGATTGTATACATACAACCAGTCGATGAAGATGGTGACATAATAAAAGCAGCAGGCGATGTGGATGTGCAGCTTTGGAACCTGTCCAAAGAACAAGACCAGGCACTGCTGTGCAAGGGGCATGTTAAACCTGAAGAGCTTAAAAAGCTCTGGTTTGCCGCTTTGATGACCCATTACAGATTAGAATTCGATGTAACTGGTAAAATTGACGAGTTCAAAGACCCTTTAACGGTCAAGGTTGCCTTTACCGATTATCTGACCGGCAAGGTCTTCAAAGAGCAAAAGGTAATAGAGCCTCGTTAGAAAGATACTATATACTCAAAGCCAAAAGTCTCCTCGTCACATTTTTTCTTCGGACCATTAGAAATACCAATTCCTCTTGAAAATACACCGACACTTTATAATATATTGCCATGCAGAAATTGCTTAACAAGATAATCTGCGGCGATTGTATAGAAGTTCTGAGCAAAGTTGGAGAGCCGTTTGCTGATCTTATCTTCGCCGACCCCCCTTTCAATATCGGCTACAAATACGACAAATACTACGACAAGGTCAAAAGTAAAAATTACATCGCCTGGACGAAAGACTGGATAAGCATCTGTAAAAAAGTCTTAAAACCACACGGCTCATTCTATATCGCCATCGGTGACGAGTACGCTGCAAACGTAAAAATTATAGCCGATGAGCTTGGCCTTTTTATGCGTAACTGGATAATATGGCACTACACATTCGGCCAGCAGACAAAAAACAAATTTGCTCGTGCTCATACTCATATATTCTATTTCGTTAATGACAAAAAGAATTTTGCCTTCAACGACCACGCAGTGCGTCTGCCTTCGGACCGACAGTTAATTTATAACGATAGGCGTGCCAATCCAATAGGTAAGATGCCGGATGATGTCTGGGACGAATACTCCCGCGTGTGCGGGACATTCAAAGAGCGCACCGGCTGGCATCCCTGCCAGATGCCGGAAAACCTCTTAAAAAGAATCATAGCAGTTAGCTCCAATTCGGGAGATTGCGTGCTTGATCCTTTTAGCGGCTCCGGAACCACTGCGGCAGCGGCATACCAATTAGGCAGAAACTATGTTGGCATAGAAACTTCGCCACAGTACGTCGAAAAAGCAAACAAGCGTTTGGCTAATCTAAAAAAACAACAGCAAGAAAACTTGTTTCTCGATACCGTTGAGCTAAGTGAATTGAGGCAGCTTTTATCTGATATGAAAAGGCCAGCTCAAGAAATTGCAACTGACAAAAAACTTCTGAAAATATTTACAAATCAGTTTGCCGTCCGAATGAATAACCATAAACAGTATCAAACTGACCAGATAATAACGGCTTTAAGGGATTTTGCCGATTGAAAAGTGCAAAGACAACTAATATCCTATTTCTCGGTTCGGCATTCATAACCAGTGCAGTGATGCTGACGGTAATTCAGCCGCCCAGCCCCGCCGGTGGCGGGGAATTTCAAATTTCAAATTTCAAATTTCAAATTTTCCCCCTTTTGGCGTGGGTGTCACTGGTTCCATTTGTTCTTGCATGTTCTCCAAACGCAAGACCTTTTTCGTTAGCGCTTGTAGCTTACATCGTGTCACTTTGTTATTGGCTCGGTAATTTATACTGGATATTTCCTGTAACAATTGCAGGCTGGGCCGCCTTCTGTGCGTATACAGCAGTACTTTGGCCAATAATAGCGTTTAGCCTGCGATACTGCAGAACAAAAAAGATACCGCTGTTTTTAGCTACGCCTGTTTTGTTCGTCGGAGCCGAGCGCCTGCAGGGACTTTTCCTGGGCGGTTTTTTCTGGCGATTTCTCGCTCACAGCCAATATAACAATACAACCATCATTCAAATAGCAGACATTTTCGGTGCAGCAGGTGTCTCATTTCTTATAGCAATGGTCAATGGATTATTAGCTGAATTGATACTTGACGCTCAATCAAATCCAAAATTCGAATATCGAAATTCGAAACAAATTCGAAATTCAAATAACCGAATGCTCAAAACTACCCGTTTTAGACATTTGAATTTTTGTCATTTAGGTTTGTTTCGTATTTCGAATTTCGTGCTTCGTGCTTTTAAAATCAGCAATCTTTTGAAAATTGCCCTAGTGGGCGCAGTGCTTGTCGCCACTATTTTTTATGGGCGATGGAGAATAAACCAGTCTGATAAACTTGTGGTGAGCTTGTCGAATCCATTCGTCACTGATGGGCCGTTGGTTGCATCATTGCAGTCAAACGTTCCACAGTCGGTTAAGAGAGAAGCACTGCGGGCGGAAGCAGAGACGGCGGAAGAAACATCTCAGGCGATATTCGACAAGCTAATGCAAAAAAGTAAAGCCGCCGTCGAGACCAGAGCAGAACTCATCATTTGGCCTGAGACAATGGTACAGGCAACATTGAATCCGGAAGTGTTGGATTTATTAGAGCCTGGACACCCCTGGAAGGCTTTTGACCAGGTACTTCGAAACCACTCAAAAGATAATGCCTTTGTGCTCGTTGGCGCATTTGGAGGTAAGCCGGACGAAACAAAAACCGAGCTGGTGGAACGATACAATTCAGCGTTTCTTTACACGAAAAATGGACTGCAATATGAAAAACACTATGACAAGATTCATCTGGTCCTCTTTGGCGAAGTCCTTCCCTTTAGAAGGAGTTTTCCTCTACTTTTTAAATTGATAATGAAATTCAATCCATACGGCTTTGACCATTCGCTCGAAGCGGGCAGCGAATACACAGCTTTTGAAATGACCGACAAACAAGGCCGTGATTATAAATTCAGTGTAATGATTTGCTATGAGGCTACAATTCCTGCGATTGCACGAAGATTTACTTTAGATGAGCAAGGACAGAAACGCATCAATTGGCTGATAAATATAAGTAACGACGGCTGGTTTGTCCGATTCAAAAAAGATAAGACGCTGGCCAGCACGGAACTTCCCCAGCACGCAGCGATTTGTGTCTTCCGGGCGGTCGAAAACAGACTCGCAGTCGTGCGAAGTGTTAATACGGGCATAAGCTGCCTGATTGATAGCCTCGGACGGATAAAAAATGGCTACATGGCTGGGACGCTGCCTCGGAAAGCAATGCAACGCACGGGTATAGCTGGATGGTTTGCTGATAAAATGCCGATAGATAAAAGAGTGACATTTTTTAGTAAGCACGGCCAATGGCTGGATTTTTGCTGTGCGGCCTGCACTATTTTGCTCATAATAGCAATGCTTTTGGCAAGAATTTATAGGGCCAAAAAATGATAATTCGCTTGCTGCTTTTCGTCTGCATATCGATAATGTTCATCGGCTGTAATGAATCTTTGCGAACCGCTACAGACCTTCTACCTCCTTCTGTCTCTGCTGATAAACTTATACCCGAAGCGTTACAGATTATTGAGGCCGGTTTGGCCGATGCCGATCCACAAATCAGAGCTAACGCAATTGAAGCTGCCGCAGATGCGAAACAAATTATGCTGATGCCCAAAGTACAACGACTGTTAGAAGATGAAGCTGTACCGGTTAGATTCTTAGCTATTTTGGCTGTAGCTGATTTGGAATACTATCTGGCGAAAAGTCAGATACAAAAATTATTAAATGACTCGAATGAAAACATCAGAATCGCCGCCGCATACGCAATGACCAAGCTCGGGCATCCTGAGCATCTTAAAATCTTTCGCGATGCCATAGCCAGTGATGACCAGACCGTCAGAGCCAACGCAGCCCTACTATTAGGCAAAAGCGGCAATCCAGACGCTTTGAAACTCTTGTATTGGGCCTTACAACGCAAAGATTCGAGCGATAAGGTTAGATTCAATGCAGTAGAAGCTATAGCGATGCTGGGAGACGAACGAATATTGCCCAAGGTCTGGGCAATAGCTTATAGCGGCTATGCCGACGATAGAATTGTAGGCATAAGGGCGTTGGGGGCGTTGAAAACTGTAAAAGCCAAAGACGTGCTGATTACCAAGCTGGATGATGATATATTGGAGGTTCGCCTGGCGGCAGCCGGGCAGCTCGGCAAACTCAGAGACAGCACCGGAGAGCCGGAAGTTCTTGAGGTTTTTGAAAAAAATCTCACCGCCAGCCTGGATAAAAAGGACCTCGAACGCGTTAAAGTGCTGACAGCACTGGCGATAGGCCAAATCGGCACAGAAACCCTTAAAAAATATCTGCCACAGCTTCTAAAAGATGAATCAAAAACCGTCCGTATCGCCGCTGCCAAGGCCGTTTTACAATGTACAACCCGAAAATAACAGTAGATAATCCCGAAGTTTATTTGGGAATATCTCATGTCCTTTTTTATTTGGGCTATTTAGTAAAAATAGCTTGACCTTTACAAACTCAAAACGTAAAATTATATTAGAAAACCCTAACACCACAATTTAACCCTTTATTGGGCGGTGTGTTGGGGAATAAAAATTACCGGACGTTCTTTATGTGCGGAGCTTACTTAATTTGTCAGAAAAACGCTAATTAGTGAAAGGGGATTATCTTGAGCACGCTTACAAAGATTTTAATGGTTTTAATTACTATATCAGCGATTTTCCTTTCCGGAATTATAGTAACATACGTAGCCAACGCCGACAACTATAAAGAGCAATATGACTCACTATACGTAAGCTACCAGAGCGAACAGCAGAAAAGGTCGAGCGCCGAGCAGCAATTAGAAAAAACAACAGAGCAAATGAATCGGCTTGGACAAGAGCTAAATGATAAAATTACCGCACTCAATATCAAAATTGAGCAGTTCCAAGGTGAGCTTGATAAGGCCGAACGGGAAAAATCGCAATTACTCCAGAGAGTAGATGGGTTTGCTGCCGAAGTGGCAACCTTCACAAAAACCAATCAGGACCAAAGAACTTTATTAGAAGAAACCATTAAAACATGGAAAAGTGTCGAAGCCGACCTGATTAGAGAGCAGAGCCAGCATAAAGAAACTGCAAGGCTTCTTCTTGAAAAATTGGCGATAATATCAACTTTAGACGAAAAAAACAAACGCCTGCTCGAAGAAAACGCCGCCCTGCAATCCAAGTTAGACCAGCCCATGCGCCAGTATGGCAAGGCCACCGCCCCACCTTCGCCGGTTACAACGATAAGAGATACGGCCCGTCCGGCTCTGGCTCCACTTCCGGTCAGAGATATCGGCTTGAAAGGTCGCATAGCCAACGTCGACATAAAAAATAAAATAGCAGAAATATCCATAGGAAAAGCACACGGCGTCGCAGAGAACATGAGATTCCACGTAACCCGCGGCGACCAGTTTATCTGTGATATCGTAATTTTAGACGTTGAGCCTGAAAAAGCCGTCGGCCGTCTGGAACTCGTACAATATGAACCACAACCGGGCGACAGCATAAGTACTAATCTATAGCAATAAATCTTTAATATAAATATATTCTGTACGCTATCTTCTGTGAGGTTATAATATGAGTCCTAATGGGCCGGCTCGTGGTAAAAAAGTGTTTGTACCAAGCAATATTTATACGGCTATGCTCGCGATAGCATTTTTCATCGTTCTGGCTACAGCGGCTTATGTAGCTTATACATGCTATACTCAATATGGCACAATTTTCAAAATACCATAGTTAATTAACTATTGACAAAACAGCTCTCTATAATATAAAAATATTTAGCTGATTCGCCGTTGCGGATTAGCGAAAAACTGTGAAAGGAGTCTAACGTGTTTCTGGACACATTCTTGGGATGGTTCAGTATGGATATGGGTATCGACCTGGGTACCTGTACTACCTTGGTTTGTGTCCGCGACAAGGGAATTGTCCTCAATGAACCCTCCGTAGTAGCCGTACGCAAAGGAACCAACATCGTCTTAAACGACGGCGAAGCTGTTGGTTCAGTTGCCCGCGAAATGCTCGGCAAAACACCCGGCTCGATTACCGCAATAAGACCGCTTAAAGATGGCGTAATCAGCGATTTCGAGATCACCGAAGCGATGCTGGGCTATTTTATCCGGAAAGTGCATGGCAGAGGCGGCCTGGTAAGACCTCGGGTGGTAATTGCTGTGCCGAGCGGTATAACCGCGGTTGAACGCCGGGCGGTCATAGACAGCGCCGAACGGGCAGGCTCCCGCAAAGTCTATCTGGTTGACGAACCAATGGCAGCAGGCATCGGAGCGAGACTGCCAATTACAGAGCCGACCGCTTCAATGATTGTTGATATTGGGGGTGGAACCACGGAAGTAGCCATAATGAGTCTGGCTGATATTGCTACCTCCGAATCGGTCCGTGTCGGTGGGGACGATATGGACGAAGCGGTCATCAATCATCTAAAAAGAACATACAACCTGCTTATCGGCGAACCAAGAGCTGAAAAAGTCAAGATACAAATCGGCTCTGCCGCTCCATTGCAAGAGGAGCTGACTATGGAGGTGGCCGGCAGAGATACCATATCCGGCCTGCCGAGAAAAATCGTCATAACCAGCGAGGAAATCCGTGAGGCACTTCGCGACCCGGTTGCTGCAATCATAGATTCAGTCACCACAACACTGGAAAAAGCCGAGCCGGAATTGGCCGCTGATTTAATCGACAATGGCATACACATCTGCGGCGGCGCATCATTACTACGCGGCATGGATACGGTGCTGGCAAATGCGACCGGCCTAAAGGTAATTAGGGTTGAGGACCCCCTTAGCTGTGTAGCTCGCGGCACAAGCGTTTACCTCGAAAACCTCGAGCTTTGGAAAGATACAATGGACCATGACGAGCGGGGATGGGAGTGATTCGTCGTGCGTCGTGCGTAATGCGTATTGCCTATTGTATATTTTTTTTCACGCAATACGCAATACGATATACGCAATACAAAAATGGCACGGAAGCAAATCAGAATCTCCAGACGGATGTTGTTTACCTGGTTTATGTTAGGCGGCTTTATCCTCCTCTTTGCTCCGAAAAGTGTGACAAATAAATTTCAGTTCGCTTTCGCCCGCACTTTCGGCTGGCCTTTAGGCATCGGCAGAAGCATTACACTTGCAGCAGATACACCACCGGACACAGATGTTGTCAGTCGCAGAGAATACAACCAACTGCGAAATCTTCTTGCTGACATAATCGAGCAACGAAATCACGCGCAAAAAGAGGTTGAAAAGCTATCAGCATTGCGTGTTAATCCCGCCTGGGAGCGAATGAAATTTGTATTAGCAGATGTCATTACAGACTCGGAAGGGCCGCAAAATGAGTTAATTATCAACCGCGGAACAGAGGATAGCTTGGCAAGAAGTCAGTTTGTGTTGGGTGACAACAGCATCATTGGAACCATATCCGGTGTTTCAGCCAATAGAGCTAAAGTCAAGCTGTTTACCGACCCGACGTCTAAAATCCCTGTGAAAATAGAAAAATCAAATATAGTAAGGATAATGCAGGGAGCAGGCGGAAATTGCGCCAAAATTCAGCTTTTTCAGATAAACCAAAAAGTCAAGAAAGGTAACATCGTTTTGGCCGACAAGAAATCGGGACTCTTGGATGTGCCAATTATTATAGGAAAGATTACCCAATGCGAAAGAGACGAGAAAGCCCCTTCGCTCTGGGATATAACAGTAGAACCGGTTTGTGACATACAAAGATTAAACTATGTAGCCGTAATTGTAATGAATCCATGATAATGTATGAACTTAAATTCTAAATTCTAATATCTAAACTCCAAACAAATCCAAATGTTCAAAATTTAAAATTCAAAACAATAAAACATATCTTTTAATATAAGACGCTTTGATTATTTGGATTTAGAATCTTGAATTTGTTTAGGATTTAGAATTTAGTGCTTAGAATTTCAGAAAACATTTGTCCCAAAGATTTATTTGCTCTTTAGCATTAGTTGCGAGCTTTCACTTTGTGATACTTTGCGAAAGAAAGGTTCGGCGAGGATAACTTAATGCGATGGATTCGGTTTGCAGTGCTTGTTATTATCGCCACTATACTGCAGACCGGTTTAATTGACATAGTCGCAGTTACAGCTACTAATATTAAACCTGATTTGCTGCTAATACTGTTGGTGTTCTTTGCTGTCAACTTTAGAGGCAATGATGCGGTTATAGCTTCATTTGCGATAGGTTTCGCCGCTGATATAATCAGCCCAACAATGGGCCCGCAATTAATCAGTTTCGGTTTGTTCGGGACTTTGCTGGCAGACCTGAACATTGTCATTGCCCTTAGGAAATGGCCTTATCAGTCGCTCGCTATATTTGTAATCGGCTTTCTAACCGCCGCTTTGGCTTATTTCCTCGTGTTTCTCAAACCAGAGCAAGCACTGTTAAACGCATACACCAAGCTGCTTTGGACACCATTGTACTCGGCAATAATCGGGCCGTTTTTATTCTTGCCGGCGGAATTATGGATGCGTACCAAAAAACGAAGAATCAGACGATTTTAAAGATTTCGTCAATTGGTTGCGGTCCGCTTGGGGATGGCTTACGCCATTACGCGGCTCGTATTGGTTGCGTTAACCGTAAAACGTAAAACGAGATACGTAACAAGCAACGCAACCGTAAGCCTGTCCCTTCGACAAGCTCAGGGCAGGCTCTGAGCGAAGTCGAAGGGACGATCAACGAAACTGTAATGTATGATAAGCGGGTAAAAATCTTTATAGCTATAGTCACGGTGCTGCTGCTGGTTTGCGTGATGCGACTGGTAGAAATGCAGTTACTGTCCGACTCATCACTTCAGGATGCTATCGCAGAACTAAAGCGGGGTCAGTCCCGGCAGCTAAAAACCATCAGGGGCAAAATCCTCGACCGAAAGGAGCGGGATTTAGCTTTCGATGAGCCGCGATTCCAACTGTCGATAGATTATAAATTATCATGTCTTCTGGACGAACGAGTCAGAAAAGCAAGACTTTTAAGAGCCGCCAGACAAGATAATTCTGAAACTACCCTGCCCAAAGTCCGGGAGAAATTGCAGGCAGGCGTCGAGAATTTGCAGCAAATAATCAACAAGTGTACACGCTTTGGACAAACCTATACGGATATTGAGAGCAAAATCCAACAGATAAATGACCAGATATGGAATCTGCGTCAATATCTGGCGTGGAAATGGAATTACCCGGATGTGGAGTTTGAACAAGCTGTACCTGACCCGAACAATCGTCTTCTGATAATAGACAAGGTGAATATTACCGAGATGCACAAGAGCTGGCCTCTGCTTGATTTAAAGACTGATGATGATGTTTTTGCAGCTCAGGTAGAGTTTATGGATGTCGAAGAAGTACACATTCAGCCGATCGGAGAGCGGTTTTATCCGTACGGCTCAACCGCTGCCCAAACAATCGGCTGGGTAGGATCGGCAACACAGCCGCAGGATTTACAACTCTTCGCAAATGATAGATTAGCGAAATATTTGGACGATGAAGTCTGTGGCAGGGAAGACGGAGTCGAATATGTCTGCGAGACAATACTTCGCGGCAGACGAGGTGAGCTTGTTTACGATATCGACCGTCAGTTGACACATCGAACCGAGACTCAATTCGGCAAAGATGTGCAGTTGACATTAGACATCGAGCTTCAGCAAAAAATAGAAAACTACTTAGCCAACTATCCACACCTGAATTGCGGACCTGGGATGGCAGCGGTTGTTATTGATGTAGCCAGTGGTGACATCCTGGCACTTGTCTCAATGCCGGTTTTTGATTTAAACCGTGCCAGATACGATTACGGTACTCTCGCCGGCGACCCCAATAAACCACTGATAAACCGGACAATAAACAAGCAATATCCCCCCGGCTCGGTGGTGAAGCCCTTGATTCTCATTGCCGGGCTCGAATCCGGCAATATTACTCCTGATGAGGTTATAAATTGTCCCGCTGAAGAGGCACCATCTGGCTGGCCGAACTGCTGGATATACAATAGATACAAAAGAGGTCACGACGACCGTTGGCCAAATTATGCCCGCAACGCGATTAAGGGCAGTTGTAACATTTATTTTTCCCGCCTTGCCGACAGGATTAATCCTTCAGTCCTGCAGCAATGGCTCTTCAAATTCGGCTATGGACACACCATTCGTCTTGCGTCGTGCGTGATGCGTGATGCGTCGGACACAATACGAGATTTCAGGCAGGCGTCTGGACAAATATCAACTATGCCACCAAACACTCAAGTCACATCTTTTAAACAAATACCTGCTCTGGAAGGAAGGGAAAGAAGGCTGTTTGGCATGGGTCAGGGAAATCTTCGAGTCACGCCATTACAGGTGGCCAACGCCATGGCCGCTATCGCCAGAGGTGGAATCTTTAAACAGTCGAGGCTGATTAAAGAAATCCGAAACTGGTCTGACGACGGTCAAGATTCTAAATTCGAAATTCTAAATTCCGAAGATGTGGCCCTCGGTATTTCACCCCAGACTTTAGAAGTAATTTATGATGGCATGAGCGCTGTGGTTAATGAGGCTGGTGGAACAGCTAACGGAGAATTTGCTCCGGTTCTTAACAGTTTTGCTGAGCAGGATGTGAAGGTTTATGGCAAGACCGGCTCAACTGAGGCTCCGGAGGTCGCCTGGTTTGCTGGCTTCGCTGAAGACAGCAAAAATGCAAAATTATCAATCGCGGTTGTTGTTGAAGGCGGCCAGCACGGCTCAAGCGACGCTGCACCTTTAGCTCGTGACATCATCCAGTTCTGCATCGAAGCCGGTTATATTGGAAAAAGTTTACCTTGAGGTACTATCATTCCGCACTTGATGCGGAATCCAGAACCTTTAATAAGGGTGGATTCCTGCTTTCGCAGGAATGACAATAACATGATTATTGATAAACCATAATCCAATACCATGAAAAACTCAGACGATAAAAAGGACCAGCCGAAGAAAGAACCCAGATGCGACCTAGAGCAGCTCGAGTTGCTCAAAAAATGCTCTGAAAAAAAAGACATGACTGAGTGGAACAAGTGGCGTGAAGAAAATCCAAAAGAGGAGATTTGGCTCCAAGGAGCACAAATACTGAATGCCCATCTGAAAGAAGCCGACCTGCATGGTGCCCATCTGGAAGAAGCGTGCCTCAGCTATACCGATGCGGACAGAGCGAATCTCAGGAAAACGTATTTGGAAGGAGCATACTTGCATTGGGCTCAGTTGAAACGAGCAACACTTGTAGGTGCTCACCTGGAACGAGCCAGCCTCCTGGGTGCCCAAATGCAAGGAGCCGGCCTGAATTATGTCCACCTGGAAGGAGCCAAGCTTAAGGATGCCCATCTGGAAGGATCGCACCTCTTGTATGACCATTTGGAGGGAGTGGATCTCAGGGGTGCTCATTTGGAAGGAGCAGACTTTACGGCATGTAGTGTTGATGGTTTGACATTATTCTGGGAATGCAGCGTTGACCGCAAGACGGATTTTCGGGGTGTTGGTCTGGAGAGCTGCCGGATAGATGAAGGAACAAAATATCTTCTGGAATATAACAGGCGACGGATGAACTGTGAAGATTGGTATAAGCAGCATCCACGATTAGCCTGTCCGGCTAAAGCATTCTTCTCGTTTAGTGATTATGGCAACTCAACTTGGCGAATTATCCAAACTTTCTTAATTATGGCGACCTGCTTTGCAATTGTTTATTACATCTGGGGAGCTGTAGATTATTATCTGCTTGGAGTAACCGACCATCCTGGAATAGTTGCCAATCTATTCGTAAGCCAACATGGACCTGTAGATTTTTCGTTAGTGTTGCTACGCAGTATTTATTTTTCCATTGTTACAATGACAACATTAGGATTTGGTGATATGTACGCCAACGCTAATAATTACACTCTTGCAGCAGTGTGCGGACATTTATTGCTGGGTCTTCAAGTAATTCTTGGCTATGTCCTGTTAGGTGCATTAGTCACACGGTTCGGGGTTCTGTTTACCTCTGGCCTGATTCCGGGTGAATTCAAGAACTGAGAGGACAGAAGACAAAGGGTAGAAGAAAAACCGTACAAGACAGACGACAGACAATCTGATCTCTGACTTCTGAATTCTAAGAACATCTAACAAAATAAATATGTGGTTGTATTGTCATCCTGAGCGTAGCGAAGGATCTGGGTAATGAATGAAAAATTTCTTACGATAGCCAGATTCTTCGCTTCACTTCGTTTCGCTCAGAATGACATTGTCTCATTACGTTAGGTGTACTAATTACCATTTAACCAATTACCATTCACCAATCACTAAATTCTTATCGGCTTGTGCAGTCTGTTTAGAGTGCCTTGTAGTATTTGAAAGAACTTGTCGTTATCCGGCCAAATAATTCTTTCGTCGATTGGCATAGGTTTATCTATTTCCTTTAGGAATCGAGTTATTGCTGCTTCGTCCAGTTGTTCGGAAGAAATCCCCAAGCCGAGTTTTTCAATATAATGAGCATTTATCATCTGCTCATACTGACCTGATAAGGGCAACAGCAGCATCTTCTTTCTCAAATACATACACTCACTTATCAACGAAAAACCGGCTGAGGTTATCACTCCTCGGGCACTCGCCAAATCTGCCAAGAAACCTTCGGTCGTGCGTTTTTTGAAAATGCAATTCCCGTATTCAACACTCTTGTCGAAGCCATAAACGTAAAATTTCTGCTGGCTGAATTTATGAAGGACCTGCTGTAATTTGTCCCGGCCTTTGCCGGTAGTTGAATATATCAGGATGTGTTTTTCTTGGGTTGGATGGAGTGCAGTAACAATCGGCCTGACGATAGGCGGAGCGAGAATTGCCGAATCAATCCTCAAAGGCGCCTTAAAAAAATTCACAACAATGTAAGCAACAGCCCCAACATAGTGACATTCGGTTACTACGCTGGCGGTCAGTCGTGAAAACCAGTTTTTCGCCTGATGCTCCAGGCTACAGAGAGTAAGCATGTGCTCGTGATCAATGCTGATGAATGGCACTCTGTTTCGCCAGGCCCACCATGCGCTGAAAGGTTCAAAATCTGAAATAACCAGGTCAGGCTCAAACGGCTCAAAGTGCTTTTTAAAGAGTTCTTCGTTTTGCTTGTTTGCCTCGGGTAGTTTCAGAAGATTTTTCTTCAAGGTCTCGGATTTATCTATACGTCCTTTTTCGTATGCAAAGGAAAGCCCAAATATTTCTCTTACCCGCGGACCAAAGTATTGTTTCAGATAGAGAAGCGACTTCCTGGAGCCTACAAAAATACAATCATGGCCTGTATCAATGAGTCTTTGGCCTATCAGATGTGACCTGCTGCTGTGTCCGAATCCTTCCCCCGCAACAGCGTAGATTATTTTGGCCATGCTTTTCTACCCGCCTGCCCAGAGAGTTCCGCCCTCCAGAGGCTTCCGGCGGACGGGACGTCGGGCAGGTCTCATCCCTCAAGCTTGTCCCTTCGACGTTGCTCAGGGCAGGCTCCGAGCGAAGCCGAAGGGATATAAGTCTTAAGGATTCTCGTTACTCTGGGATGAGACCCAAAGGAGGTCTTTATTTTTAGGAACTGTAATATCGCTACCTGTGGCAGAGCTATGAATTCCGAGATAGTTAAGTGTTTTCTCAAGTATCACCGCGACTACCGGAGCAGCGACTGTACCGCCTGTGTAACCTTTGCCGAGCGCCACCTTCGGCCTGTGAATCGACACTAAAACAACTACTGCCGGATTTTCCGCCGGCGCACCGCCTATAAAGGAGGCCACGTAAGCATTTTCAGCGTATCCCCCTCCTTCATCGTTGGCCAACTGAGCGGTTCCGGTTTTGCCGAACACCTGCCATTTTTTTAGCTTGGCTTTTTTGCCCGTACCCTCATTTACCACGCCGGTCAAGGCCTCTGTAACGATCCACTTGGCAACTTCCGGCTTGATTACATAACCAATAGGAGGCGTCGGCCGCTTTATTAGCCTCGGCACCTGTGGCCGAGGCACCCCCGCCACAGGTGCGGGGGCTAAGGCATTGTTATCCACCACTGCTTTTACCAAAAATGGACGAACCAAATGGCCACCATTGGCAAGTATGCAGAAGGCCTGAACTAATTGAATCGCGGTTACAGATACTTCCTGGCCAAAAGGTATCCGTGTTACACTGTACCCTGTCCATTCACTAGTAGGCCATAACAATCCCTCAGCTTCGCCC
>Ga0315532_1001983_pt1 | contig 14508 bp, 10 predicted proteins | sample SalMarWE160370MG_FD_203082 | JGI IMG/M metagenome (GOLD analysis project Ga0315532, IMG submission 203082) | Salt marsh sediment microbial communities from the Plum Island Ecosystem LTER, Massachusetts, United States - Salt Marsh Sediment WE1603-70 ... | reverse complement strand
CTGTAAGTAATAAGGAAGAATATTATTCTTATGATGAGAGAGTTGTCTTTGATATAAATAAGCAAAACTTTAAAGATTACCTTAAAGCGGCAGATTTTCTGAATAAGTCCGAGACCGAAGTTGTATGCGTTCAGCATGAGTACGGAATTTTTGGTGGAAAAGATGGCGAATATTTAATAGCGTTACTTCGAGATCTCCAGAAGCCAGTGGTTACAACTTTGCATACAATACAGGAAAAACCTTCGGAGTCTCGGAAGGATATTTTAAAAAAAGTATCTAAATTTTCGAAGGTGGTTGTAGTTCTAAATAAAAAGGGGAAAAAATTACTTACGGAATTGTATGATGTATCTCCGAAAAAAATAAAGATTATATCTCACGGCGCACCTGACGTGCTTCTAACGGATACTTCTTATTATAAAAAACATCTTCATGCCGAGGGTCGTCCGGTAATTTTTACTTTTGGATTAATTAGACCCAGTAAAGGACTAGAAGTAGCTATTGAAGCTATGGCGGAAGTAGTTAAAGAGATTCCTGAAGCTCTGTACATCATACTTGGAGCTACTCATCCGAGTTTTAAAGGAAAACATAGAGAGAGTTATCGGAGTGTGCTTAAGCGGCTTGTAAGGGATAAAGATTTAGAAAAAAATGTGGTTTTTCGAAATGAATTTGTTTCTAAAGTCGAACTTGTCAAATATCTTAAGGGTTCGGACATATGTCTTACTCCGTATCTTTCGAGAGATCAAATATCTTCCGGGGTTTTGAGTTATGCATTGGCTTGCGGTAAGGCTATAATTTCCACGCCCTATTTATACGCGTTAGAGCTTCTGAAAGACGGTAGAGGTGCTTTGGTTCCTTTTAAAGATACTGATGCTCTTGCAAAGGTTTTAATAGAGATAATTAAAGATGACGAAAGAAGAGAAAAGATGAGAAGAGCTGCTTATGATTTTGGGAGAGCTATGGTCTGGGAGAAGGTTGCCGCTTCCTATGAATATACCTTTAATTCTGTCTGTTCGGAAGTAGGTAGTAAACTTTAATTCTGTGATACCATAAAGATACCAACAAGAGCAAAAACATTAGGAAATAAATAAGCTTTCCTTTTTATACCTAAGTAGGTTTTTTTTTCTATATTAATTTTTCTTTCCCTGCAGTATTCAATAAAATCCGAAAGGCTGAGGAAATGAAGGTTTGGAGTGTCGTACCAGGAATAGGGCAAGGAAGGAGTTACCGGTGTTTTGCCTTTTAAGAAAATCTGAAGCCTTGCTCTGTAATGAGCAAAATTCGAGAAGCTTATTATTACCTTTTTACCCACTCTAAGAGCTTCCTGTATTACTTTCTCGGGTTGTCTAACTACCTCTGAGAGGCTTTGCTGCAGAACAATATAGTCAAATGATTTATCTTTATATTCAGAGAGACCGTATTCTATATCCTCATGGAGTACGGAAACTCCTTTTTGCACGCATTTGTAGATTTCCTTCTCGTCAATTTCTATCCCTTGAGCTTTTATACTTTTATTCTTAATGAGACGGTGAAGAAGTTCACAATCTCCGCAACCCAGATCAAGAACGGAAGATCCTTCTTTAATGTAATTGCATATTGTTTGGAATTCGAGTTCTCTAATATATCTAAACATTTTTTTCTCTCTCTAGTTTGCTTGAACGATCTTTTCTAAGAAGTGTTTTACCAGATGAGTTTCTTCTTCTATTTCAAGAAGAAAAGCGTCATGTCCATAGGTGGAATCTATCTCGCAGAAGGTTGTATCGATACCCGCGACTTTACAGGATTTTACTATCTCTCTCGATTGATACGTTGGATAAAGCCAATCCGATTTAAAAGCCAATACCATTACCTTTGCTGTTGCGCCATATAAAGCCTCTGATAAATTTTTACCTTCCGATGCATCATAACAATCTATTGCTTTTGTTATGTAAAGATAAGAATTTGCGTCGAACCGTTCAACGAAATTACTACCCCTGTAATGAAGATAATTTTCTATCTCAAAACCCGTGTTGAATTTATGCCGCTCTTTCACATTTCTGATTCGTCTGCCGAATTTCTCCATCATCGATTTATCACTCATGTATGTTATATGACCCACCATTCTAGCAAGAGCAAGTCCGCTTACAGGGTGTTCTTTTCCGTAGTATTTTCCGTCATTCCATGCGGAATCCGAAATTATCGATACTCTTCCTACCTCGTCAAAGGCAATTTGTTGTGGTGAGTGTTTAATAGCTGAAGCTATTATTATTGCGCTTTTTATTTTATCCGGATATTTGATTAACCAGGATAAGGCTTGCATACCGCCCATTGAACCGCCTACGACTGTGAGGAGTTTTTCTATGTTTAGATGTTCAATTAGTTTACTTTGTACTTTAACCATGTCATTTATACTTATGAGGGGAAAATCTAAACCGTAGGGTTTACCAGTCTGGGTGTTTATCGAGGAAGGTCCGGTTGTCCCGCTGCAACCTCCAAGAACATTGGAGCAAATTACGTAGTATTTATCAGTATCGAAGGCTTTTCCGGGTCCAATCATACTGTCCCACCATCCGGGTTTGTCATCGCCTTTGTGGTATCCCGCAGCGTGAGCATCACCGGAAAAAGCATGAGTTATAAGTACAGCGTTTGTTTTTTTCTTATTTGGTTTTCCGTATGCCTCATAGGCTACGGTGATAGGTCCGAGTTTCTCACCGCTTTCCAGTTCCAGTTCATTCGGTGGTTCTGCGAAGGTAACATATTTTCTTTCAACTATGCCCAGGCTTTTTTCTTTCATTTATCAATTTATTTAGTAGCCTTTTTTAAAGCTTTATCTATATCTTCTTTGATATCTTCTATATTTTCCAATCCGATTGAGAGACGAATATAATCTTCCGTTACCCCTGTATCTTTCTGCTCTTTTTTTGTAAGCTGCTGGTGTGTGGTGGAAGCGGGATGGATTACAAGGCTTTTCCCGTCGCCAATGTTGGCGAGATGAGATAATAATTTTACGGATTCGATAAATCTTTTTCCTGCTTCCAGGCCTCCTTTTATTCCAAACCCTACAAGCCCGCCGTATTTACCTTTTAAGTATTTCTTTGCAGTACTGTGGCTTGGATGAAGAGGCAAGCCCGGATAATTTACCCAGCGAACCTGCGGATGATCTTTTAAAAACTCAGCAACAGCAAGTGCGTTTTCACAGTGCCGTTCCACTCTTAGATGTAGTGTTTCAAGTCCCTGAAGAAAAAGGAAAGCGTTGAATGGACTTAAGCATGCTCCGAAATCCCTCAGCATATGGCAGCGTATTTTGGTTATAAATGCGATGTTTCCTACTCCTTTTACTTGTGAGAATTTCTTCCAGTAACTTATTCCATGATAGCTCGGATCAGCTTTGACTAGTTCGGGAAACTTTCCGTTGTTCCAGTTGAAATTTCCGGAATCCACAATGACACCGCCGATAGACGTTCCGTGTCCGCCAATCCATTTTGTGGCAGATTGGACTATTATGTCTGCGCCGTATTCTATCGGTCTTACTATACCTGCACCTACTGTATTATCCACCACCAGAGGTATTCCTGATTTATGGGCTATTTTTGCAATTTTATCGAAGTCCGGAACGTCGAGCTTTGGGTTTCCTATAGTTTCGACATATATTATTTTTGTTTTATTCGTTATCGCTTTCTTAAATTCCTCGGGTTTCGAAGAATTTACAAAGGTTGTTTTTCTTCCCAATTTTGGAAGTGAATGGTTAAGTAACTGATAAGTTCCGCCGTATAAATTGTTGCCGGCTACGATCTCATCGCCTAATTCTGTAATTCCCAAAATAGTAAGTGTTTCTGCAGCTTGTCCGGAAGAAACTGCCAACGCTCCCGTTCCGCCTTCTATATCAGCCATTCTTTTTTCGAAGGCTTCTAACGTTGGGTTTGAAATGCGTGAATAAATGTGTCCAGCTTCTTTTAAAGCAAAAAGATTTGCCGCATGTTCGGTGTCTCTAAATACAAAAGATGTAGTCTGATAAATCGGTACAGCTCTTGCGCCTACTTCTTTATCGACTTTTTCCTGCCCTGAATGTAAATTTATTGTTTCGAATCTTTTTTTTGTTTTAGTTTCCTCCTCTTATTAAGTATATATATTAGTTCTTATCTCTTAATTAGCAAGTCCCCGTTCACAAACCCCCTTAATGACCACAGATTATCGCAAGATTTTTTGTCTGTTGTTAGGCTAATAGCTAAAAGCAAAGGACTAAGTGCTATTTTTATCACATGTAGAATTTGTAGATACTGTAGTTGTTTTTTTAACTAAAAAACCGGGACCTATTATCTGGTATTTGAAAATTGCTGTTAGTCGTAAGCGGTAGGAGTTTAGCGATGAGTATATTGCTAATTACATAATTGAGAATCAGCTGATATATTAAACGCTTTAGCGGTTATCAGGGCAGATCCTTCTAAATATGTTTCATGAGTTTAAACTTGACAGAACTACCCTTTTTATCTAAAATATAAGAAATAATTATAAATATATATTAAATGAAAATTAAAGAAAAAGGAGAAAAGAGATGAATCACATTAAGTTTATTATTATCTTAGCTTTTTTTTCATTAAGTGGAAGTCTGTTCTCACAGGGTTGGTTATACACTTCAGGAAACAAGATTTACAAAGAAGATGGTACTGTGTTTGCCGGACGCGGAGCAAATGTCTTCGACACCAGGTCCTGTAATGCGGCTACGGCTTTTTCCCCAAATGTGGAAGAAGTAAAGCGCCGTATAAATGAACTGGTGGATGTTTGGGGTGCCGATTATATGAGACTTTGTTTGGAAAGTTACGAAACACTAGAGGGGTGGCAGGTACATGGGTTGTCGGTTCTCGAGGATACAGCCTACCTTAATGATATAGTTGAAATTGTTGAATATATCGGTACTAAAGACAGTGTGTATGTTCTGGTTAGTGTGTGGAATGATCCGTCTTTAGATGATATGGGCTGGCCTACAGCGGAAACAATAGAAACCTGGAGAGTTCTGGTTCCGGCGCTTGCGCAATATCCACATGTTTTATTCGGTGTTTGTAATGAACCTCAGTCCAATTCCGATGGAGCGCTCGATCCGGATGTATGGGAGGCCATGAATAATACGGTTGCCGCTATACGCGAGGAAGAAGAAAGTGCCAGTTCGCCAAAACCACATATTATAACTGTACAGGGTACCCGGGATTGGGCAAGAGACTTGAGTTATTATATAGATCATCCGATTACAGCCGGGGGAGATACGAATATTGCCTACGAGACACACTGTTACGACCATGAAGATAAATTCGCGGAAAGATTTATAGATCCGTCTGAACATATACCTGTAGTAATCGGTGAATTCGGACCTGCTGTGATTGGTGGTAATCTTTATATGACTTTAGAGGAATGTCAGTTAATGATGGATGAAGCTGAAAACCTTCAAATACCTTATACTGCATGGTCATTTCATCAGAGATGTCCTCCATGTTTACTGGTTGATTCGGCAGGAAGCGGGCCAGGATTTGATATGGCTATTGTTCCGACCGAGTGGGGTGAGTTATTAATGGATCAACTGCTCGCGAAAGATTGTCCGAGAATAAGAGATTTTGAAGCTAATCCGGACAAAGTTACAAATGATATGAGTACAGAAGTAACAATTTCAGCATCAATTACTTATGAGGGCGGCTCGATTGTGTCGGCTGCACTGGATTTATCAGAGCTGGGCGGCGGCAGTGAAGTATCTATGTCGAATGAAGGGGATATTTATACTGCTGCACATACAATTCCTGCGGGATTTGAAGCCGGTATTAAAAAAATATATTTAACGGCTATGAATAACATTGGTAATGAAAGGACAAAAAGTATTGAATTGCAGGTTGTTGCTCCGGCTACCGAAGATTTGATAATTTATAACGATAGCCAGACACTTATCGAAGCAACCTGGGAATTCCGTGGTGCTTTGAGTGAAATATCGAGTGGGGCATATGAAGGTGCAAATCATTATCAGTTTGATTACGAGATTTCAAACTGGTACGCCGGGTTTGGTTTAAATCTTATTAATTGGCAAGGAGATGGATTTGGCTATGATTTTACGGGATATGATTCTTTGCAATTAGCCTGTAGAATAGATGGTCCCGGAAGTGTGTACATTATCTTAAATGATGCGGATAATGCAACTGGATCAGATGAAGTTTATTTAGATAATATTTCGGATAGTTATCAGAAATTCACGATTCCCTTAAGTTCTTTTACGGGTATGTCTTTAAATGATATTGGTGAAATTACGGTTGGTTTGAGCGGAGTGCAATCGGGTTCCGGAGTTTTTTGTATCGATGATATCAAGCTTAAGCCCCTGGTAAGTGCAGTTGAGAATGACAAAACACAGAAACCTTCTGAATTTAATCTTTGTCAAAATTATCCTAATCCTTACAATCATATCACTGAAATCAGCTATCATATACCTTTTAAAAGCAAGGTAAAAATTACGTTATACGATGTATCGGGTAAAAAAGTGAAAACATTAGTCGATGAAACAAAATCCCAAGGAAATTATCGGGTAAAAGTTGATGGAAGTAATTTAGCGAGTGGTATATATTATTACCAGCTTCGAACCGAAAAATATACGTTAGTTAAAAAAATGGCATTAATTAAATAAGGAAGCACAAAAAATCCTTTTTTGCTAATTAAAAAATCAACTGATTTGCTACTTTCTCTGCGGTAGATTCATTTTATATATTATTATAGAATACTTTTTAATTAGCAAACTGTTTAGATCTATGTTAACATTTTTTTTGATTATATTTATCTCAGGTTTTTCCCCGGGTTCATTATATGCTGCAGGATTAGGATGATGTATTTCCCACTTTATTGCTTCCGATTTATTCCCGATCTCCGGAAGATTTATATTTAATTTTTGATCGCTTCCCGTGGGATTAACAATCGAAACGGTTATTGAATCCATTTTTTTTGTTAAAGCTGCCGAGATATCCAAATCGCCCGCATTCCCCGATATTTCGACGGGGATAGAGCCAAAAGTGTTTCTGTATAATTCCAAAACCATACCGGTCGCGGCAAAAGTTGAAGTAGTATCGTTTGTTTTTATAGCACCGATAACATTTACGGTTTGAGCATAGTTAGCCATAAATATGATATCGCTATTTCTATAGTATTCATGAAAAGCTCTGGCGACACCGATAGCATCTCTCATATAGTAGCGAACTCCCAGTTCACCGTAAATATAGTCTCCGTACCAGTAATTCCATTCATCCATTGCGATATCGATGTCTTTCTCCGCAAGAGGTTTTATTTCTTTCCTGTATTTTCTGTGGGCATCCGCCTTTCCCCTTATGGCATCTGCTAACTGTGCTGTATGTTCGGTTATATTTACTTTTTCTTTCATATAGATATGTTCGCTGATAAGGCTCATATAATCGGAGCTATTTTCGAGCATTTTTTTGCTCCATTCTCCTACCTCGCCAACAGCGATAGGTTTGATATTATCATCCACTTTCCTCATAGCTTTTACTGCCTGATTGTGTTTTTGTGTATATTTTTCGATAGGCATATGCCCTAACTGCCAATTCCCATACATCTCATTCCCAATCGCCCACCATTTAACATTATAGGACTGGGGATGGCCGTTTCTTGCCCGCAGTTTTCCCATGGGAGTATCTTTAGAGCCATTGCAATACTCGACTTCTTCCGCGACTTCTTCTACTGTACCCAAACCGGTATTTACAGCAATAAATGGTTCTGCATCGATCATTTCCATTAGTTCCATATATTCATGTATGCCTACATCATTGGATTCTACTCCTTGCCAGGCGGGATTTTTTCGAGGCGGACGTTTATCGCGCCGCTCCCCGATACCGTCTCTCCAGTTGTATCCGCTTACAAAATTTCCCCCCGGCCAGCGATAAACAGGTGCGTTCAGTTCTTTTAATAGACTAACTACATCTTTTCTCCATCCTTTGATGTTATCCGCGGGCATCAGTGAAATAGTTCCGATTTTAAAACTTCCTTCTTTTTTAGTAAATATTTCTAATTCGCAATCCCCGCACGACGCAGGGGCAACAAATTCCAGAGGGTATTCTTTATATTCCGAAGATATATTTTTAATCTCCTCGGATAATATTTTACCTTTTTTCATAACAAGGCTCACTGTTACAGGAGCGACTTTTTTCTCTCCTGCAAGAATTATTCTACCTACGTATTTCTGACCTTTCTTCAAGGTAAGCCATGATTGTTTAATACCGGTTTTTAAATTACTTTTATTCCCATGGATAACCGGAGAATGTTTCCCCGTGTAGGGATTAACAGGATCCATTGTTACAGTACCTTTTGGGCCCATTACCTGCCAGGGCGAAGCGCTTAAACATCTATAATAGTCTGTATCCCAGTAAGGTTCGTTCCTGTAAGACCAGGGATCGAATTTGTCTGTAATTTCATAATAAAATTTGCGGTCTTTAAGCATTTCAGCCCATATGCCGCCATATATACACTTGCCCAGGTGTTCGATGAACTGACCGTAGATGTATTCAGAGATTGGCTCTCCTCTTTTTCCGGTATTTATTTTAATGGAAGTTTCCGCAGACAAAATTGGTGGTAGCAAAAAAATCATTAAAATACTTACGAGTAAAAAAGATTTCTTATTCATATTAACTCCTTTTTAATTAAATGTACTTTTTTTCATACAGAACGATAAATTATCAGAAAAGTAAGGAAATCGAGTTATATTGTCAAGGATTTATTATCTCTGTATCTTCTGTGGTTTAGCTTCAAGAAAATGAGTCGATGAGTGTATGGGTTAACTGTTTTTTTTACTCATTTACACATTTACTCATATCCTGATCCACATGGTTGGAATTTGGGTGGGGTAGGGGTTAGTGTCTTTCCCCGAAAATTAACGAACCTATTCTAACCATGTTTGCTCCTTCTTCTATAGCCACTTTGTAGGAATTACTCATACCCATCGATAAAATTTCCATTTTAGAATTGATTGTATTAACGTCTTTTAGTTTTTCGAAAATTTTTCTTGTGAGAGTAAAGTATGGTCTTGCTTTAGCCGGGTTGCCCTCGGCAGTTCCCATTGTCATGAGTCCTCTAATCTCTATGTGTTTTAAATCTTCCATCTGAATCAAAGCTTTTTTAATTGCAGTAATAACAGGCTTGAATCCTGTTTTTGTTTTTTCTTTTCCGCTATTTATTTCTAAAAGAACGGGGATAAATATCTTTCCGGCATTTTCAACTCGTTTGTTAATTTCTATTGCTTTCTCTATTGAATCTACCGTATGTATTAAGTCGAAAATCGGAATGGCTTTGTTTATTTTGTTGCTTTGGAGATGTCCTATTAGATGCCATTTCAATTTAATAAACATATCTTCTAATTCTTCGTATTTTTCGGAAGCTTCGGGATAAACATAGTTTTCTCCGATATGTTCTGCTCCGGCTTCGATTACTTCTTTTATCTCTTTTATACTTCTTGTTTTTGTTGCAACAACTATTGTTACATCATCTTTTATTGAATCTCTTATTTTCCTATAATTATCACTTATTTTACCCATTTAGAATATTCCTTTTAAAACTTCGCAGGAAAAATTTATTTTTCCCGAATTTTACCATTTTTATTTTTCCCTCCTCCAACAGTTTTTCTACAATATTCCAATCAGCATCTACTTTATCCAGGATGTTTTTTACATCCTCTTCCCTCATCGGATGAACGGACGTAATGCTAAGTATTTCTTCTCCTACGTTGTTTGTTACCGGGAATTCGATAGGAGAATAGCCGGTTAGCAGTTCAACGTTTAGATTTTTTTCCGTGAATAAACTGTAAGCAAAATTGATTGTTTCCTCGTCAGGGACCTTAAGAAGTTTGATTGTAGTAGGTCTTGTGGGAATTGAAATATACGCTTTATTTATTTTTAAAGTTCCGATAAAATCAGCAATTTTTTTCATGTGATTTTTATCCGTATTTATACAATCTATTAACATGGTTTCAGTGTTAAGACTTCCTTTGTATTCGTTACTGAATTCGGCAATTCCTTCAAGTATTTTTTTTAATGATAGATCGGGGTGTGGACGGTTGATTTTTTTCCAAATTTTTTCGCTGACAGCGTCAATCTTAACGGAAACCCAATTGGCTTTGCCTAAATCTTTTTTGACGTTCGCCTGGTTTATAAGAGAACTATTTGTGATAACTGCAATCGGAATACCGGAATTTTTTAATGATTCTATTTCTTTTCCCAGATTGATATCTAATGTTGGTTCACCATCCGAGACAAAGCTCAGAAAATCTATTTTTTCTTTTTGTTTTTTTATCTCTTTGATTTTTTTGAAAACCGCACTTTTGATTTCTTCTGTTTGATAGAACTCTCTTCTTTTTTTTGTAAGATCGTAAGTTTTGCCCACCTGGCAATATATACAAGAATAAGTGCATATCTTGGGAGGAATATTGTTTATTCCCAGGCTCCTGCCAAGTCTTCTTGATGGTATAGGTCCGAAAGGTATACTATTCTTCATCCTCTTCTAAGCGCATGTATCTTTTTCTTTTTTTCTGAAGTTTTTTTATCAATTCGTGTTCGAATATTTCCCCGGAATAAAATCCTACACCCTTTCCCAGGTAGTCCATGGCAACCACTTCTGCAATAATGGCTATATTCTTTCCGGGCACGAGGGGAATACTTATTTTGGGTATTGGAACGCCTAATATATTAACTTCTTCTGTTTCAAGCCCCGTTCTTGTGTAATCTTTGTTTTTTTCCCACTTTACCAATTCTAATTGCATTTCGAGTCTTTTTCGCATTCTTATCGCTTTTACTCCAAAGAGTGCCGCTGCATTTAATATTCCCACTCCTCGTATCTCAATGTTGTGCATAAGAATATCTTCTTTTTCTTTTTCCTCGCCGAACAACACGTCTCTCTTTCTTTTTACACAGACCATATCATCCGCGACCAATCGGTGCCCTCTGATAATTAAATCCAGCGCCAGTTCACTTTTACCCATTCCACTTTCTCCGGTAATCAACAGACCGATACCGAAAATATCGATTAAATCACCATGGATGTAAACAGAATCTGCCAGCTTTTCTTCAAGATAAAATTGAATTACTTCTAATGCTTGCGAAGAATCTGCGTCAGTCTTTATCAGTGGAATATTTAATTCTTCGCAGCCTGTGGTGAGTGCTTCCGGTGCTTCATATCCACAGGTGATTATTATCGCAGGAGGTTCAAAAGAAAGAAGTTTGGCGATTCTTCTACGCAGCTCATCTTTGGAAAGAGTGGAGAGGTATCCAATATCTCTGTTGCCAATGATTTGAATTGAGTCGGAAGGAAAATCCTTATCATAACCCGCAAGGATATATGCAGGTCTACTTGCGTACTTTATAGTTGTTTCACGGGAGGTACCTTTCTCTCCCGCGATCAGTTCTACTTTTATGTAGCCTTTTATCCCTTCGAATAAATCTTTAACGGTTAATTTAGCGCCTTCCATGATGTTTGGTCACTTTCTCCTCGAATCTTCTAACCTGTCTTTCTGCTTTATCGAAAGCTTCTGTGGTGGTTTTAAAAGCGTCCCCTCCTGTTGCTTTTGCGTTTATTTTTTTATGATGCATAGAAAGATTGATTTCAGTGTTTCCTTTATTGTCTTTGCCGTTTATTATGATTTCGACATGGTCTATCCATTTTGAAAATCTTGCAAGCTTATTGATTTTTTTTGAGATATGCGCCTCAAGTTCATCTGAAGAATCAAAATGGCGTGTTATGAGTTTGTAATCCATTATTCCTCCTTTTTTAAAAAGGTATGTTTTTTAAATTCATCCTTTTCTTCCGGATGGTCTTTATTGTAATTAAGTCCCCGGGATTCCTTTCTCATGAGGGCTGATTTTGTTATAAGATAAGCGACCGTAACGAGGGAACGGAGTTCAACAATATCTCTTGAAAGAAAACTGTTTTCGAATAATTCTTCGATTTCTCCGAGATAAAGCTCAAATCTTCGGAGGGCTCTGTTTAGAAGATAATCTTTACGTACTATACCTACATAATCCCACATTGTTTGTTTTATTTCTTTTTTTGTGTGAATAGCTAAGACGCTTTCTCCTATTCTGGACCTTTTTTCATCCTGAAATTTAGAGTCTTTACGGATGGGGTTAGTACCCCCCCAATCTTCGGCAACACTAACTGCCCTTGTTGAGAAAACCAGAGCTTCAAGAAGAGAATTGCTTGCCAGCCTGTTTGCTCCGTGAACTCCTGTAAAAGCAACCTCTCCGGCTGCCAGAAGTCCTTTTAGGTCTGTTCTGCCATAAAGGTCCGTGTAAACTCCTCCGCACATATAGTGAGCTGCCGGTACGACAGGTATCGGTTCCTTTGTAATATCTATGGAATGCTTAAGGCACTCTTTGTAGATGTTTGGAAAAGTTCTTTTGATTAATTCGGAATCTTTATGTGATATATCAAGGAATACATAATCGTACCCCTTCTCTTTCAGCACGGAATCACAGGCACGTGCTACAATATCTCTCGATGCAAGCTCCATTCTCGGGTCAAAGTCTTTCATGAATCTTTTTCCGTTGCCGTCCGTTAGAATAGCACCTTCTCCCCGAACGGCTTCCGAAATAAGAAACTGTCTTTCCGTATGCATAGGTGTCCAGAGCGTTGTAGGATGAAACTGGAAGAATTCCATATCCACAATTCTGCATCCGGCATTGTATGCCAGAGCTATTCCATCGCCGGTTGCAACCGTTGGATTGGAGGTATGCTGATAAACCTGTCCCGCACCTCCGGTGGCAAGAAATGTAACTTTTGCAAAAACCCGCATGATTTCACCTGTAGAAACGTCTAAAGCTAAAACTCCATATACTGCACCGTTCTGTTCGATGAGTTCATAAGCAATGTGATGTTCGAATATTCTTATATTTGGGTGGTGTTTTATTGCCGACATCAGGGTTTTTTCAATTTCTCTTCCTGTAAAATCACCCGAGTGAACTATTCTTCTATTGGAGTGTCCGCCTTCTTTCCAGAGTTCAAGATTTGAAGTTTCATCTTTTGTGAACTCAATGCCCCATTCGATCAAATCTTTGATAAGTGGCGGACCTTCTTTAACCATTATTTCTACAGCTTCTTTTACGCAGAGCCCTGCTCCGGTTTTACAAGTGTCCTGGATATGGGAAGCAAAAGAATCCTTTTTATCTAAGACTGAAGCCACGCCGCCCTGTGCGTAGTTTGTATTGGTGTCGGTTCTTTCTTTTTTTGTAAGGATTAATACATTTTTATCTTTCGAGACTCTAAGAGCAAAATTTAAAGCAGATATTCCGCTTCCAATTATCAAAAAATCGGTATTTATTCTTCTTGTCTCCATATTTGTGCACCTAAGTTTTTCAATCTTTCTTCAATATTCTCATATCCCCTGTCTATATGGTAAATTCTTCGCACTTCTGTAGTTCCTGAAGCTGATAAACCAGCCAGCACAAGGGCTGCGGAAGCTCGTAAGTCCGATGCCATAACCTCGGCGCCGTAAAGGTAGGGTACACCTTTTATTACTACGTAGTCGCTTTCTCTTTTTATATTTGCTCCCATCCTGGCAAGCTCTAAAATGTGCATAAATCTTTCTTCAAATATTTTTTCTCTGACGATTGATACTCCCTTGGAGAGACAAAGTAACGCTGTGAATTGAGCTTGCATGTCTGTTGGAAAACCCGGAAAAGGAGCGGTTTCGATATCCGTGCTACTAATATCTTTGTCCGTTTTTACTCCAAAGCCATCCTTCTCTAAAAAAATATTTACACCTACATCTTTCAGTTTATTGATAAAGCTTTCGAGATGGTTTGCCCTGGCACCTTTCAAGAAAACCTCTCCGCGGGATATTGCAGCTCCTAGGGCAAACGTTCCCGCTTCAATTCTATCAGGGATAATTTCATACTCACAACCGTGGAGTTTTTTTACTCCTCTTATTTCTATACTTCTTGTCCCTTGTCCTTTTATTTTTGCCCCGCACTTATTTAGAAAATTTGCAACGTCGGTTACTTCAGGTTCCATTGCTGCCCCTTCGATAACTGTGATGCCACTTGCAAGAGTGGCAGCGGCCATAACATTTATTGTAGCCCCAACAGAAGGGCCATTCGGACCTTCAAGAAATATATGAGACCCTTTTAATTTGTTTCCGTAGGCATCTATATATCCGTGAGTAATAGAAATGTCCGCTTTTAACTTTTTAAGCCCTCTAATATGAAGATTTATCGGTCTTGTCCCTATTGCGCATCCTCCGGGTAATGAAACTAATGCCCTACCGACTCTGGCAAGGAGAGGACCGAGTACGTAATAACTTGCCCTCATCTGTTTTACCAGTTCGTAGGGAGCTTCATAGCCTACGGCGCCCCTTGTGTCAACTATTGCTTTATTTCCATCAAAGGTTACCGTAACCCCCAGAACTTCAAGAACTTTTTTTATTGTAAAAATATCCCGGAGTAACGGTACGTTTTCTATTACAAATTCATCTTCGCAAAGTAAAGTTGCTGCAAGAATTGGAAGCGCAGAATTCTTTGA
>Ga0315532_1001980_pt1 | contig 14519 bp, 11 predicted proteins | sample SalMarWE160370MG_FD_203082 | JGI IMG/M metagenome (GOLD analysis project Ga0315532, IMG submission 203082) | Salt marsh sediment microbial communities from the Plum Island Ecosystem LTER, Massachusetts, United States - Salt Marsh Sediment WE1603-70 ... | reverse complement strand
GAAAAACCCTTAAACCCTTACAATCCATTTAACCTATGAAGAGAGATTGGAGTCAGTACAATGAAGAACTAGTAAAAAGAGGAGAGATCTATCTTTGTTTTGATTTTTTAGATAACTGGGATCATGAAATAAAAACAATGAATAAAAACAAGAGAGGAAGACCATATGAGTACCCTCAGTCTTTCATATCATTCACTGCCTTTCTCAAGATAGGTTTCTCTTTACAGTACAGACGCATAAGTGGACGTAGGTCTACGACCTACGTCAATTTGTAGCGGTGTGCTCAGAGCTCTATCACAGTACATCTCTAAATTGAGACCTGCAGATTATACGACTTTATGGCGACGGATCGCTCATAAAGCATTTGATCTTCTCTCAATAGATACAGAGGATGCTGTCGTTGCTATCGACTCTACAGGAATGAAAGTGGAAACACAGGTGGATGTAGGTTTCACCTACATCGATTTGTAGAAGGGGATGGATAAAGGTACACATCACGGTGGATGTAAAGACTCATGAACTCTTAGCGATAGAGTAACATGTGGACGTAGGTAAAACCTACGTCAATCTGTGGAGATGAGCGTATCGGTGACAATGCAGTGGCAAAGAAGCTTATAGAAGGGGCAGATAAAAACGTTAAGAACATCAAAAAAGTGTTAGGAGACGGTGCTTACGATACGAGGGAACTATTCAATCTCCTCAAGCAAAAGAACATAGAAGCTGGAATCAGGATGAGAAAGAGTGCATCTACACGATCCAGGGGATCTTCTTATAGGGCCCAATGTGTTAGAGAGCGTAAGAAATTGGGAGAGAAAAAATGGAAAGAGAAACACAAGTATGGCGAGAGATGGGCTGTGGAGAGCTATTTCTCAGCAGTGAAACGAATATTTGGAGAATATGTAAGCGCTACAAGCCCAGAAGGGATGATAAAGGAGGTGAGAATGAAGTTCTTTTTGTATAATATGTTATTGAGATCTGCAAGATAAACTGGGGGATAGATTTGAGAAAAATGGAGGGGGAAAGAAAATTATTGAGAGGATGTTTGAATTGTTCAACCAGGCAGATTATATACGACAATCACAGTTATTTTTGAGTATAACTCAATATATGAATTTTTTCTATTTTAAATAGATAACTATACACCGAGATCAAGTGGTAACTTCACACCCCTCCTTTCTTATTATTACTGTGTGTTCTTTCTGTGTTATAGATCCTCTTTTTTCATCTCGCAGGACATTATAGTTATATATGATCCCATTTCTCATCAGTGTCTTTAATGCAAAGTCTAATTTTCTTCCAGGGAACTTTTTTGAAAGCCATCTCTCAGCAAATGGCAGATCAGGATAATTTCTTCTTATATCTGCGAGGACTTTCCTTGCAAGTCCCAGTCTTATCGGTCTGTTCATGAGATATTTAAAAATAAAGACTTTATCTTCGTCTATCACTCTGCCAGCACCGTTAGTGGAGAACGGCTCTATAGCAAAGACCTCACCATCTTTCAGAATATAACCCTCGTCTGTGGCTATGTTCGGGATCGTTACGTCTGCATGAAGATCGTTCTGAGCAAGCCTGTGGCCATTTAAATTTTCTATAGGCTTGAACCCGTAACTTTTTATCGTTTCTTCGATCTTGGCTCCTATATCTGATGTATTTACTCCCGCTTTTATCATAGAAATAGCGTTTTCTAAAGCTTCCTCGGATGCCCTGATCATATCATCTTTTTCTTCACCTATCTTTACCGTAAAGGCTGTATCAGCTATGTATCCATTTATATGAGAGCCCAAATCTACTTTTACATAGTCTCCCCTATGAAGCATAGTTTCATCGTAAATAGGCGGTGAGTAGTGAGCCGCGATCTCGTTTATAGAGATATTACACGGAAAAGCTAGTTCTCCGCCCAGGGATTTTATTCTATTCTCCACAAACTCCGCAATCTCTAAAATTTTTGTTCCTTCTTTCAATAATGGTCCAACTTCTTTCTTGACAACTTTTGTGATCTCTCCTGCTTTTCTATATTCATCGTACATTCTATCCCCTGAATATTGGCCTCTTTGATAATTTTATCGGTAATGGAAGTTTTTTGAAAGGTTTTCCCTTTGTTCTTTCTTTAATTTCGCTGGTAAGATCCTCTAAACTCATCTCTTTATTCCCTTCATTTCTTATACGCACAGAAAGAATCCTGTTTTCTATTTCTTTATCGCCAACTACAACTATGTATGGTACCCATTCCTTCTCTGCAGCTCTAATTCTCTTTGCAAGCGTCTCATTTCTATCATCCATATCGTATCTCACTCCTTCTATCTCAATTTTTTCCAAAAAACTCAGATGCTCTTTAGAAACAGGTATAAATCTCACTTGTGTCGGCGAGAGCCATAAAGGTAAAGATGATTTTATCCCTTTTTGTGAGTCCCTGTACGCATTTTCCAGGAGAGCATACATCATCCTCTCTATAGCTCCCGAAGGGGAAAGATGTAAGATCACTGGATGTTTCTCGTTTCCTTCTTTGTCTGTGTATCTTATGTCATACCTCTCTCCATTTTCTATGTCTATCTGATCTGTCGTCAGAGCTGAAGCTTTGTCCAGATTGTCAACGTAGTTCCACTCGTATTTGAATACAAAGTAAAATATTCTCTCGTCCCACATCTCTACTAACGCTGGTTTTCCCCATTTCTTGACCATGTCCACAAGAAAATCTTTACTTTCGTTCCAGAAATCTTTTGTAACTCTGAGAGCAAGCTCTAAATCTCCAGGTATATCTAATCCTATACCCTCCTGAATCTTTCTTGCCAGATCAAACCTTATCATTATCTCTTTTTTTGCTTCTTCAACATCTGCAACGAAAGCATGACAGTCCGGCATGGTAAAAGCTCTCAATCTTCTCAGCCCTGATAGTTCTCCTCTCTGTTCAACCCTGAAGCTGTATTTTGTCATTTCGTAGAGTCTCAAAGGGAGATTTTTGTAACTTATTGTAGCATCGTGCAGCATTAAAAACTGTCCGAAACATGCTGCAAATCTAAGAAAAACTCGTTTATTAGGTGTTTGGATAACATACTGTCTTGCAGGAAACCTGTGAAGATATGATTTCAGCGAGGGATGTTCAAAATCATACATTATCGGAGCTTCTATCTCCATTCCTCCATAATCTGCAACATTATCAGTAACCCATTCCTCTAATAATCCTTTTATCAATCTTCCTTTTGGATAATATCTCAAGTTTCCGGGATCACTTCCAGGCTCGTAATCGACTAACTCAAGTCTCTGCATTAAACCTACGTGAGGCGGCTCCCTTTCTGCAGATCTTCTCTTTTCTATTTCGTAATTCGTAAATTTTTTCAGGTTTTCGTATTTAGAAAAATCGTATTTTTCAACGGAGAGTAACTCTCCATCCTCTGTCAGAATAAACCATAAAGATTCTGCTTTTTCTGCTTTTTTCAACGCCTCGGATATCTCTTCTTCCTCTCCTGTAATCTCACGGGAAAGCTCGGAGAGAGGGTGACCTTTACATGATAGTTTAAAAGCTTTGTAGTGTCCAAAGGGTGATTTTTTTACGTTAAAATCCGATTTCAATTCATTGTAAATAGCGTTTACTGTATTTTCAGCAAACTTTGGTGATGAAGGTGTGGATGAAAGGTGAACATAAGGATAGATCATAATATTTTTTGTGTTAACTGACTTAGCTGTTTTTTTTATCTCTTTGCATGTTTTTTCAACAATATTCTCTATTTTTCCCTCGTCTTCTTTCTCGACAGAGGTAAAAACTACCAGACACTCTTCCATTCTATCTTTCCTTTTATCTTCCGGGATTTCTTCAGCAAAATCCAGCTTTTTTTTCGCTTCATACTCAATATAGTCGCTGTGTATCAGCAATATTCTCACTTATATCACCTTTATAAGATATATAAAATAAAAAAATTAAATATATTGTGTTTTTTTAAGCTTCAGAAAGTATCTCTATCATGAGTTCAATGGCCTCTCTCTGTGCTTTGCACCTCTTGTGTGACCAGCTGAAAGATCCGACGTAATTTCCGTTGAAATACGTTTCGAATGCATCGTCGCAGCACCGTTGGGCATACTCAAGAAGTTCCAGAACCCTTTCATACCGCGGATCTGTTTCCAGTCCCCGTCCCTCGATCTCTTCCTGGAGCGTCTCTACGAGATCGTCCGGCATGCAGCATTCGTCTTGTTCTTCGGAAAACTCTATATTCATCTCCTGTACTACTCTGAAGAGATCATCCATATCGCATATTCGACAATAAAGTCCATTATAAGCCAGTATTTTCCATATGGGAATAAACGAGACCGCTACCACTGCCGAATCCTGATCATCCTCGGTGGGATCGTGGTTGTTCGGCGTCGAATCTACATCCTGTTGGTCGCATGCAATCACTTCTGCGATGTTCTTATATGTGCCGAGGTATGGGACCTGAGCTGTAATGTGTAATGTTGCACTGTTACCAAGAGTAAGAGTTCCAATAGTCCAGACGCCTGACATGTAGTCGTAGCTGCCTCCTCCGTCGTCAGAAACATACGGCAGTTCTGGAGGAAGGATATCCCCCACAGCTACATTCGTCGCTGTAGCCGGTCCGTCGTTTGTCACTGTCACGGTGAAGACGACGTTGCTTCCGAGAGCCGGTGCGGCATTATCTACTGTCTTGACCAGCCACAGATCCACTACTACCTCTGATGGTGTGACCGACGCGTTGTCCTCGTCGTCCTCGCTCTGGTCGCCGTCATCATTATTGGGCGTCGAGTCGACGTCGTTCTCGTCACACGCGGTGACCTGTGCGGGGTTGACGTAATTGCCGCTGGCGTTCACCGTCGCATTGAAAGTGAGGTTACCGCTGGTAGCTTTGCTGGCGAGTGAGGTGATCGTCCACGTGAGTATGGGCGCAGCGGCGTCATTTCTGCTGTCCCCGCCTGCGATCGAGGCAGGAACGTACGTGTACCCGTTCGGTACGACATCCCCGACGGTGATGTTGTTCGCCGTGGACGGGCCGTCGTTGTACACGGTAATCGTGAAGGTGACGGTGCCGCCGACGTCCGGCGTCGGATTGTTCACCGTTTTTGTCAGCTCGAGATCGACTATCTGCTGTTGATATCCGAAATCGGCAAGGTTGTAATCTTGACCTGCTGCGATCGTCACATCGTGGGGATCGGTACCACCCGTGAGGATGAAGCCTGTGAGTACGTTACTCGTATCTGTCACGTCCGCGCGGTAAATTCCCGCTGCGAGACCTGTGAAATCGTAATCTCCGTCACCCGCTGTTGTCTGGGTGTCGATGAAGACGTCGTCAGGTGTGCCGAGGATGCCGTCCGAGCCAGCCTCAATCAGATCCACGGTGACACCGTTAATGCCGCTCTCTCCGGCCTGACTGCCGTCTCCGTTGACATCGTTCCATACGCGGTCACCTATGGAGGCGTTGTAAAACTCGTTGTAAGCATCATCCGTGGCTGTAAAGGTTAGTCCTTCATACTCTCCGATGACCTCGACCGTATTCCAGGTAATGTCGCCGTGGTTGAAATCGATCGTAGTTATAGCATCGAAAGAAACAGAAATCGTAGCGTTGATACCCATATCCCCGAGCATGCCATTCCAGATGAGATCCTGGCCGAAAATACTCGGATTGGAGGCCGGTGGATTGATAGTAGAACTGTCAGCCAAAGTGATATACGTAGAGTTGTTGACGTAACTCCATCCCGCTGGCAGTGTATCGGTTGCGTTAACGTCGTTCACAGCGTAATCATGGGAATAAATATCGAAGCTAAACGTAGCAGTCTGTCCCGAAGGTGCGGGGAGGAGCACAGGGTTGACAGATTTTTCGACCGTGAGGACCAGGTCCACCCATTCCTCCGGTATGGGAAGGGTAGTGTAGCCCAGATCCAGATAATTATATCCGCCGCTTGCCGTATCCGGATCTTCTCCGTACACGATTGCGACAGGATTGGTAGACCAGATGTGAGCACCCGTCATGTCGTAATCATTGGTATCGTCAATTTGTTGTACGTCAAAACGATTAAGAACATATTGGTCGTCAATCGTACCGCCTGCATCATAGTCTACGTACACGGTGGTGCCATTTACATCCGGCGTAACAAAGAGGAAGGAGCCTCGAGCATTCTTATTGAGCGAGCTGGGTGCCCAGCCGATCGTGTAATCATCCATGAGATAGTCCACCGGGATCATGCTGTAGCCCCAGTCATAGCCATTGGACTCTGTGTCAACTGATCCAATCCCCCAAAAAGTGTGACTGCCGCTCAGATAAGCTGCAGAGTCCTGAGGAAGAAAATGCCCCGTGCCGTCTTCATAGGATTTCGTATCCCCCGGATTAACTGTAAAGGATCCGCTTCCACTGCTGTCTTCCCAGTTCACCGTGAGCGTCGTGGTAGCGCTGGGGTTATAGATATACGCATCGCTGTCGCCACTCGCAAAACTTCCAACAGGAACGTAGTACTCGTCGTCCCACTGATCCTCTGGAACGGCTGTGTAGCCGCGTATTTCGTAGTGCCCGTGTATATCACCGTCAGTACCGACGATGAACTGAGTTTGTATTGATGCATTGGCGTCCACAGTCGTACCAGCACCAATGTGGTGGAGCTGCGTCACCTGGCCTTGATTTAGGGTTGTATTGACCTCTATACCCGCAAATCGTGGATCGTCAATCTGCACCGCCGTGCTATCCTGGGTAGCCTCAACGACGACGTACACATTTTGGAAGTCTTCATAGTCGTACGGTGCACCAAACAGATCCTCTCCCACCGGTACGATGTAGTGGGTCAGCCATGGCTTGGTGGGATACACCTCCCACGCCAGTGCATAGAGCGTACTAACAGTAGCGTCCTCGCTCCAACTGGCACGACTGACCGTCACTGGGCCGCCTGCGACGTAAATGCGATCCATACCGTCATAATATGTACCTGTGCCACGGGGGTTGATGGGAATGCTGCTGCTCTCAAAATAGTAAACCTGACCTTGTAATAACGTGACGATCTGGTCAGCTGTAGCTGCCGGGTTCGTCGGGTCAAAATCGTAAGTATCTTCCCAATGATCATAGTAAACGGTGGTATCGGCCGCGGCAACCACTGAGATGACAGCATGCATACCCGCTGCCGCGTTCATATTGGTATTATCCATATCCCAAAGGATATCCCAGAGCTGCTGTTCACCGCCGGGAACGTAGTACTCCTGGTAACCAGCAGGAACAGCCGCCCGAACAGCATCATCATTCACGCTCGTCAGTAGTAAAAAAACAGCAAAAAGCGATACAATACACATTGCTCTCATTATCTTAATTACTCTCTTTTTCTCCTTCATGTCAGATCTAAACATCTATAATATATAAAGCTAGTGATCCTGATGTATATACGTCATGTTATTTTTATATTTCTTTATTATCAGTTAACAAAGAAATTTTTAACTGGCAAAGAGTTAAAAAAACTTTTTAAATTATAAAATACTAAATACTAATAACTATTAAGATATAAATAATAAATTTATTAGGATATAGAAATTACAAATAGCGTGTCATGGGGGAGATAAATGATTAATGAAAAGAAAAAAGAGATAAAAGAAAGTATCGAGAAAGAAATAGAAAAATCAGGGGAATCTGGAGAAAAGCTATCTGCAGTATATAATTTATCGAGAGAGATGAGTCTGAGTTTAGATCTGGGTCATATCTCGAAAACTGTATTAAATACAGTGAAAAGAGTTTTTAATTTCGATATCTGCAGTCTTCTTTTGATAGATGAAGGAAAAAATGAGCTTTATGTTAAAGAATTTTATGGTTATGATGAGAAAGTTAAAGACTTTAGAATAGCATTGGATAGTCCTGCCGGAATCACAGCTTATGTTGCAAGAACTGGAGAATCGTATTATTGTCCCGATGCGAAAAAAGACAAAATATATTTAAATTGCTGTTCGAAAACCAAATCCGAAATCTGTGTCCCTTTAAAAATTAAAGATAAAGTAATTGGCGTTCTAAATGCAGAAAGTGAAAGATATAATGCTTTTAACGAGAGAGACTTAGAATTGCTGCAGACCTTAGCATCTCAAACAGCAATTGCAATGGAGAATGCAAGACTTTTCAGAGAACTTTCATCTTTAAAAGAGTTCAATGAAACTATTGTAAACTCTTTAAACGAAGGAATCTGGGTCGAGGATGAAAAAGGCTTCTGTACGTATGCAAATCCAAGGATGAGGGAGATGTTGGGCTGCTCTCAAAAGGAGATTATCGGAAAACACTGGGGCGAGATCATCCTTCCTTCTGAATATGGGCATGTGAAGAAAGAAACTGAGACAAGAAGCAAGGGAAGAGCATCTTCTTATGAAACATTCTTGATCAGAAAAAATAAAGAAAAAGTTCCTATTATCATTTCTGCTACTCCTTTATTTAAGGAAGGTAAATTCATCGGGACAATGGGAGTTCTGGTAGATGTAACAGAGCAAAGAGAGGCAGAAGAAAAGCTATCTGCAGTATACGACCTATCGAGAGAGATGAGTCTGAGCCTGGATTTAGATCAGATCTCAAAAATTGTGTTAGATGCAGCGGAAAAAGTTCTGAATTTTGGCAATATTGATTTATTTTTGGTGAACGAAGACACAAATGAACTACATCTGAAGGAGTGCAGAGGTCAGAAAGAATCTGAGATGGATACTATAATCCCAATATTTGGTAAGAAGGGAATTACTGCTCACGTTGTAAGAACTGGAGAATCGTTGAATATTCCAGAGGTGAGAAAAGATGAAAGATATCTTTTCGGGTTGAAAGGATCCAGATCAGAGTTGTGTGTTCCTATAAAGATAAAAGATAAAGTTATTGGAGTATTAGATGCTGAAAGCAAAGAACTCAATGCTTTCTCAGAAGAAGATCAGAGATTGCTTGAAACATTGGCATCTCAGGCAGCGATCGCGATAGAGAATGCAAGACTTTTAGAAACAATAAAAAGATCTTCTGAACTTCAAAAGCTGTTTGTCTCTATACTAAGTCATGATTTAAAAAATCCTCTCACTGTAATAAAGGGATATACATATTTAATAAAAAGGAATGCAGATGAAAAAGTTAATGAAAAAGTTAAAATATATATCAGAGAAATGCAAAAGAGTATAGAAAAAATGAATATTCTTATTGTAAATGCGAAACTTTATTCTCAGCTGAAAGAAAAAGCGTACAAGAAGGAGTTTGAGAAGAGATATCTTGAAGATATTATAAAAGAAATGTTAAAAGAGTTAGAAGAAAAATCTAAAGAAAAAAATGTAGAAACTATCTATAAAGGGGAGGGAAGATACCCCGTAGATGCGAATCCTATATTGGAAGACGTTTTTCTTAATTTAATAGACAATGCCGTAAAGTATTCTCCAGAAAATGGTAAGGTAGAGATCGATATAGAGGATAGAGGAGATAAATGGAGAACGAGCGTAAAAGACTGGGGAGAGGGAGTCCCAGATGAACTCAAAGAAGCAATATTCGAGAGATTTGAGAGAGGAGATGTAGATGTTAAAGGAAGTGGACTCGGATTGGCGATAGTAAAACAGATAGTAGATATGCATGAAGGCAAAGTTTGGGTAGAGGACAATCCTGAAGGAGGAAGTATATTCTTTGTCGAGATACCTAAAATGAAATAGCTCTATATTTTTCTCTTCCATATCCCGAGAACATGTCTGGATCCTGAGAGGCTCTGTATCTCGGATACGTAAATAAAATCTTTATAGACGTCTATAATATTAAACGAGTTTCCGAATAAACTTCTCTGTCTTTTGCACGAGAGAGAGTTGGCATTAACAACTAATGTATTCTCGATCTTTCTCGCTGAAGGATGAGAAGAATGACCCGTAAGGACTAAATCTATTTTCAGTTTGGTAAGTTCATAGAGTATGTCACCAGCGTCTTCCAAAAGTCCTTTTTCTCTTGTATTCTCTATTGGGAGTAAATTGTGATGTAAAACTATAGCTTTAAACTCTGAAGGGTTCCTGGAGAACTGTTTTATCCTGTCAAGTTCCCCTCTACCTATCACACCTATATTTGAGTCGTACTGAGAGGAATTCAGGAATTTAAATGCTACCTTTTTTGTTGCATGTGTCTCTATAAAATCAAAGTACTTTGGGAATAGACTATAACCCAGATAATTAATATCTCTTGGTCCCGGAACAAAAAATATTGGTGTTTTGAGATATTTAGCTGCAAGCGTATAATTTTTATTTAAACCCTCATTGACAATATCTCCGCAGTGCACAACGAAATCAGGATTTAATGTACTTATTTTTTTAAAAGCATTTAGAAACATCTTTTTATTAAAAATATCACTATCATCTATAAATGTCCCAGCTATCTGGACTATTCTAAACAACTTTTCACTGTTAACGTTATATATCCTCTCTTTTTTTCTTTCGTATTCCCTTTCCCTTATTTCACCAAATCTCAACGTTTTTACTTTAATTTTATCGTCTATTTCTATTATATTAAAACTGTTCTTATCTCCCAGTCTTGTTTTTACGCTGCACATCGTGCCCGCGTTAACTATAACCAGATCCTCCAACTTGTAGACGTTTGGATAATGTTTATGACCATTTAAAACTAAATTCACCCCATATTTTAGTAAAAGATCAAGTATATCTCCAGAATTAAATAATACATTTCTTTCTCTCCCCGTGTTTGGTACCGGGACTAAATGATGATGAAAACAGACTATCTTGATCTCTTTATCTATATGTCCCCTCAAAGTCTCTTTAAGCCATAGGAAACTTGAATTGCTGATTCTGCCTTCGTTCATATCGGGAATGACACTGTTGAGATAGATCACCACGTAATCTTTGCCTTCTTTAACTCCATTCAAAGGACATATAAGATTTTCAAATAGTTTCAGTCCTACATTCTTTCCATCGTGATTGCCAGGAACAAATATTATAGGCTTTTTTAACTTGGAAAAACTTTGAATCGCTTCTTCATACTCTCTTAAATATCCCCTATCTACGAGATCGCCTGTGTGTATCACAAACTCTATATCAGAATTGTTTATCTTCTCGATAGTTCTATCAAAACTTTCTTTTATGATCTGAGGAAAATGGGTATCTGATATATGTGCGATTTTCATTTAATCACTTGAAATCTGTGTCTCAAGATTGAATTTTTGCAGATCTATAATATCCTTCAATGAAAAGATCCCTATAAACTCTTCTTTCTCCTTTACGAGTATATGTCTCACCTGAAAATTGGCCATTATCTCTAAAGCTTCTCCTATGGATACTGAACTCTCGCAAAAAACTAAATTTTTACTCGTAATTTTATTTATTTTTGCATTGACAGATAATCCTTCAGCTATACCTTTTATTACATCTTTTTTAGTCAGAAATCCTATTATATCTTCATTTTCTAAAACAGCAAGTGATGATATTCCAAACTCTGTCATTTTTTTACATGCGTTTTTCATTGTCTCGTTCTTATCTATGCCTATAATTCCTCTTGTTATAAATTGCTTTATAGGGTATTTAGCTTTTTCTATATCTAAAAACATGGTATCAAACTTCCTTTGCAAGTTCTCCTGTTATATGATCCATTATAAAGTTTAAACTTTTTTCCAGCGAGTTGTTTTCTATCAGAGGCACATTGTATTCTCTGGCTTTATTCACTATAAACTCTTGGATATCTAGGATTCTTTTAAATTCTTTAACGTAAGACTCTGCTTCCCTGCTAGTCCCATAAGATCTCGCATAAAATCTATTTATATGCTCCTCATTATCTTTTAAGTACAAAACAAAATGGAATATCTTTGAATTTTCTTTCTTGATATCTATATATCCAGGAACTAAATGAATCCCGTTGATAACGAGATTAAAACCTTCCTGTATGGCTCTCGAGATCACCGCTTCCGCTCCAACGCTTACATATTTAACCTGCGTCTCAAAGGCGTATATCGTTTTATTTATATATGAGCTTGGAGATTCTACTGTACTGTAAGCTTTGAAGGAGGATGTGTGTAGCGTTGGAAGAAGGTCATTAGAGATTATCTTTCTCATAACTTCTCTCACAGTATCTGTGCCTATAATAGACCTTATACCTAGTCTGTATCCGAGATCAGATGATATAGCGGATTTTCCTACCCCGGTACTCCCACCTATCAAGACTATTATAGGTTTTCCGAGTTCTCTGAATTTTCTCCAGACGAGATAATTTTTTGCTCCCCTTTTGTATCCCTTATCGTTTAACAAGATGTATGTAATTTCCATAAGCTCCTCTGAAAGTATCTCTTCAGTTTTTTTCTTCTCGAGTACATCTCCTATTTCTTCCGCAATGTGGTAAGCCTCAACTATTTCTATTCCCGCTCTTGTCAGCGATCTCGCCAAGATCCCTCTGGAAAAGGGGAGCTTGTATTTTTTTGTTCTGACACTAAACATTACTATACATATGATAAAACTCTATATTAAAGTTTTGGATTCATAAAGCTTTCAAAATAACAAAATATAAATATGAAGAGTAACAATTAAAGTAAAGGAGATGATAAAATGGCAATTGCATTCATGCAAATGGTAGTAGAACCTGGAAAAGAAGAGGAAATTAAAGAAAAAGTAATGCATCTTGACTATCTGTCGTGTAAAGTAGAGGAAGCGTACATGACCTACGGAGAGTTTGATGTGGTAATAAAAGTAACTTCAGACTCTGTAGAGAATATAAATCACTTCGTAATGAAGATAAGAGAAGTGGAAGGGATCAAAAGAACCGTGACAAGCTTGGTTTATGGAACGTTGTGTTAAGATAAATTTATTAAATACTCTACAGATTCGAGAGCATGAAAATCGTTATAGTAGGTGGAGGAGCAGCCGGTACGAGAACTGCTATAGAGCTAAGAAAAAGAGATAGGAACTCTGAGATACTCATTATAAACGAAAAAAATTACAGGGAGTACTCTCCATGCGGAATGCCCTTTGTACTTTCTGGAGATGTGAAGAATTTTGAATTTTTGCAGACATTGGACAATAAATTCTATGAAAAAATGAAAATAGGCATTATTTTGGATAAAAAGGTAAAAGATATCGACTTTAAAAATAAAAAAGTTATTTATGATAATACTGAAGTAGATTATGATAAATTAATCTTGGCTACTGGAAGCTATGCATTTGTACCGCCGATAAAAGGTGTTGATTCGGAAAGTGTTATAGTTTTTAAAGATATAGACGATGCAAAAAAAATCCATGAGAAAATGAAGAAAATAAAAAAAACTGTTATTGTAGGGGCGGGATTGATAGGTTTAGAAACAGCGTATGCATTTGTAAAAAACAATATCAAAGTAACTGTCGTGGAGATGCTCGATAGAGTTTTACCTGTAATGCTTGATAAAGACATGGCTGAGATAGTTAAAAAACATTTAGAAGATAAAGGAATCGAAATTTACCTCAATGAAAAGGTTCTGGGGATAGGAGAAAAAGTCAAGACGGATACGAGAGAAATAGAATACGATCTAGTTGTGATCTCTTCCGGAGTGAGAGCGAATATCGATCTTGCCAGAAAAGCGGGAATAGAGACAAAGTTTGGTATAAAAGTAAATAAAAAGATGGAAACGAATATTAAAGATGTTTATGCCTGTGGGGACTGTGTCGAATGTATGGATTTTATAACAGGAAAACCCATAATGAGCCAGTTAGCTACGACTGCGGTGAGGCAGGCTAAAGTGCTGGCAGAAAATATAACGGGAGGAGATGCTAATTTTGCACCCGTTTTAAATACATCGATCACAGAGTTATTCGGATTGGAGATAGGAACTACAGGTTTGACAGTTGCAAGAGCTGAGAGTGAGGGTATAAAAATTATAACTGGAAAATACAGAGGGAAGACAAGGCCTGAATACATAGGAGGGGAGGATATAGTAGTGAAGATAATAGTTGATGAAAAAGGAAAGATCCTAGGATCTCAGATGATCGGGAAATCCCTCGTTGGAAGAATAGATGTCATGTGTTTGGCTATATTGAATAAAATGAACGTAAAAGATCTTGCAAACATGGAATACTGCTATGCACCTCCTGTCTCTCAGGAGTTCGAGCCCATGTATGTTGCCTGCGAGTTTGTTGTTAAAAAATTGAGATAATTTATTCTCTTTTTCTTAAAGAAAAAATAGCCATGCTTAGAAATATTGCACCAAAAATAATCAAAGCTATTATGTCAGGAAAGACTTTTTCCAGCCCCCCCCTCTTATAAAAATTGATCTCAATGCGTCTATGGCATATGTGGGAGGTAGAAGATATGAAAAAGGCCTTAAGAAAGAAGGAATAGCCTCTAAAGGCCAGAAAATCCCTGAAAGAAGAAAAGTGGGGAGTACTATAAAAGGAAGAAATTGTATTGCCTGCATCTCTCTTTTGGCCAAACTTGATAAAAGTATACCGAGGCTCTGGCTCACTATTGCCAACAGGACTATTATTAAAAACGCAAGTAAAATATTTCCTACTATCATTATGTTGAATACAGCTATAGCTATTACGAGGAGTATAAAAGACTGCATAATCCCGATGATACCAAAAGCTGCAGCATACCCAAAGA
>Ga0315532_1001978_pt1 | contig 14526 bp, 14 predicted proteins | sample SalMarWE160370MG_FD_203082 | JGI IMG/M metagenome (GOLD analysis project Ga0315532, IMG submission 203082) | Salt marsh sediment microbial communities from the Plum Island Ecosystem LTER, Massachusetts, United States - Salt Marsh Sediment WE1603-70 ... | reverse complement strand
ACCCTTACGTGATCATACCCTCTCTTTATATGAGTCAAAATGGAGACCCGAATGTATAAAACGACTTGGCCTGAGGTTAAGGAGTACCTCAAGGAGAACGATGTCGTCATCTTCCCGGTGGGCTCCCAGGAGCAGCACGGGAAACACCTAGCAGAGGACAACGACGCCTTCACGGCGACGGAGATAGCGAGACGGGTGGGAGAGAGGACGGGCGTCCTCGTGGCCCCGACCCTTCCCTTCGGCAACTCCGTCCACCACATGAACTTCCCGGGGACGATGACGCTGACCTTCGATACCCTCGTCGCCGTCTACAAGGAGCTCTGCGAGTGCCTCATACACCACGGCTTCAAGAAGATCGTGGTCATGAACGGCCACGGGGGCAACACCAACGCCATCGCCCAGGCCCTCCGGGAGATAAAGGAGGACACAGGCGTCACCGTCTACTCACTCATGGTCTTCCCGAGCCCGGGAGGCTTCGGAGCCGAATCAACGAAGGTGATAAAGCAGGAGAGAGGAGGCCACGCATGCGAGCTGGAGACGAGCGTCGAGCTCTACCTGGGGCAGAGGGTGCTGACGGACAAGGCCGAGAAATGGAGGAAACCCAAGACCAGAACAGCCTTCGACGAGAAGTGGGCCCAAAAGGTGTCATGGACACGCGACTTCGACTGGTACACAGAGATAGGCTCTCTGGGAGACCCAGAGGCCTCCACGGAGGAGAAGGGGAGGCTGATGGTCGAAGCCACGGTCGACGAGATCTCGGCCTTCATCGAGGACCTGAAAAAGCTGTAACACAAACCTCCACAATTTTTTCTTATTCCATTATCCAAATCATAGGTCTTCGAACCTCGCAGACATCTGCACATGATCTCGAAAAAATATTTACCCCGACGACAGGATCTTCACAGGCAAGACCCCCCGTTATTTTTTTTGGGGGGGGAGCCTACGTCTCGATGATCTCCACGTTCGCCCTCGGGACGATGACCCTCTCGCCGCCCTCAAGCTCGATCTCTATGACCCTCACAGATGACTCGGACTCGACCTCTTGGAGCTCGATCGGTAGGATGACGACCTCCCCAAGCGCGCCGAAGTAGGGCTCCCTGATGATCCTGATCTTCGTCCCGGGCTTCATCCCGCTGGACAGCTCATGCTCCGCATCCACTTCCACAGCCCTGCTGTGGGGTATAATTATCTCAGGCCTGAGGACCCCTGCCCTGATCTGGGTGGCCCCGTTGATGGCGGCCTCCTCTCCCTCGAACTCCTTGAGGAGGCTCAGGGTTCTGGGGTTCATCGCCATCTCCCCGAAGCCCTCGGTGATCATCAGCGTGAAGCCCACCTCCTCCTGCCCGGTGATGGCGACCCCGATCTCGTAGCCGAGGAGGTCCTCGAGGTCGACGTCGATTATGCCTCCGGTCACGATGCCCGCCACGCCCGCCTTGACCGCGGCGTGCAACGCCTCACGGGTCACGAGGGAGCCTCCCACCAGTATCTTCCCCCTGTGGTCTCCGGATATGTGAGCATCCGTTATCTTCTCGGTCGTGTCATCCGAGACGACGTGTATCTCCCCGTGGGCCTCGCCTCCTATGCCGAATATTCCCTGAATGTAGGCCGCGTCCGTCTCGACGTAGGCGCCCTCGTCCTCCATGATCTCCACGACCCTCCCCCTGATGAAGGAGCGGACGACCACGGGTACAGGGTCCTCCCTCACTATTATCTGTCCGCTGACGGGTGAGATGGTCTCCACAGTGCCATCGACGGGGGACTTCAACCAGTTCTTCCAAAACCCGAACATGGCCGTGAAGCCTGCGAGGTCCTGACCCTCCTTGACCCTGTCACCGACCTCGACCTTCATGTAATCCTCGAGAGAGCCCCGCTCTATCCCTAGCTTGGCTATGGCATTCAAGACCTGGGGGTCACCTGGGATCATAGCTCTGGCGATGGGCGTCTCGAAGTCCACTTCGTCTCCTACCTTAACCAGGACCTCACCGTTGATGGGTAGCCTCCTCAGCTTCCTGATTCTCAGGGACCTCTTGATCTTGAGCCCCGGCGTGTATGCGTGGGCCTCCTCCGCGACCTTCACGTCGTCTTTTGACATCTACGCTTCCTCCTCAAAGATCTTCTCGGGATACATGTCCAGCGCGCCGATCCACTTCAAGAGGGTCGCCTTCCTGGTCTCGGAGTCCTCTGGGAGCACCAGCGGTCTGCCCCTCGTATCCAGGACGATGCCCACAACGCCTCCCTCGATGCTCGTGACAAGCTCCTGTCCAGGCCCAGCACCTATGTCAAGGTCTCTTCCCGGCTGGATAGTCGCCCTGACCACCTGGCGCTCGGGGAGGGTGATCTTCTTCACCTCTCCGCCGTTCAGGCTCTCCTTGACCGTGTCGCCGTCGGGCATCTCCAAGGTGATGTCCAGGGCGACCTCGTCTAGGTCTGGCTCCCCCTTGGGTGCCACGATGGTCCCCAGCCTCACGAGGCAGTCAAGGTCGAAGATCTGCCAGGCCGCGTCCCTGTAGACCGTGGAGACGACCCCCAGGTGGGGCATCATGAATACGTTGTCTTGGAACATCATGGTCACCCCATACGTCTGGAAGGCGTCGTTGAGTATCATGAGGGACTGGACCCTCCTCGGGGCGTGGGACAGCAGGCCCCCGGTGCCGGCGACGATGTCTATCTTCATCATGTCTATGTAAGACTCCTGGATCGCCTGGGTCGTAATCCCCCTGAGGAAGGCGACTTCTCCCCTCACACCCTTGAGGGTGGTGGCGATGGACCTGTGGTGGACGAGCCCGAGGCGCAGGGCCTCCCTGGCCACGGCGTGCTCTATCACCAGCTCCTGCAGCGTCTGGGGGATGGTCGTAGGCCTGATCATCTTGTTCCTGAGCCGGTTCCTGACGTCGCTGCTGTCTATGTCGAAGGGGAGCCACCGCATTATGTTCTCCAGCCCCGTCTCCTTGAGGACGTTGCAGATGCTGTAGCTCATGCCCAGGTTGGCGCTGACGCTTCTGACGAACCTATTGTCGAAGATCGAGTAGATGTTCGTCGTCGCCCCGCCGAGGCCGACGCCTATTACGTTCTTCTTGTATCGGTCGGCGATGAGTTGTATCGCCATCCCCTCGCCGGCTGGGGTGGGCATGATGTCGACATCCGTCCACTTCATGAGCTTGCCATACCCGGGGGCGTGACTCATGACGTGCTCCATGAAGAGCTCGTGGATGGCCCGCCTCGCGGGCTCCGTGTTCTCCACCTCCAGTACGGGGCGTATGTTCTCTATGCAGCTAAGCGCGAACTCACCGAGGATGCTCTGGATGTCATCTGTTGCATCCTTGTTCCCCGCGTAGACTATGGGGAGCTTGTACATCGACCCGAGCCTGGGCTTCGGGTCTGCCGACTTTATCAGCTCGGCCATGTTGACGACGTGGCTGATGGTGCCCCCGTCGGTTCCCCCCGCCATGAGGATCATGTCGGGCCGGAGGTTCCTGATCTGCTGGATCTTCCTGTGGACGCGCCTCTTGTCGTTGGTGGCGAAGATCTGCGCGGAGACGGATACAAGGCTCATCGTACCGACTGGTGGGGGCAGCGACACGTACATCACGCGAGAGGCTGCCGTTGACCTCGTCAGGAACGCGTACACAGCCGCCGGTGTGCCTGAACTCTTCAACGAGGAGGACATGCCCTTCCTGAGCGGTGAGCAGTACGCTTACACCCCGGGCTACGTAGGCATCCTCGTAAGGGAGAGGCCCGGCGCCACGATAATGACCGGTTCTCACTATTCCGAGGCCATGAACATCGCCGAGATGGCGAACGGTGTAGACTCCATCACCATCACGGCAGGATGCTATACGTCCAACATGGCCGCCCTCGCCTGCGCCTCAGACTACATCATGCTGGGAGAGGAGCAGCCCGCCGCAGGGGCCTACCTGTCAAGGGACCCCGCCCAGATGGCTAGCATACGCGTTCAGGACATCTACAAGTTCATCGCCATCGGCGCTATGCTGCTTGGGCTCATCGCAGTCAACGTTGGCAGCGACGTCATCAACAGGCTGTTGTCGACTTGAGGTGAAATGAAATGTCTTCAATCTTTAAGAGTCGGAGTGTGCAGATGACCGTTCTGGTTGTCTCGTTCCTCCTCGTCTTCATACCGTACTTCATCCCATGGGGGCCACTAGACTGGCTCTCGGGTAAGCTGATGACCATCGCAGCCGTCACGAACGCCTTCACCATCGTCATCGCCGTCTACTCCCAGTTCAGGAGGAGCGGCCGATTCATCAGAGAGAAGAGGAAGGGATGGGTCTACCATATCTACCTCCTCGCAATGCTGGCGATAATGACCCTGAGTGGGTTCCTATTAGGTCAGCATGTAGGGGCATACGAATGGCTCCTATTGGCTGTCGTGACTCCACTGAGCTCAGTCATCTACGGGATACTTGCTTTCTACATGGCCTCAGCAGGGGCGAGGGCCTTCAGGGCTCGGAGCCCCCAAGCCGCACTGCTACTACTAGCCGGATTCGTCGTCCTGCTCTACCAAGCTCCGTTGACGGGCGCCTACTTCCCCGGTATCGAGGGAGCGGCGGTCTATCTCACTGACACATTCGGAATGTCCGTCTCAAGGATGTTCTCCATCAGCGTCAGCATCGGCGCCATCGTCCTCGGTGTGCGCATGCTAACGGGGAAGGAGGTCGCGTTCTTGGGCTTCAGGGAGGGTGAGGAATAGGATGGCTGACGAAGGCGGAATCTACAAGAAGATGGCAACGTACGACAAGAGATGGGTCTACGTCGTCCTCTTCATCGTCGTACTTGGGCCATTGATCCGTCCCTTCGGGATGCCTATAGGGATCAGCGCCATGACTAAGAACTACTACAATGTGCTCGATACCCTCGAAGAGGGAGACATCGTCTTCGACACATGGAACATGGAGTTCAGCGGCTACATGGAGCTTAAGCCAGGGGTACTAGCAACACACAAGATGTTCATCGAGAAAGGTGTGAAGCTGTGTATCGCCTTCGGGCACTACGAAGGCGTAGCCCTCCCAGGGGAGATCTTCAAGCAGTTGCAGACTTGGCTCGACAGATACGACTACACTGAGGGAGAGGATTACATAATCATCGGGTACGTGTTCCCCAACGAAGCTGCTGTCGCAGCCCTATCACAGGACTTCCACTCGAACGTGAGGGTTGACTGGAAGGGAGAATCCATCGAGGGCACCTTCCTTGACGAAATACAGAACGCCGGCGACTTCGACATGATATCGGACTACACTACCGGACTGGCCACAACTCATATGATAAACCACATGGTGCTACAATATGACATCCCCATGGTAGAGAACTCCATCGGCGTCTCGGTTCCAGGGCACCTAGCCAACCTCGACGCAGGCCTCTTACAAGCGTTGTTGGCCAGCACGAGAGGAGGGGCTGAGCTGGAGTTCCTCATCAGTTCTCCAGGCCCAGGGCTGAAGTCGATGGACGCCTTCACCTTGGGGCACTACTCGCTGATAATCTTCATCATCATCGGAAACATCGGCCACTACGGATGGACAAGGCGTACAGGTGCGAGGGACAGGACGGGGATCAAGTAGGAGGTAGATGAAATGAACGAATTTTTACAGTTTGCTGCTGTGGTGGTGGGGATATTCATATCCTTCGCCATGTACACGACCCTCTACGGGAAGCCTAACCCCCTCAGGTCATGGGCAGAGTTCTCATACCTAGGAGCGGCTACCGGAGTCAGCATCGTCATCAGTCTAACCTACATCTATAACACGGCCATCCTCGGAATGCAGGCGGGTGACTGGATCCTAGTCTTCTCGATAATATTCGGGTTGATGATGCTCTTCAGGATGCACCCGGATTATAGCCACGTTTCGCGGCTGCCGCTGGCATTCACCGTCGGGACTGGGCTGGCGCTGTCGCTGAGGACTCAGATCTTCACGTCCTTCATCATACAGATAAACGCGACGATAGTAAAGCTCTGGACAGGCGTGCCGATAGAATTCCTCTACAGGCTGACAATCGCGATCTCCGTGATCACGATACTGACGTTCTTCCTCTACACGATGGAGCTGAGCGGACCGCTGCTATGGACGTCAAAGGTGGGAGAGTACCTCATGTACATTGGCTTCGGAGCCATCTTCGCCCAGACTTTCATGGGCAGGCTGGGGCTCTTCGTCGGTTACATGGAGAGCATAACGACGCCCACTTGGAAGACGCCGTACACCCTCGCCTCAGCGGCTATCTGCCTGATAGCTGCCGTCATCTTCGACAGAACAGGCCTAGGAGAGAAACTTTCAGCAGGTTAAATCCTTTCTTTTCCTTTTTTCTGTTTTAATGTTCTAGAATGGGCCTTATCCCCGTCTCTGAGCTACGAGTATCATGGTCAGGGCATCCAAAGTGAATGGCCTGAGGTAGAATCCTCTGTAGGAGGCCCTGCGCCTTCGATCCGATGTTTCTCCACGCAGGCTCAAGGTTCTATCGACGATCCAAGATCAAACCCTGTTGAGCAAGAGATGCTGCTCTGTACACGCGTTTTCCCTATACACCGACTCTTACCCAGATCAACTCGTACGTTCAATCCATTCAGGGTCGAGGATACCGTACACAGGCGAGTCCCTCTACCTGCTCTTCATCGGCAGGTCCTCACTGAGACGACCCTCCGGGCTCACACCTCGCTTCCGCGGAACCCGTTCCGAGGCCCTGTTCTCAGGGCAGAGGCTTGGGGCTGGAACCGCCCCGGCTCAGCGCCCGCAGCAGCACGTCCTCCACTACTCCCCTGTTGCCGGCTGGGTCGTACATGTCCTCCACGAGGGCGTCGTAGTCGAGGCTGTTCACCACCTCGGCGCCCCAGTTCAACGCGTTCATGCTCAGCACCAGCGCCCGCTCCACGGGCAACCGCACAGGGTTGATGTCGAGGCCGTAATACCCGGCGTAGCCGTGCATCTTGAACACCAGCAGCGCCGCCAGCATCTGGTCGAAGCCCAGCACCCCCACGTCCAGGTCCTGATCGTAGTTGCCCAGCGGCTGGCTGTTCCAGTGGCTGTGCATGAGCCGCCCCTCACGGAGCACCGACGCGAACGCGTAGGCAAGCTCCTCGTGCCCCATCAACACGTGGCCCACCTCGGGGTTCAGCCCCACCAGCGCGTGTCCGTCGCTCAGCGTCTTCTTGTTCTGCGGCGCCGATAGCAGCGCCTCCACGTCTCTGGCCATGAGGAGCCCGTTGGCGGTGTTGCGGTAGACGTTGTTGCCGCGGGGCTCGTAGGGTTTGGGCTCCAGTGCGACGCGCACGCCGGGCACCTCGTCCATGGCCTCGGCGAGCCCCTCCTCGAACCGGTTCCACATACCGTAGAAGTCGTGGCCGAACGGGTTCTCGTAGCCGTCGATGCCCGGCCACACCACGGCGAACTCTGTGCCCATCTCCTTGTTGAGTCTTAATGCCTCTATGGTCCTGTCGATGGCGTGCCGCCGCACCGCCTCGTCGGGGTTGCTGAGGCTGCCGAACTCGTACCGGCGGTCGTAGAACAGGAACGGGATGGCGGTGATGAGCCTTACCCCGGTCTCCTTCTCCAGGGCCTTGTAGAGGTGGAGGTTGTCCATGTTCACCTCGTTGGGGTAATGGGCCTCGACGCCGAACCCAGAGTCGATGAGCCCCTCGTCGCGCATCCACGCTATCTTGTTCAGCGTGTCCTCTATGCTGCCCTTGTCTATGTACGCGTCGTGGAAACGGCTGGCCCCCGGGTAGAAGTACCAGACCCCGGCGCTGTACCTGGGCTCAAGGGATGTGCCCTTGAGGTGGCCCAGCGTCTCCTCCCTGTCTCTGACGATGCTTTGAGAACGGATATCCTTCAAGAAGGCACCGATCTCAGCATGTCACCCGGGTTTAAAGGGTTAACCATGGCCGTCTAGGCTTCGACCAGATAATAGTATAGCAGGAAAGCCGCGGCCCCTAACATGCCCAAGGCGGCGTTCAGAGACATCCAACCAGCCGCCGCCAGCGCTGCGCCCCCTATGGCTGTGCCCAGCCCGTAGCCCAGGTACGAGAGGGCGGAGCTGAGGGACATCATGCTTCCCCTGTACTCCGGGATCTGCTCAAGGACCAGCGTGTTCGCCGCGGAGTACTGGAGGGAGAAGAGGAAGTGCCCGGCGATTATCGCCGCCGCGCCTAGCCAGAGAGGAAGGTACGGGTAAGCGGCCTGGGACAGGAGCGCCACCCCCAGGGACGTAACGAGGGACATCTTCAAGCCCAGCCTGTCCGTGAAGCTGCCGCAGAAGAACGAGCCCAGCAGGAACATGAGGGATGCTGCCGAGTATATCAGCGAGACCTGTCCCTGGGACGCGCCATGAGCCTCCCTCAGGAAAGTGAAGCTGTAGAAGTATATGTTCTCGGTGGACGCCGCTCTCAGGGTGACGGCCCCGAGGGCCGCCAAAGCGGACCGGTTGGACGCTATGGCCCTGAAACCCTCGCCTATGCCGACGGTGTCCGCCTTGACCGGTGTGGCCGGCAGCCTCCACAGCGTCAGCGCCAGGGCGGCCACCGGGATCGCGGCGGCGTAGGCGACGAAGGGGAGCCTCCACCCGCCCGCCGAGGCCAGGTACGCGATTATGGGCGCCCCCAGCATGTAGGAGAGGCCGCCAGAGGCGCCTATCCAGCCCATGACCCTCGCCCTGTCCCCCGGGGGATAGTACTCACCCACCAGAGACGTCAGCATGGGGAAAACGACGTTGGAGGCGACGCCGTTAAACGAGTAAAGCGCGAACAGCAACACCAGGCTGGGCGCCGCGGCGCTGCCCACGCAGGACAGGCTCAGCAGCAACAGACCCGCGGCGAGCAGGCGTCTGCCGCCGTACCTGACGCTCACCGCCCCCATGACTATGGCCGTCACGAAGCCGAGCACAGAGGAAAGCGTCCTGATCTGGCTTACCACGCCTACGCCCGAGTCGAAGGTCTCAGCGATCTCCACCAGCAGTATGGACATCAATATGGTGCCGGGGTAGATGGAATAGTTGGACAGCAGTAGGGACGCAAGCGCCGCCGGCCCCCGGCTGTCCCCCTCATCCTCACCCATCCGACGCCTCACCCGGATTCACTGAAGAGCCCCCTCAGGTCCCTGCTCAGCCTGTCCTGCGTGGACTGCAGCCTCCCGTAGGTCTCCACGTTCCGCCTTACGGGCTTGAGCCTGCTGGGCTCATCGATCTCCACCACCTCGTCAGTTATCTCGCTCATGGTCACCCGCTCCCCCAGCCGGAGCCTGTGGGTCCACATGGCTTGGAGGGCTGCGCCGTAGGCCGCGCCCTCATCCTCCCTGAGGGTCACCACCTCGGCGTCGAAGACGTCGGCGGCGATCCTCCTCCACGCCCCGTTCCGGGCGCCGCCGCCGGTGAGCCTGACCTCCACCGGGTCTATGCCCAGCTCCCTCAATCTGTTGAACCCGTAGTTGAGCCCCATGGTGGTGCCCTCCATGGCGGCGCGGCAGAGATGGCCCGCCGTGAAGCATGTGGGGGTTAGCCCGTAGAGCACCCCCTTCCCTTGGGGCACGTTGGGGGTGCGCTCCCCCGTCAGGTAGGGGAGCAGCAGGAGCCCGTCGCAGCCGGGCGGGGCCTCCGAGACGGCGTCCTCCAGCCCGGCGTGGCTGAGCCGCAGGAGCAGCCGCATGTGCTCGGTGGCCACGGTCACGTTCATGGTGCAGACGAGGGGCAGCCAGCCGCCTGTGGAGTCGCAGAACGCAGCCACCTCCCCCCCGGGGTCCACGACCGGCTCATCAGAGTAGGCGTAGACGGTGCCGGAGGTGCCGAGGCTCACCGTCACCTTCCCGGGGGACGTGTTACCCGTGCCTATGGCGCCCATCATGTTGTCGCCTCCACCTGCGGAGACCAGCACGTCGCCGCCGAGGCCCAGCTCAGACGCCACGTTCCGGGTGACGGTTCCGGCCGGCCTGTCGCTGGGCCGGAGCTCCGGAAGCCACTCGATGAGCGTAGGGTCGATGGCGTCGATGACCTCCATGCACCACCTGCGTCTCCGCACGTCCATGAACGCGGTCCCGGAGGCGTCGCCGTACTCCATCGTGAACTCGCCTGTTAGAACGTAGTTGAGGTAGTCGTGGGGCAGGAGCACGTGTCTAAGCTTGGCGTAGTTGCCGGGCTCGTGGCGCTTCAGCCACAGTATCTTGCCGGCGGTGTAGCCAGGCATCATGCTGTTCCCGGTGAGCCTTATCGTCTCCTCGACACCGCCCAGCGCCTCCGTCAACTCTCTGCACTCCTCGGCGGTGCTGGTGTCGTTCCACAGCTTCGCCGGCCTAATCACGGCTCCCCCCTCGTCGAGGGGGACGAACCCGTGCTGCTGGCCGCTCACACCGACGGCCCGCACCCCGGCCAGGTCCGCCTTCGCGTCCTTCAACGCGCCCCTTATGGTCCGCTTCATGGCGTTGGCCCAGGTCTCGGGGTGTTGCTCCATGTGGCCGCGGGGGAGCCCCTCTATGAGGCCGTAGCCGGCGGAGGCGCGTCCCCTCACGCGGCCCTGGTCGTCCACCACCACGGTCTTGGTGCCCTGAGTGCCGCTGTCAACGCCCAAGAAGAAACCCATCGCATATCAACGTGAATATGTCCCATGCCGTATAAGTCGATTAGGAGCGGGGCACCAAGCGAATTTTTTTAAGACCAGAGGCTTTAATAAAAAAATATAATTCAATATATAATTTTTAATAATATATTGAAACGGTTTATTAAAGACAGTTTCCATGCTCTAGACGAGAAACGTGTTCAAAGACAGAAGATGGATGATAGCCGTGGCATTGGTGGCCGTCCTCGCCGGGGCAGCCGTAATCGGGTTCACAGGGACAGGCACCGAGCCCCAGGGGGAGGAGACCAGGGTCCTCGTAACTTTCTACCCGCTGGCGTACATGGCGGAGCAGATCGGCGGAGACAGGTTGACGGTTTCGTCGCTCATCCCGCCGGGCAGCGAGGTGCACAGCTGGCAGCCCTCCATAGGCGACATCGCCTCAGCCGAGGACGCCGACGCCATCATCTACCTCGGCGCAGGCCTGGACCACTGGGTCCAGGAAGACATACTGACGTCCATAGACACCACTACAAAGACGGTCGTCGAGGCAAGCCACGGTATACCGCTCCTGGAGATGGGTGAAGACGGGGAGCATGGCGACGAGCACGGGGAGGGAGACCCCCACCTCTGGGTGAGCCCCCACACCGCATTGATGCTCGCCGGGAACATAGCCGACGCCCTCAAGGAGGCGGACCCCGGCAACGCAGACTACTACGCTGAGAGGTGGGCGGCCTTCGAGGAGACCCTGAGAAGCCTGGACACCATGTACAGCGACACCCTGGCGCCGGCCGCCGGCGAGACCTTCTTCGTGACCCACTCCGCCTACGGGTACATAGCCGACGGGTACGGGCTTGAGCAGCACGGCATCATCGGCCTATCAGCGGACGAGCAACCCAGCACAGCCAAGATATCGGAGATAGTGGAGGAGATGACCCTCATGGGAAGCTACGTTATATACGTGGACCCCGTGTACAGCGACCAGTACGCCCAGACCCTTAAAACGGAGCTGGAGACACGGACAGGCGAGCCCGTGGATATACTGGAGCTGTACTTGATGGTGGGGCCGGTGGATGAGATGGACTACTTGGATCAGCTTGAGGCAAATCTTGACAACCTCGCGGAGGGGCTGGTGAATTGACCGACGCCGTGATAGAGGTGGACGGCCTCAACGTCGCCAGGAACGGCAGACGCGTCATAGAGGACGCCACGTTCACCGTAGGCCGCGGCGCCTACATGGGGGTCGTGGGCCCCAACGGGGGAGGCAAGACCACGTTGCTCCAGGCCGTCCTCGGGATAATACCCCACGATTCGGGTTCCATACGCATACTGGGCCGCCCCATGGAGGAGTTCGATGAATGGAGCAGGCTCGCCTGGGTTAGCCAGCACAGCATATCCTTCGACGAGAGGTTCCCCATAAACGTCCGCGAACTCGTGGGCCTCGGCAGGATAAACAGGGGCAACCTGGCCAAGCCCTTGAGGAAGGAGGACTGGGTGAAGGTGGACGAGGTCCTCGGGTTCATGGGGATAAGCGAGCTGGCCGAAAGGAGGGTGGGCCACCTGTCCGGGGGCCAGAAACAGCGCGTCTTCGTGGCCAAGGCCATAGTCAGGGACCCGGAGGTCCTCATACTGGACGAGCCCGTCGCGGGCGTGGACGCCGAGGCCCAGGAGCTGTTCTACATGAAGCTCAGCGACCTTAACGGCAGGGAGGGAACGACCATAGTGATAGTGAGCCACGACTTGGCGGCGGTGTTCTGCAGGATGAGCGACGTCATGTGCGTCAACCGCAGGGTGTACACCAGCCCCATAAGCCCCGACGCGGACCCCAACGAGGTCCTGCAGAAAGCCTACGGGGAGCACTTCCACTTCGTGTTCCATGAGCATACATGCGAGGGGTTCTTCGAGGATGTCTAGCTACCTCCTGCGGCTGCTCGGGTACAGGTTCTTCCAGTACGCCCTCCTCGGCGGAAGCGTAGCGGCGTTCTCGTGCGCCCTGGTGGGGCTGTTCGTCATACTCCGTAAGCAGGCCATGATAGGGGACGGGGTGGCCCACGTTAGCTTCGGCGGCATAGCCATTGGGCTGTACCTGGGGGTGGAGCCGTTGATAACGGCGCTCATCGTCTCGGTCCTCGCCGTGTTCGGCATCTCCTATATGCGCCGCAGGGGGTTAGCAGACTCGGACTCGGCCACCGCCGTGATCCTCGCGGTGGGGTTCAGCACTGGCCTCATAATCATAAGCCTCGCCGGCGGGTTCAACGTCGAGCTTTTCAGCTATCTATTCGGCAGCATACTCACCATAGGCGCCTGGGACCTGGCGCTGGTCTCGGTTCTCGGCGTCTTTTCGCTGGCCTTGGTGGGCGTCTTCTACAAGGAGCTTCTCAGCATAACCTTCGACGAGCAGGCCAGCAGGCTCATGGGGGTGCCCGTGGGGGCGCTCAGCGCGGTCTTCAACCTGTTGGTGGCCGTCACCATAGTCCTGAGCATCAAGGTGGTGGGCATGATACTTGTGACGGCTCTGCTGGTTCTCCCGGGGCTCACGGCGCTTCAGCTCGATCTGGGCTTCAGGAGGACGGCGTTCATGAGCGTGGTCTTCGGGGTGGGGAGCGTGGTGGCCGGGGTCTTCGCTTCGGCGGTCTTCGACGTGGCCACCAGCGGCGTAATAGTATTCACCCTCGTCGCCTGCTTCCTGCTGGTCTCCGCCCTCAAAGGCTTGGTCGCGCACGGAGCGTGATCAAGGCTCCCTGGTATACACACATGTCGTGACCTTTTTACGCCTGCCATGATCGACTGGGCGCGGTGGACGTTTAATACAATTTAGCCCTAAAATTTTTCGGATTAAAGAAAATTTACGGGGAAAGGTATCCCATAACCCGAACAGGGTACTCAATCACAACCTCACCCACAGAATGCTGCCCATCAAGGCCTCTACTGTTTCTAGCCTTAGAGAAGGGCATTCGCATCACCGAAATCAAGGCAAGGCTAGTGGATGGGGCGACCCTTGAGGCAGCTTGCACTGAGTTGGCCCAACAGACCGAGTTCGATGAAGATGTCCTGTCAATTTATGAAGAAAAATAGGTCAAAAGCCTAAGCGAGGAGCCCTCTCATGCTCTTCCTGTACTCCTCGAAGGACTTTCTCCCCGCATCCGTGAGGCTGAGCCGGGTGTTGGGCCGTTTATCCATGAAGGACTTCTCCACCTCTATGTATCCAGCCTCCTCCAGCCTCGTCATGTGGCCGCTCAGGTTGCCGAATGTGAGGCCCGTCTGGTTCATGAGGTACATGAAGTCGGCGGCCTCCAACACATAGAGGTTGGCCATAATGAGGAGCCTTGCTGGCTCGTGGATGAGCCTGTCGATCTCATTCAAGGAGGGGAGGTTTTTATTGCTAGGTGGAGTCATCAAATTGTTAAGCCTCTTTAGGGTACCTTACGATGAAGCGTCGAAGGTGTAAGGCTCCATACCCCACCATTACTACGCCGATGATCGCGCACTGAGTGCCTATGTTCTGAAACGTGACCATGTAAGGTGAGTCTAAGTAAAGGTACCCTGCAGGAAAGACTAGTAGTGATAGGACGGAGTAACGGTAGAGCCGGTTTACACCCCTTATTTTGCCATACATGAAAAAGATGAAAGCGAGAATTCCTCCTTGGAAAAGTAGGTTATACTTGTTTATGAGCAGAACTCCCCAAGGAGCACTTTCGGGTGTCCCCATGCCAGTGAACAGCCCTGTGAGCGTCACAAACCCTGTAACAACCATCACAATGATTGAGTTTCTAGCGACTCTCGCCCTCCTCTCTTTTGTGAACTTCATGTAGCCTATGCGGGGATACGTCACAAGTTTCTTTACCTCATTGTAAAACAATACGCCCAGACCAGGAAGAAATGATACCAGAATGTTGCGATGCTCCAGCTGGATTAAAGCCATCAAGCCGAAGAAGAGCAGGTATCCACCACCGAAGATGTCGAGCAGCCCATCCTCATTATAAGCC
>Ga0315532_1001976_pt1 | contig 14535 bp, 11 predicted proteins | sample SalMarWE160370MG_FD_203082 | JGI IMG/M metagenome (GOLD analysis project Ga0315532, IMG submission 203082) | Salt marsh sediment microbial communities from the Plum Island Ecosystem LTER, Massachusetts, United States - Salt Marsh Sediment WE1603-70 ... | reverse complement strand
CGATGTTGAGCTAGCCTGCGGCGAAAATATGACGCTTCGAGGCGAAATGGATTATTTGGCTGAATCCGGCCTGATACATGCTAAGGGTCTTATTCTCCATCCTCAGGAGGTCGGCCTGGAATATTGGACGGGGGACGTCGGGCAGCAATTGGTTGCTGGTAGTGACGATTACTATGATGTTAAGGTGGTTCGAGATGATTCGGTTCCGACAAATCGCTGTAATTATATTATAGATTGTAATTCCTATCGTCTCAGGAATGGCGAGAAGATTGGTCGCAGCAGTATAACGGCTGAATTGCGACTTGACAACTGCATTGCGTACTGGGTTGGGTCGAGTACAATAATTTCGCAGCAGGTTACAGTAAACGGCGATGTCTATTGTAATGGTAATTTGGTAAACAATGGTAGTATTAACGGTGATGTTTTTGCCGGTGGCTCTGTAACCGGTGCGGCTATCGAGGGACAGGAAAATGAAAATGTATCGGTTACCGAGATACCTGTGGATTGGCCGCCGCTTGAGGTCAGCGATTTTAGTTCGACATATTACATTGACTCAGCAAGCTATTCCGTAGAGTTTATTGGGTCTTCTGTTCATCCGACCGGTAGTTTTAATCCTTCTACAGATAACCCGGCAGGAGTACGATTCCTCGGCGGCAACCTGGAGCTGCCGGGTAATTTGGATATTGAAGGTATGCTTGTGGTTGACGGTTCGTTGAGGATAAGCGGAGTGAATAATACTATCACTGCGGTGAAAAATTTCCCCGCTCTTTTGGTTAGTGGTGATGTAATAATAGAAGGTGGCGCCAATTTAGAGATTAATGGGCTTGCGGTTATTAAAGGACAATTGCAAGTAAGTGCTGATAGTGCCAGCGTTAATATACTCGGCGGATTATTTGTTGAGGATAATGTTGTGGAGACAACAGCAGATTCGTCCGGCAACAGTAACACCGGTACGCTGTATAATGGTCCAACATGGCAACCTGTCGGCGGTAAGATAGATGGTGCACTCGAGTTTAACGGTAATAACACAGCAGTAGTAGTTGGTACAGACGGGATGGAGCCGCTTCAGGGAACTATATCTTTTTGGGCCTGTGCTGAGGATTTTAGCAGCCCGCCTCATTATCTGTTCGGCCATACATCTCAAGCAGTGGAGTGGGTCGACCGGATTCAATTATTTATCAACGATGAAAGTGCCTGGCTCGACTTGGGTCTGGGTGATAGCCACTTTAAGCATACAAACATCCAGCAGCTCGTTACCCATAAATGGTATCATATAGCTCTTACGTGGGATGGGACCGAATATATCGTCTATGTGGATGGTGTCCCCAAGGCCAGCGATAGCTATACAGGTTTGTCTGAATTGGCGCCAGTTGCGGATATTGGTAATGATGGGAATCCTGCATATCGAGATGAGTCATTCCATGGCACCATCGACGATGTCAGAATCTACAACCGAGTACTGGATGCGAATGATATCTATCCGCCAAAGGATGGTCTGGCTGGGCTGGTGGGACACTGGAAGCTGGACGAGGCGGGCAGCAGTGTTACTATAACTGCCGCACCCTGCAAAACAGCTATTATGGTTTGGCCTTCGGCGGGCGTTGTGGAAAAATGGGAGCAGACCAGCGGAGCATTTTTTAGAAGTATCGGGAGAAGGTTTAATTAGTGTATGGCATCATCGTATTTGCTGTGGATAAAAGCTGCAGAACTCCTGTAAAATAGGGGGTAAATATAGGGGGTAAATATAGGGGGTGCTTATCGGCCTTTGTGTGCAATAGAAGGAAGAATATGCAATACTTTAATAGCACCATTTGCATATCCCGGCCCTACAAAACATCTGATTAGTTGATAGTTCTTGCCATATTATTTTGCCGGTTATACCAATATTATAGCCCTTAACTGGGGGAGGTATGAGATTTGACAGTTATATCGTTTTGGCCTGGTGTGTGGTCGTAATTGCATGCGGAAAAACTTTGCCCTAAGCGTTCTGGTAAAAGGTGTTAGCAAATAAAGGCAAGCCTCGAACAGGCCGATAAAAGAAATGGAGTTAGGGACTCATAATGTGCCAATACATAAAGAGAAGGTTGGTTAAGATACCAGGTTTAACGTATCTGCCGGTTAGACTGTGTTCTTCGCATCAGAGCCGGGCGGCTGGATGCGATTTGCATGGCCGAGACAGCGGTTTTACTTTGATAGAGATTCTTATTGTCGTTGCGATAATTGCGATAGCTGCAATGGTTGTGGTGCCAATGGTTGGTTCTGCGGCCAGTATGCAGATTCGCTCTGCTGCTAATATGATTGCGGCAGATATGGAATACGCAAAAAGTATGGCTATCAGCAGGGGACAAAATTTTTCAGTGGTGTTTGATAAGGCGACGGAAAGCTACAGTATAAAAGACCAGTCTGGTTCCACGATAATGAATCCTGTGAAAAAAGGATTCGAGTACGTTGTGAATTTCAGGAACGATGGCAGACTTAATAAAGTCGATATTGTCGATGTTGATTTTGATTCGACTAATGAGGTTAGGTTTGATTACCTTGGAAGTCCTTACAACGGGTCAGGTAATCCTTTGAACAGCGGCATTATCCATCTGCAGGCGGGCGTAACAAGTATGACGGTTACCGTAGAGCCTGTCACAGGATATATCTCTATTACCGATTGAGCAGAGAGAGATATAGATGATAAGTTGGATATTGAAAACACGTGGTTTACAGCCGATAGGATTAGACATAGGTCATCATTCTGTCAAGATGATTCAATTGATAAGCAATGGCAGCCATACAAGTGTTCTTGCAGCAGATAAAGTTCGCATTGAACCAGGTATAAATGGCGATGAAGAGAAAAGAAGAAACTTTGTTCTTTCGGCGATAAAGCAAATGCTGGCGAAGGGTAACTTCAGGGGTAAAGATGTAGTTTCGTGTTTGCCGAACGATAAATTGAGAATCACGAGTTTACGATTATCTGAGGCGGAGACCGGCGAAATTGAGCAGGCCCTGAAAAAAGAAGCCGCCCAGCGTTTCGGATTAGAGCCAGACAAAGACACAATTAACTTTGTTGTTGCGGGAAATGTTCGACAGGGTGACGAAGTTAAGAGTGAGCTGGTATTGTTTGCAGCGGATGATGAAACACTAAAAAGTCACATTGATATGCTTGAACAAGCAGGGCTTAGGCCTGTAGCGATAGATGCTGTTCCATGTGCATTATTCAGGAGCTTTGAAAGGTCAATGAGACGTCAGGCGGATAGACAGCGGACGGTTGTTTTCGTGGATGTAGGAAGCCGATTCACGACCGTAGTGTTTGGACGTAAAGGAGAAATCAGCTTTGTTAAGCAGATTCAGATTGGTGGAGAAAAGTTTAACCAGGAAGTTGCTGCAAGGTTGGGTATTAGTGTTAGCGAAGCTCAGACACTGAGAAAATTGCTTCGGCCGAACAGCGGCCTTGCAGTGTCGCGGTCAGACCTGGATGACAAGGATGCCGCAAGCGATAAGCAGGAGATTGATGCTTCGACAAGACAGACAATGGTTGATGCTATAAGTGCGGTTGCTGAGGAGCTGGCAAGGGAGATATCACTGTGTTTCAGGTATTATACGGTCACGTTCAGAGGCAGGCGTGTGGAGCAGGCAGTTTTCTCCGGAGGAGGGGCATACGAAAGTATTTTGATTAATATTTTGAAAAGGCAATTGACAGTTGAAATTGAAATAGCACAGCCGTTAAGAGGTTTTGATTTGTCAAGCGAAAGGGCGAGTATAAATTTTGATAGCGACCGGCGCGGTTTGCTTTGTGAATGGGCAGTAGCTGTCGGACTTGGTCTTAAAAGCAGCAACGGAACGAAAATCGCCGATGGTAAAGCCAAAAGCAGGATGAAAGATGCGAGTCAATTATGAAGGAAATTGATTTTCTTCCAGAATGGTATAAGAGCAGCAGGCGGCGAGAGTTTGGTTATCGCACGCAGTACATTGCTTTAGCCGGCATATTTGTGGTGATGCTCGTATGGAATTTTACCGCCGCCTATTCGATTTCGAGAGTCAAAGCAGGGATTAATCGGATGTCGGTCAGCCGGACAGATGCCGAAAGCACATCAGCAAAACTGGCCAGGGTCAAAAAGGAAGTGGCGAGCTTGCGGAGAAAAGTCGAGTCTATAGAAAAAATTGAATCCAAAATTGATGTTGCAGGCGTTTTGGCTGAGATGAGTTTTTTAATTGATGAAAGGATAGTACTTAGCAAAGTCCAGTTTATTGCCGAGAAGTTTGCGGACGAACAGAACGGCAAATCAAATATCGTCTCTGCTGTAAGATTGGCTGAGGTTAAGATTGGTAATAAAGAAGCACAATCTGTCGGTGACGTGCGATTTAAGATTGTGATAAGTGGAGTAGCGGCTGATGCGAGTGATGTGGCAGCTTTCGTTTGCGAGTTGGAAGACTCGCCATATTTTTGTAACGTGATACCGTTGTTTTCACGAAACAAACAGATACAACGAGAGACTAATCCTGTGATGGGCGACTATAACCAGAAAAAGGGCGTTTCGCAGACGCAGGAAAACTTACGCGTAAGTGAGTTCGAGATAAGCTGCTATCTGGCGAATTATTTAGAGCGGTAGCGAAAGAAGAGCAAAAGCAAAATGTTACTTTTGGAAAGAAAACAAATAGTTATATGTATTTTGGCTGGTGCGGTAATAGGCGGTTTTATACTGTTTCGGTACATCCCTTTGCGGAAAAGAGTAAAGGCGGTCGAACAGGCCAGAGCTGCTCAGACATTGACTATTGCTAGAGCGTCGGCTGAGAGTAAGCAATTGCCGATTTTCGAAGAGCAGTTATCAAATCTGCAAGCCAGGGTTGCGAATTACCAGGCAAATGTGCCCGTGCAAAGGGACATCGGTATCTTTTTAGGCAAAATAGCTGATTTGATGAATGAGCACAATCTAAAAGAGCAGGTGTTGGCACCCGGTAAAGAGATGCAGGTCGATGAGTTAAAGTGCATACCAATAGATATGCAATGTAAAGGTAAATTAGTTCAGGTCTTTGAATTTTATAAACAGCTGCAGGGATTGGATAGATTGATTCGTATCGAGAGGGTGGAGCTTGTGAACGACAATAATTTCAGCGGTGAAGTGAGTATGCAAACAAAGGCGGTCATTTATTACAGAGATAAAGTCGGGCAGGGATAGGAAATTATGAAGCAAGATATGAAAAATACCGTTAACGGTCCTAATAAAATTGTTAGACATCTGACTGCTGAAAAGAAAAAGACTGTCTTTGCGCTGTGTTTAATAGCAGTAATGGTCCTGATGTGGGCCAGGGTGCTTGGTAAAAAAACACCCCAGGCCGCTGATGCGTCGTTAGTAACGCAACAGGTGAATTCTGATGTATCCGGGTCAAATTCGAAATTGAGGATATCTTTTGTGGAGTTGCCGGAAGTTGCGGGTCGGAATGACATAATTACCAGAGATTTTTTTGATTCGGATAAATGGCGGAATTTTGGCGAAGGAAGTAAATCAACCGGTATCGGAGAAGTAAGTGTTTCAGAGGGAAGCAGTGAAGAATTAGCCAGACGGATTGCAGAGAAATTAAGACTGGAGGCAATAGGATTAAGCGGGAATCCCCAGGCCTTTATAAATAATAAGATGCTCGGTGTGGGGGACAAATTACTCATTGGTGACGGAGTTGATACGTATGAATGTGAAGTAGTTAAAATCGAAGAAAGCGCTGTTTTAATCGAAAGTCAAGGAGCACGAATAACATTAAGACTAAAACAGTTGGAGTAATTGATTGAGATGTAAGGATTTGTTCCCTGATTGGTAGCTGTCTTACAATGCATTACAAGACGGCTTATTGTAAAGAAGGAGATAAATTATGTATGAAGATAAAAATTCAAATAACAGAAGCAAGGTTTTAAAGGATTTGTTCGTATGGGGCTTTATATTGGTGGTAATGGCGGCAATTGCGCTTGCGGATGTTGGCGTGGGGTCGCCTGATACACCTCAGGTTGTTATAGCAGCTAATGCAGGTGCGGGCGGCGAAGGACGTGCTTCTATAGGCGAGCCGATTCAGTCATTTAAATTTGAGGAGAATTTCAGCATTCGTAAGGCCCTGGCGATATTGGGAAGTATGTACCAGAAGAACATTGTGCCTACCCCAAGCGTCGATGGTATGTTGGCATTCAGGAGTCTTTCTAACGTGACTTTTGAGGAAGCTATTGATGCGATTCTGGGAGATAACTTCAGGTATATCCAGGAGGGAAACCTGATTAAAGTGTATACAAAGGACGAATACAAAAAGCTTATGGCGGATAAAGAGCGGATGATGACTAAAGTTTTTACGCTCTATTACATAAGCGCAGCCGAGGCAATGAAGCTCATCAATCCTGTACTCAGTGGCGCCGGCATAATTCAGGGCAGCACCCCGCCTGAGACAATTGCAACTACTGGGGAGTCTATCACCGGAGGAGCCGCCGGAGGCGATACAATGGCCTTGAATGACCACATTGTTGTCCTTGACTACCCTGAGAATATAAAGGCCGCAGAGAAGCTGCTTAAAGAGCTGGACGTTCGGCCCAAGCAGGTGCTGGTCGAGGCAACGATTCTGGCCTGCACTTTAACTGAAGGCACGAAACTCGGCGTTGACCTGAACTTTATGGCCGGTTTCCATTTGGATGGTTCTACAACGACGACTCCTTACTATAGTGGTAGTGGCGATGCTCTCGAATTGGTAGATACTGCAACGACTCCTATTGGGCAATTGGGCGGTGGTTTAATTACAGCTGGCACGCCAATAGAAACTTCCGGTTTTGCAACCGTTGGCGGAAGCGGCCTGAGAATCGGTGTTACAACGGGTGACCTGGCGGTAATTATCACTGCCTTGGAGACTGTTACTGACACCACGGTTCTTGCAAATCCAAAGATTTTGGCTGTCAACAAGCAGCTTGGTCAGGTCTATATCGGTACTAAGATTGGCTATCTTTCTCAAACTACACAGACGCAGACTTCAACAACTCAGGCGGTCCAGTTCCTTGATACCGGTACAAAACTTTCTTTCAGGCCATATATAGGCGACGATGGCTACATCAGAATGGATATTCATCCGAAGGATAGTTCCGGTACTTTAAAAGCCAATAATATACCGGACGAAACCTCAACAGAGCTGGCAACCAATATTATGGTCAAAGACGGCCAGACCATCGTTATCGGCGGTCTGTTCAGGGATGTCGTTGTTACCAGTAGGAGCCAGATACCTTTACTTGGAGACTTGCCAATCGTAGGTGCAGCGTTCAGAGGTACTTCTGACACAACCACGCGACAGGAAGTTATAGTTTTGCTCACGCCTCATATCATAGACGAGCCGAGCGAGCTGGACGGAAATGCCAGGGCAGATGATATCCGCCGCAAGAGATTTGGGTCGAAGGATGAAGTGCAGTGGACAAGCAGAGCAAGACTGGCTGAAGACCGGTATGCAAGGGCTGTAGAGTACTACCAGGAAGGTGATACCAGTGCAGCAATGAGGGAGCTTGATTACGTGCTTACACTTCGTCCGGCGTATCTTGAGGCGATTCGGCTGAAAGAAAGAATCATCACAGAAACCGACCCTGATGCCGTTGATGAAATGGAAAGGATTATGCTGGAAAATATTGACAGGAAGGAATCTGAAAAATGGATAAGGAGATAAACAGTTGATTATTGATGACAGGAAAAATTGTTAAGGGTAAGCAGCAGAAGATAATCAATAGATTAGGGTGAATTGTTTTGAAACTTGGAAGAAACTTAAACATAGTGGTCACAGGGATTGTGCTTTGCGGTTTAATTGTTGGGGGCCTCGCCGAGAGGCAGTACTCTGGTACGGAAGAGGGTTTGAGGCCTGTTGTGCAGGTATGCTACATTGTTTCGGCTGTGGGCGTGGTTTGGCTCGGTTGGCGTTGGCAAAAACTCGCTGGGGCAATCACGTCCATAGCCGTACAGCTCAAGCAGGGTAAACCGGTTCAGGGCATATGTGCCTTGAGTGAGGCGATTAACGAGCGCGCTAACAAAGATGCCGACCGTATTGCTGAATTAGAAAAGCAGATTGAAAATTTGCAAATCCAAATCCAGCTTTCACAAAGACGCGGGAAAAACACCGAGGCGATTATATATAGTATCAGAGATGCTGTTATCGTCGTTGATGAGTTTGACAAGCTGTTGATGGCAAACGAGGCGGCCGGCAGACTATTCAATTTTGATTTTAACAGTTCCCAGCATAAGCCGATTTCTGAATTGATAGGACCGGGTAAAAGTGAATTTGTAGATTTTCTAAAACAAAGTAGGAGAAACAGGGCAGGGGCTACAAAGAAGGAGATTGAATTTCTAAAAAACACGGAACCAAAGACTTACGACTGCATTATTTCATGCGTTTACGACGAAAGACAGCAGGTCTGTGGTACTGTGGCTGCATTGCATGATATAACGCGCGAGAAAGAAATTCAGCAGATGAAAAATGACTTTGTAAGTCATGTTTCCCATGAGTTAAAAACGCCTCTTGCTTCTATCACCGCTTATTCTGAGATGCTTGCTGATGGTGAAGCTGGGGATGAGAAGACGCTAAAAGAGTTTTGTTTGATAATTCAAAACCAGGCAACAAGATTGAATCGACTCATCGAAGATATTCTGAATATTTCGCGCATTGAATCCGGCCTGATAAAAGTGGAAAAGAAACCTGTAAGTCTGACAATACTTATGGAAGAACAGCTGCAGATGATAAAAAGCGCTGCTAATGAAAAAAATATCGAAATTGCTACTCCAAAGCCAATTGTCTTTGACCAAGTATATGCGGACAAGGATATGATTTCACAGGTTATTGTTAATCTGCTAAGCAATGCTGTTAAGTACACTCCCGCCGGAGGTTCGATAAAGATTAAAACCGAGGTTGATGAAATCGCAGGCCTGGCACGGGTTAGCGTAATTGATACGGGAGTTGGCATTCCCGAAGATGAGGTAGAACATGTTTTTGATAAATTTTACAGGGTTAGTGCCAACAAAAAACGGGCAAAAGGCACAGGTCTTGGACTTAATCTTGTTAAACAAATAGTTGAAAAAGTTCACAATGGCCGAGTATTTGTTACGAGTGAGGTTGGCGTAGGAAGTGCTTTTGGATTCGAATTGCCTTTGGCAAAGTCGGAAACGGTCCGGGTGTGAATTAAAGTACACAAGAGAGAATTTACGAGGAGGTAAAGTAATGTCGGGGAAAAAAGTGCTGGTTGTTGATGATGAGATACACATTGTTCACGTAGTTGCGATAAAACTTCGTAATAATGGTTACGAGGTTCTGACGGCAGGTAACGGTGCTGAGGCTTTTGAGCTGGCGTGCGAAGAAAAGCCAGACATTATTGTTACCGATTATCAAATGCCGGTTATGTCAGGAATGGAATTCGTAGAGAAACTTCGCAGCAACGAAGCAACGAGAGATATTCCGGTGGTTATGCTGACAGCAAGAAACTTCGCTATTGAGGATGAGCAAAAGAAAGGTTTAGGGATATCTCAGTGTCTCAGCAAGCCGTTCAGTCCCAAGGAGTTATTGGAGAACATTGAAGATATTTTATACCAGAGACAATTGGTAGCTGATAATTAATAATTGGGGGACGATATAGGTAGGAATGATGAATTAGGAGATAGAGTCTAAGGGATATTCAAATGAATGAATCTTTGTTAGGAATGGTAAGGAGAAGTTTAAATCTCTCACAACGGCGTGATTTGGAGCGGTTCGGCGACAGGATAAGTAAATTCGGCGTTGATTTTGCGGTTATCAATGCCGATGGCAATATACTCTTGTCGCGTGAGAGTGGCAGATTTAAGTCGGACGACCAACAATTGGTGGAGAGTGCCCGTCATGCTTTAAATCACGAAGCTGAGGAAATAAGTCGCGTTGGAAGGGAGACGCAGGTTTACCGATTTGGTGAGCACGGTCAGGTTTTGGCTGCTGTTCTTAGTAGTCCCGCAGGGATTGCCGTGCAGGAGTCTCAAGGGGTAAAATCAGGACCTGCGGGATTGGTTGCCTTAATTGACTTGGGGCCTTGGTCGGTAGCAGACAGTAAAACCGGCTCTGGGCGGGCAGAGCCGTATGGGCAGCTCGCAGAAGTGTTTAATGCGTCCACCCAGGTCAATATCGAATATCTTATGGAGATGCTTCGGTTTTTAGCAAAGAGTTTTTGGGCCGAGGCAAAAGCTGAAGAGCAGATAGAAATGGTTAGTACTGAGCTGGCGCAAACGTATGAGGAACTTGTGCTGCTTCACAAGCTCAGCACAAATATGAAAGTTACCGAGGCAGATACTAACTTTTTGCAAATGGCTTGTGACAGCTTAACCGAGATTGTCAGTGTCGAGGGTATAGCGATATTGATGGAAAGGCCTGTAGATGGTGGAAAGCAGTTGGTGGTGGCTGCCGGGTCGGGGTTAATAGATATAAACGAGCGAATGGCGGGTATTTTACATAGCCGGCTGGATGATGAAATAAACAGCGGCAAAGAAGCGCTGTTAGATAGCGAAGTGGATTCGCCATTCAAATACGAATGGCAGGACAACGTCAAAAGTATTATTGCGGTACCTTTATATAGTTCTGATAAATCAGAATCTCCTTTCACAGAAAAGACTAAAGACGGCAGCTATATAATTGGAATGTTGGTTGCGATAAACAGAATCGACAAGGGTGATTTCGACAGTACTGATGTAAAGTTATTTAATTCTGTGGCCAATAGCTGTGCCGTGTTTATTGAAAACGGCAGATTGTTCAAGGACCTTGAGGAATTATTCATAGGTTCGTTAAAAGCGCTCACGAGGAGTATCGATGCCAAGGATAAATATACACACGGCCATTCTGAAAGGGTTGCATTTGTTGCGAGATGGATTGCAGAGAGAATCAGTGAGGAGCAGCCCCTGGAAGAGGAGCAATTGCATAAGATTTATCTGGCAGGTTTGCTCCACGACATAGGAAAAATCGGAATAGATGAGTCTGTATTACGCAAACAGGGTAAGCTTACTGAAGAAGAAATGGACTGTATAAAAAAGCATCCCTTGATTGGAGCGGGTATTTTGCGTGAAATGAAGCAGATGCGCGATATTATACCTGGTGTGTTATATCACCATGAACGAATTGACGGCAAGGGATATCCCAATGGTTTAGTTGGTGACGAGATACCTCTTATAGGAAAGATAATCGGTCTGGCGGACAGCTTTGATGCTATGACGTCAAAGCGAACTTATAGAAGTGCAAGAACGATAGAGCAGGCAATCGAGGAAATCGAAAAAGGATTGGGAACGCAATTCGATGAAAAAATCGGAAGGATTTTTATAAACAGCGATGTCTTTTTGCTCTGGGATATAATTATGAAAAATATCTCTGATTTGGGTGGGATTTATGGGAAAAGTGATTTTGCTGAGTATGGGACCGCTGCTGTGGGGACATTAATAAAATGAAGCTTAAAATACAGGATTATAACGACGTTACGGTTGTGGAACTGCAGGGCGAATTGGATGTTGATTTTGCCGAGCTGTTTAAAAATGCAATCACAGAAATAATCGCCAGAGGCAGAGCCGGTATCGTGGTTGATATGAGCGCTGTGGGATTTATTGACAGCCAGGGTTTGGAATTATTATTGTGGGCGAGGGACTATTGCAATGAGAACAAGCGTGAGTTCAGATTGGCCGGCCTCGATGAGAATTGTGCGAAAATTTTAGAGGTTACTCGTCTTGGAAGTGAGTTCGAACGCTATGCGGAGCTTGCCGAAGCGGTAAAAAGTTTTGCATAGAAAAAATTTTGGTCCTTATAGTATGGCGCAAATAGCAGTAGAAAACAAGATGCAGCTTGGGCAGCTGTTGCTGGCGCGTGGTATCGTGACGAACGAGCAAATTGACCGCGCTCTGGCCGAACAAAAAGAAAAGGGCCACAACAAGCTGCTTGGTGAGCTTCTGGTCGAGATGGGCTATTGTTCGGAAAACCAGATAGCTTCAGCCCTGGCAGAGGCCTATGGTGTGCCTTATGCTCAGATCAGTCCCAAAATATGCGACCCGAAGGCGATTGAGATTTTGCCAAGAGAATTTCTTGAGGAGTATATCGTTTTGCCGTTGTTCAGGGTCTATGATGTGCTTACGGTGGCGGTGAGCGAGCCGACAAATGTATTTTTGATGGATGAGATAGAACGTATCAGCGGCTGTAAGGTTCAGGTAGTATGTTCGACGGCTAAAGATATTAAGGCAACGCTGCAGACGTATTTGCCGGCGGCAAATGTCTTTGTCATTGATGATATTATCGATGATGATGGCCTGGGAGACTTTACTCTCATAGAAAATATCACACAGGATATAAGCAATCTGGAAGAGATTGCCGGTCAATCGCCGGTTGTAAAGCTTGTCAACTACCTGATTTATAACGCCGTGCGGGATAACGCCAGTGATATTCATATTGAGCCTGACGACAAAAAACTGCGTGTTAGATACAGGGTTGACGGTCGTTTGTATGAAAAGATATGCCCGCCTTATCAAATGCATTCTGCAATTGTTTCGCGTGTCAAGATTATGGCCGAGCTCGACATCGCACAACGGCGTCTGCCGCAGGATGGTGGCATTCACGTTTTGGTGGAGGCAAGGCCAATTGATTTGAGAGTGTCGATTATGCCAGGCAACTTTGGCGAAAAAGTAGTCATCAGAATCATCGACCCACAGAAAGTGCTTTTCAATCTTGAATCGCTCGGCTTTACCTACGAAAACCTTAAACTTTTCAGGCAGGTAATACAATCTCCGAACGGCATAGTGCTGGTGACGGGCCCAACCGGTTCGGGGAAAAATACGACGCTTTATGCTGCTTTGGCTGAATTGAATAGTGATGAAGTTAACATCTGCACTGTCGAGGACCCCATCGAGTGTAATATGGCAAGCATAAATCAGTTCCAGGTTAATGAGGGTGCTGGTTTTCGTTTTTCGACGGCCCTGCGGAGTCTTTTGCGACAGGACCCCGATATAATAATGGTTGGCGAGATTCGCGATCAAGATACCGCCAATATTGCTGTTCAGGCAGCTCTGACAGGCCATTTGGTGCTGTCAACTCTGCATACTAACGATGCACCCGGAGCGGTAACACGTCTTTTGGATTTGGATGTCGCACCTTATCTTGTTAGTGCTTCGTTGATTGCGGTCCTGGCACAGCGATTAGTGAGAAAGATTTGTTCGAATTGTAAGACAGAATATGAACCTTCTGCCAGTTTAAAAAAGATGGTGGAAAAGTTAAGCGGGAAAATCGAAACCTTTTATCGTGGCGTAGGTTGTAAAAAGTGCCGAAACACCGGCTATGCCGGCCGAATCGCCATTCATGAGCTGTTTGTGCCGAACGAAGAGATTCTGGAAATGATTGCAGAGGGGGTAAGTTTGAAAAAGCTGAGACAGAAGGTGCTTCAAAACGGTATGGTTCCTTTACAGGCAGATGGTGTTGAAAAGGTAAAGGCCGGTATTGTTTCTATCGAGGAAGTCCTCAGAACTACCCAGGCAGAGATATGATGTGTTTCGCAATAAGCAGGTGATATACGACATACGAAATACGAATATATGACTCCAACAGCAACAAAAACTGCAGAAACGAGCGATTTTACAAAGGGCTTTGCCGCTGAGACATCAGAGAGCAAGTTGAAGCTGAGCCCTGTAATACCCGTCAATCCGGCGATAAAAGTAAAACGATCGGAACTAATACTTTTTACGACGCAACTATCGGTGATGCTTGATAGCGGGGTGGTACTGAGTGATGCTCTTGATGCCATAGCGGAACAGGCCCAGGAAAGTAAGTTCAAGACCGTGATTATAGATATTGCTGAAATGGTAAAAAGCGGCGAGAGTTTTTCAAAATCCCTGCATGCCTACCCGAAGGTTTTTAATCCGATGTTTATCAGTATGGTTAAGGCCTCGGAAGCATCAGGAAAAATGGCAGAGATGCTCAATGTGCTCAGTGGTTATCTGAACTTCGAAGCGGAGACACGCAAACAAATCAAAGGTGCACTGACATATCCGTTTATTATGGCGTTGATGGCTGTGGCGGCTACGGGAACATTGATGTTCTTTGTCCTGCCGAGGTTTATGAGGATTTATGAAGCCAAGGGAGCGGCGCTTCCGAAAATCACTCAGGTTCTGGTTGGTTTCAGCAGGATTATTGGAGATTTTCAAATAATGACCACCGTCCTGACGGTTGTCATTATAGCATCGGTGGCGTTGTATTACTGGGCAAAGACGGTATCAGGCCGGCGGGTGATAGACTTTATTAAAATCCGCACACCTGTGTTGGGCACTATGTTTATTGATTTGGTCGTGGCACGCAGCATGCGCATTATGGCTACAATGGTCAATACAGGAGTGGGGCTGCTGGATTCGATAGAGGTGATGCACGACTCGTGCGAGAATTACTATTTTCAGCGGCTGTGGTCTGTGGCAGACAAAAAAATTCGCGATGGTTATCAGTTGTCCGAATCCATAGTAATTTCTACGGGCTCTGATTTAATTGCACCGGGAATTTTACAGATGCTCCGTGCAGGGGAAAGGA
>Ga0315532_1001966_pt1 | contig 14600 bp, 9 predicted proteins | sample SalMarWE160370MG_FD_203082 | JGI IMG/M metagenome (GOLD analysis project Ga0315532, IMG submission 203082) | Salt marsh sediment microbial communities from the Plum Island Ecosystem LTER, Massachusetts, United States - Salt Marsh Sediment WE1603-70 ... | reverse complement strand
CTGAAGTATATACCATTGATGCAGGCGGACCCGGGCAATGGAAAGCGTCTCTGGATATACAGGATTCGCTGGCAAATGATAATATTGCCTTTCTTGCTCTACAGCCAAAGCGTCCTGTGAAGATCAGGGTTGAATCAGAACATAAGTTCTTTCTCGTAAACAGTGTCCTTGCTTTTGCGCAAACCAGTGGAGATCTGGAATATTCGCAGGAGAATGCAGATGTCGTCCTGTCCAACGGTCTGATTCCGCAGGCAGAGCAATCTATTATTTTTGGCATAAAGGAAAGCTCCGGCTGGTGTGGGCAGGTCGGGAAAGAGATAAACAATGTGATCGCAAAGATTAAGATCGAAGATCACCCTGTTCTCAGCAACTGCGATATTGATTCCATGCCTTTTATCGGCGCCAGGGATATCAATCTGCCCGAAGATAGTCTTGTCATTGTTGAAACATCTGAACATGTCCCTTTGATTTACAGAGTACGCCACGGACAGCGGGCAGCAATTGTGATAAATATGGATACGGTTGAATCTGAGTTCTACTACAGTGCTTGGTTTCCAGTAGTAGTATATAATTGCGCAAGATATCTGATGGGCCGGCAAGATACAATAGCATCAGCCTGCCCGATAGGTGATTCTATATCAATACCGACAACACAATATGGCAATGAAACTACAGCCGTAACAATCGGCCACAGCAATGAACCATTTCAGTTGAGCGGATCTTCTTACGGCCCGATCCGAAAGGCCGGTTTTCATACTTTGGAAAATTCGTCAGGTAAATGGTCGCTTGGTGCGAACCTGTTTGCTTCGACAGAGACCCTGCTTGACAATAAAGATGTAACCGATACGAGCAAACCCCTTAACCGGGGCCGGCCGCTGTCTGCGACACTGGCGATCCTGGCACTATTGCTGCTGCTGATTGAGTGTGTATTGTATCACCGCTGTAAAGTTGGATGATTTAATGGATGTTGTAAGTCTTAAACCACTTTTGTGGCTGATCTGGCTTATACCATTACTGGTTGTCTTTAGATACAGTTTCGTAGATCGGCCGAAGGTATATAAGTCTACTGCAGTGGGATTACGCATCGCAGCGATTCTCCTGTTGATACTGGCTGTATGTCGGCCCTTTATCGCATTTGAATCTGAAGATATTCATGTTGTATTTATACTGGATGTATCTGAATCAGTTGATCTAAAGAGCGCAAGAGATGCCGTTGATACTATCGACGAATGCATCGATGAACTGAAACCATCTGACTCATGGTCATTTTTTATTTTCGCCGATGGTGTTAAGCATATAAAGGAAACAAAGGAAGCGGCATCCGAACTGGATAAGTGGCTTGAGAATATGCCTGATAACAACTTCAGGAGTGCGAGCAAGCTGGCAGATGCAATATTGTCTGCGAGATTGTGTTTTCCGGCAAACAAGGCCAGACGTATGGTCATTCTTACAGATGGTCGTCCAACTCATAAGAACATCAAGGAAGCTCTGGAATCGCTCAAGAACGAACGTATTGACCTGAGAATGCACAAACTGTCAGGGCTGAGACATGCTGAAGCTTGTATAGAATCGCTCAAGCCCAGCGCTACAAAGACGTTTGAAGGTGAGATTGTTCGTATGACAGCGAGGATCGGGGCAAATCAGAGAATGTCCGCCAGGCTGAGAATCCTGAATAAGGCAATTGTTGTATGCCAGAAAGAACTTGTGCTTGAACCCAACAGTGACAATGCAGTCAATATGGAAGTGGCAATGAATACCTCAGGGGCGACCCATTGGACAGCCGAACTTCTCGCCGATCACGACCACTTTCTTATAAACAACAAGGCAAGCTGTACTGTGACGGTCGAGGGTAAACCACGCATACTCGTCCTGCATGAAACGCCTCGAAAGATGCGTTCCTTCAGAAAGGCTATGATTGAGCAGGGTTTTGAGATTGACCTGAGAGGCAAACTCGGTTTGCCTGACGATCTGGCTTCACTGCTGGCTTTTGATGCAGTTATCCTGGCTGACATCGCTGCAACTGATATGTCATCAAATCAGATGGAAATGCTCAAACGCTATGTCATCGATTTTGGCGGAGGTCTGGCAATGTTCGGCTCAAACAACAGCTTCGGGCTTGGCGGTTATTACAAGACACCTGTTGAAGAAGTTCTTCCGCTGACAAGCCGGTATGAAAAGCAGAAGGAGCAGCCATCGGTGGCCATGGTCCTGGTGATTGATAAGTCCGGCAGCATGCACGGCATGCCGATTGAATTGGCCCGACAGGCTGCCAAGGCCACGGTTGATCTCATGGGGAAACAGGACCAGATTGGTGTGGTTGGATTCGACGGTCAGGCCTTTGTCATCAGTCCCATGCGCAGTGTCACCGAGGCAGGTGCAGTCAAGGATGCGATTAACACCCTGGCTTCGGGCGGCGGGACATCCATGTATCCGGGTATTGATACGGCCTTCAAGCTGCTGGAGAGTGTGTCTGCAAAGATAAAGCATACCATCATACTCAGTGACGGCCAGAGCCAGCCGGCTGATCACCAGGGCCTGGTAGCGGAAATGGCGAGCGTCGGTATTACCGTATCCACGGTGGCCCTGGGTAATGCCGACCGTGTGCTGCTCTCGTCGCTTGCTGAGATCGGAAAGGGCCGTTATTATGAAACAACAGACCCTGCAAATATCCCGCAGATATTTACAAAAGAGACAGTTGAGACTTCGCGTTCAGCAGTAAAGGAGGATTTATTCAATCTTGTTCAGACCTCGGATCACCCGCTGCTTTCCGGTTTCAGCGACTCTGATTTTCCTGTTGTCTTTGGATATGTAATGGCCAATGTCAAACCTGCAACACAACTGCTGCTTGCTGCAAATTCAGGTGACCCGATTATGGCGGTTTCCAGATATGGGCTGGGTTCGGCAATGGCCTATACCAGTGACGTCACTGACAAATGGGGGTCTCAGTGGCTCACATGGAATCAGTTCGGCCGTTTCTGGTCTCAGGCAGTTCGCAGTATTCTCAGAAGAGACTCAACAGAAGGCCTCTATCTGCAGCAGACCAAAGACAGCAGCAAATGGACAATCAATATAACGCGCCAGGATAAATCCGGAAAACCTATGACAGGCATTGATTTTGATGCCCATACTGTAGATGATACAGAAACAGTCAACAAAGTTGCAGTTGAGGAAATCGGACTTGGCAGCTATCGAGTTGTCGTACCTGTAGGCGACACAGAGTCCCTTTCTCTGCGTCTTTATGACCGCGATCATGATAAATTGGCGAGACTCCACTTTAACAGACCATATCCGTCAGAATACAGCCTCGCAGGACAAGTCGCAACGCAACTGAAGGATATCCCCAAACTTAATAGCAGCACAATCAGGCAGGAAATAATTCCCGTAAGAACCCGCAAACCGATAAGCCATATCTGTTACCTCTTGGCACTTGCAGCAATGCTGGCGGGGTTGCTGTTCAGGAGAGTATGATACCCGGCTTGACTTCTCCTCATGTTGACCTCGTAGGGTGCAAAAAGTACTTCATTGCAACTATTTGATTTTTAAGGACTTAAAACCTTCCCTGACGAAAGTATGTGCGCTTGTCAACCGCCGATAGGACCACTATGAATACTTGTCTATCCTCTTAAACAACAAGCACTTACATTTCCAAATCCCTCTTTCACATCTCAAGCCACAAAAAAGACACTTCATCCAAATAATAAACGTCAAAAGTCCAGATTCGTTACAGTAAATTTCGGAAAATGTGGAAAAATCACATAATTTCCACGATGAAGTTTAATTGCGAAAGTGAGACATGAGTATATTTAAGATTTCTGCCGGTCTGGATAAAATATTCTATCCATTTGTTCCATCGCAGGTTTATTACTATAAGATTGACAAGGCCAACAGCAGCACACATACCCATTGCGACGCGGTAGTAATGTTGTCGTGTGTGAAGACATATCTTAGTAGAAATCCAAAATATCAAAATTCCACCAGCCAAAACCAGCCACATCGTTGTCCAATCCTTTGCATTTATGCACATAAGATACAACCACGAAAGCACACCAAAAATTAAGCCACTAAAGGAGCCATAAATCTGCCCATCAGTCATTTGCAATATTCGCTTCTGTGGCTTTACGTATGTGCCATCTTCAATTTGAATAGCCTTCCGTCGACGTTCAGTCAAAAAGGCCAATATAAATATCCCGACTAAGAAAATTGCGGAGAAAGCCCAAACCTGAGAACAGTTTTTAGTTATGAATTTTTAGTTTTTAGTTAACTCAAAACTCATCACTAACAACGCAAAACTCGATGACCGCACCCAACAAACCCAGCAAAGGTCTCAACACAACTCCTATTATTCCGAAAGCACCTGCCGCTGGTTGGTTAATTGGTTTATTGGTTAATTGGTTAATTGGTTGCTGCTCGCCACTCACCAATGACAAATCACCACTCACCAGTGAGGCTACGGCACCTGCCGCTGTTGCACTTGCAGCTTCAACAGTTACTGCGGGAAGTGTGGCTACGACGGCAGCAGCAAACATTGCACCCGGTGTGGTCTTTTTAAGTGTCTCCTCAACAATTGCAGCAACCTGTTCCTTAAGCATGTGCCTGCCTCTCGAAAGTTGTTGCTTGGCGGTATCTTCAAAAATATCAAGAGCGGCGGCGACTTCCTTAATAGACTGCTGTTGGCGGTAAAAAAGAACCATTGGTTCACGGTACCTAACTGGGATGTCCTGCAGCGCATTCCAAACAATCTCCTCCTGCTCCCTGCTTACGGCTTTTTCCAAAGGCCCGGCTTCTGCCGAATCGAGGGCTTTGGCGTCTGCCAACGGTTGAGCATGTGTCATAATATCCCGACCGCTGCGATTGGCCCATTTTCTAACTACATTGCGGGCAATTGCACAAAGCCAAGCTTGGAATTTACTGAGGATGCTTAGGAATAGAGAAAGGTAACAAAAAAACGTCTTTTAAAAATATTTCCTGGGAGAAGCGTTTCTGTTTTCTGCCTCTTTCCACCTCCCCAGCGAAACAGCACTCTTTCGGCGTCGCTTTTAATTCTTCCGCAAGCAAATGGTATTCTATAGCTCTTGAGTAATCTCTGAGGCTTCAGTACATCAACTTCCGACGTATGAACCAATAAGACCACAACACCCTTCTCCTCAAGCTCTTTCTCTCGTTTGGCAAGCTCCATTATCAAACGCATCGAACGCGTCAAGGGTCTCTGATCCATATCCCAAAAGCAAACCAAAACGTTTTTACCCTTCGCCTGCTCAGGATTGAACTCAATCTCTATCCCCTCGAATTTGGGCAAAGGTTCATCCACTATCGACTGTGGTTCCCCCATAGGATGCTCTATCTTCAATACTCCAGTTTGGTTTTTATCCCTTGCCAGCAGCTCGAATGGAAATTTGCCCATACTCTTACGACGTCCTTTCTCTTTCATGGGTACATTTATGATAAGCGAACTTTTACCTGACCGGAGTTGCTCAATTTCTTTTTCATTAAGATAGACGGTGAAATATCCATCATCATCGACGTTGGCCACGACGTGGGCCCGTCTGCCTCTTTCAATCGACGTCGACATAATTATCGAGGTTTTGGCCCCTGGCCAGCGTGCCGGTTTGATAACGGCGGGGCTGCCATCTTCAAATAGTACACGACCAAAGAGTACATTCTTTGCAGTGATTTTAAATTCTACGGTCGATGTCTTTCCGGCCAGCAGTACGATTTCTTCACCTCGATGAGATTCATATACTTGATTTTGGAAGGGAATAACTCTCGCCCGAACATCACCATCTGGGAGCCCGCCAAGCTCAAAAGTACCATCATTGGAAACGAAGGAAACACGATACCCAACGATTTTATAGAACTTACCCTCAGGATTCTTCGTCACATCCCAGTTCATTCTTGTTCGTACATCAATGAAAAATTCTTTAAGAGGATTTCCATTCTCATCAAGAACCCGACCGTTCAGTTTTGCATCACCCTTGGGGAAAGAATCAAACTGAAAGTCTACCGTATGTGAGTCCTCGAATATGCGATTATACATCAAATATTGGTGGCGATAGCCAAAGACGGGCGGTATCGGTTCGTACCAAATCACGCCGACTCGATATGGCCATGCTATTCTATCGCACTTGTAGAAACCCTGCTCACTCGTACCGCAATTAGGGGCTGCTATACTACGAGCCCCAGGATTGTGTTCCCTAACCTGAACTGTAGCAAAGGCAATAGGTTGGCCCGCAGGTCCGGTGACACGTCCCTGGAGCAGATTGTCCGTGTCTATGTCTTTCCAATCTTCGATGTAGTCTCTTGAAACCTCTTGGTTATACCATCCTGAAGAACGTTTGTGGAAGTCCTCAGACACGAGTACCTCAGCGACAGTCGCCACACCGGCTTTTATCTCTACTGGTTCTGGCCACGTCCGGTGAACACCCAGCGCTGCAGCAACTGGTAACTTACCGATCATAGCCCCGATCTGGAACTTTCCGGGTGGAAGACTATCAATGGTGTGCTGCCCGGCTCGTGGGAAGCTGCGGACTTGGACTGGTTCTGCCGACCACGTAGGATTTTCGAAGAATCCGATGAAGATCTCACCACTTGTGTCGCCTTCCACGGCGATGTTGAGTTGAAGACGTCCGCCATTAGTCACTCCTGTCCATACCCTGTCATCACGTTGTGAAGAATCGGTCACTTTACCGAGCCGCTGAGACAGGCCGAGAAGAAGAGGTCCAACGTTCCATTGGCGTAGGATGTGCCAGGCGCGAGACGACGATAGTCCAGACGGCAATGTCACCGGTTCTATTGTTTCACTGGGGGTGATGCCTCTAACGGCTTGTGCGGTTTCACCTTCAGCTCTGGTCGTTTGGCAGGCTGTCAATACGATACCTGGTACACAAATTACACCGATGATTATCAGCAAAATCAAAGCAGTCATAGAAAGCCGAGTCTTAGGCCTTGAGTTCGAATAAATCGCAATAAGGCGTTTCTTCAAATCACCAAACGACTCAGCCACCACCCCTGCTGGACCAATGTTGGTGCTAAAAGTCCGACAAACATCCGCGGCACTAATAAGGGCATTGGCATAAATGCTCCGCCTTGCTTTGCTGGTAGCAACAACCCAGTCATCACATGCTCTCTCTCGCTCAAACAAAATCAGCCGCTTTACAAAATAGAAAACCGGATGGAAGAAATAAATCACTTCACAAATCGCTAATACCCAGCCGACCAATGGATCTTGCCGCCGCAGATGGGCAAACTCATGAGCAAACACTGCAAAAAGTGCCTCGCCACGAACCTTGCCAACGAGGCCGGCCGGTATAACCAGCGCTGGCCGCAAAACGCCGAAAAGAAACGGCGAAACACTTTCTTCAGTCACCAAGATTCTCGGTATACGCCTTAGCCCAAGCATCGTCGCAGCTTTCTGCGTCAACGCCAGGACTTTGCCTTCACTAACCTCAACTGCATTGTTTGCAATATGTCTTATTTTGCACCAGCCCCCAATTAGCCGAATAGACCAGAACGCGATGCCAACCATCCACGCCCACATCAGCAATGCCCAAGTGTTCGGCCAAACGCGCGTACTGACCAGATACTCCTTTTCCATCGCTGTGGACATCGGCTCAAATTCCTCTGCTACACGTGCGGTTTCGATTCCCCTAACCGCTGCAGGTTCTGCAATCACCATCTCCGCCGACATGCGCTCAATATGCACGCTCTCCAGTTGCGTTTGTGCGGGTAAAAGTGGAAGGCTGACTGTTATCAAGGGCATCACAAGCAGCCTAAGTGGCACAAGCATCCATAGCCAGAATCGAACTGCCGCTGATAGCCGCCGTAAACACAATGTCAGAAGATAAACAACTCCTGCTAACACCGCACTCTGCCAAATAGTTGGCCACATCGCATCTACCCATCGAGTTGCCAGGCCATTTGTAATCTCTACAAAAGCACCCATTTTATCTCTCCTTCTGTTTACTCTCCAATTTTTCTGCAATCGTCCGCAAAGCGGCTGCCTGCTCTTGAGTCAAACCCTTTCTCTCAGTAAGATACGTCACGAACGGTAGTGCCGACCCATCCAGCACCTTATCAAGAAATTGCCCAATAAGTCTCGACATAACCTTGTTGCGCCCCTCTGTCGGTACGTAATGGAATACCCTGCCCATCTTGCGTCGCTTCAAGAAATCTTTGGCATGCAGTCGTTGCATTACTGTAAGCACCGTTGTTCTTGCACATCCCCGTCGCTCACCAAGAATCTTGGCGACTTGCTGAACAGTGCAAGGCTGATGCTCCCAGATAGTTTTCAGAACTGCCAATTCTAATTCTCCCAAGCGTGACGGTTTCTTAGCCATCGATTCTCTCCTAAACGAAACTGACTAAAAAGAACTACGTGTGTAGTCATAAAATGTACTACGTCTGTAGTCGAACGTCAATAATAAAAATAAATATTTTTGAAAAATTTTCTGCCCTGTTTTGGCCCAAAAAACCAACAAAAAGTCCGTTTTTATGAACGCCAGAGTAGAAATGTAAAAAGTAGTGAACTAATACGATGACCGCACGGCTGTAATACATGGGATTAAAAGCTTCAATTCGTGCCATTTCTGCCGACCGAAAACAAGTTTTGCCATCAATTTGACGCCTTCTCCAAAAACCAGCTTGGTCTGATTTGTTTTGGTGGAGTTCCAGCCCAAAAAGCAATGCCCGTCTTTGATTTTTGTGCTCGGATAGAGTTTACGGTAGGGACAAGTGTAGGAGAATCATCGCTTGAGATGATGGTTATACCGCATCGAGTTGCAATTTCGCTGGTCTGGTCCAGACTGCCGGTCGCCTCTTTAATTGCAACGATATTTTCAAGTTCAGCTAAACGCCCGACTGTCTCCGGCGTCATACCGGCTCCGCATCGGCCAGGTATGTTGTACAATACTATGGGTAGGTCAACCTCTTCTGCTACCGCCTTGAAATACTGATAAAAGCCTTCCTGTGTCGGCTTGTTATAGTACGGCCCGACCCGCAATGTCCCATCGGCATCCTCGGTCTGTCTACTTGTTTTTGAGGCCATTAGTCCGGTTAGGCTAATGTACTGCCGGATATGGTAATATTTTTGCCGGTTTCTCCAGACTCGAAAATGTGAATCTTTTCCAGGTCAATATACATCTTCACTGCATCGTTTGCCTTGAGCTTGGTGCAAGGTTCAATACCCGCAACGAATTTCTTCCCGGCATGATTGGTCAGGTAAACATCTGTTCTGATTCCTATGGGCTCAACTACATTAACAGTTGCGGAGATCGTATTATTAATCTGTCTGAGAAACTGGTGCGGCGAGAAATTCACCGGCCTTACTCCCAGAACTATTTCCTTGTCATGATAATCACTTAGTACCGTTCTTAAGCGTTGCGGTAATATAATAGTATCATTGTCAATTACGAAAGAAGCTGTATCGTTTTTAAACTTTAGGCAGCCCGTAAAGAAGTTCATAGCCGGTGTGCCAAGAAAACCTGCTACAAATTTATTGACCGGTCGCTCATATACTTCCATCGGGCCGGCTACTTGTTGAATTACACCGTTATGCATCACACAAATCCGCTCGCCCAAGGTCATGGCTTCCGCCTGGTCATGGGTAACATAAACAGAAGTACTCTGCAACCTGTAATGCAGGGCTTTGAGCTCCGCCCGCGTAGTTACCCGCAGTTTGGCGTCAAGGTTACTCAAGGGCTCATCGAACAGGAAAGCCTTAGGATTGCGAACGATGGCTTTGCCGAGAGCAACCCGTTGACGCTGGCCGCCGGACAGGGCCCTGGGTTTTCGATTCAACAAACGCTCGACGCCGAGCAACCCGGCGACCTCTTTAACACGTTTGTTTATCTCGACATTAGGAAAGTTTCGCATTTTAAGAGCGAACGCCATATTCTGATAGACAGTCATATGCGGATACAAAGCGTAATTCTGGAACACCATAGCCACATCACGGTCTTTCGGAGAAACATCATTAACTAAAGTATCTCCGATATAAATATTGCCCGCAGTAGTTTTTTCCAGTCCGGCTATCATTCGCAAAGTTGTGGTTTTTCCGCAGCCGCTCGGCCCCACAATCACCATAAACTCGCCATCGGCAATATCCAAATTGAAATTGGAGACTGCGGCAACTTTGCCGTCAAAAATCTTGCTGACATTTTCCAGTAAAACCCGAGCCACAATTACCACCTCAAAGAACAGTCAGAAGATATTACGTCGGAATCGGCACTTTGCGCGCCAAGCGAAAAATGCGGCTAACAACATATAACCCGTCATGCAAATCAACATCCAGCTTGTCGATTCCACAACATCCGTACGACGGAACCCAATCCAGTTATAACTCCCTATTTTTACCGGGTTCTCGTTGGCTGTGGCATCTATAATCACGACGGCGTGGACAAAGGGATTGGTATCCATATAGGCCTCGACAAAATCATCTTTGTTGTGTGTTATCTCCGTGATGAGAGCCAGCAACAGTGGTACGATAGTCCAGATTGCCGCCGCCAGAGCGAAATTCATAATAACCGCAGTAGTGGAGCGCTTAAAGCAAGAGCTGAAATAAAGGCCGGTGCCGGAAAGAAATACCACAATCCAGGCCACCAGAATACCCATTTGGATGATAGCGATGGGATGGATAAAACCCGCCAAAGTAAAGAGAATAACATGGCCGAACAGAATACACCAAACAGGCAGACAGCGACGCAGGATACCGACAAATTTACCAAATAGTATCTGCATGTCATCTATGGTCGTGGTCAGCAGCAGTGGCCATGAATGGGATTCTTTCTCAGCAGTGATACTGGTGGCAGGCAGAATAATGGTAAACAGCATTCCCAAACCCATAAAAATTATAGCGTATAATATATGAGTTTCTTCATCATCCAATATGCGTTCTTCGAGGCAAAGCCAATAAGTTATAAACAGCATGCTCAGGCCAATAAAGATACCTATGAAAGTAGCGATTTTGCGCCGTCCTAACAGGGGGAACCTTAGCTCTTTCCAGATAACAGGAGGACCTGTAACGCGTCTGGGAACAACAGCCGGGTTTTGTTGGTTAGCCGGGTCCCTGACTGCTTTTTTACGAGAACGGCCTTTCCGGGAGGATACATCTAACTGTCCCGTGGCTTGACGCAGCGCAACCTTGCGGACCATACTCACAGACAGAGACAACACAACAGCCGAAGCGGCCAACATTATACCGCAATGCAAAGGCCAAAAGAAGAAAGGCATCCCGCCACCCATACGCGGAGACATCATCATCTCGGTTTTGAAAAACAGGACGCCGAAGGGATTGTGATAAAACAAAGCTGCTGTAAGAGAACTTCCTGGCCAGTCCCCGGTTATTGCGTTCCAGAGCATGCCCGCTAAAAAAGGCAGTAAGGCAAAGAGCACACCGAGTGTCAGGATAGTTACAATAATAACAACGTAGGCCCTTCGGCTGAATATTGAAAAGAACAAGCTAAGCGAGCCAACAAAGATGACAGCAGTGAGTGTTATACAAAGGCTGGAGACGATGTAATCCCAGGGTACACCGCCGAAGACGCGAACAATGGCAAGCAGCGGCAAGCCTATCGCCAGCAGGAGAATTAGCTGCAGAAGCTTGCTGAATAGTTTTCCCATGACAATCTGAAAGCTGTTGATGGGCGTGGTCATCAGTAAGCCGAGGGTGCGATTGTAAATCTCATCGCTGACGGAGGTGCTGAGCATAACCACGGCAACAATCTGAGTAGCGCAAAACTGAAACCAAACGATAAAAATAACTATGGTTTGTCCGGCTTTGGCCATTCGCGAGATTCGATATACGGAGGAACCACTATACTGTACCTCTTCAAGCCAGACCAGAACCAGAAAGGTGGTGAGCAAAGCCAGGTAAGCAAAGCGCAGAACATAGTTTCTGCGTCTCCGGCTGGATACTCGAAGCTCCTTATTAAAAATGGGCCCGGTCAGCCACGAGAGACTTAAAAAATGCGCGACAAAATTAATCAAACCAGCAGTCATAATCGCTTAAAGCACACTCAGAAGATATTGCGTCTGAATCGGCACTTGGCTCGCCAGGCAAAGAGCAAACCGACAGAGATGTATATCAGCATAGTAACCAGCAAAATTCCGGTTGTCGAGTAGATATCTTCACTATGCCTACTCGGTGGCCAGTTATATTCGAGGCCGAATAGCTTTGTCTTGGCATTACGCTCTCCACCGGCTCCACCCATGATTGTAGAAGCCTGGATTACAGGATTGGTGGATAAATACGTTCCAAAAACCCTATCTTCACGGTTAATCGTCGATACTATTCCGAGCAATGCCGGAACAACCATCCAGAGCACCACCGCTAAGGCAAAGGTAGTGACCACCGCTGAGGTGGTTCGTTTGAAACGTGAACTGAAGTAAAGACCGGAACCGGTGAGAAATACTACTATCCCCGCAACAAGCATAAATACATGAACTATGGCAACCGGGTGAATATATTTTACCAGGACAAAGAGTAAAATGTGGCCTGCCAACAGAAACCAGATTGGAAGACATCGGCGAAATACCCCGATGGCCTTTCCCAGAAGAATCTGCCAATCGTCCATAGATGTGGCTAACAGAATAGGCCAGGCACGCGACTCTTTCTCTGAGGTAATGCAGGCAGCTGAAAGCACCATATTAAAAACCATACCTATCAACAGGAACATCAAGGTGTATGAAATATGGGTAAAATCTTCGTCGAGGCATTTTTGTTTGTCACATACGGCATAAGTTAAAAACAGAGCAAAAATAGTAACCGCAAGGCCGATGATGCTGTTTTTCCCGCCGGCGCCCTGAATCATCGGGGCTCTCAGTTCTTTCCAAAGGACAGGCGGGCCTTTTACCGGCCTGACGATGCCAGCGAGTTCCTGCACATTCCCGGCCGGCGGCAATGTTCCATTTTGTTTTCGGCGTTTGCGTTTTGGAGAAAGCTCAAGTTGGCCGACGGCCTGACGCAGCGCCACTTTGCGCACGACCTTTACGCATAGAGCTATCAACAGAGCCGAGACGCCTAACATAAGCACGCAATGTACAGGCCAATAGAAGAAAACCGTTCCGGCCGGCATAGTCGGTGACATCATTATCGCGGTATTGATAGACATCGCACCGAAAGGATTAAGATGCGCAAAAACACCAGTCAGTATGGGAATACCAAGTCTTTGAATGCTATTTATGAAAACATAATTTCGCAGCAGCAGTGCTAAAAGAGCGCCAATTACCGTTGGGATAAATGCAAAAAGAACGCCGAGAGTAAAAACGGTTTTGATAATGACGACGTAGGCACGACGATTGTTGATGGAAAAGTACAAACTGAGCGACCCGGCAAAAATAATGGCTGTAAGTGTTATACACAAACTGGACAGGACATAATCCCAGGGTACGCCGCCAAAGACGCGGACAATAGCTAAAAGTGGCAGACTGATAGCCAGGAGTAAAATTAGCTGTAACAGCTTGCTGAAGAGCTTTCCCATTACAATCTGGAAGCTGTTGATGGGGGTGGTCATAAGCACTCCGAGCGTTCGGTGGTAGATTTCATCGCTGATGGAAGTGCTGAGCATGATAATGGCTATCAACTGAGTAGCAACGAACTGAAACGTAACTATGGTGGTGATGACGGTTTTGCCTGCTATCCCCATCCGGGATTTTTGGTACGCTGCGGTTCCCTGAAACTTGACTACACTGAGCCAGACTATTACAATGAAGATGGTTAAAAGGATCACGTAGGCGAACCGCAAAACGTAGTTTCTCCTCCGGCGGCTGGAGACGCGCAGCTCCTTATCGAAAATAGGCCCCGTCAACCAGACAGGGTTGGATAATTTTGAAAAGAAGCTAAGTAATGCTGTAGTCATAAGTGCCTCTTTTGCCGTTTATTATCTGCGGCAGCAACAGCCCCGCCTGTCCCTGTGTACTTTAGTGAACAACACCTTTGGTCAACTGCAGGAATGCATCATCAAGTTTGAGCCGTTCGGGCTGAATGGAGACAATATCTAAATCTGCATTAACAAGGGTCCGGGCGATAATGCCGTCACCATCCTTTCCTTCTCGGAAGGTCACAGCAATGTAATCGCCGAAGACCTGGACCTGGCGTATCTGGGGCAGAGCAGTAAGCAGCTCAACAGCTTTGTTTTGATTATTGGCCACTCTCACACGCACTTTACTTTGAATTCCAAGCCGTGAGAGAATTTCTTCCAGCGTGCCACTAAAAACCAGCCGGCCATGTTCAATAATACCGATGTGATCGCAAATTTCCTCAAGCTCGCTCAAAATGTGGCTTGATATCATAATGGTCTTGCCCATGCGCTTGAGCTCACGCAGCAGCTCTCTTATTTCGATTCGGGCACGGGGGTCAAGCCCACTGGCGGGCTCATCCAGGATAAGCACTTTGGGGTCGTGGATGAGAACACGTGCAAGACCAAGACGCTGCTGCATACCGCGGGAAAGACTGTCCACAGTAACACTTCGTTTAGATTGAAGGTCGGTCAGCTCAAGAACACCTTCGACAATGGACTTACGCTTTTTGCGTTCTATGCCAAAGGCCGCCGCGAAAAACTCAAGGTACTCGAAGACTTTAAGGTCGTCATAAACACCCATAAAATCAG
>Ga0315532_1001961_pt1 | contig 14621 bp, 9 predicted proteins | sample SalMarWE160370MG_FD_203082 | JGI IMG/M metagenome (GOLD analysis project Ga0315532, IMG submission 203082) | Salt marsh sediment microbial communities from the Plum Island Ecosystem LTER, Massachusetts, United States - Salt Marsh Sediment WE1603-70 ... | reverse complement strand
CTGTTGTGACTTTATATTCGCGCGGAGGAGCAATAGCGATAAGATAACGGATGTCTCTTACCTTAAGCTGCAATTGACGATTCCAAGTTTCATTTATTACATCGTTAGAACCAGGATGGTAGCGACCAAAATCAACGGTAATGTTCTTGCCTGTGTGGTGTTTGATTTCGAGAGCTTGATGACGTATATCCGGAAATAACCCTCCGCCGGGGGGATAGTTGTAACCAAGACGCTTTGCCACTTCGAACTCAAACCAGTGCCCCTTCGGACGAACTTCGAGAATACGACCGTTGATGTCCTTGGGGGTATCTATCCCAATCAAATCTTCCGTGAGGATGGCAATCTCATCGAGCGTGTAAAAAGTTTCCACATTGAGCGGCTGGTTAGCAAGACTGTTCGCATCCTCTAAGTCCGTTTGTAATATGAGATTCTTCTTTTTATTCGCTGAGATTATAAGAGATTCTCTAAATGTCATTTGCGCGCATCACCTTTCTTTAATGAGGGAAGACTACATGCGGATAATGTCACCCCAATCTCTTTGACCTCGTCCTCTGTAAGGTCAAACAGCTTGTAACAAAGATGGTCGTTTTCATTTTCATACTTTATACGTTCAGCTTCATCGTTCGTATTGAGTAAACGAGCAACATTGTCGGCAATCAATGACCTTATGTCAGAGGAATCAAGTAACCGCTTGGCCACGGGGTATTCTTTGATATAAGATGCCCAATAGCGAAACCGCTTCGCGTACAACGAGTTGCCACTGCTTATCTTATGAAAATACTCGATCACCTTTGAGTTCAGCAAGCCAAGAACCGAATAGTACGAGGCATCAGATTCATCCGTCAAGATTATATAAAAGCACGTGCCATTGACGTAGAAACCTTTGTTGTCAAAAGCAAACCGATTACAGGAAGAAATATCAGGCGTAATTATTTTCCTCTTACTGAAATCGCTCGGAGATTGATGAACCCATATCTCATACCAGCGGCGTCCACTTTTGATAAGGTAGGTTCTTGACTCCAGACGAGTGCGATTGGCTTCGAGATATTCCTTGATTTGCGGATAAGCGTCCAATTCAACGGGAATTACTTTCCTATTTTGTTCAATATGTGGATACAAAACAAAAAGATCACATTGGCGGTCCCAACTATAAGTCCAGCGGTTGACATTGTGGCTTTCGAGAACAGGAAAGATTAACTCGGCTTCCAATCTTTTTTGTTTGATAAAATCTTCAGTCATCTGTTTTATGAATATATCATCGGCGGTCGTTTTCAAGCCCACACTAATCTTCTTTGTAATATCTCTCAATGTGCAAACAGAGTTCTGATGTATCTTCGACAATATGCGATTCTGGCGCTCATTGTGGAAGGTCCATACCTTGGTTCGTAAAGACGTTGCATCGACGTAGAACCGCTGTAACCTAAACACTCTTTTAGCGACCAATACGTTCGCCTCAAAGGGAATCTCAGAATTATCCAGCAGATGAAGGACATCATCCGTCGGCAGTGCATTTGCAGTTACGTCGTGCGATTCCGTGACGGATGAATACGCAATCCGATTACAGTTCTTCCCGGGCCGGCTCGCAATCAGAATCATCGGCAACACTGCTGCGGCAAAGAGTTTGGTATCAGACAAATCTACGATTTCCTCAATGTTAAACCGTGCAAGTAAAAACCTCCTGAGTCCCTTTGCCCCTGCTGTTGAAAGAACCTTGTTGGAGACAATGAAGCCAAATCGGCCGTTCTCCTTTAGGAGATATTCCGACAGTTCGATGAATAGTGTTGATACGTCAAAACGACCGGTAGCAGTCGTATAAGATGATGTATAACATCCTCGCTTTTCCGAAGGCGTATTTTGAATGCGCACGTAGGGAGGATTGCCGATGACACAGTCAAAACTATGCTTTGAGAAAATCCCGCCGGGTGAAAGTTCATCCGTGGTGTGGTTGTGCATCGGAATAAGTGTTGAAGGGTGAGCGATGGACAATGCATCCCCGACTATAATGTTCTTGTCAAGAAAAGCCGAATCTGATTCATAAAGAGATGCCTTTTGGAGTAGATGTGTCTTAGTTGCCGAGACAGCCCGTTTATCAATATCTATGCCAAACAGGCAGTTTTCCAAAATATGTTTGGCATCCTTCTTATCAAAACTGCCGTTGGCTCTTTGCCAGCAATCGGCAAGAATCTCGTATGCCTTTAGGAGGAAAAGCCCAGACCCGCAGGCAGGGTCTAAAATCCTGATGCTTCGTAAGCTGTTGGGATGCTCGGGCAGTGGTCGAAGTACGCGTTTGACAATATAGTCAATAATAGCATTAGGAGTATAATGCTTGCCTAATCTCTTACGGTCGCGGTCAGAATAATTCTGCTCGTATTGTCGGGCTTTTGATTCTATTAAATCCATATAACAACTATACACAATCTGGTGTTAATCATACCAATCCCAAATTTCCATTCAAAAACTTAACGGAGAGGACGGGATTTGAACCTGCCCCTCCTCTTTAATGTTAAGGAACAACGGTTTTGACTTCAAGCCTTTTTTCTACAAGAAATTATGTGCGGCGATACGTTACTATTCGCATACGATTCCTACACGATTCGTGACTCCAAAAATAGGACAGTCTGCGCTTGTCAAGGGCCAATAGTACCACGTGACATTTAGTCTAACCTATTACAAGACAGACATTTACGCCCTTGGGCTCCTCGCTCGCCATTTTACCCACTTTCTGCTATAATCCCTGTCTCAAATTGGCTTTCTATATACCTTGGAGGAACATTAAAACAGACATCATGAACAAGAACCTCGACATCATCAACAATCCCGAAGAAAACTGAAGGGAAAACAGAATTCCGCTCCATTCCCGCCTGGTACCCTAATCACGTTTGGTCTGTCGAGACCACAATGGTTTTGTGTTGGGGACTCTGGCCAATTTATGTCTTTGTTACCATCGACCATTTTTCCCGTAAAGTCATGTCCGTGACTCCACTGGAAGGTCTCAATGCGGGATGGATCATTGAAGCTTTGGAAGATGCCTTTCAAAAGCACGATTCACCCAAACACATCATTTCAGAACAAGCCAAGGTTTTCGTTGGAGATGCTTTTGCAGAGCTACTTGACAATTGGAACGTGAAACCTCGCTTTGGAGCTATAGGAAAACATGGTTCCATCTCTGTTACGGAAAGAGTCATCAAAACCTTAAAGTACAAATGGCTCAAGCGTGTACCGATTATTAAAGGATTTGATCACTTGACCATTTTGTGTGAAGAATATGAGAATTGGTATAACCGGTGGCGGCCACACATGACCTTGGATGGTCTTTGACCTGATGATGTCTATTACGAGAAAAAGCCGGAGAAGCCGAAACGTGACGCAAAAAAGGTTCCGTGTAATATCGAACATCATCGATTCCAGGAAACACGGATAACGGGCTATCGCCTAAAGGCCGTTGCGTAGTTTTTACCATCCTGTTTCTGTCATCTGGATGCAGGAGAAGTCCATCTACAAATCATATATCCTTGATTCTACACAGCAATTTTGAACAAATGGTCATCTTTGAGTATATTGATTAACCAAAACTATCCCACTTATGAACTTTTCAAAGAAGCTTTATTCATCATTTGGAGGTTCTGCAGGGGTCCTATTGTTCCTTGACAAGCGCATATTGTCCCGGAAGAACATCATAGTATCTGTCTGGCTCATTGGGGTAAGAGCAAATGCCGAAGGGCTCGGCAGCTCTATGTTCAATTGAAAAAAGATGGTCTGGATTTTGAGGCCGGTGATATGTTGAAACTGCTTGGGCTATTGAAGCAAGAGCCACGAGCTCCAACATTGCCGGAAGGTATAGAGAAATTGGTTCGCCGATATATCAACTGTCGCAAGGGCTTGCATTGGAAGATAAATCAACTACTACAGCATATTGAGCGAACCTGGCAGAGGGTTAGTTCGGAGGCCGCAGATAGAACTAATAATGCCAGGGAGCGGATTATCGGCTTAAATTATAAGATCAGAGCCAAAACCATGCGTGGTTTTAAGAGTGTAGATAAATCCTTGGGTCATTGCTATCTATCAGAGTTCCTGCGTGGAAATGAGAGTGTATGTGATTTGCGAAAAGTCGTTTAAGAATCAACAATTAGCCCAGAATCTGAAAAATTCTCTCACAATCTTTGGGACAATTATCACTAATATTAGTTCTGGCACTTATTGCTTTGGTTAGTATAATAGTTGTGTTTTGGGTTAAGCTAAGTCGAAGATAGAAGTCAAAGAACAGAGACCGGAGATTGGGTACAGTTGTCGTTAGGAGAGAATGGAAATTAGATGATTGCTTTCTGGCTGCCGACTTCTAAGAATTGATAACTAATCACAGGAGACAAACTATGTTTGGAACACTGGTTGTAAAGGAGATTACAGAGACGGTGCTCGATCTTCGTTTCTCCATCGCAACACTTCTATGTGTGGTGCTCATTCCTCTGGGGATGTACATCAGCAGGAAAGATTATGAACGCCGCCTAGTCAGCTATCAAAGGGAACACCAGATATATATGCAACGTTACCGTACTCCGGCGACACCGGTGACTGGTCACGAGGAGGCACAGGGCTTCAGACCTCCATCGATTTTGAGTATATTCGCCTCAGGTGTTGATCCTTTTCTGCCCGACAAGGTCATCACCTCATATACAGGGTTGTTTCACACGGTCAAAGAGCCCGGTACCGATAATCCCCAGTCCCTGCTCTTTGGAAAAGGGGATTTCCTCTTCAACGTGATGTTGATTGTGTCGTTGGTGGCTTTGATCTTTACCTTCAACTCTATCTCAGGCGAGAAGGAAATGGGCACATTGCGCCTGATGATAGCGAATTCCGTCCCACGCAGCCGGATTCTTCTGAGTAAGATAGTGGGAAACTACATTGCACTGTTAATCCCATTCATTGTCTCGGTCTTGATTGCTTTGCTCATCCTGGAAGCTTCGCCTGCCGTTGCGATAGTGTCATCCAAGGTTTTGCCGTCTTTGCTTGTTATCATGGGGGTGACATTCTTGTTTATTCTGGGTATGGTGAGTTTGGGCGTTTGCATTTCTACGTTTACAAAGCACTCGATGGGTTCGATTGTGCTGCTGTTTTTCGTATGGGCTATGTTCATACTTGGCATGCCCAAAGTTGCTCCCATGGTTGCAGAAATCCTCTACCCCGTTGAAGCTGGAGACGTCGTCAGCTTCAACAAGAGGACAGTTAGGGAAGATATTGAGGAGGATTTCGCCCAGGTCAAGAAACAAAAAATTGATCTTATGTGGGATGAGGAAAGAGAACTTGCGGACAAGATGATAAAGCAGAAGGTGGAGGACAAGTACAATCTTGGCCAAGAAGGCCAAGAAGTATCGCAGGCAGTCGTCAAGGCAGCCATCAAGGAGTTCAATAAGAGGATCAATGATAGAATGGATGAGATAAACGCCAAGTATCTGCCACAGGTTGACAGTCTTGCCGACGAGTGTCAAAAACGCATCGCGAGTGAACTAAGCAAAATTGAGCAGGACTACAGGAATCGAAGGAATGTGCAATTATCCATCGCCATGAATCTCTGCAGAATGTCTCCTGTTAGCTGCTATGCCTATATCGTGTCCGGGCTTTCGAACACCGGCGTAACAGAGCCGTACAACTTAGTTAAGAATGCTCAGAGATTCCAGGATCAGGTGGAAGAAACATTTTACGACAAAATCTCTTGGCGGTTCGGCAGACAAAAACGTGCAGAGGGATTTAATCCCTTTTCCCCCCCTCCTTTCCCAGAGATGAGGTATCGCTACCATAGTTTGACAGAAGCCTTGCAGATACATTGGCCTGACATTCTTTTACTTAGCCTTTATGTCGTACTGTTTTGTTCACTGGCCTTCATGAGGCTAAACAAATATGATGTGCGGTGAGCAACTATCCGATTAAGTGAGATGTGGGAGAATTAAATGTTTAGTATTCTGATCAAGAAAGAAGTTACTGCGACGGTCTTTGATTCGCGGTTCGTGATTGTGACACTTCTGTGCGTAGTGCTTATTCCGTTGGGGATGTACGTCAACCGTGAAAACTACGAGCGGCGCCTGGCCGCCTATCAGGGAAAACATCAGGAATATCGCCAGCGCTATGGGAAGAATGTGCGCTGGAACGTAGAGGCGCAGGGTCTCAGACCGCCGTCGATCCTGAGTATCTTCGCCTCGGGCGTCGATCCTTTTATGCCTGATAAGATCATAACCACAAGATCAGGACTCTTTCGCACAACCAAAGAGCCCAGTGCTGATAATCCCCACTCGCTTCTCTTCGGCAAAGCGGATTTCCTCTTCAATGTAGCGTTCATCGTGTCGTTGGCGGCTCTGATCTTCACCTTCAACTCCATCTCAGGCGAGAGGGAAGTGGGCACATTACGCCTGATGATAGCGAATTCCGTCCCGCGCAGCCGGATTCTTCTGAGTAAGATAGTGGGAAACTACATTGCACTGTTAATCCCATTCATTGTCTCGGTCTTGATTGCTTTGCTCATCCTGGATGCTTCACCTGATGTCTCGATAGTGTCATCCAAGGTGTGGCCGTCCTTCCTTGCCATCATGGGGGTGGCCTTCTTGTTTATCTTGGGCATGGTGAGTTTGGGCATTTGTATTTCCACGTTCACAGAGTATTCGATGGACTCTATTGTGTTGGCCTTTTTCGTGTGGGCCATGTTGGCCCTTGGGATACCCAAAGTCAGCCCGATGATCGCGGATATTGTCTACCCTGTTGAAAGCGTAAACGTTTTCGACTCCACCAAGAGACTGATCGCAGAGGATATTGACCATGAACTTGTCGAGGAGAGAGAAACCCTCCGAAAGAAGTGTTTTGAGGAATACGGAGCGCCAGAGAATGACATGCGCAGGGGACGACCTCGAACTGAGGCGGGCAAAAAAGCCAATGTCAAGTTTGAGCGAGAGTTTGCTCCTATTGCTGAACGATATCAAAAGCGCCTTGCAGACGAGCTCAGGCGGATCGAGCAGGATTATGCAAACAGAAGGAATGTGCGGTCCTCCATCGCTATGAATCTCTCCAGGATATCTCCGATTTGCAGCTACACGTATATTATGTGTGAACTTTCAGGTACGGGCGTAACCGAGCCTGACAACTTCACCCGAAACGCACAGAGATATCAGGATAAAGTGAAACAGGCCATCTATGACAACTTCATTGTCAAGCGCCGCAGGCATGGGGCTTCATTCGATCTTGTGGAAGGATTTGACCGGACGAAGGCCTCCCTTCCGGACATAACGTATGCCTATCCCACCTTAACACAAGCTCTGCAAACAAGCCAGCTCGATATACTCCTGCTAGGCCTCTTCAATGTGTTGTTTTGTTCACTGGCCTTCATGAGGCTAAACAAATATGATGTGCGCTAATTAAAAATCGATATAAGTTAAGAATTGTAAGCTTGAGAAAAAAGGATCGCGAAAATGATTGAGCTTGACGAGTTGACAAAACGGTATGAGGACGGCGTGCTGGCTCTGGACCATGTAAGTTACACGGTCGAGCCGGGCGAGATATTTTGTCTGCTGGGCGCAAATGGTGCAGGCAAAACAACCACTATCAACATCCTGCTGGATTTTATCCCGCCAACCAGCGGCTCGGCCACTATCAACGGACATGACTGCAATGAATTTCCACTGGAGGCCAAAAAATATGTCTCTTATGTCTCGGAGAATGTTCAGCTTTACGGGATGTTCACGGCAAGACAGAACCTGGCGTTCTTTGCAGAGTTGGCCGGCAAAAAGGGACTCAAAAAGAAGGATTACGACAATGTAATGCGTATGGTAGGTTTGCCAGAAAAGGCGTTACGTATGCGGCTCAAACATTATTCCAAGGGCATGCGACAAAAGCTGGGTATTGCTATTGCGCTGCTGAAAGATCCTCCGGCTATCCTGATGGACGAGCCCACCAGCGGCCTTGACCCCACAAGCGCCCAGGAGTTCCTGGATCAGCTTCGCCGACTACGTGAGCGTGGCAAGGCTATCTTGATGACGACGCACGATATATTCAGGGCCAAGATTATAGCTGATAGGGTGGGCATCATGAAACAGGGCCACCTTGTTGCAATTAGAAAAAGGCAGGATTTCAAGCACGCAGTCCTCGAAGAGATTTACATGTACGAAATGCAGGCGGAGCCATCATAGCTTTGACCAGCAACCGTAGCTTGGGGGCTTTTTCGAGCCACTGACCTGATTTCCTGATTACCTTTTGCCCTGGAGTTGTTTCGAGATTGGCCCATTCGACTGCGCTCAGGACAGGGTTTGATTGGGTTTGAATTGGCTTTGTTTTTTTGGAGCCGGAAGGCGGTTTCATTCTCATAATCCTTTTGTAAAAAAGCGTTTGCGCTCATTTTGGGCCTTTAACGAAATTGGGTTTGTTTATTCGGACTAAGAAATCATCTTTTTTTCTGTAATCCTTTGTTATAAATGAGTTTACATTCATTTGGGCTTTTTGGAGATTGGGTTTGAATTGGGTTTGTTTTGACCAAGTGTCCAATTGCGTTTATTTTCATAAGCCATTTGTTTACAGAACTTTAAGTTCATTTGACTTTTTCGGAGATTGGGTTTGTTTTGCATAAAAAGGTCGATTTGTAGAGAATCCTCTACATTTGTAGAGGAAAAAGGGCATATCCACAAAGGCATTAAGGCACAAAGAGAATTTGACCACGAATTAACACGAATTAACACGAATTTTCGTAACTATATTCATAATCTTGTTTTGCCTGGCTTTATTGCCATAGAATGCTTTTTGGCGTGTATCTGCTGATACGAAAACGTGCGGTTCTCCGCTATATGATATACTATATCATATTTAGATGGGTATTATACCATAAAACAGGTTAAATTTCAAGACAATTCGTTAAAAATGTCCAAGAGACGACACCAGATACGAGAGACAAAAGACTACAGACTCAAGACGAAGAACGGTAACCACGGATTTACACGGATTTGCACGGATTCAGTCGGCTTTGTGTTCTTGGCCGTTTCTATTCTCAAAGCAGGCTTTATCATAGAAATCTGCCTTCGTCCACCCGGCAGCCAGGTGCTGCCTACTTATGATTAAGCCGACTGGCTGATCTGTTTAGGAGAAGATGAGGTTGGGTTTGATTTTCGGGTGTTTTGGGGGGAAATTTGCTTGATTTTCGTTGGCCGGGGTGGTAACCACGGATTTCACAGATTTCACGGATTAAATTAGGATAAACTATCTGTCTTTTTTTAGTGGATAACTTTTTGGTTGTTTGTTGTGTTGGTTGGATTTGGCTGGTAAAATGTTTTGAGAGGCGGGAGGCTACGAGATGGACGCAGGACGAGAGACGAAGGGGAATAGTCGTTAGTTATTAGCGATTAATTTTGAGATATTTTAGGAAATAGGTGGCCCCAGTTAGATAAACATCACTATCTAACGGGGTAAACGGTAATGGCGGGAAATCACAACGAGATTGAAAAAAGACTTTGGGATGCTGCGGATGGGTTAAGGGCCAATTCCAAGCTTAAATCATCGGAATATTCGGTTCCAGTCCTCGGATTGATATTTCTACGATATGCAGACCACAAGTTCACACATGCTGAGAAAGAGCTGGCTGGCACAGTTACTGGTCGCCGTAAAGTGGGCAAAACAGACTACCAGGCACGGGGAGAAAGGAATTTGTTGTGCTCATTGAACACAACGTGTAGAAGGTTTTATGGTTTACTTATTGGATCAGTATGCCCTGGACTTCAGAACATATTAACTGGCTAATTGATACAGGCGAACGGCTTACAACTTTAGACGGTAAGACTGTAGAGGTATGGGAATTCTGTCATGAGAAAGATGATGATGTGCTTTCGGCATGGGCTAAGCATTTCCGTAATCATTACTGCTTAGATGACGAGATTGACTTTTACCGCCAAGGCTACAGCTATAGCCGCTCACAGTATTTGAATAACATCAAATTCCCCGATCCTTCAAATGGGTGGGGACCAATTGTAAGAGCTGGGGACTTTGGGGAAATATTAGTAGCGGATTATCTTCAGTATATCCTTGGATACTGGGTTCCCAGGACTCGATATGGAGACAAAACAACCCGGAATGAATCGACGAAGGGGTGTGATATTATTGGCTTCAGAGTATGTGGTGAAGAAGACTCTCCCGAGGATACATTGGCGATTTTTGAAAGCAAAGCACAATTCTCTGGGAGTCAACCCAAACCTAAACTGCAAGAAGCAGTCAATCATTCTGCGAAAGACCAAGTAAGGAAAGCTGAATCTCTAAACGCTGTCAAACAACGCTTAAATGAAAAAGGCTCTCGCGAAGATGCGACAAGGGTCGATAGATTTCAGAATCCAGTTGACAGGCCGCACAGAGAGATTTCAGGAGCAGTGGCATTGTTCGAGACCACTGTTTTTGATGGAGATTGTATATCCGAAACAACAACTGATGCCCATCCTAACTCGGAAAATTTGGTTTTGCTTGTGATTCATGGAGAGCAGTTTATGAATCTTGTCCACGACCTCTATAGGAGAGCAGCGGATGAGGCCTGAAACACAATCCAAACGAATGCTTGGGGCAACTCGTTCAAAAGCAAAGATGTATGAGTATGCAGTGCCAGAAGAACATCACATTAAAATTCCATATGATCCAGCAAAACTATTCACGCTTACAATAGGACTTCTTGGCGAATATGCTGCGAAGCTAAGTCAGGACGACTATGATGAGACAGAGCTAAATGAGCTTAAGAATAATCTTAAGTTCTCAGCTCATTTTTTTGACTCATACCTTGAGTCAAAACTTAATAAAGAATTAGATCCTTATCTGCTTCTATTAGGATCGTCTGCATATTACTTGTGCGACCTGCCTGGCAGTTCGAAAGTACTTGCTGATCGCTTGGGTGAACCTTACCCTGATCTCGATGCTGAAGAATTGGAAGACTTACTTCTCTGGCTGCTCCAAGGTGATTGGGGTACCTATTATGATGGTTCGGGGGGAATGTATGGAAAGCATATTGACAGCATATCGCAGAGATTGTCTCGATACTTCAATAGTGGTAATGGCAAAGATAGCCTTTTGAGGTGGATCGTCTCATTAAGAGAGAGGGTTTACAATAACGGTTCAGCAAGACAACTACTTTTTGCAGATGTCATTTCTGCTGTTGTGAGAAAACGTATTGAAAACTCGACATGGGCATGTTTACCCAGATACACAAATCTACCTATTGAACAATGGCGAGAAGCTCTGCGAAAAAGAACATTTATCCGCGAACTATGGCCTGCTCAGCATTTGCTTGGCATGCATGGAGTGTTTCGGGGTAGGTCCGCTATCGTTCAAATGCCGACAAGTGCAGGAAAAACAAAAGCAACTGAGATTATCCTACGAAGTGCTTTTGCTTCCAGAAGAACATCTTTTGCGATCATAGTAGCTCCATTTCGAGCCTTGTGTCATGAGATAAAGAATAGTCTCATAGGTGCCTTTCGGGGAGAAAACATCAATGTTAATGAACTCCCCGATGTACTCCAGAAGGACTACTTGACCTTAGACTTTTACAGCCAGATGTTTTCTGATGTTCAGACGGAAGATTCAGACAGATCAAAACATGTCTTGGTCGTCACCCCCGAAAAATGTGTTTATATGCTAAGGCAGTCTCCAGAGTTAGCAAATAAAATAGGCCTGATCATTTATGATGAGGGTCATCAATTCGATAGTGGAAAACGTGGGATCACATATGAGTTGCTTCTTACTTCACTTAAGTCGATAGTGCCGGAACACATACAAACGGTTCTCGTGTCCGCCGTGATTAGCAACGCTGAAGATATTGGGCAATGGCTTATTGGCGATGACCGTGAAATTGTAACCGGGACTGGTCTAATTCCAACATATCGGACAGTTGCATTTGCAAGTTGGATAGACAATTATGGGCGGAATCTGCCTTCAGGTTGGATGAGATTTGTTAATCCAATACAAGCAGATGAGTATGAATTCTTTGTGCCTAGAGTTATTACAGAGTACAAACTCAAAAGGCGGAAGAAACTATTTCCTAAAAGAGATCCAGGTGATAGAGGAAAGGAAACATCATTATATCTTGGTTTAAGATTAGTACATAGTGGAAGTGTAGCCATTTTCTGTGGAAGAAAAGACACTGCTTCTGGTTTATGTGAAACAGTTGTGAAAGCATACAAGAATGGTCTTCCAATTCCAAAGCCTATAGAATGTTCGAATGAAATTGAAATTGGGCGACTTTGTTACTTGCATAAGTGCAACCTTGGTACGGAAGCAATTGCTACGCAAGGTGCAGGAATGGGCATATTCACACATCATGCTAACATGCCCCAAGGAATACGCCTCGCAGACGAATATGCTATGAAGGAAGGGTTAGCGCGTTTTGTTATCTGCACTTCTACTCTTGCTCAAGGGGTAAACTTGCCAATTAGGTACTTGCTGGTCACGAGTGTTTACCAAGGACAGAACCGCATGAAAGTCAGGGATTTTCATAATTTAATCGGCCGAGTAGGACGCTCTGGTATGCATACGGAAGGAAGTATATTATTTGCAGACAATGAAGTATATGATCAGAAGAACTCCCGTCGCGATGGGTGGAGATGGACTCAGGTACAAGAACTATTGGCTCCAGGGAATTCAGAGCCTTGTGCAAGTACACTGCTTTCAATATTCGAACCTTTGGTAAGCGACGATACAAAATACTTACTCGTAATGGAACCTTTAGAATTGGCACGAAGATACTGTGCGGGTAGCGATGATCTTCAAAGTTATATCTCAGAAGGTGCAGAGCGACACGCAGATAAGAGTTTCACCGAAAAAGGATTGTGGGCACAGGTGGCTAGGAAGCTTGACATAATCGAATCCATTGAAAGTTATTTGCTTGCACATTGGGATAATGAGGGATCGTTGAAGGAAGAGAATGTCAGGCAATTGGCAATGGGCACTCTCGCATATTTTCTCGCTGATGAAGAGCAAAAGAGAAATATCCTGGAATTGTTCGTCCTGCTTGCCCAGAACATTGAGGCAAGTATTCCAGAAGCACCCAAGCGAGAGGCCTACGGGAGGACTTTATATGGAGTACTTGATGCTATTTCGATTGAGAAGTGGCTGCGGGAGAATATACATAACATTGATAGAGAAGGCAATAGTGATGAACTGCTAGCGACCCTATGGCCAATAGTCCGCCAAAAAATATCAAACAGCTCTTTCTCAAAATGTGATACCCCCGAAGTTCTGGTTGATCTTGCCAAGGGATGGATTGGTGGAGAACCTTTTTGTCAACTGCTGGAAATTGTCCAACAAGCCGATGCGAGGATTATTTGGGGCACGAGAAGACGCGATTACAAAGTAAAACACATCGTTGATATTTGCGAGAATGCTTTCGGATACGAAGGCACTCTTGTTGTTGGAGCCATAGTAGAGATGCTCAATTTAGTCCAGACAGACAATGGTGAGGGATTGATTGAGAGACTACAAGAATTGCAAAGGCAATTGAGATATGGGCTTGCCTCCGCGAAGTCAATTACGTTGTATGAAATGGGCTTTTCTGATCGAGTTGTTGCCGCAGAGCTAAGTTACATCTTGAACAATAATACGGTCCCATATAGAGATGCTATTGCGTCTGATCTGCGAGACAAAGAGGGAAGAGTCCGTGAGGTGCTTGATAAGTATCCGGCGTATTTCAGTGCAAGATTTGATGCACTAAAGGCTTAATCAGGGAAAGCGGCGTAATTAACCGCTAAGCGGTCTGGACGTTGGCAGGTTTTTGCTTGTCCGCTTGCCAATGTTCAGGCCGACCCGAAACAATCACCGCCCACGGCGGCTGGCTAATAAAAAAGTAAAGGAGAAAAAATGTCTGAGGAGATAATTGGAAAAGTATCAGATTTCTTCGCCCACCCTGTAGTAGCTGGTATCGAGTTGACGGCAGCTTTAAGAGTTGGAGATAAAATCCACATTAAGGGGCATACTACCGATATTGAAATGACGGTTGATTCGATACAGATCAACAATGAACAGGTTGCAGAGGCTAAGACAGGCGACTCTATTGGCGTGAAGGTCAGTGATAGGGTAAGAAGCGGGGATTTGGTCTATAAGATTACTGACTGAACAATCCCCACCCACGGCGTCTGGCGACCTTTCTCCCAAAAGACGTGTAGTATTAATGGAGTATTATTTTGTCGGTTTGCCTGCCTGAATACTGAGCCCTTCGAGTTTGTTGCCGTTTGCCTTTCGAATGGCAAGGCAAAACTGCCACGGTCCCGTATCCTGTACAATCTTCAGCAATAAAACATTCCAGCCTTTTTGCAGTGTCACATTCACCTTATGCTCACCCGGTACCGCCGCACCACCTGCACTGTTTGCATGAACCAGCTTGCCGTTTAACCATACCTTATTACCGTCATCTGTTCCGAAATCGAGCCTTGCTGCCTGTTCCTCATCGGAATGCACCCACGTACGAACATAACCTGCCTTGTTCTGGCCCCCGAGATTCTTCTGCAGATCGAACATCCAGGGCCTATCACCGATTTTACTAATTGGAAGGAGCTTCCATAACACATCTTCGGCATCAGTTTGTTCCGGCCCAAATGCTGTATCAAACGTGTTGGCGAAGGGCTTTGAATACGGAC
>Ga0315532_1001950_pt1 | contig 14674 bp, 11 predicted proteins | sample SalMarWE160370MG_FD_203082 | JGI IMG/M metagenome (GOLD analysis project Ga0315532, IMG submission 203082) | Salt marsh sediment microbial communities from the Plum Island Ecosystem LTER, Massachusetts, United States - Salt Marsh Sediment WE1603-70 ... | reverse complement strand
GAAGTAATAATTGTATTCATGCCAACCTCCCTGTCTTATCTTTATTTCCAATAAAGACATCGGAAGGTTGGTATGCTTTTGTTGATAAATCATTACAATTAGCCGCCTAAAAAGTGCGAAAGTTAACATCTGATTATATTTCAAAAGTCCCTCTCGGCCAATTCTTAAGCAGGCGTGCGCGGTCTTTGGCCCGATACCGTTGAAATGTCAAATTAAATCTATGCACTTTCATTCCATCGAAATCTGTCAGAACAGGACCGTCCTTTGTAATCAAAATGTTTGTATGTTTCAAATCGCCATGACTGATGCGATGTTTAGCGAGCTTGTCAAGAAGCCCCTTGATTTGCTGAGTTACTTCTGAACATTTCTGCTGGGTAATACTACCATCACGCAGGAAATCATAAAGTTTCTGTCCCTGGATATACTCGGTTATTATATAAGATTTCCATATAAGAAATCCTTTATAATTCTCGATATAGGCAAGCCCTTTTGGTGCAGCTATGTTCAAAATGCCAAGCCGATGGGTGTGCAGCCACCCTCTATAGGCACGCGATTTCTTTATCGTGTGCCGCAGTGAATAGATAAATCCCCTATAGTTATACCGTTTGGCCACAACATCCATGCCGTTCCATGTTAAACGTGACACATAACAGGTGTCACCATTTTTAAGAATCTGTCCCTTATCCATCAGAGAGTCTACGTGCTCTATAAAACCAAAAGGATCGGAGCCTTGGCAAAAATCTTTGTCGAAAACGGCTATATTATCACCGGCATCGATCCGCAAGTATCTCTTACTTGTTCGCAGGCACTTTTTTAAACCTTTTCTGATGACTCTTTTTAGATGTATAAGTATCTGTTTGTGAATTAGTATCTCATCTGATTTCCTGAAGCTCCACCCGCGTGCTTTCAAATATTCCATACAAAGCTTTGGAATAGATTCAGTATTGCTATCCGCCAAACAAGATGCCAGCGAAGCTAATTGAGAAATGCCCTTGTTTCTTGTCACCGGATGCGATGAAAACCGCATCTGTCCGGGATCGAGCACAAAAATTTTATTGCCATCCAGCAGGAAATTTCCAAAATTAAGGTCTTTTTGCAAAACCCCCTTGTTGTGCTCTTTAGCCAGCTCCTTACCAATCAAAACCAACAAATCAAACTTTTTACTCTTTTCTTTTATTTTGCTAAAAACATCCAGTACAGTTAATGAATTGACGATTTTTTCCACAACCAGTGCCCATCGGCCATCTTCTGTTTTCCCAAAAAATAAAGCCTCGGGTGAACTTAATCCTCGCTGCTGCAGTAATCTCAAGCCTCGCCACTCCCTCTTAAGATGACGCTTTGCACTAACTCTATGCGAAAACACTTTTACAATCACAGCTCGATCATTCCAGAAAGCATCGTAAACCTCCCGTCTTCCCGGAATAGACCGCAAAAGACTTGTACACGTTAATGTCTCCGTCTCTCCTGATGCACATCGAATTAAAAGTTGAAAAGGAAACCCAGCCATTATCTTCGCGTTTCGATTATTGATTTATAAACCGAGACTAATTGCTCGGCGACTCTACTAATAGAGATTTTTTCCTTAAGATTATCCGCAGCAATCGCCTGGGATGCTTTTTGGATATTGTCTGCATTTGTGAAATAGTCAATCGCCTCTGCCAGTGCTGGAACATCTCCAGGTGAATCGATGACTTTGCCGTGCCGATTATTAACAAAAAAATCGGTTGCCCCATTAAATCTGGTGGTTATTACCGGCTTGCCTGCCACTAATGCTTCAAGGATGAATCGTGAACACGGATCATAAAAAGTAGGTAAAACCGCTACATCGCTTATCGATAGTATGTTTTGAACGTGACTAACAGGTCCTAAGAAAATGATCCTGTTGTCCACCGTGGACGAACCAATCTCTTTTGCAAGCTGAAGATATCGGCTTGTTTTATCATTGCCAACAACGATTAAAAATCCAGGCCGTGGTGTTTTGCGAACTATTGCTAATTGCATTGCCCTTATCAGAACAGCGAGTCCCTTCAATCGGAAATTATTTGCCACAAATAAGAAAAAGACAGGATTATCTGACTCCTTAATACCTAACTGAGCCAGTATCTGTGAACGGAGTTTGTAAGTCCTCTTCGAGTCGATTTTTGTGCGTATTTTTATTCCGTTAGGCACCACAATTATACGCTCATCACTGACGGAATAGTGTCGCTTGAACTGCTCGGCAACATACTGTGAGATGGCTACAATTATCGGCTTATCAGCCTGTTTACATAGTTTTCGCTCGGCATGTAAAAGTACACTACGGCGAAAATTTGCAAAGGCAGTCAGTTTCTTGTAAGAAATCTTTAATCTATCTTGAAAGCTTTCTGCATTGCGCAAAGCCGATTCAGCATAAGTGCCGCCGCGAGGCTGGTAAATATCTGCGAAGGTAAATGGTAAAACGCTGTGGACTAAGCAATAGGAATTTTCCGACAGGTATCTTCTAAGAGCCCTGGCGAAGGTAAAGTAACAAGTGCGTTTGCCGGGCTTGTCCCGGCATAGGATGTGAATGTTTTTAGTGTCTCTATAGCCCTTCGCAGCGAGTATATCCACTGCGGTGCCCGTCTTCGAGATGGCGGTCGCCATCTCAAAGACCGAGCGCTCCGCCCCACCGAGGTTGATATCCGCCCGCTCTATTATAATTGCGATTTTCATGTCTTTGTAAAATATAAGACCTAATCTCACTGGGACATAAAAGGAGCTAACCTATTGTGCTTCGCATCATGTCGAGCCATACGATTTGCCCTATGTAACATCTTGCGAATAAAATTTTTATCCCTATTTACGAGCTTATTTCTGCCAACATAGAAAAGGTAAAAACGCAGCCGATCCGTGCTTGAAAAATATTTTGCAGGAGCCGAATAATACAACTGAGCTATATCTTTTATTTGAAACCGCCGATGCAAAATAGCAGGTCTGAAGGCACGTGCCAGGTCTATTAGATAAAAATCACCGCTGTCACTATAGAATATATGTGAGAAATAGAGGTCACGATGGCGATAACCTGTCTCGTGAAACCTTTTTACAAAGCTCGCTAATTGGCTGATAAAGTTTCTTCGCAATCTCAAATTTTCACACCGTGCTGGCCCATAGAAAAAGTCCGGCAATCTTCGCTCCAAGGACTCCGCATTAGGAATCTTTTCAGTGATTATAAAACTTCTTTTTTCAAACAAAGGCCCCCACTGTTGGCCGAAAGAAACTATTTTGGGAGTATTTATTCCTGCTTCTGCAAGGCTGTTTGCTTGCTCGAACTCGATAAAGCTGCAGCTCTTAAAACCACGATGTGTCAACCAATTCTTAACTTGCACTAAAATTGGAGGCTCTTCGTAGCGCTTCAAGAATAACGTAGTTGACCCCGTTAGAAGCAAGTCCTCTCGTGGGATTGATGAACCTTCGGTACAGATTTCTAACGGGGTTAAAGGTGAGTTTATTTCAAATTGCAGCCGAGACCGGTAAGCAGCAAGATTATTCTTAACCAGATTTTTAGCTGTGTTGAATGAAAAAACAGCATCGACAGAAGTTAAACCCAATTTGCTAAATGACTTTTCATAATCAGGATCGATGAAGAAAGAATCTGAAGCTTCTACGAATTTCTGCCGTGCATAGACGATGGCTTGTTTGCGATTATTGCTAAATAACTGTTTTGCAGCATCGCAAACCATTTCCATAGTGATTGCCTGCATACACAAATGTTGGTTTTTTTTACATAGTTTTTTTGTGCATGGAGCACAAGGGACATTGCCAATTATTTGTATTTCACTTTCATAATTGGTTTCTGTCCAGGCAGGGTCATTTGGCCCAAAAAGGGTGACGACCTTACGCTGTAAAGCTATAGCTATATGCCGAGGACCTGTGTCGTTTGTTATCACTAAGGAAGCTCTTGAAAAGAGCGCTTTTAATTCACCAAGGCTTATTTCTTTTTCAGACAGGTTTATAAGCTTATTTCTGCTTGCATCGCAGATTTCCTTGCCAATTTTTTTCTCAGCAGGATCGGGTGAGACGGAGACTACAACAGTTGCATTGTAATTAGTAATCAACCAATCTGCTGTTTGTGCGAATCTTTCGCTCGGCCAGCATTTACTGGGGCCGAATGCTCCGCCGGGGACAAGAATAACGATTGGTCCGCCGGCGTTTTCCAGTTCCGGCAGCTTGGCCCTAAGACTATCATCGCACTGTGGGTCAACAAGTAATTCAAGGCTTCTGCTGACTGCTTGTGCACCAAGATTGGACACAATGTCAAGATAGTAATCAACCATAGAAAATGGTTTGTATTTGCCTGTGGATAACTTTAGAGGATAAAGTTTTTTTGTTAAAAGAAATCCTCGGCCTTGCCGTGCATAGCCGATTCGCGATGGTATCCCCGCTAAAAAAATCGTCAATGCCGAGGCAAAAGAATTCTTAAAAAGTATTGCATAAGTAAACTTATGCTCCTTGAGTAATTTCGCAATCGAGAATGGATTTTTACACCGTGGCGTCACCCATTCGTTATTAAAATTACTCGGTGATAAAACCTCACGAACCACAGGTTCAGCTAAAAGTGAGATTTTACAGGATTTGAAATGCTGACTAATAGCCCGTAAAGCCGGTGTGCAGAGAACAGCATCACCCATAGGAGAAGGAAGCCAGACTAAAATCTCAGCTCTTGTATCTCGCATTTCATACTGCATATCTCGATTCACGAGATAAGCTTCAATATCCTATTTTCGACTCTGCATCCTATAAAAGGTCAGAGACATAAGCTGCAGAACTGTGGCAAAGCCGAGCGCAATCAAAACGGTGCTATCCTGCCTATTCGGACTAAGAAGCAGCCATACAGTTATCAGCAGGCAAAATAAAGCAATAATCTGTACTACACCTGCCATCAGCCTCATTATGGAAAACTCATCGAACATATTGATTCGTTGCATACCTTTAAGCAGCTCCAGAATGCTGCTTAGTACGCTAATGGCGTATTCGATCCTATCACCGTCTCGTTCTTCGTCCCTCGTCCCTCGTCTGTCGTCTGTCGAAGCGTGCGACTCTACAGGCTGTGGGGGTTGAAGCCCTCCTTGAGTCTGCTCGGTTTGCACAGTCAGCTCAGCTTGACCATCAGGAACCGGCTGAATTTGGGATTCCACATTGCCTTCGGCACGGTCGTCTTCGACATTGAGACTCAAATCCGAAGGGAATTCTATTGAAGCTCTCGACTCGGTTGTGCTCGTCGAAGTCGAGGTGAGCATGCCGAAGCTTGAACGATGATACCTTTTTATAATATTCGTAGCTTCTTTTAAATTCACTGCATTGTAATGGGGTTTTGATGCTTCTAGTCCACCAGGGGTGGACTTATATTCCCAGGAGTGTTTTATAAATATAGTTCTGCAACCGGCTCGCAAGCCCGCTTCCATGTCAAGGCTGCTATCACCAATCATCCAGGACTGACTAAGGTCGATATCCATCTCTTCAGCGGCTGCAAGCAACATTCCGGGATTCGGTTTTCGCCAATCGCTTTCCTTACGATACTTACGGACAACTCCTTCGGGGTGATAGGGACAGTAATAAATCTGGTCTAAATACGCTCCTTTCTCGGCCAGCAGTTGCTTTAAACGATCGTGAATCTCAGCAAGAGCTTTTTCAGTGACAATCCCACGGGCGACAGCCGACTGATTGGAAACAACAACCAGCTTATATCCAAGCTCTTTTAGCTCGATAATCGCTTCGGCGACACCATCAAGCAGATTTACTTGATCGGGGTGATTAATGTAGCCTGGATCCTCGATCAAAGTGTTATCACGATCTAAAAATACCGCCTTATTCGACATATCTATCCAAATTCACTTTTTTTCTTGGAGCTCGCGGGTATCGGTGTGCTTAATCCGCCGAACGCCTGGTGGATTAAGCTTCACTTCCTCCATGCGTATCTGCGGTTTATCTTCCTGCAATTTGCAAAAACTTTGTTCTACAAGGTCACAAATTATATGGTAAGCCAACTGATGAGCTTCCTGGCTTCGCGCTGTTGATTTATTGGCGGCGCAAAAACAAATGTCAGCGATTTTCTCAAGCAAACTATCGCTCTGCCCGGTAAAAGCCAGTATACAAGCTCCTTTTTTCTTGGCCAATTTGGCTGCCGCAATCACATTCGCTGAGACGCCACTTGTGGAGAGCGCCCAGAGGACATCACCCTTTTTGATCAGCGCTTCGACCTGACGTGCAAAAATATTTTCATAAGCATAATCATTGGCGATCGACGTAAGTATAGATGTATCGGTCGAAAGCGCTACAGCAGGCAAAGCCTTTCGCTCTCTCTCGAATCTGCCTACCAGCTCACCTGCTATATGTTGCGCGTCAGCGGCTGAGCCGCCGTTGCCGCAGAGATAAACCGTGCCATTTTGCCGTAAGGCCTTTATGATTGCTTCAGCCGCGGCAGCAATTATTTCCATGCTGCTTTCGCCAAGCTCATCAATCATTTTCTTATGAGCTTCTATTGTCTCTAAAATCTGCCTTTTCATATTCTCTTCCACGGAGATTCTCTTTACGGACCCTTATTTCTTTTATCATTGCGGTTGTGCTCTTGCCGTCTACAAGCGGTGCAAGGATGACTTTGCCGCCGTAAGATTCGACAAACTCACGACCGATGACGCCTTTCCCCGCCCAGTCCTGTCCCTTTACTAATACATCCGGCTTTATTTTCTTGATTAAGTTTAGCGGATCCGGCTCATCAAAAAACGTAATATAATCCACTGTTTCCAATGCGGCCAGCACAGCGGCTCGGTCATCCTGGTTATTTATAGGTCGCTGCGGCCCTTTAATTATCTTTACCGAGAGGTCGCTATTTAGGCCGAGAACAACCTTGCCGCCTTGTGATCTACAGAATTTCAGAAATTCAATATGTCCTCTGTGTATCACATCAAAGCACCCGTTTGTAAAGACTATAGTTTGCTTCTGCTTTCGGTGCCATTCGAGCTCCTCAAGCAAAGATTCTACGGAATGAACCTTGCCGATTTTGCCCCGATTTTGAGTGACAAGCTCATTGATGATTTCTTCGACGGTCACTGTCGCGGTGCCGAATTTCTCGACTTCGATTCCGCCAGTGATATTAGATAATTGGACAGATGTTTCGTAATCACAACCAGCAGCTAAAGCCACTGCGAGCGTTGCCAATACCACATCACCCGCTCCGCTGACGTCATAAACGCTTCGTGGCCTGGTTGGCACGATTTGGCTTTCATTTTTTGTTTCAAGATATGCACCTTCTTTATCCAATGTGATTACCACGGCTTCGAGCATTAAATCCCTGCGGAGTTGCTTAGCCGCCCGCCCTGCCGCTTCTGAAGTTTCTATCTCAAAATCCACTGCGGTTGAAGCCTCTTTACGGTTAGGCGTAATAACAGTGGCACCGCTGTATTTTGAATAATCGCTGGTAAGGGCAGGGTCGATGAGTGTTTTTTTGTTGGCCTGGGTCGCTAACTGTATCATCTGACAACAAAGCGATGGATTAAGCAAGCCTTTATTATAATCCTGTAGGCAAACGATATCGGCTTTTTCCAACCGGTCTTTAAAGACCTGTAAAACAGCCTCATTTAATTCATCAGGCAACAACTCTGTACTTTCTTCATCTACTCTTATCAATTGCTGGGGGTGCCGATGCTGCGCCAGACCTATGAGTCTTTGCTTGCAGATAGTTGGGCGGTCAGCCATTGTAAGAAGACCCGTAATGTCAGCCTTGCTTTCTATTAGTTTTCCTTTTAGGATTCTTCCGTTCGTGTCATCTCCGATGATCCCTACGCAAAATGCATAAGCTCCCAGAGCAGCCACATCAGCAGCTACAGAGCCTGCTCCACCGCAGCAGTATTCGGTTCGACGAACCTTCAATACCGGCACCGGCGCCTCCGGACTTATCCTCAAGGCATCGCCATAAATATAAATATCAAGCATAAAGTCGCCAACAATCAGGACTTTTGGCGAGCCGAGGTTTGTTACCACTTTGAGTAATTTTTTGTACATTCAAGTTCCTCTTAGACCTCAATCAAACCCCGCGATAAACCTGCCCTGAGCCACGTCGAAGGATCGCAGGGGCTAAACATTTATTACATGAGGTCTTTTTACTTTGCGGTAATTTTACCCGATAGCGTCTTTTCTATCAAGGCCTTTAATTTATCCACCCCAGTCAGGAATTTCAGCTCAATTTTCAGATAAGCAAACTGAATGTTAAATCCCAGGCTTTGAGCCTCTGGTATAAGAATCGCAATTTTAGGCCAGTCTTTCTGCGTTGTAATTATTAAATCCACCTTTAACCGCTTGGCCTGGTTATAGATGTCGGCAATATCGTTTTCCGTATAATGATGATGGTCGTTATAAATCTTCGAGCCGACCAGCTCACAACCCAGCCCCTTGATTGTCTCAAAAAAAGCATCCGGATTGCCAATACCGCAAAAGGCAAATATCCTTTTATCCTTTAGTTTCTCGACGTCTATTCTTTTATCCTCTGTGGATTTCGCGCAGACAGGAGCATGAATCGACCGTGCAATAATCATTTTTGGATTTATATGCTGAAGCTTTTGTTCAAGCTCAGCCAATTCAACTTCCGTAACCTGGTCGCCCCTGGTGATAACAACAGCATTTGTTCGTTTAAGTGCGGAAATAGGTTCTCTAAGCATCCCTGCCGGCAGGAGCCTGCCGTAACCGAAAGGCAGTGTCGCATCGACTGTTACAATGTCCAGGTCCCTGGCCAGTCGGCGGTGCTGGAAGCCATCATCCATAATCAAGATCTTTGCACCGGATTTGTCAACTGCTTCAACCGCACCTGCAACGCGATCTGGATTTATGATAACTTTTGCTTGCGGACAGCTTTCAGCAATAATTGCAGGCTCATCTCCATAGTTTTGAGTTTTGAGTTTTGAGTTTTGAGTTGCTTTATAGCCGCGGGTAAGTATTGCACAACCATAGTTTTTAGTTTTTAGGTTTAAGTTTTGAGTTAAATAATTGCACAGCCAGATTACAAGCGGGGTTTTGCCCGTCCCGCCGGTTGTTATGTTGCCAACGCTAAAGACGACTGCATTTACATGATGTGTCTTCAGCCAACTTTTGGAATATAAGAAGTTGCGCAGTCGAACAATAAGCGAATAACCAGCCGCAGCAAAACCCAGGCAAAAACGCAAAAATATCGCACTTAATCCGCGGCTTTGGCCTGAAATCAATTTGCGATAAAATTCTTGATTCAATTATCGAACCTCTTTACGCCTTTTAAACAACACAGATTATATCGAATTGTATCCATTTACCACAAAAAAGAAAAGATATGAAGTATCAGATTACTCTGTAGAAAAGATGTCATTTCGACCGTAGTGAGCGCAGCGAACGGAGTGGAGAAATCTGGATTAGCAGTACTTTTTCTTGCAGATTTCTCCGCTTCGCCCCCCGTTTCTGTCTTCGTCAGAAAACATGGGGGCTTCGGTCGAAATGACAGTGAATCTTTTCTACAAAGCAATTTGATTTATGAATAACGAAAAATTAATGGCCTGGTTCAAATGAGAAAGGCGAGTAGTATAAATTCTAAATTGGTTAATCCACAGAGGCAAAGAACCTTCTCAATCGCGGCTGGAATTTGTCCGTAATGTCGAAAGACAGGATTACTCCCTTAGCTTCTCCGATTATTGCCTTTCTATTCACAAATCCGAAATATCTTGAATCTCTGCTATTATCTCTGTTATCCCCCATAACAAAGTAGCTATCTTTAGGTACTGTAATAAGCCCAAAATTTCTTATTGCCGAGATCGAAGGAATGCTCATTACGGGATGACTAGTTCCATCGAGATTTTCTGTTACCAATATGGAACGGTTCTTCAATTTGGAGGCAAGCTGTTCTGTATATTTCGAATCTATTTTAGTATAGGTAAGCGGCTTTCCATTTAGAAAAATCACATTATTCCTCATTTCGATTCTATCGCCTGGTATTGCCACTATTCTTTTTACTAATCGGCTTTCATCCTCTGGAGAAAAACAGACTACAATGTCACCCCGCTTGGGGTCCGACCATTTTGCAAGCCGATAGAAAGTAAGAGGAAATCTCAAGCCATATGCCAATTTGTTTACATAAATCAAATCACCTTCAAGGATAGTGGGATTCATAGAACCGGTGGGAACCCAATTCCAGTCTGCCAGGCTTGATTTTACAGGTATTACTACAAAGACTATGAAGAAAATGGTCATTCGCCATTCTTTCCACAGCCTAGAAATGAATTTCGTTATCTTTTGCTTCTTCATTTTTCCTCCACAGACTAATATCGGCCAAAATGCTGCATTTTCATACGTATTTTGAATTGTAAATGTTCATTTTTTGATTTTTTTTATGATAGCATCGGCCATTTGGCTTGTGCCTACGGCGGTTGGGTCATTGCGGTCCGGTTTCATATCATAAGTTACATTTTTGCCCTCGGCAACTACCGCAGCGACCGCTGATTCCAATTTATCAGCTTCAACGGTTTTGCCAATATGCCTCAGCATCAGTACGCCGCTGAGTATCAAGGCTGTAGGATTAACCTTATTTTGGCCTTTATATTTTGGTGCGCTGCCGTGAGTTGCCTCGAAGATGGCTGCTTTGTCGCCGATGTTTGCGCCGGGCGCTACGCCGAGTCCGCCGACCAGGCCCGCACACAAATCGCTTATTATGTCACCATAAAAATTGGGCAGAACAATACAATCATAAAGTTCCGGCTTTTGTACCAACTGCATACACATATTGTCCACTATACGGTCTTCAAACTCGATATCCGGATAGTTCTTCGCCACCTCTCTGCTTACCTCCAGCCAGAGGCCGTCGCTGAATTTCATAATATTGGCTTTATGGACGGATGTTACCTTTTTGCGTCCCATCTTACGAGCGTAGTTAAAAGCGAAATCGAAGATGCGCCTGGTCGCCGTCACTGAAATTGGTTTTATACTTATTCCGGAATCTGGTCTCACAGCACGGCTGCTATGTTTATTTAACCAGTCAATCAGCTCTACGGTATCGTCTTCGTCTTTTTTAAACTCGATCCCGGCATACAAGTCTTCGGTATTTTCACGGAAAACCACGAGGTCAATATCGGTATATCTGCTCCGTACGCCTTTATAGCTTTTGCACGGCCGAAGACATATATACAGGTCAAGGCTTTGTCGCAGGAACACATTTATACTGCGAAAACCTGTACCCACCGGCGTAGTAACCGGAGCTTTTAACGCGATGCCGTTTTTCTTGATTGATTCTACAGTCGCATCCGGCAAAGGCGTACCCAGTCGTTTCATCACTTCTGAGCCGGCCTCAGCCAGCTCCCAGTCGATTTCTGCGCCCGTAGCATCGATACACCTGCGGGCTGCTTCTGCAATTTCCGGCCCAATTCCATCGCCGGTAATTAATGTTACATTCGTCATTTTTCAAAACTCCAATAATTTAACGAGGCGATATGTTACTTTTTAATGATGAAGGTGTCAATATTATGAAAAGATTAGCCCTGCCACCCTTGGCCTGAGCGAAGTCGAATGGCGGTGGGCAGGGACTCTGTTCATTTGCGTTCTTCGAGCTTGCGAAGGACGAGGTCAAGTATTTTCTTCGGCGCTTTATCAGGTGAGCCTGCATCAAATGGCGGTGCGGGATCGTATTCGATTCCAAGCTGAATCGCCTTGGCGGTGGTTTCGCCAGCGATGAGATTAGCGAGGGTAAGAGCCATATCTATTCCTGCTGAAACTCCAGCGGAAGTGATTACCTTTCCGTCTACGACTACCCGCTTTCTCTGCGGTTTGGCACCAAAGTCCTCAAGGCACGGTAAACGCACCCAATGGGTTGTTGCCTTTAATCCCTTCAGGATGCCGGCAATAGCAAGAAGCATTGCACCAGTGCACACCGAGGCAGTCCAGGTTGAGGTTTTGTGTTTGTCGATAATCCAGTCCAGAACTTCGCGGTCCTCGGTTATTGGTTTGACGCCGATGCCGCCTGGAATAAGAAGAATATCAGGTTTAGAAATACCTTCGAGTGAGTAATCGGCAATCAACTTAATACCGATGTCGGTTTGTTTTGGTCCAGGTGTTTTTGAAGCATATTTTATGACAGTATTCGGCATCTTCGATAGAACCTCGCATGGCCCTACAACATCGAGGGCATTTACATTATCAAACAGTAGAATTACAATCTCCATAAGTCAATTTGATGTGTACCAGTACCTTTTGCCTTTGATAAAAGCGGCAACGCCTTGCCTTTTGAGTTTTCGCAGGTTCTTTAGATGTGCTTTGCCGTGGTGTGGTTCGAGTATTTTGAGCTTTTCACAAGTAGTGAAATCATCGCATTGCCAGCAGCCATCCAGCGACTTTTTTCTGGCACAGTTTCTTATCTTACACTTCGGCGGGCCGCCATTGCCTTTACAAACCTTTTTGCACCGCATCTTCATCATTGTGCCAAGCAGATTATAACACTTCTGGTAATCCTTAAATTCCTTAAAGAAAGGGATAGTAGCCAGCATATCAGCCATCAAGTCAAATCTGTAGTTTCTCATTTCTTTTCTAAGGTCTCTGGCGAGATTTGCAACGGTTTGCGTATGGCCGAAACAATCTCCACAATATAGGCCGCAATAACCGATTAAACCCGTGAGATAACGAACTTCTGTATATTTGTTTAAAGAAATTATCTCACGGGTTAAATCCCCCTTTTTGGCCATTTGGATATCCTTTCAGGAAGTAGATGTTTATCCATTTTGACAGGCAATTTAACAGAATTTGCAGAGAAAAACAAGGAACTTAAAAGAATTAAGCCCCCACCACAGAGATAGGGTTAAATAAAAAATATTTGCCGCAAGGCCTTTTTCTTGGTAATTTTGCAGCGCTAAAACAGACAATAAATACCGATAGATGACATTTGGTTACGGAGATTGCAGCCTTATGATGTTTGGACATTTTGACGACCAAAACAAAGAATATGTAATAACCAAGCCCAAAACGCCATATCCCTGGATAAACTATTTGGGAACGGAAGAGTTCTTTTCGCTCATCTCAAATACAGCCGGCGGATATAGCTTTTACAAGGATGCAAGGCTTCGAAGAATCACGAGGTACAGATACAACAATGTCCCAATCGACGATGGCGGAAAATATTTTTATATCAATGATGCAGGGACCGTGTGGTCGCCGGGCTGGAAGCCTGTAAAGACCGACCTGGACCGTTATGAATGCAGACATGGGCTGGGCTATACGATTATAACAGGCGAGAAGAATAAGCTGGAGGCACAGGTTACATATTTTGTGCCGCTTGGCGACCATTGCGAAATTCAAAAAATCAGGCTTACCAATAAAAGCAGTTCCACTAAAAAGCTCAAGCTTTTCTCCTTTGTTGAATTCTGTCTCTGGAACGCTTTGGACGATATGACAAATTTTCAGCGGAACTTTTCCACCGGCGAGGTGGAAGTCAAAGGCTCGGTCATTTACCACAAGACGGAATATAAAGAAAGGCGAAACCATTACGCTTTTTACTCCGTTAATCAGCCCATACAAGGCTTCGATACGGATAGGGAATCATTCATCGGTTTGTATAACGGCTTTGGAAATCCTGATGCTGTAATGGAGGGCAAAAGCCGCGATTCGATTGCTCATGGATGGTCGCCGATCGGCTCACACATACTTGAAATAAATCTTGCTCCCGGAAAAGAGATGGAGCTGATTTTCATTCTTGGATATATTGAAAACTCCGAGGACGAAAAGTGGGAGAGCCAGGGTGTCATAAACAAACAAAAAACAGAAAGTCTGATTAAAAAATACGAGGATAGCAATTCAGTTAATAAAGCATTTGAGGAATTAAAAAATTACTGGTCGGAGCTTCTTTCAATTTATCAATTGAAAAGCCATGATGAAAAACTTAACAGAATGGTGAATATCTGGAACCAGTACCAATGTATGGTCACTTTCAATATGTCACGCAGTGCTTCGTATTTTGAGTCCGGCATCGGACGGGGGCTGGGTTTCAGAGATTCTAATCAGGACCTTATCGGGTTCGTTCATCAAATTCCGGAAAAAGCAAAGCAAAGGATTCTGGATATAGCCGCAACACAATTCGAAGATGGCGGCGCATATCATCAATATCAGCCTCTAACGAAAAAAGGTAATAACGAGATCGGCGGCAATTTTAACGACGACCCCCTTTGGCTGATTCTATCGACGTCCAGCTACATTAAAGAGACAGGCGATTGGTCGATACTCGATGAATCGGTTCCATTTGATAATGACCAGACAAAGGCAAAATCTCTGTTTGAACATTTAAAAAGGTCATTCTACCACGTGGTCAATAATCTTGGGCCCCATGGCCTGCCGCTCATCGGCAGGGCAGACTGGAATGATTGCTTGAATCTCAACTGCTTTTCAAAAAATCCGGATGAATTGTTTCAGACAACCGAAAATAAAAAAGGCGGCGTCGCTGAATCCGTGATGATTGCGGGCATGTTTGTTCTGTATGGCAATGAATTTGCCGAGCTATGTCGCCGATATGGCAAACAAAAAGAGGCTGAAGCTGCTGATGGGCACGTCAAGAAAATGGTCGAGAACATTAACAAACACGGCTGGGACGGCCAGCCCGAAGGGCTGGACAGGATCAAACCCGCCACCGGCGGGTGGTTCCTTCGGGCATACGATTATTTCGGAAAGAAAG
>Ga0315532_1001948_pt1 | contig 14696 bp, 13 predicted proteins | sample SalMarWE160370MG_FD_203082 | JGI IMG/M metagenome (GOLD analysis project Ga0315532, IMG submission 203082) | Salt marsh sediment microbial communities from the Plum Island Ecosystem LTER, Massachusetts, United States - Salt Marsh Sediment WE1603-70 ... | reverse complement strand
ATCAAGGGTTTATTAATTTTGAAGAAGAGTTTTTCTTTAAAAAATATTTGCGGTTACTAAAGGCAGTAAAGCCAATAAGTTAGAGGCTATTAAATAAAGAAGATAAAATGAACGAGTCTTTGAAGCAAGAACTTGAATCAACATTCAAGGATATTCTGGTAACCGACCGTAGAGACAACCGAGTGAGCGTAATCGTTAAACGTGGGCAGGTACTTGCAGTCCTCAGATTCCTCAAGGATAAGGGATTTGATCATCTGGCCCTGCTGTCTGCAGTCGACTGGATGGAGGATAAAGAGTTTGAACTGGTCTATATTTTAACTCGTTATATGCAAAGTGATGAAGAGCATACAGAACAGGAAAGATTACATCTAACTGTAAAGACCAGGATTTCAAGACAAAGCCCGCAATTGGAAACGGTAACGGGTATTTTCCTCAATGCAGAGCCATACGAGCGGGAGATACATGAGCTTTTCGGGATAAAATTTGAAGGACACAAACGGCTGACCCCGCTTTTTCTGGAAAGGGACTACAAAATTCCACCATTTAGAAAGGACTTTGACACCCGGAAATATGTTGAGGAAGTTTTTGGTAATATTCCTTCTGTAGAAAATAATAAATGAGTCCATACTGATTATGTCTGAATTAACCCAAACGGATATAGAAGAAACGCTGTCTAAAGTGACGCATCCCGAGATCAACCACAGTTTGGGCGACTTGGGAATGATTGAAGATGTGGTATATAAACAAAAGCGCGTCTCACTTACTTTGAACCTTCCCTTTCTGCAGGTACCTGTCAAGGGTGTTCTGGTAGAGAAAATAAAAAAGGCGTTGGCGGATTTGGGTAGCTCAATTGAAGTAGAAATAGACATTAAACAAATGACTGAGCAGCAGCGAGAGAAATTCGTGAAAATGGCTAAAGAAGGATGGAAGTTTTGAGTGTGAATACAAACAGCAAAAAGACTGGTTCTGCCAGGGAGCTCGAACTCTACTTCGGCCCTCAGCATTTGGGAATGGTGGGAAATTTCAGCATTACTCTCAAGGTCGAAGGCGACCGTATCTTAGAGGCACAGGCCAATCCTGGGTATCTTCATCGCGGTTTTGAAAAATTGATGGAATACAGAACCTGGATACAGAATTTTCCGATGGTCTGCAGAATAAATGTGGTTGAGCCTGACTCAATGGAAATGATATATGCCATGGCAGTCGAAAAGCTAGCGGATATAGAAGTTCCGGAAAGGGCAAATTTCGTAAGAAGTATATATCTCGAGCTTGCCCGAGTCGCTTCGCATCTGTTTGGCTTGTGGGCTTACGCCAACATGCTTGGTTTTGATACCGTGGCTCAGTGGGCAATGTATCACCGAGACCTTATTTTAGATCTGTTTGAAGAACTTACCGGCGGCAGAGTCTATCATATATATATTTGGCCTGGCGGCGTGAGACGTGATTTCCCGCCGGGATTTAAGGAAAAAGTAGTAAACACGCTGCATTCAATAGGCGGCTGTGTGCCAGATTACGACGCCTCTTTTTTCAATAACCGTTTATTCTATGAAAGGGCAAAGGAGATAGGCAAAATAACTCAAGAACAAGCAAAACAATGGGGCGCAACAGGACAAACCTTAAGAGCAACCGGGATGAAATTTGATATCAGAAAGGTCGAACCTTACGCTGCCTATGATAAAGTGGATTGGGACGTCCCTATAAGAAAGGATGGCGATGCATACTCGCGTGTGTGGGTCATAAGAGACGAAATGATAGAAAGCGTTCATATGATATTTAAGCTGCTCGATGCTATGCCCAAGGGCCCTGTTTACAACAGGATACCCAATCCGTTTAAATGGAAAATACCAAAAGGTGAAGCTTATGTAAGGTGTGAGTCTTCACGCGGAGAGTTAGGCCTTTACCTCGTCAGCGACGGTGAAGATAAACCTTACAGGATACATTTCAGAACGCCTTCCTATCCAAATGGTTTGATTATCTTGGAAAAACTATTGAAAAATGCCAGCATCGCTGATGTTGGAAATATAATGATAAGTTTATATGTGGTTGCCCCTGAGATAGACAGATGAACCCCGCCCTTCCTAACAGAAATTGGTATTATGTGTATTTACTCAGAAGCAGTAAAACACAATGGATTTATATAGGATGTACTAATGATTTAGGAAATAGACTGAAAGAACATAATGAAGGTAACGTTTATTCAACTAAAAGAATGCTACCGGTAGAGTTAATCTGTTATGAGGCATATAGATCTAAGGACATTGCATATAAACGAGAAAAAAATTTGAAGTCTTATAGAAGTGGATTGGCGGGGCAAAAATTACGTCTTGGAATTAAAAAGAAAGGAAGGGCGGGATGAAAGAAAAAGCAACAGATAAAAAAGGCAGTATCTTAAGCCCATTCAAGGCAGTTCAATATTTGTTCAAGAAGCCACGTACCTTGAGGTATCCTTTTGAGCCAAAAGAGCCAGCACTTAGATATCGAGGTTTTCATCTCAATGATTGGGATAAGTGCACTGGCTGTGGCAATTGCGCCGATATATGTCCGAATGAAGCAATTGAGATGGTAGAAATCCCTGAATTAGAGTCCAAACCCGAGCAGGGTATAAAAAACGAGCGTCCCAAACTTGATTATGGCAGATGTTGTTTTTGTGGCTTATGTGTGGATATTTGCCCTGCCGGTTCTCTGAGACTATCCAGGGACTATTTCCATATCCATTTCGATACGAAAACTTTCGTTTTTTCCCCGAAGGATGAAAAAACGGATAAAGAACATTTCCTTAGTTCAGAACAGTATTCTATTCTTAAAGCAAGCCTGGCTCATCGCAAAAAAAACTACGAAGGATTCGCACCAGATATTGACTACTCCTTGTTCGAGCCGCAGCGAGTACCAATGCCCGAGGTTCCACCTGAGGAAAGAAAACTATCCTTTATTGAACAGGTTATAGGCTATAGCAAAGAAGAAGCCAAAAAAGAAGCTTCTCGATGCTTGGAATGTAAGCTATGCGAGGAAGCCTGCCCAGCACATCTGAAGATTTCAGATTATATTAAGGCCATTTATGAGGATAAACCCGACGAATCTTTAAGAAAAATATTTGAGGATAATCCGATCCCTTCTATCTGTGGAAGAATATGTATGAAACACTGCGAAGCAGCTTGCTCACTAAGTATTAGAGGAGAAGCAGTAGCTATAAGGTGGCTGAAGAGATTTGTTGCGGATTCTATTAAAGACTACAAAACTGCATTGGAACTTAAACCAACCGAACCTACCGGCAAGAAAGTTGCTGTCATAGGCGCAGGCCCAAGTGGTTTATCTATAGCTTATTTTCTTGCCTTGAAAGGCCATAAGGTATTTGTGTATGACTCTTTGCCCGGTGGCGGTGGCATGATACGAATTGGCCCGCCGTCTTACAGACTGCCTATTGAGGCGATAGACAAGGATGTCGATCATATTGCTTCTTTGGGAGTTCAGTTTAGATTCAATACAATCATAGGTAAAGATATCTTATTTGGAGATATTCTAAAAGAATGCGATGCAGTCTATCTTGGCATAGGAACAACTGTGAGCCGTTCCACAAAGGTTGAAAATATCGACAAAGCTTACTTGGCACTTCCTTTCTTGCAACAAAGCAAGATTGGTTCGGCCCCGAAGGTAGGAAAGGAGATAATCGTTATCGGTGGTGGGAATGTGGCTATGGATGTGGCAAGAGAGGCCTTGCGTTTACAACATATCCAGCATCCAAGCGAGAACGTGATAACTAAAACTGTGTCTCTGGAAGATTGGGACGAGATGCCTGCCACAAGGGAAGAAATTGAAGATGCAAAGGCAGAAGGGATTCAATTCAATCCTGGCTGGGGACCAAAAGAAGTTGAAGTTGAAGATGGCAGAATCAGAGGACTTTCATGTATGAAAGTTAAGTCGGTATTTGATGAACAAGGCAGATTCAGCCCTACTTTCTATGAAGAAAAGAAGATGTGCCTGGAGGGGGATATGATAATCGAGGCAATTGGTCAGGCTCCTGACTTTTCATTCCTGCCAAAAGAGTTCTTCGAAAAACTGGAGTTTACGCCCCGAAGAAAAGTAAAGGTTGACGAAAATGGTATGACCACAATCCCCAAAGTATTTGCCGGCGGTGATATAGTAAATCTGAATTTAGATGCAGTTACTGCCATTGCCGATGCAAAAATAGCGGCAGAGGGAATTCATAAAATGCTCTGTGGGAGATAGTGTATATCTTCAGCAAAAATGAGAAAAAACGACCTTTGATTTTGCCATTTCTTTCAGCTCTTTTCTAGGACACGAGGCCCAATTATGGAGCCGAAATCGGTAATTTCAAACGGTTTTATGCCCCCCCGGAAACCGACATAACTGCTTTTCTCCTACAAACCACTTAAGAATTCCAATTATTAAGAAATTGCGCTTGCCCGCCGTCAATGTGGAGGGTACATCTGGCGGAATAGTAACAAACAAAGCTGCGATACGCAACGAAACTTTTGGGTTTAGGGGAACTTCGGGTGTGGTTTGAGTTTACTTGTCTCGGCGTAGGCGCCGAGTAGGGTGGGGCTTTCATCCTTCGCATCCCTTTGGGAGGAGAATGGATGCCCCACTAATTCCTCTCTGGCTGAACTTTGTTGTGCAATCAGTTTGTATTTTCAACATGGGCTTGGTATTTTATATGCAAGCTTGGCTTGGCGATAAAGCCATGCCGGCTATTACTCTGGTAGGATTATTTAATGCCATTTAAGACTTTTGGTCTTTCCGACCCGCTGGTGCAGGGAATTCTTGCTGCCGGCTACACCGCCCCAACCGAAGTTCAGTCGCAGGCGATTCCAGCCGCAATCGCCGGCAAAGACATCATCGGCTGCGCCCAGACCGGAACCGGAAAAACCGCCGCCTTTGTCCTGCCAATCTTGAACCGCCTCTCACACGAGCCTCCGCCAAAAAGAAGATTTGTCCGCTCCCTTATCCTTACGCCGACACGTGAGCTGGCTCTGCAAATCGAAAAGTCCATTCTCCGCTATGGCCGTTTCCTGAATTTACGAACCCTTGCCGTTTATGGCGGCGTAAATATCAAACCTCAGTTTACCGCGCTTCGTCGAGGCGTTGACATCGTTGTTGCAACTCCGGGTCGGCTCCTCGACCATATGCGGCAGCGGACCATAAACCTCAGGCGTGTCGAGGTGTTCATTCTCGATGAGGCTGACAGAATGTTAGATATGGGTTTCATCAGGGACGTCCAGAAAATCATCGCTGCTCTGCCCAAAAATCGTCAGACTATGCTCTTCTCCGCCACCGTAACTCCGGAAATAAGCTCCCTCGCCGCGGGAGTCCAGAAATCACCTCTGATGATTCAGATTGGCAGGCCCAGAAACCCCATCGAAACAATCACACAGCACATTTATCTCGTCGAGAAAGAGCGGAAAATCGGCTTTCTCTTGCACCTCCTTCAAGATGACCAACTCTCCAGCGTCTTGGTATTCTCTCGAACCAAGCGCGGCGCAGACAAAATTCTCCGCCACCTCGAACGAGCGGACGTCGTCTCCGTGGCTATTCACTCAAGTCGAAACCAGGGCCAGCGGGAACGTGCAATGGATGGCTTCAAAAGCGGAAAATATCGCGTTATGGTTGCTACTGATATCGCCGCTCGAGGAATCGATGTCACAGACATCTCCCACGTTATCAATTTCGATGTCCCTGCCTTCCCCGAAGACTACATTCATCGCATCGGCCGAACAGGAAGGGCCGAGGCCACTGGAGATGCGATTACATTCGTTTCACGCGATGAGCACAACTACCTTCGTCGGATTGAAAAATTCATTGGGCGCGAATTTACTCCCGTGGAATGCCCCGGCTTTACATACGTCAAACCACATACCCCAAAACCGCTCTTGGGGCTGCACAGGGGAAAGTTTCCAACTGCTGGCAAAAAGTCTCGCTTTGCTTCTCGCCGCCCGCGCCGAAGACGTTAATCACAGTGATTGGGGAGCGTTTGTTAGTTATTGGCCTGCCGGCTTCACCCTTCAGAACTGATGATTAACATTTACCCCCCCCCTTGTCCACGCGCACCTTTCTCTTCGCTTTACTTCGGCGTTTACGGTGTTGTTTCTGTTTACGAATCTTCTCCGCCTTTAATGCTGCAGGACTCTTACTGCCCATTCTCTCCTGTTCGAGCAGTTCACACAATCGTTTTCGCGCATAATAACGGTTCAGCCCCTGCGACCGCTCCCGCTGCATCTTAACTTCCAGCCCGCTCCGAACGTGCTTCAGATAAACGCAGCTTGCGGTCTTATTCACATTTTGCCCTCCCGGCCCTGATGAACGAATATATTTTTCCTCCAGGTCTGCTTCGCGCAGCCCCAGCGCAGCCATTCTCGCCTCAAGCTCTTCTTGTTTCTTCCGCGTCACTCCAAAGTTCATCTTAATCTCCGAACTCTACACCCAATCCGCCGCCTCGCCGGAACTCTTTTTGGTCGGTTTCGTTGCAGCCTCCGGCAGTTTACCCTGTGGGCACTGCGCAAGAGAATGTTTACTCCCCCAGTCATTAGAACGAAAAAAGAATACCTAAGTATCTTAGGTATTGTCCTTGGCAGATTCCCACAACCTTTTTTCGCTTTTCTTTCCCTGTACGCTAAACGCTGAACGCTGTTTATTTGGCGGAATAGTAACAAACAAAGTTGCGATATGCAATAAAACTTTAGCGAGAGAGCTGCCGTTCGGCCGTTTGTCGATTTCTTGAGGGATTCTTATTGCGATTTCACCAGCAGATTTTGAGTCGCTACGAATAAGAACAACTGACAGGCCGCCTAATTTCTGAATAAGCCAGCGGAAGTTCGCCGTCTGAATACCCATACGACCAGCATTCCAACGATTAGAACGGCAATCGAAATGATTGCACAAGGAATGAAAGCATATAGCCGCAATTTCGGCATCGCCAGATATAACCCCCAAAAGACCACGTAGGATGGAGCCGCCGAAATGAAAGAGACTCTCGCTGAGGGATGCTTGGAGCACAAAACATATATAATGCTTGGAGAGAAAATAACTATACTAGAGAACGCGCCCATCAGAAGCTCAACAATATCCGGCGCGGACGCAATAAGCATGCAGGCAAGGATGCCAACAAGAACAGCAATCTTTCTGACTGATCTAATATCCTTCATCCTTTCGGCATATGATGGGCGTATCATGGATATTAGTTTCCATGTTGATATTGTGCTAACGTTCAGCAGCGTATCGGCTGTAGACATTACCGCAGCATATAACCCAAGTATAATTAGAATAAATACAGGAGCAGGCATGATATTCTTTATGCTCCACAATACCGCTGTGTCTCGAATGCTGTCACCAGGACCATTTGCTCTGGCATAGATTCCGAGAAACACGAACAAGCCATAAGATGCACATATAAAAGGAATACTGATCATCAAAGAAGCCCGGAACACCTTGGTCGATTTTGAAGCAATTAATCTCTGCCATACATCAAACCGGGCCAAGTACGTTGGGCTGAAAAACAGAATCACGGCAATGGGGAAAACAACACCGTATCCGAGCCCGTTGAAAGTGTCCGGTGGAAGCTGGGAAGTATTCATGCTTGGCGGGTGAAGGAACAAGGTGATTATGCCACCTATTACAGCAATGAGAATCACGCTTGTCTGGAACATATCAGTGAAAATGTCCTTGGGCAATCCTCCCCATGCGGCATAAACAAAGGTCAATATCGCTGCCATTACCATACTCAGTACCACAACACTTGCAGCAGAATCGGGGAAAAAGAACTTCAGAAAAGTGCTCAGTACCAGAAACTGTCCACCTAAACTAAAAAAGTATACGCAGAGAGTCATTGCGCACAGCAAAAAGATGTACTTGTCAGAAGAAGACCCTGGTCCCAAGCGCATACGTAGCACTTCATACATCTCTTTCACATCATGGCGCTGCACAATGGATCGAATGCCCGTAGCAAGCCAAGCGAGCAGTGCAAAGCCAATCATATAGCTGAGTAATATAGAAAGCGGCGCAATTCCTGCATCATATCCCATTGAGCCAACCGCAAAGAATACTCCGCCTCCGACAATATTGCCTACCATACTGGCCGTGATGCCGAGTACCCCAACACGTGAGCTAAATGAAGTGTAAGAATCGAAATCGGCGAGATGGCGTCTGACAAATAAGCCGATCACGATGCTGATTAGGACAACACCAATGGTCGCTAATATGAAGACGAGTGTCATGCCTCGGTGTCCTTTGCTTGGGGGGTGTTGTCATCTTTTAAGAAGAGAATCTTCTTACGTTTTTCCTTCAGCCACACCGCGAGGAGAACCGCCCCAATAAAACATATGTATATAATGCAACACTTGCAGATAGAAAGAAAGACAATCGCTTCAGAAGACGGATTCCAATCAACCTTTTTTCTTATCCACTCGACAAAAGGAGTATATCCACATATCAGAACAGCCACAAACATGGATACCCATACGATAATACCCATCTTTAGATAGGCTTTATATTCACCATATTCTGCCGTTTGAGTCACTTTTGTGTATATCTCCGTACCGTTACTGGAAGTCGTTTTTATTTCAATCAGTGGGTCTCTGCCGAGAGACATAACAACAGCATATGCAAGCCACAAAACCAACACCCAAGTCAGTTTCTCGGTAGTTGAAAAGGCAATGAATAGAACAGTCACAAGGGAAAGCCAGAAAATGGCGAGAAGCCATAGAATTTTCTCTTGTGCGGTATTTTTTTTCTTGTTTCGGGCTGCGTAATGACAATCATCCCAATCGAATAGTACATAAAGAATCAGCATTGATGTGACCAAAATCCTTATAGCTGAGATAAAAAAACTATCAGGCCAACTAACTTCAGCTATCTGATGTACGAGAAAAGCCAAAATCAGTGATAACGCTATTGGATAGAGTACATTGACGAATGCTTCAACATCGAGATTGCGAAGGCTTTCTTCGCTGAGAATGGGGCTTAACAAATTTTTGATGAAGTTTGCAATGATTCCTATCTTATTATTTTTGTTCTGTGTCATACCTCATATCCCACTTCATTATAAGGGCATGAAGAAGTTGCTTTCTCCAAATACGGCACCGCCGTCGACATTCAGTCCGCACCGAAGAATCAGTCGGTTGTGTATGATCTTGATTCGCTCCGAGGTGAGCGTGGCTCGTGATGTGCGGTCCTTAGAAATCATTCTGCGAAAAACCCAATTCTGACTTATCAAAAGACACTTACCTCTGGGAATATTCTTGAGCAACATCCAATAGTCTCGCGCTTGCAGTTTTTCAATTAAAGTATCTACACAAAGACACGCTGTAAGAACATATGCCATCTGTGAAAGAACCAGCGTGAGTTGCGTGGCGGTCAGATAAGGCATATCGATGATGCCATAATCCAGCGCCCGTGGTATTACCATTGCCCGAAGGTTGCCTCTATAATATTCAAATTCACGAACAAAAACGCAATTAGGGCGATACCACTGCAAAACTTCAGCCGCAAGATCATGAACCTCTGGGGGAGCAACATGACTCCCTTTAAGATTCATTTCCGGTAGATTACATTTCATTTCTGTTTATCTCCATTCGACTCTATTTTCTTGTATAGCCTTTCACCTGAGGAGCGTCCGCTCAAGCCGTTTGACTATCTTTGCGTTAATAAAACCACTGCAACGATGTTAGATGGCAAACTTTCGCCACTGGTGTTTATGGCCTTGACTGTCCGCTGTCCATCTGGCGTTATAATAACAAACAAAATTGAGATGTGCAATAAGACTTTTAAGTCCACGAAAGCCTCAGATGGATTGATAGGTTATTATCTGAGATTTGTTAGCGCAAATTTCCTCATTGCGGCCTCCAGCACCGCTGCACAATTTGGGTAACTGACTTTTATTTCGAATCTGGTGAAAAGAATACCTAAGTATCTTGGGTATCACTCTTGGCAGATTCCCACAACCTTTTTTCGCTTTTCTTTCCCTGTCCGCTAAACGCTAAATGAAGTCCCCCAAAATCTCCCAACTTTTATTCGCTGCTCCGTGTGGCGGACTTGTCCGCCGACTTGTCCGGCGTAGCGCAAGCGAAGTCTGAAGCTTCAGCAAAGGCAGATTCAGGTATTAGAATTTGAGCCTTAGAAAAAGAATACCTAAGTATCTTAGGTATTACCCTCAGCAGACACCCACCCCGCCTGCATATTTACTTCCACCTCCTCTATTGCCTGCTACTAAAATGTTTCCAATCCTTTCGACTAATAGAAAGGACCAAGTTACTTAGTGAAAGTGCTTGTTCTGCCTCCGGTTCGGAACCATTCTTATTTACTGCGGAGTTTCACTCCTGCGTAATACTAAATGTCCCTCATGCTGGCCTCCGGCTGCCTGCCCTACGGGATGCGCCGTTTGCTATCCCATCGTTGCGGTTTCCGGCACCACTGCGCAATTTGGGCAACTGACTTTTGTTTTGAATCTGGTGAAAAGAATACCTAAGTATCTTAGGTATTGCCCTCGGCAGATTCCCACAACCTTTTTCGCTTTTCTTTCCCTGTCCGCTAAACGCTGAACGCTAAATGAAGTCCCCCAAAATCGCCCAACTTTTATCTGCTGCTCCGTGTGGCGGGCTTATCCGCCGACTTGTCCGGCGTAGCGCAAGCAAAGTCGGAAGCTTCAGAAAAGGCAGATTCAGGTATTAGAATTTGAGCCTTAGAAAAAGAATACCTAAGTATCTTAGGTATTACCCTCAGCAGACACCCACCCCGCCTGCATATTTACTTCCACCTCCTCTATTGCCTGCTACTAAAATGTTTCCAATCCTTTCGACTAATAGAAAGGACCAAGTCACTTAGCGAAAGTGCTTGTTCTGCCTCCGGTTCGGAACTATTCTTATTTACTGCGGAGTTTCACTCCTGCGTAATACCAAATGTCCCTTATGCTGGCCTCCGGCTGCTTGCCCTGCGCGAAATTAAACGCAACGTAATGCGTTCTTTTCTGACCATCATAGGTATTGTCATCGGTGTGGCCGCGGTAATTACTATGGTAACACCGGGCGGCGGTGCCACTGCACAGGTTACACAACAAATAGCAAGCATGGGCAGCAACCTGTTGATGGTCAACCCAGGAAAGAGGATGGGACCCGGCCAGTCTTCCACCTCTGCCATGTTCAAACTGGATGACGCCGAAGCTGTTGCCAGAGATATCAGCTCGGTTGCGGCCGTAGCCCCGGTTTCTTCTCGATCCATTACTGCTGTATATGGAAACGAAAACTGGCAGACCACTATTACGGGCTCTAATAACCAGTATATCGCAATCGGAAACAGATCTATCGGGTCGGGCCGGTTGTTTACCGATAGTGAACTGCGTAGCGGCGCGGCAGTTTGTATTATGGGCGAAACCGTTCGTGAAAAGCTTTTCGGCGGGCAGGACTTCTTGGGAGGGAAAATCCGCCTCGAAAAACTTTCATGTGAAGTAATCGGTCTGTTGGAGGCCAAAGGCCAGAATACGATGGGTATGGATCAGGATGATATCGTTGTGATTCCGTTGCGTACTTTTCAACGGCGTATCGCCGGTAATCAAGACGTCAGCCTCATCCAGGTCTCGGTCAAGGATGGAATACCTACTGAGAAGGCTCAGAGAGATATCGAGTTGTTGATGCGCGAACGCAGGCATATATCGGTGAGTGAGGAGGACGATTTTTCAGTTATGGATATGAAGGAAATAGCCACAATGCTTACCGGTACTACTCGTGTTCTCACCGCCCTTCTCGGTGCGGTAGCCGCAGTGAGCCTTCTTGTCGGCGGGATTGGTATCATGAATATTATGCTGGTGTCGGTCACCGAGAGAACCCGTGAGATCGGCACCCGTCTGGCCATCGGCGCACTCGAGAGCGAGGTAATGATGCAGTTTTTGGTTGAGGCGGTCGTACTGTCTTCGTTCGGCGGCATAATCGGCATCATTTTGGCCCTCACTTCATCCTTCTGGCTTGCCCGTCTATTGCTTGTACCTTTCGTCTTAAACGGAGGTATTGTCATTGTCTCCTTCCTGTTCTCGGCCGTTGTGGGTGTGATATTCGGCTATTTTCCGGCGTTGAAAGCCGCTCGCCTTGATCCTATTGGAGCATTGCGTCATGAGTGAGTGAACAGATCTGTCGTGGTGACTTTTCAAGGCTCTTATACCATTCCTAAAAATTAATGGCGCTTTATGATGATTTTCAACAAGCTGTCTGCGAGTCTTGGCAAGCTTTTTGTCTTGATGTGGAGCTTATTCGCAGCATATGCCGCTGCTCCTATGTCTAGCGCAATAATTTATTATGATTGGTATAACATGCCAAAAACTAGCCTTCGAACCGCCTTGCCAAGATCATCTAACGGCCTCTAAAAACCACCAAATATGTAGTTATATATGCCTTTATTAACTTGCTATAACAGCTTGTATATTCATGCATAGTACTTTGCTTCTGCTTGATCGCCTTGCTGTTCTGTCCATGCAGTTGAACGGAGTTTTTCTTGATAAACCAGCCGGAGAGGTTCGTATTTCTTACAGATTCTGAACCTTTTTATTTACACTAACGAGCATCTGCACACAGAATTATCCACAACAGTCAATTCTCGACCGCAATCAAATCACTCGATTTCCATAACTGGCTGCTGCACTTCCTGCACTACCACATTTGCAAGTTTAATTTGCTTTTAATGCTCATTTAATACTGCACCAATAAAGCCCTTCCATAATGTGGCCGTGTTCTGAGAGATGCAACGAGTCCTTGGCGAGCAAATTCAACAAAATGAAAAACCGGCGTCTTGGACAAGATGAAGGGGCAAAACATAAATCTGGATTTAGAAGGTATCAGCCACCTTTACTTAGCCTATAACGTCAGTGACATTGATAACTGATTCTGTCATTTTAGGCGTGTGGGAACTAAAAGTAAAGCAGATTTAAGGTAGGCGCAAATTTGAAAGGAGAAATGATTATGAAGGCGCGATCACTTACATGTAAAGGAAAAAACATGGCGTTTACTTTGGTGGAGTTGTTAGTTGTGATTTCTATTATAGCGTTACTAATGGCTGTCCTGCTACCCAGCCTTAATAGAGCAAGAAAAAGTGCCTGGGCGGTTAGATGTGGTGCAAATGCAAAAAATGTAGCAATGGCAATGGAGGTTTATGTCGTCAGTAATGACGGATATTATCCCGCTTCTTACCTTTATTGTGCGCAAAGAGGTACAGATACCTGGGATATAAAAAGGCAGGATTACAGCTATCAGGGCAATGGTTATATACACTGGTCATATTTTCTTTTCTACAGTGGTGCGTGCGACGAGACTGCTTTTGAATGCCCGGCCATACCACATAATGGTATTCCGAGAACCAATCCCGGCCTACTTGCTGAGAACTGGGAAAAAGGCCAAGTCGATATGGATGGCAGGAGCGGCTCTAATTCGAGCTTGGGCGATTTTGGGGACTTCATTTAGCGTACAGCGTTCAGCGTTTAGCGGACAGGGAAAGAAAAGCGAAAAAAGGTTGTGGGAATCTGCCAAGGGCAATACCTAAGGTACTTAGGTATTCTTTTTTCTAAGGCTCAAATTCTAATACCTGAATCCACCTTTGCTGAAGCTTCCGACTTCGCTTGCGCTACACCGGACAAGTCGGCGGACAAGTCCGCCACACGGAGCAGCGGATAAAAGTTGGGCGATTTTGGGGGGCTTCATTTAGCGTACAGCGTTTAGCGGACAGGGAAAGAAAAGCGAAAAAAGGTTGTGGGAATCTGCCGAGGGAAATACCTAAGATACTTAGGTATTCTTTTCACCAGATTCAAAATAAAAGTCAGTTGCCCAAATTGCGCAGTGGTGCCGGAGACCGCAACTAACTCGACTAGCTCACCACGGGTAGGAAAAATACAGTAGTTAGCTGAAGATGTACACTAAAAAGGTGTCCGAGTAGTAGGCAGCACAAACGCAGATTGGAATTTCAAGTCGCGGGGCGAACTCGATTTTCACAATACTGCCACTCATGAAAGGCCATAATAAGTTTTAATAGCTGCTGCTAAGATACTCCCTGCAGTAGTTATGCTTACTTGCCATGCTCCCGAAGCTGCCTTTTTAACCATCTTGCCAATCCAACTACTGACTTTTTCACCAAAAGCATTGGCTGATTCTGGTTTAGGGTCACTTCCCACAGCTTTTTCCAATTCAGAAATATCTTCCTTACCGACCCCCTTGCTTCTAAGAAAACTGGATAAGGTTTCGAAATCTCCGGGTCGTATTAACATTTCTAAATTCTGAGTCACATTGCTATCAGACACATTCCCTAAGATGCCTTGAAACTGGCCTATGTTTATACTCGGGTTTCCTTGCGCCTTCTGTTTTTCTTCGTGTGAAAAAGTCAATCCTTCACCTAATATTCCTTCTTCCTCAAGTTTCATTGCCCAGTTAAGAATTGTATTCCGTACCACATCTAATATTCCATGTATTTGGTTCTCACTTATATGAAGCGTGGGTCTCAAAGGGGCATTTGTACCTCGCATGAGCGCATTTTCAATGGCCTGTGAAAATGGTATATGCAAAATACCTCCTTTCTCCTTACTCTTCACAATAAACGCTTGTGCGAAATGCACAAATCTATGTTAAATAATGACTTACAATCATTATTTTCTTGCAATCTCCTCCGTTTCGGCTATTATGTAAGTGACAAACAAAAAAGGACTTACGGCCAAAACAAAG
>Ga0315532_1001945_pt1 | contig 14705 bp, 12 predicted proteins | sample SalMarWE160370MG_FD_203082 | JGI IMG/M metagenome (GOLD analysis project Ga0315532, IMG submission 203082) | Salt marsh sediment microbial communities from the Plum Island Ecosystem LTER, Massachusetts, United States - Salt Marsh Sediment WE1603-70 ... | reverse complement strand
AAAGGCCGAATGGATGAAAAAACACCGAAAGGAACTTACCAAGGAGATAATTTCGTGACCCGTCGCTCGTGACCTGTGCCCCGTGCGAAGAGCGACGATAAATTCCTTGCCAATCCGTCCAAAAGAGAGGTAGAATTAGGAAAGATATGTCTGAGGAATTACTACAAGATGAATTTAGTCCAATTCGAGTCGGATAAGATATGAACAGGTTCTGTATCTTCGTTGGCATGATAGTCTTTGGTTGGATTGGATGGTGGATAGGAGCCAGATTTGGATTAATGACCGGCGTCGTGGTTAGCAGCATCGCCAGCATTGTTGGAGTTTACGTAGGCTGGCGTATCAACCGCGATTACCTAAGCTGAAGCTTCGTTCATCGAGGAGCGCCACGCAAGAGATTGGACGAGTATTGAACAAGCATCGAAAACTTCTTATACTGGCAGAAATATTGTTTCACGTTTTATACAGTACGCCAGCCCGCCTATCCGCATGAGGCGTATAAAAGGCGTATAAAACTGTATAAGCATTGTTGGGCAGGAAATATGTTACAATAATGTGGTTATCAACGGAGAAAAAGGCTTGGTTGTGTAGCCAAGCGTTTAATATGGGAAATGTCAGATTAGGAAAGCCGAGATGGGGAACATATTTTCCTTCATTGGATGGATAGCGTGGGTTTTTGTATTTTATCTCGCTATTGTCTATGCGTTAGGATGTCGCAAATATGCCCGAGCAGGGAGACCCTTTACCTTCATGACCGCAACACGAACGATGTATTTATGGATTATTTCGTTGCTTTTCTTACCTCTGCCGAGTGTATATAAGCTACATATTTTATGGGTAGTTCCCCTAATTTTCTCGGGACTGTTCAGTTATTATATGCAAGGTACTCTGCCCGTAATATTTTTTACTTGGCTTTTTATGAAAATTATTCTACTGGGTGTACAAACTCCTTTGGAAAAAAACAAAATTGTTCTTAGCCCTCCTCCTAATATTTTCAGCACACCTTGTAGCGCGGTTTTGAAAGCTGATTGGGTAATGATGCAAAGAAAAATATACTCGATGTTATCTTGGCTTAAAACGAAAAAAAAGCGTGGAGAAGCCTGAAGGGACGAAAGGACATAATTTGTCCAAAGGCATGATATTGGACTTCGATTTGGGTTTTCTCATAGACGCGGCTGCTTTGGTCGATGCGAGTCTCGAACGCTTGGACAACGAGGCCAACGTGAGTCCCGACCCAGATGCATTTGGAATCTACGATAAGGCGGAGTACATCACTGGGTTCGGATTCGTCGCGTGCCAAACGTATGTCACGGCAGTATTGAGGTGGAGCAAGATCGAGAAGCGCAAAGCCCTATCGATGGGCCCTAAGCATAGGACCGGTCGATATATGGTCGAACTGACAAATGCTGCCGCCAACTATTGGAAGCACATGCCTGAGTGGTCTTTCGATGCACCCGCACATCAAGCAAAGCAAACGCTTGAAGTGATCTCAAGTCTCGGTGTTGACACCACCATCGGCTCGTACCCATTAGCAAATACGCTGCATGAGATGCTCACACCACATCCAGCGCGGTTTGCGAATCTCATCCCATTTCTGACGCAGTGGCGCGATGCACTCTCGAGATGAAACCATCGTCTAACAAGCGGTTTCAGCCAATGCGTAATTGCAATGCTGAAGACCATCGCTCCAGTAAATTGTGAGAAACATGTGCCATAGGTACTTGTGCCATAGGTAGAATCCTTCGACTTCGCTCCCTTCGGCAAGATCAGGACAAGCAATTTAATTGATTTGTGATAAATGATGGATGGATTCCCCACATTTTCTTTCAGAAAATAAGAGTGGGGACAGGTGAGATTGCCACGGCCTTTGGCCTCGTAATGAACCCTGCCGCAAGCGGCAGGGCTAATCCTTTTGTGCCTTTTCGTGGGTCACGAAGCGACATAGACAGGTCTCCTTGTCTGCTCGAGACGTTTGGCAAAATATGGATTCCGCAGGCCGCCCGGCTCAACGAGGTCAATGTATCTGCCGAACAGCTTTTTCAGTGCATACAGCAGCTCAAAAAAATTGTCGAAACGCCTCTTTGCCACAGAATCATCAAACTCAACAACGAAATCAATATCGCTGGATGGCGTAAAATCACCCATTGCGGCTGAGCCGAATACATCCAGCCGTTTTACATGATACTTTTGGCAAAGCTCGAATAACTCGTTTTTTCTGGATTCAATTATGGATACCATTGCAATGCCTTGATAATAAACCTCTATGATTCTAACATAATATTATTACCAGAGCAATAGTAGAAAAACAAAAACCCCGCAATCACTGCGGGGTTTGATATCAGGTAAAAATCATCTTATTTCTTTTTTCCCTTTGTTTTTTTCTTAGGTTTTGTTTTTGCTCTGCAGCCGCAGGAATTGCACATTTTTCTATCCTTTTAAAATATCATCTATATTAAATCAACTCTATATTAATCGGCTGAATGAGGAAAAATCAAGCAGGAAAATTTTGGGTTGGTTCGTTGTTCACCGTTCATTGTTCGTTGTTCGTCACATAGGACGTGCCACGAACCACGAGTCACAAGCGACGAATTTAGTCCGTCTCTTTTTTCTTTGCGTACTGTGCGACGATTTGCTGCTGGACGTTCGGCGGGACGATTTCGTAATGGCTGAGCGTCATTGCATAGCTGCCTCGTCCGCCGGTAACACTTTTTAGCTGGCTGTTATACTGAGTAACTTCTGATAACGGCACCTGCGCTTTTATGGTAATGAAATTTCCGGGCAGCATATCCTGTCCGAGGACCCTTCCGCGTTTCGAGGACAAATCGCCCGTGATATCGCCGACATTCTCTGCCGGTGCTGTAACTTCCACATTGACAATCGGCTCGAGCAGGACCGGCTTTGCCTTTTCGAGTGCGTCAACGAACGCACCCTTACCGGCTGCTCTGAAAGCGACCTCTTTCGAGTCAACAGGGTGGTGTTTGCCGTCGTAAATGGAGACTTTGATATCCTGCATTGGAAATCCGGCTACTATGCCGGTCAGCATTACCTCATTGATGCCCTTGTGGACGGCTGGTTCGTACTGGCCTGGTATGGAGGCGCCGAAGATGTCCCAGCTAAAGTCCAGCGGCGGGTCGGAGTTGCGCTCGGCGGGCTCGACGCGAAGATAGACTTCGCCGAATTGGCCTGCTCCGCCGGTCTGCTTTTTGTGGCGATAGTGGCCTTCGGCTTTTGCGGTAATGGTCTCGCGGTAAGGAATCTTCGGCTCTTTTGTGGTTACGGAGAGCTTCGAGCGGTTCTGCATCTTTTCGAGCATAATCCTCAGGTGCAAATCTCCAAGGCCGCTGGCGACCAGCTCTTTTGTCTGCGAATCCCGCTTAATTTTAAAGCAGGGGTCTTCCTCACATAATTTCTCCAAAGCCGAGCCGATTTTTTGCTCATCACCTCTTGAGGCGGGTTCCAAGGCCAGAGAGTACATCGGCTCAGGCACGGGCGGCTGCTCAAATCTGCCCGATACTTTGCCGTCGTGGATGAGGTCGCCGATTTGCAGCTCCTCGATTTTTGATAATGTTATAATATCCCCGGCGATGCCGGCGTCGGTTTCTTTGCTTTCGCCGCCCTGGGATTTGAGGATGTGGCCGGGGCGGATACCCTTTTTCTCGTTGTTGCGCAATAGATTGGTGTCTGAAGTGATTTTTCCGCTGAAGATACGGATGGAAGAAAACTTCATATTCGAGCGTGGGTCAAAACCGATGCGAAATACCATACCTGCTAATGGGGCGGAGGGGTCGGCTTTTAATTCTGTTGACTTGTCGCTGTCTTTCAGCTTGACGGCTTTTACCTGAGCGGGTGATGGGGTGTATTTTACAATAATATTGAGAAGCTCGTTTACGCCGACCTCTTTGCGGGCATTTGTGAAAACTATTGGAATAATAGTTCCTGATTTGAGGGCTTCAACGAATACCGAGGCGATTTTCTCGGCGGAGATTTGTTCACCGCCAAGATAACTTTCCATAAGGGCGTCGTCTGCTTCGATTATGTTCTCGATTAGCTCCGTGTGGGCCTGGGCGACGTCCATCACGGGCGAATCGCCGGATTCGTTCTCGATGCAGTCAATTACGGATGCCCTGTCCGCAGCCGGCAGATTGGCGCAGCGGCACTGCATGCCGAAGGTTTCCTGAATGTTCTTTATGAGTCTGGGGAGGTCGGTGTTCTCAGCGTCAATTTTATTTACGACAATAATCCGCGGCATAACGGCGTTTGTGGCCAGCTCGAAGAGCTTTCTTGTATTGGTTTCTATGCCGGCGGGGGCGCTGATAACGATAACTGCTGTTTCGGCGGCCGGTATTGACTTGATGGCCGGGCCGATGAAGTCGGGATAACCGGGAGTATCTATGATATTTAGCAGCTTGCCGTTGTGTTCGGCGTAAACTACGGCGGACTGGATGGAATGCTGGTGCTCTTTTTCCTCGTCGTAATAGTCGCAGGTGCTGGTTTTATCGTCAACGCTGCCGAGACGGTTGGTAGTGCCGGTTTTGTGCAGGATTGCCTCGGCGAGGGATGTTTTTCCGCTCCCGCCGTGCCCTAAAATAACAATATTGCGAATGTCGCCTGTATTAGCCACTTTCCGGCCTCCATAAAGATTATTTACGATTTAATATTTATACGACTCTAAAACCTTCACTTATAATAAATTGCATATAAAGAGCAAGAGTTTTTTTAAGAATACTAATTTTGTGACCGGAATCCGGATATTAGATGCACGAAATGGTTGTTCCGGCTTATAAAATGGACGTTCCATAAAAGTATCTTTTTGGAAAATCCGGCCCTTTTGACAAGTCTTTACAATATCAAATTGAGTGAAGAGTTATTGAAAAAAGATTGTTTTTATAAATTGATGAGCTAAAAAGTTGCCAGCCGCTGGCGGATAGATTATAGTCATTATAAACTATGTGGAAGCTTAGCCAAAAATCGTATTTTTCAAGCAAAGGAGGTTACCGTATGAAACACACACTTATGCTTTTCGCGTTATTAGCCGTGTTAACAGGACGATTCTGCCTGGCGCAATTGCCCCAAGCCGCTGATGATGCGAAGCCCGCGTCGTCTAATATCCCGGGCCAGGAATACCCGCGGATAGACCCCGAACTGCGTGCTACGTTTCGTGTAAAAGCGCCCAATGCCCAAAAGGTTCAGATCGATTTGGGCAGGACCTACGATATGGTCAAGGATGAAGATGGGGTCTGGATGGTCACGACCGACCCTTTGGTGCCCGGATTCCATTACTACTTTCTCTTGATTGACGGCTTTTCTGTGGCAGACCCTGCCAGTGAGAGTTTCTACGGCTGCGGCAGGATGTCCAGCGGCATTGAAGTCCCTTCTAAGGGTGAGGATTTCTATCAGCCCAAAGATGTTCCGCACGGTGAGATTCGGGAACGATGGTATTACTCCAGTAGCACCAGTGCCTGGCGTCGTTGCTTCGTCTATACCCCGCCGGATTACGACACAAATACAAGTGCCCGTTATCCGGTGCTGTATCTCCAGCACGGCTGGGGCGAAGACGAACGCAGTTGGGTCGTGCAGGGCCGTGTCAATTTTATTATGGATAACCTGATCGCTGAGGGCAAGGCCAAGCCGATGATTGTTGTTATGGACAACGGCAATGCCCGCACTCCCGGTGAGGGACGCCTGGGTTCCGGCACCTTTGAGAAAATCGTAATCAACGAGTTGATCCCTACTATAGACTCCACCTATCGCACGCTTACGGATCGTGAGAACAGGGCAATGGCAGGTTTGTCTATGGGTGGTTTTCAGACCTTCAATATCACTATGAACAACCTGGATAAATTTGCCTGGATCGGCGGATTCAGCGGTACAAGCGCGGGTCCCAGCAGACGGCCCATCGATGCCAAGACCACCCATAACGGTGTAATGGCAGACGCGGACGCGTTCAATAAGAAGGTTCACCTGGTCTGGCTGGGGATAGGCACGGCTGAGGGTGAGCTTTTCTACAACAGCGTCAAGAGCTTCCGTGACACTCTGGAAGATGCAGGCATCAAAACTGTGTTCTTTGAATCCGAGGGCACGGCCCACGAGTGGCATACCTGGCGTCGCAGTCTGTATGACTTTGCACCCCGCCTGTTCCAAACAGAGAAAAGAGCCGACTCTGCTCGTGGCCAGCGTGGTCGCAGGCCGGGTGATTTCGGCGGACCAATCGAACTGGGACCGGATGACAAGCCCGCATTTGACGACCCGCCTGAAGGATTTGACGTGAAGCGCGACGGTATCGCCCACGGCAAGATGGAGATGATTGAATACGATTCCAGGACTGTCGGCACACGCCGCAAAATGTTAGTATATACCCCGCCCGGTTACTCCACGGACAGCAAGTATCCTGTGCTTTACCTGCTGCACGGCATCGGCGGCGATGAAACCGAATGGCAGCGGTTTGCAATGCCGGAGGTGCTTCTGGACAACCTGCTGGCCGACGGAAAGGTTAAGCCGATGGTTGTGGTTATGCCGAACGGACGCGCCCAGAAAAACGACCGTGCACAAGGCAATGTCTTCAGTCATGCCGCGGCTTTTGCCAATTTCGAGTCTGATTTGCTCAACGATGTCATCCCTGCAATTGAGTCCCGTTATTCTGTATTTACAGACCGCGAATACCGGGCCCTTGCCGGGTTGTCTATGGGCGGCGGCCAGTCGTTGAACTTCGGCCTTGGACACTTGGAGATCTTTGCATGGGTCGGCGCGTTTTCGGCAGCTCCTAATACCAAAACCCCGGAGCAGCTCGTGCCTGATCCGGTTGCGACCAGAGACCAGTTAAAACTGCTGTGGCTGGCCTGCGGCAATAAGGACGGCCTGATACGCATCAGCCAGGGATTGCATGCCTATCTAAAAGAGCACGATGTTCCACATATATGGCATGTGGACTCCAACGGTCACGACGCGATTGAGTGGCGTAACAACCTGTATCTTTTTGTCCAACATCTGTTTAAATGAGGTGTGTGAAGATATTTTTGAAGCCCTGCGCCGGATGTAATATATATTGGCTGGCTTGTTCAAATTAAAAAAATGGTTCTCAAAAGTTATTGAGCAGGTTGAATATCTTCTTATAGGCGGGCAGGAGCAGGAAAAATTTACAGCGGGCTGCAGGATTGTGTGAGGGTTGCGTATGAGGTGCAGAATAACGATGGCGTGATGAATAAGACAGAAGTGAGCAGCTCAGGAAAAAAAACATAAAACCGACAAATTTTTTTGATGTGGATTTATCAGGGAAGGCAACGATTTTATTGGACAGTGAAAAGAGCAGCACAGGGTGTTTTACTGCATTTACTATATATTGTAGTCAAAGCAAAAAAGGTTCCGGTATATTGTGGTTAGCGTTATGGGGCATAATTTTGTCGGGTTTTCGGCAGTTTAAAGAAAAAAAGTTGGTTCTGTCGATATTGCGCAGGTTAAAGAGGCGGTTATAAGATTTTTGAAGGATATAAAGATATGACTAAAAGGGAGTTGATAGACGGCATTTGTGAAATCAACAAAAGCGCCAAGCCGGAATTTCTCGCCAATTTTTCAGAAGAAGAATTGAAGGATTATCTCGAGCATTTGATGGGGCTGGATTTGGAAGAATTGGCGGTCTGCGTTTAGTGGGGGCGGAGAGGGACTTGCAGCCAGCGAATCCACCTTCCATCAGTATATGAATTTGGTAGGTGGACTAAATCCTCATTCGATATATTAGGGCGGTGGGTGTAAATTAGTCGAGTCAGAATTTAAACAACCGGGAGTTGCTATTCGTCTTCGTTGGACTGGTCGCCGACAATGGATCTGCTGAAATCACTAAGGCCGCGTCTTTTTGAAGCTGTGTTTTTCGGCTGCCTATTGGTGTCCGGTATGGCAGATGCAGCAGGTTCCGCAGCATCCTGCCCTTTATCAGACGGCTGAGAGAAAGGAATTACCGGCGGGGATTGTTCGGCAGATGTCGACGTTTCTATCACAGCGATGCTGTTTAACTTAAATTCTGCCAGAGCCGGCACGTAACCGTTCGGGACGTCAAAGGCGAAGTCAATCCATTTGACCTTGTCTTCGAGGGCGGAACTTTCAATTTTTATCTTTTCATTTAGTCTCTTTTTTTGCAACTGGTTTTGTGCTTTTAGATATCCGATGGGATAGACGTTTACAGCTTTTCCGGTGAGTGGATTTTCGTAGCCCTTTTCTTTGCAGATTAATCTTATCTGGGAAAGGGTGAAAGTTCCTGCGAGTCTGATTGCACTTCTTTTTATGCCAATCCGGACAATTGTGAGGTCGTATCCTGTTTTTCGCAGCGGGTTGCCATTCTGGTCTCTTATATCTTCCGGTGCCGACCACCAGGTGGGCATTTCCTTTTTGTCTGGAAGTTCAATTGCCTGTGAGCTGGTAATGATTGGTATCTCGTCGGAGACGCTGTGCCGGTTTAGAAAGAGCTGGTCCAGCAAGGCCGGATGAAGGGCGGCAAAACTTCTTTTGTTGCGGATGGCACTGAAGCTGCCGTTACTTATCATAGAGAACCATCCTGTGGAAAGACCGTCGGCGCTGAGCAGGACTTTGCCAGGTCTTTCGGCGTCGGGATTTCTCTCATTAAAGCGCTGGTAAGGATATTTGTTTGGCAATGGGGCCATCGCAAGGGCGGTAAGTAAGATGCCGGAGAGAAAGAGGCCTAAAAAGATTCCACAAACAACACGCCCAATAAGTTCGGGTAGAAATCCAAAATCGATTTTATGACGGTTCATATAGGCGGCGATTGTCTGAAGTATTGCAAATGCCAGAATGAACAACAGTATAAAAGCCAGCGGCTGTGCCCAGGGAACAAGGGCCAGATATTTGCTGTCATCACTACGAGTTACCAAAAGACCCGCCACAGCCTCATAGTAGCCGAAGGCAACGATGCTTGCGCAGATAGTAATTATTATCGTAGCGAATGCTTTGACAAGCGAGCCCTTCAAATACTGGAAGGCGGCGCATCCGGCGATTATTAACAGGACAAATATACTGGCCATTACGGTGTCTCCGGTTTCGTCTATAAGTTAGGACTCATAGCTCTAATTGATGATTATTATTTCTCATCATTTACTTTTTTGGTTTTGATAACGCCCTTATCATTTCGTTTATTGATGTTGTGCCGGTAATTACTTTTAACATCGCTTGCTGCTGCATGGATATCATTTTAGCGTGCCTGAACTGGGTGCCGATATCTGACAACGACCTTGAATGTTTGATTGCCTTTTTTAACTGGTCATTTATGATGATAGTTTCAAAAATTGCTGTTCTGCCTATAAACCCGCTTCCTCTGCAGTTTTCGCAGGTGGTTTCTCTGCCTCGTTTGTCGTAGATGACTTTTCCTTCGCGGTATAGAGCTTTGACTTTTTCGGCGGGTATGTTGAACTTTCTCAGCAGTTCTGCATTTGGTGCATATGCCTGTTTGCACTCGTTGCAGAGTTTTCTAATCAGCCGCTGGTTGCTTATGCCGAGGAGCGTTGAAGCGACGAGTTTTCTGTCGCCGACTAATTTCATCCACTTTCCGAGCGCCTGCAGGACGCTGTCTGCCCTGATTGTGACATAGATGAGCTTGTTGTCTTTTGCGCCTGCAGAGGCGACCTTGGCCGATTCGGCATCCTCGCAGTCGGCGACTCCGACGATGTCCGGCCCCATCCTTATTATTGTCTGGAGCTTTTTTGCAAACGTGGTCGTTCCGGTGTCGCTTAGGGCGAATACGTTTTGAGTAATATTCGGCAGTTTTGTTGAAGGTCGTCTTTCGAGCGTGTTTATATTATTAAGGAAGGCATCGTGATTTCGGAGCATTACGTAAAAAGTGACGGAAACGCCGGATTTGGCAGGCCCTGTTACGATGAAAAGCCCCTGCTTTGTCTGGCGGAGTTTGTTTAACTGCTCGAGCTGCTCATTTGTCAGGCCGATATCAGTCAATCTTGTTATGGTCTCTTTGATTATTTTTTTGAGCCGGACCTGCTCTCCTGCGGTTGAGCCGGCGGTGATTACTTCCCAGTCAGTTCTGTTTTTTTCCTCCTGTGTGGAGAATGTTCCTTTTTGAGGTTTTCGTTTTTCGACGGCATCGAGATTGGCAAGATTTTTTAGGAAGCGGATGAAATATTCTATTTGTTCTCTGGCTACAGCGGGTTGTTTTAACGCTGCGCCATCTACGTAATAGGTTATGTCATAATTTTGCGGTGTAGGCGAAAACATAATGATGTCCGCCCTTTTCCAGTTTGCATCAGATAAAATTTCAAAAGTGGTTTTGTAACCGAAAAAGTCCGGTGTTTTTGGTGGGGGCAGGGGGACTTCATTATTATTGGCCGTTATAAAAGTGAATCTTTTGAGGGCGTCGAGTTTCTTTTCCTTGTTGACAAACAGCTCCTTGAAGTGGTCGGGAGTCAGGACCCTGTCGTAATCCATTACCATTGTATTGCGATGCCTGACATAAGTTAGTGATGTTGCCCCAACGGCCAGGATGAGCAGGAGCATTCCGATAATGAATATTGGAATGACCATCCAGATTATTACTGCGGCTGCACCTGCACCGAGGACAATGCCCGTCCAGTAGGTTTCATTAGTTTCCACGGCTTGTGCGTCACTATATACCCAGTCGAGCAGCAGCAGCCAAAGGTAAAACGAGGCCAGAAAGATAATAAGTTTAACTACAGATATGTAACCGCTATATTCGACTGCAGTTAGTGCTAAATCCGGCATAAAATACCCCAAGATGAAATACGGTAAAGTCTCACAAAATACCCTCGGCAGTTGTTCTGATGCCCTTTAGCACCATTTTCAATTCTTCGATATTTGGTGCGTATCTGTATGCGTCCTTTGGGTCGATAGAGCCATTGTTTACGAGCTCACAAAGGTTTTCCGTGAGGTCTTGCATACCCTCCCGTCGAGAGCTTCGTATGACGCTGGGTAAATCACTTTCTCTCTCTTCGGAAATGAGTTTTCTGACAGGGGGGGTTGCAATAAGTACCTCGACTGCAGGTATCCTGTCGATGTTTTCCATTAGACACGGCAGCAATACCTGGCTGACGATTGCTCTGACTGCGAGACTTAATGTTTGTCTTACGAGGTCCCTTTCGGATTGTGGGAACAAGTCTAAAAGCCGGTGAACGGCCTGCGAAGCATTTGCCGAGTGCATAGTTCCAAAGACAAGATGTCCGGTTTCGGCTGCTCTCATTCCGGCTGTGACGGTTTTTGCATCTCTCATTTCACCGACGAATACAACATCCGGGTCCTGTCGCATCAGATAAGTCAGGGCTTCATCGAAGCTTTGCACGTCAATCCCAATTTCTCTTTGTGAAACCATTGCCTTTTGGTCCTTAAAGAGATATTCGATGGGGTCTTCGATTGTTACTATATGACAGGAGCGAGTCCGGTTTATGTGGTCTATCATCGATGCAATAGTTGTAGTTTTTCCGCAGCCGGTTGGACCTACGACGAGAATGAGGCCCTGGTTGCTTTCAGAAATTTTTTCCAGTATGGGGGGCAGGTGCAGCCTTTCAAATGCTGGAATTTGCGCACTGACCCGTCTTGCCACGAGACTGACCATACCACGCTGGCGGAATATATTTATTCTGAAGCGGTCTTCATCGCCGACTTCATGGGCGAAATCAAGGGTTCCGTGTTGCAGGAAAAATTCCTTCTGGCCCGGATTGAGAATTTCGAAGATCAGCTTTTCCATTCTCTCCTCGGTCAATACTTCGGCGGTGGTTTTTTTCAAAACGCCAAAGAGACGTAAATTCGGCGGCTGGCCGACTTTAAGGTGCAGGTCATTTGCCTGAGTTTTGATAGCGGCCCGGAAATATTTGTTTATCTCTGGTTCGTGGTCGAGTTTTACGTGGGCATCTAAAGGTTGTTCACCGGCCATAATTTATTACAAACTCCAGGAATATATAAAATAAACATTAATAAAAGTATTTACTCTATATCATATTATAAATTTTTGTTGCGAAATGTCAACCTTGATACCTGCTAAAACTTAGTTAAGACCGGCTTCCGGTCAAAAAAACGCCGTTTATAGTGTAAGACTTGCGGACTATTTTAGGTATATATGACAAACTCTTTGTTGGCAGAAACGAGACTAACGCCCAGCGGTGGCTTGCAGCTTGGTATTTTGTGATTTAGACGACTAAAAGCAGTGTTAAGGTCATATAGATAGCGACGCTTATAGAGTCATTTGCGGTGGTTACGAGCGGGCCTGAGCTTATGGCGGGGTCTATGCCGATTCGGCGAAATAGAAACGGCAGAAATAATCCGAGTGTTGTTGCGACCATAATTGCCGAAAACATTGCAATACTGAGGGCAAAAACAATTCGGACAGGCTCGATGGCGGTGGACAAGGCCCGGAAGTGTAAAAGAATCGCACAAACTGAGCCACCGATTAAGCCGCAGGCCAATGCAACGACAAGGGCAATCCGCACCTCTCTTGTAAATACCTGACTGAATTTCAGGGCTGCCAGGTGTCCTGTGGCCAGGCCGGAGACTACTATAGCAGATGTTTGCAGGCCTGCATTTCCACTAATTGCGGCAACCATAGGGGCAAAAGCCACGGCGGCGGTGTATATAAAGGCCATATTTTCAAAGCTGAATTTCTTATTAAAAAGTATCAGGACGAAAGCAGTTACGCCTGTGCCAAGCAAACAGGGTAGAAGCCAGGTCATTCTGATGCGGGCTGCATGCATAACAGAGACTTTGTCCAGCTCTTCGGGGTCGGTACCAGCCATTGCATATAAGTCTTCAACTGCTTCCTCATCGGCGACCTCGATGATTCGGTCGGCGGTGATTCGACCGATGAGCCTGTGTTCGGCGTCAAGAACAGGGACGACAATAAGGTCGTTGTTTCTGAAGATATTGCGGACTTCCTCCTGGTCGGCATCAGCGGTAACGTAAATCGTGTCGGTCTCAACAAGTGTGCTTATTTTGGTATCCTCAGGTCGTGTCAGCAACAGGCGGATACGAACATCACCGAGGAATTTACCATTTTTAGCAACCACAAAGACCGAGTAGAAATCCTCATCAATTTCCGAAGCCCTTATTTTGCTGATGGTTTGTGCGACAGTGGCATCTTCGTCGACACTGATAACCAGCGGGTCCATAATGCCGCCCGCTGAGTCTTTGGAATAGCTCATCAGCTTTTTTATATTTGCCGAGTCGACCGGTGTTAGACTCCTGATGACTTTATCACGAACTTCCTCAGGCAGTTCCGCCAGCAGGTCTGCGGCGTCATCGTGGTCAAGCTCGGATATCAGGTTTTTTATTTCGTTTTCTTTTAGCAGTTGAAACAGCTCGGCGCGAGTTGCTTCATCAACTTTTTCGAGGACTTCGGCGGAGACGGCCTTCTCCAGGACATCGAAGATAGTGCGTCTTTGCTCATTGTCCAGGAGCTGAACAATTTCTGCGATGTCGCTGCTTCTCTGCTCGTTGAGCAGCTCTTTCAGCTTTATTGAATCGCTGTCTTCGAGCGGAATTTCGACCTGCTGCAATAGTATTTGCCGCTGGAAATGTTCTTTTTCATCTGGCATTAAATCGACCCTGTTCGCCTGTGGCGGATTGGTAAAAATAAAGACCGGTCACTCGTACCAGTCAACAATCATCTTAAAATAACTCAATTGGCTTTATTAGGCAATGGTTTTTTGTTTTCGTTTCAGGATTCAGAAAAAGGTGACAGGGGCATTAAAAATTTGGTAAAATCACGAACAAAATCAGGCCAAAGCGCCGAAATATTCTAATGGTGCATTGTTTATAAAAGTAAACAGATAAAACGGGGTAAATGTCGCGTTGATATGATATTTGCTAATCAGGGTCAGGGCGAAAGATGAAAATATTCTTGGCTGTCGGGTGGTTTTGGTGTAAAATACATATAGAATTGCAAGAGTAGAGCAAAATAATCAGTGAGGGCGATATAATGAGAGTTTTTGCTTTTCGGATTATCATAATCTGTAGTGTAATGGCTTGCGTGTGTTTGGCAGCGCCGGAGCCGGCGGTCGTGCCTGGGCCGGGTATATGGACGCTAAATACCGTATTTACTCATCCACAGCAGATTGTGCTGCAAAGCATCGATAGCAACAAACTGGTCCGATTCTGGTACGTGATACTGACGATAACCAACAAGACAAACCAGGATGTGGGTTTTTATCCCAAATGCGACCTTATGACAGATACTTTTCAAATTATACCGGCGGGTATGGGTGTGCCGGCATTGGTGTTTGAGCAGATAAAAAGACGCCATCAGGAGCAGTATCCGTTTCTCGAACAGTTGGAAGAGACGAGCAACAGGATTCTTCAGGGTGAAGATAATACCAAAGATATAGCTGTTATATGGCAGGATTTTGATGCTAAGGCCAGCGGCATAAAAATATTCATTTCCGGTTTGAGTAATGAGACGATTGCTATCGACCATCCGGTGGCGAAGGACAAAGAGACAGGCAGGCCGATTAAGGTTTATCTGAGAAAGACCCTTGAATTAAATTACGCCCTTAAAAGTGATGCGGTAATGAGGTCTGAAGCGGGGATAGATTTTAAGAGTAAGCGCTGGATTATGAGATAAAACCCTGATTTTTTTCCTGCATATGTTTTATTTCAGAGTTAGGGTGTTGTATAGCTGGCGTAGGACCTTTTTTCCATTTGATTATCCCATGATTAATGCCGAGGGCAAGTTTTGATTTGACGGAGGTGGAACG
>Ga0315532_1001930_pt1 | contig 14778 bp, 9 predicted proteins | sample SalMarWE160370MG_FD_203082 | JGI IMG/M metagenome (GOLD analysis project Ga0315532, IMG submission 203082) | Salt marsh sediment microbial communities from the Plum Island Ecosystem LTER, Massachusetts, United States - Salt Marsh Sediment WE1603-70 ... | reverse complement strand
AGCGTCTCTCTTTACCTAAGGTGATCTTTGAAGGATGATTTAAAGAATCAATTATTCTATAGCGAAGGCTCTTTAAGAAATTATCTTTCAAGGGAATACTCCTGCATTCCTGGCAGGCATAATTACACCCTTTGTAATTGGCAAAGGTGGGAAAAAGAGTGCCATCGTAGGAGAGAATTTTTCCCGTCACCAGACCTACTTCTTTGACAATTTCTACTAAGACATGGAAGATTTCATCAAACTTCTCTGGGCCAATTCGCTTTTTGAAATTAGTGAAGTCGGCCTCGCAAGGAATCCGATCAGAGGATATTCCTGCATAAGTCCTGTAGCATCGTCCTTTGTCTTTATCATGGAGAAGAGAGATAAAGCTTTTTTCGCTCCTGAATTCATCTAAGTACCTCGAAAGATGAAGGACGAAAAAAGAGGCAGGATCAAAACAGTTCCCTCCTTCCTTGCTATAGGAGGAGGCTACTAGGGATCTCACAAAGGAAAAATCTATGAGGGAGGTAGTCAGCTTAGAAAAGGAAAAGTACCCTTGAGGACTGATATTTACAAATCGCCTTTGGTATTGATAAAAGGATAAAAGCCGAGATCTTTCTTTAGGAAAGGTCTTTTGATGCTCAAGATTAATCTGAACGTTGATGGAATTTAGTTTTCTTTGTATTTCTTTTAAGGAAAAGGGAGTCAGGTCTTTCATAGTTTCTCCCTGGAGGGCAAGCTAATCAACTCTAGCGATAAGGCTTGCCCTCAGGGTAGTTACTTTTCTTTGATGGCCCTTTTAGACTCGTTGTAGTAGGATTTACCCGCTCTTTGAGTTCCGTAATAACTGTCCTCATCGCTTTGAGGAGCTTGATCCCTTCTGGGAACTTGCCCCATAAATTGCTAGAAGATCTTTATCCTTCACGACTTTAGAGCTTCTCGAAATCTTTTTACCAAAGGATAAAGGTAAATATCTTTGATCGGTACCTTGAGGTTGCTGTAGCGGTCGTTGCGGCTGCGCCCCTTACTCTGGCCCACATAGATCCAGTTGGCGGCTTGATAACAGGTGCCCCAAAAGCGCTCCTTTTCGACAAAGGTCTCCAGCATATAGATAGGGTGGCGATATCTTGTCATCCAGTCCGAACTGATTCGCCGGGCCACTTTTCCTAAGATATGGCTAGCTAGATGGGGGACATTAACCCAGGGCAAAATCAAAAACCGCATGTTGTTGGTGAGAAGGTGAAGCTTTGCTTTTCTTCTTGCCTCGTCCCAGCCAATAAAGTTATCCCGGGGAGCAATCTTCCAGGCCGCTGAGCCAAAGAGAAGGCAAGCCACTGGATCATCTTTCTCATCAAAGATCAGGTACTTCAGGTTTTCTCCTACGGTTCCAGTAAAGCCAAGATAATGATAGGAAGAAAGCAGGCACTTGAAGAGCATCAGAAGATCTTTCTCTTTCACCACTTTAATCTCGAGGGGAAGAAGGCGATCAAGCTTGCCGATGATGGCAGCAGTCTTATGAGGAACAAAGGAACAAGGAGCTCTCCTCCGGACTTTAGTGTAAGAGTAGCGATGAGGAGGCAAGGTGAGATAGCCTTTCCTTTCTAGCTTTAAAAGAAAAGTGCGGCAGGCCATATCCTTAAGTTGACCATTGGCTGCCCGCCAGTTCCAGAGAACCGCTAGTTCTTTAGAAAGTTGGGTACGACCCCGGGAGGGACGGGCCTTGATCATTTCTCGAATAAATTCGATATCTTTAGGAGTTATGTCTCGTCCCTGAATGATCATGGTTTTTTCCATGACCCAATCATATCATAGAAAGAAAAAGGAGTCCAGTGGTAACCCTGGGAAAGGAATCGATCATTTCCAGGGTGGGATCAAGCTGTGTATTTAGTTGATACGGAGTGCCTAAGTAGTTACGAAATTACTTCGTTAGGTGGGTTGCTTGAAATTTTGGTGTGTTAAAGTAAGTTGAAGATACAAGAAGAGGAGTTCTTAAACTACCTCAACTATACTAATAAGGTGATTTACTATTGGGACTTTTGTCCCCATAGTATAGCAAATGATTTCTTCGGTCCCAGAGAGGAGTAAAGACTACTTCTTTTTCGGGAACTTTCACGGCTCTTCAGCAATGCATCCTCATCTCGAGGACAGGGCATAGGTTAGATGGATATATCTTTGGAATAAGCAGAGGTGAAAAATAAATACATCAGCGTAGCTTAGGATAAAAAAGCTCACTTGGAGGTGCGTAGAATGCGACTAAAGAACAAAGTATCTATCGTTACAGGTGCAGGCCGAGGTATAGGAGAAATTGTTTCTATATATTTAGCTAACGAAGGCGCGGACGTAGTAGTAAGTGATATTAATCTCGATGCCGTTACTCAAACTGCAGAAAAAATTAAAGCTCTGGGTCGCCGGTCTTTAGCAATAAAAGCCGATGTTACCAAGAGTAGTGATGTTGAGCAGATGGTCAGTTCAACTATGAAGGAATTTGGAAGAATTGATATACTCTTTAATAATGCTGGTATAGTTATTTTTAAACCATTGGTAGACCTTAAGGAGGAAGAGTGGGATGCGGTAATAAATGTTAGCCTTAAGGGAACTTTTCTCTGCTCAAAAGCTGTAGCTAAAATAATGATTAATCAAAAAAGTGGGAAAATCATTAATATGTCTTCAGGTGCAGGAAAAATAGGTGATAAACTTTATGTCAGTTATAGTGCTGCTAAGGCTGGGGTAATAGGATTTACGCAAGCATTGGCTAAGGAGCTTGGTCCCTATAAAATAAATGTAAATGCCGTTTGTCCTAGTATTATACATACAAAGATGATGGAGAAGTTAGATAAAGAAGTAGGGGAGATAGAAGGAGTTCCCGAAGGGAAGGTTTACGAAAGATTTATCAAAAATATTCCTATTGGGCGAAAGGGAACCCCAGAAGATGTTGCAAAATTAGTGGCATTTTTAGCTTCCTCAGACGCGGATTATATGACGGGACAGGCGATAAATATTGGCGGAGGATTAATAATGAGCTGAGAAGTATACTGAAGCTTAAGTTTCTGAGAGATAATATAGAAGAATAATGTATGGATTTGTCATTGCCACTCTTATTATCGTTATGTTATTCTCCATTTACTGGATTTTCATTGGATTCTTCAAACACATAGGAGAAGATTTTATCAGCCCTCTAAATTTTTACCCCCTTCTTGGGGTTTTAAGGCTTATATTGATTGACTTGTCAAAGGAGGAAGTAAAAGAATTAAAGAATTAGGGGTAGTCTGATCATTCTCTCTAATATCAACGGCTCTGTGTTTAGCACTAGGGTCTATTGCCGCTTACAGCTTGGCGCGTTTCAGAATGGGAGGCAAAAACTTTATTACCTGAATCCTTACTATTCAGATGCTGCCCTCGTGTTTCTAGCTTTACCCCTCTTTTTCTTCTATGGAACCCTAGGACTATTGGATACGTATACAGTACTTACAGCACTAATTGTAAGTAATTATGGCTCTTAAAGGGTTACTTTGAGGAGCTACCCTAAGAAATCGAGGAAGCTGCTGTAAAGGAGGTTTATTATGTGGCAAATTCCTGATGATGAGTTCAAGCAACGAATAGGGAAGGTTCAGGAAGATGTAAATCGGCAGGGTCTAGATGCTGTGATTCTCCATGCCAATGAATCAGATCCTACCAATGTGCGGTATTTAAGTGATTACTGGCCAACTTTTGAAACAGGGGGAGTGGTGATTCCTAAAGAAGGTGAAGCTATTCTTATTATTGGACCAGAAAGCGAGACCTATGCTAGGGACTTTAGCAAAATAAGGAAAATTAGAAAAATTCTTGAATATCGAGAATCAGCGGAGCCAGACTATCCGGGGATTTCTCTTTCTAATTTCGAGCAAGTTTTTGATGAAGCTTCGAAAGGGAAAGGTATCAAAAAACTTGGAATCATTGGTTACTCCATAATGCCGGTTCCAATCTATGAGGCTATAAGAAAAGCTCTACCTGAAGCAGAAATTGTTCGAGTAGATAATATTTTGAGAGATATGAGGGCTATTAAGAGTGAAAATGAAATAGCTTTGCTGAAGTAGGCATTTCGGATCTCAGAAATAGCTTTAAAGGAAGTATTGGATGAAATTAAACCTGGTATGACTGAACTGGAGGCTGTTGGAATTGCTCAGAAAAGTATATATGTCAATGGAGCCGAGTACGAAGGTTTGCCTCTTTATATTTTTTCTGGAAAACGTACAACCAATGCTATTTCAAGACCTACTCACAAACGTTTTAAAAAAGGAGAGCTAATCCAGCTGGGGATTGGAGCAAAAGTAGGAGGTTATTCTTCTTCTTCTGTGCAACGACCTCTATGTTTGGGAAAAATGCCGGGAGATGTAAAAGATCTAGTTCAAGCAGGTCTTGATGCTCATAAAAAAACCTTAGCATTAATTAAAGCTGGGGTGAATGCAGGAGAGCTCGTTAGGAAATACTATGATTTTGTCAAAAGCCTTGGTTATGAGAAGAATATTCTTTACGGACCTTGTCATGGTTTGGGAATGATGGAGGTAGAGCCTCCATGGATAGAGTTAACCTCAGATTATGTTCTCCAGGAAAACATGACTTTTCAAGTTGATAATTTCCTTCTCCGAGAGGAGTACGGTTTAAGGTGGGAAGATGGTGTGCGAGTTACCAAGGGTGGTGTTGAAGAATTTTCTAAGATAGAACAGCGAATTATTGAGATTAACTGAGAAATGGAGTGAACCCCTAAAGTTGGACAAAATGGGGTAGAGTCGTTAGTATTTCTAACAGGATTAAATAAGTCCCAAGAGGGATGGAAAGAAGCCTGTCAATGAGAAAACCCAGAACCTTTACGACTGAATTCAAACGACAAGTTGTGGAGGAAATGCTCAGTGGGATCATCGAACCTGCCCAGATTTGTAGAAGACACCGTCTCTCATCGGGTCTTCTGTATCACTGGAAAAAACAATATGCAAGGGGTAAATTGAATAACAAACCCACCCAGGAAGAGACGCTGCTCAATAGAATCAATAAACTGGAGAGATGAGGAGGAAAATTAACCTTGGAGAATGAGTTTTTAAAAAAGCCTTGCAAAACACTCTAAAAGAACAGGAGAAAAAAGAGAGTTCATTACCACTCACAAGTTCCTTGTCAAAAGTGTCCAAAGGGGGTACGAACTGATGAAAATCGCCCAAAGCACTTTCTATCATAAACTTAAGGAGAAGTCTTTAGAGAGCTTAAAGAGGAAATGGACCTACGGGACAAAATAGAAAGAATCTGCTTGGATTTTCCCCCTATGGATATCGAAGGGTAACTAAACAACTACAACGAGAAAGCTGGATAATTAACCACAAGCGCAAGCTTGACGCGGTTAATCTTCTCATTATACTGAAGGAAAACTCTTCTTAATCCTAGATAACACCAGCTGGCACAGAGCCCAAGATTTGAAAAATTCTTCTTTGAAAATCGATGTCGCCTTGTGTGTGTTTTTCTACTCCCGTATTCTCCTGAACTCAATTGAATTCAATCCAATTGAGAGAATGTGGAGAATTACACGGTGACAGATAACTCATAACCGTTATTTCGAATCAATAGAAGCTCTCGAAGCAACTCTAATTCCTTGTTTTCCAAAATGGGAACAACCGAACAATACACTTAAGGCATTATGCGTAAATACTTAAGACGCTTCATATAATAAACAGATTCAAAAGATTTCTTTTCCCCGTGCGGGAACGCCAGAAAATGTGGCAGGAGTCATAGCATTCCTGCTTTCGTCAGAAGCAGATTATATGACTGGTCAGGCAATAAATGTCACGGGGGGAATAGTAATGCATTAATAGAAAGAGTAAATAGGTTTAGAATAAGGAAGGTTTTTATGGAAGGAAAGAAGGTCGGTTTTCGTCTTGATGGTAAAAAGGTCTTAGTTACAGGGGCAGCTAGAGGAATCGGTAAAGCTATTTCTTTAGTATTTGCAGAACACGGGGCTAATTTGGCTTTGATAGATCTTGATCAAGAGCCATTGGAAGAAGTCGTCACGCAGATAACAAAGTTAGGTGGAAAAGCTTTATATATCGTAGCAGATGTATCTCAGCTAAATCAGATAAAGAAATTAACTGAACAGACTTTACAAGAGTTAGGGTGGATAGATATTTTAGTTAATAACGCTGGGGTAGGTCTTTATAAGCCAGCAGAAAAACTTACTATGCAGGATTGGGATAAAGTTTTAACAGTCAATTTAAAGGGAAGCTTTTTCTTAAACCAAGTTGTGGGGAAACATATGATTAAGCGAAAATCGGGTAAAATTATAAATATCTCCTCTCAGGCTGGAGTAGTAGGTATAGAAGGACTTACTGCTTATGGAGCTTCTAAAGCTGGGATAATCTTATATACTAAGGTTTTGGCTGTAGAGTGGGGTAAGCATAACATTAACATTAATGTTATTGCTCCTACTTCTATAAAAACTCGCCAGGCACTTCCTGGAAAAGCAGGGGAAGAGTTAGTAAGAAAAACTCCGTTGGGAAGAATGGGAGAACCTGAGGATGTAGCGGGAACAGCCTTATTTTTAGCCTCTAGTGCCTCAGATATGATATCGGGGACTACTATTATGGTAGACGGGGGATATACTGCTCAGTAAATATCATACCAGGAGTATGTCTTAATTACTATATTTTGATCTTAAAAGTTGGTGGATAAAATTGATCGATTACAGGAGGCCCAAATGTATATTAATAGTATCAAGAAGGCTAAAGAGGTTTCCATTACTTTGGAAAATGTAAAGGATATAACAATTCGATGGTTATTGCCCCCCGAAGCAGGAACACCTAATTTTGAAATGCGGTACTTTGAAATTAAAAAGGGAGGTTATTCCCGACAGGAAACCCATCCCTGGGAACATGAGGTATTTGTTGTTAAAGGCAGAGGTATTGTTAGAGGAAAAGATAGAGAAAAAGTGGTTGAAGTAGGCGATGCGATACTTATTGCTCCTAATGAGTTTCACCAGTTTCGAAGCACTGAGGAAAAAGATTTTGGTTTTATTTGCGTCATCCCTAATGGTGCAGAAGATGAAGTTCTTAAGGAATTTAAACCAAATAATCTGTTAAAGGATTGAGATGAATTGGGGAATGAAAAGATAAAAAGATAAAAAGAGGAAAGAAAGAGATTTTTTAGTAGGGTTGCACAGAACAATGTATAAAATTCGTTGCTTTGAGGAAAAAGCAGTAAAACTATTCCACAATAAGAGGCTTCCTGGATAGCTCTACAATTATATAAGAGACGAAGCGGTGGCACCAGGGGCCTGTGCTAGTCTAAGAGAGGGGGATTATATTACCTCATCCCATCGAGGACATGGACACTCTATAAGTTAGGGGATAGACCTAGATAAACAAGAGGATCTTAAGGAAGCTCTTATTGAGACGAGTAAGAAAATATCCAAAAGGCTGGGGTGGAATAAGGCGATAGAGAAATAAGTTAATCTGAGTAGTTTAGTATGATTTGGTTCTTTGCTCTTAAAAAGGAAAAGCTAAAAATAGGGCCAGCAGGGGGTGAGAGATAAGAAAATAAATAGGCCGTTAGCTGGGACAAAGGAAAGCCCTTAAAGAGAGAAGTGTTAAAAGATTAATTTGCCCTTTGAGAGCTTTCTATAGAAAAATGAACAACCTCTGTCAAAATAAGAGAAGGGAGACTTAAATGTCTATTCAACTTAAGAAGGTACAAAGAGTAAGTATGATTTTTCTGACGGTTTTGTTTTTGCTATCCGGGACACTATGCGCTTTAGCTGTTGATACTTCTATAGAAACACCATATAAAGGAGTGACGTTGGTGGTTGCAAGTGAAGACGGACCACCATATCTGGACTATTGGAAAGAGTTTCTACCCGAATTTGAAAGGAAAACGGGAATCAAAGTCGAAGTGGATGTCATTCCAATTGCGGAGATATATACTAAACTTGCTACTGAGTTTATGGCTGAAAGTGGAGCTTATGATGTAACACAGGTGGATTATAGTTCGTATCCTATGTTTGTGGGAAATAACTGGTTCGAGCCTCTCGGAAAATATTTCGAACAAGGATTAGCTGCTCCCGGATATGACCTCGACGATTTTGCATTTACGGGGGATATGTATTATGAAGGTAAACTCATTACCCTCCCAGTCATGGCAAGTTGCAAAACCCTTTTCTATAGGAAAGATCTATTTCGTAAGGCAGGGATTGAGGGTCCGCCGGAAACTTATTCAGAAGAGATGGAATATGCACGTAAGCTAAATAATCCTCCTGTCTACGGAGTTGTCTTCCACGGAAAACACTATAGTGGCACCGTGTCTCTTATTAATACCATGATATGGAGCTGCGGTGGAGATTTCTTTGATGAAAATTGGAACCCCATTTTTGACCAAGAACCAGGGGTAAAAGCACTAACTTTCTATTGCGACCTGATAAAATATGCACCCCCTGATGTTTTGGCTTACGGATGGCTTGAGGTTGGAAGTGCTTTTAGCCAGGGAAATGCTGCCATGTGCCACCTTTACCCGGAGAGTACACCAGAGTTTATAGACCCTGAAAAGTCCCGCATAATAGGAAAATGGGATATGGCTCTAACTGCACATAGGAAGGGTTATCCTACTATCCCAGGTGGTGGAGGAGAAGGATTTCAGGTTGCTGCTCAATCTAAACATAAAAAGGCAGCGTTTAAGCTTATAGAATTCTTAACTTCAAAGGAAGTAGAGTTGAAAGCAGCGCTTGCTGGCATAAATGGAAATCCTTGTAGGGGAACTACACTAGATAATCCCAAATATCTAGAGATGGCTTGGTGGTCGCCTGTAACGAGGGAGGGTCTTAAGCGAGTGAGGCTTGCACCTTTATTTGGTGCAAAGAACGAAGTAGATGATCAACTGTTGACAGCTTGGGATCAGGCAGCTACAGGAAAGAAATCTCCACGCAAGGCCCTTAGTGATGCGGCTGATGAAGCTCGAAAAATACTTAAGCGAGCTGGTTTATTAAAATAAGTAAAAGTAGGATAAATCAAGAAGAACTGGGCTTTGGCAAAAATTCATCTAAAAATGAGTTTAAACCTTATGACCAAAGCGCTGATACGTCATAAGGAATCTCTTTCTCACTTTATAAAAGACAGAATCTTCTAAAACAGGATTTGACTTTCATCATTCTTAACTGTTTGGAAGGGGAATTATACTAGACACAGATATATAGTGGGAACATCATAAAAATATCCACAAATGATTAGGTTGTTGACGTATCAGCCCATATTCAGAGGGGAGATGAAGTCAATGTTGAGTTAAAAAATACCAAAGTTTTATCATAAAAAAATATCAGAATACCTCTCAGCTTGCGAAGGGGATGAATCGCAGGGGAAGATAAAGATACGGGGTTCCCTTATAGTTACAGGTTGGAGGGATCATTTATATTTTGTATAACCTAGACGTCTCTAGAATTTACAAGTCCCAAAAGTTAGGTTCTCATTTCATACGAGTTTCAGCCACCGGGATGTCTTTTTTTAAACTTTTACTGTCAAAGTCGATAAATGATTTCTTCGGTCCCAGAGAGGATACAACTCCTCTCCGGCATAATAGGTCAAGGTTCTCTTCAAAAGAAGTGTAAAAATTGGAGAAAATTAACATTGGATTTATAGGAGTAGGTGAGATTGCCCAATGGGTTCATTTTTCCTCTTTATTAAAGATGGAAGACGTAAACCTTGTGGCAATTTGTGATCTAAATGTCAAAAGACTAAAAGAAGCTACTGAAAAGTTTAAGGTTAAAAAAACCTTTACTAATTATAAGCAAATGTTGAGGAAAGTTAAATTAGATGCTGTTTATATAGCGGTACCACCCAAAGCTTTAAAACCTATCGTACTTTATTGTCTTTCTCAAAAGTTGCACGTGTTTATGGAAAAACCGCCCGGTGTAAGTTTAAAGGAAACAGAGGAAATGGCCAAGGTTGCAAAAGAGAATAATTGTAAGACAATGGTTGGTTTTAATCGCCGTTTTGCGCCTGTTACCAGAAAAGCAAAAAAAGTAATAAAAGAAAAGGGGTCTATAACTCAGTGCATGGTGGAGTATCATAAGTATCATCTTGATGATTCACCTTATTATGGGGAAAATAGTTGGCTTTTAGTGGACATAATCCATAGTGTTGATACCTTAAGATGGATAGCAGGAGAAGTGAAGTCGGTTCAGAGCATAGTTAGCAAATTTGATAGCAATTATGAAAATAGCTTTCTCGCTTTATTAGAATTCAAATCTGGTGCTAAGGGAATCCTTAATTCTAACTATCTTTCAGGAGCACGGATCAACAAGATTGAAATTCACGGACAGGGCATAGCTGCCTATATTGAACCTCCAAATTTGGCCACAATTTATGAGAGAAATCGTACCTATATCAATCCAAAGCCTGCAATATTATTAGAAGGAAGCAGATTGGCCGAATCCAAAGAAATCTACAGGACCTATGGTTATTTTGCTGAGAATCGGCATTTCATAGATTGCATTAAAAAAGATATACTACCAGAAACATCTTTGGAGGACGCTACGAAGACAATGAGGTTAATGGAGGCTATTCAGGGAGTCGTTCTTCCCTATAAGTAACTCGTCAAGTCACCGGGCTGTGATCTTTGGAAATCGACTTTTCTTAATTACTTAATTGTCGTCGTATACCTTTCCTCCACTAGCGAAGACACACGGGATGAGAGCACAGTAAAAGGCAAATTTAGTCTTGGTAGAAAGACGGTGATATCATTTATCTTAACTGTGCAAAGGCTGATAAGATTTTGCCAAATCCTGGTGGGTTGTTTAGATGGGAATCAAAGGCCTATCTTTCAGTATCTCACTGATTCAAAGCTCTAATAAATGGAGACTGACAGGATGACTGTAAACAAAAAGGATATTGTAATGCCCCTTGAGATTGCAGGAGTGAGATTTCGCAATCCATTTTACGTCAGTTCAGGTCCGGCTTCAAAATCACTTGAGCAACTCATGAGAGCACAGGAATGCGGGTGGGCAGGGGCAAGTATTAAGTTAACATTTGACCCTGCTCCTTATATTAATCTGGAGCCCAGATATGGGTGGTTTCAGGATCTGGGTTATCTTTCCTTTTCTGCCGAGAAAAGGCTTAATATTGAAGAGGGCTTAAAGCTAATAGAGGAGGCCAGAAAACACACAAGAGATTTTGTTCTTCTTGCCAACATTACTTATTCCGGCAACAAAGGACTTGCAGGCTGGGCAAATATGGCTAAGAGATTTGAGGCTGCGGGTGCTCATATTATCGAGCTTAACATGTGTTGCCCCAATATGTCTTTTAACTTGGCAATTAGCGGAGAAATCGCAGCGGGCGAACCACTTACTGGGGCAAGCCTCGGCGAGGATGAGAACGCAGTGAGCGCGATTGTTAAAGAGGTAAAAAAAGCTGTCTCTATACCCGTTTTTGTTAAATTAACCCCGGAGGGCGGTCGAATTGCTCAAGTGGCTAAGGCCTCCTTTGAAGCGGGTGCTGATGCCGTTGTTAGTGTAGCCGATAGACTAGGAATTCCTCCCATTAATATTCGCAACCCAAAACAATCGGTCTACAATCTTCAGGAGGAGCCAAGTATGTCCTGTTTCTCCGGCCCCTGGCTAAAGCCATTAGCGTTAAGGGATGTCTACGAGATCAGAAAACTGGTTGGTTCAAAGCCCCTAATTGTGGGAACAGGAGGGATAAGCACATTTCAGGATGCAGTGGAGATGAGTATGACTGGTGCTGATCTTATCGGTATCTGCACTGGTATATTGGTTAATGGCTTTGGATTTTTGGAAGGACTTATAGAGGAGCTAAAAGGATACTTGGATGAGATGGGCTATAGATCACTCAGAGACACGCGTGATATTCTAGTTGAGAGCATCACTCCCTCCTCTGACCTCACTATATATGAAGGTTATGCTCAAATAAAGGATGAAAATCTTTCTGCCCCTTGTGTATATAGTTGTCCCGCCCATGTACCTATTCAAGCTTGCATAAAAATGGTCGCTGAAGGTAACCTCAAGGAAGCCTTTAAACAAATAACATCTAAGAGCCCGCTTCAATCTGTGTGTAGCCGAATTTGCACTCATCCCTGTGAAACTGAGTGTACTCGTGGTGAGGTAAATGAGCCAATTTTGATCAGGGAGATCGAAAGGTTTGTCCTTGAATATGGTAGGAAAAGAGGATGGAAGCCTGAAATTATCTCGACATCAGACAAAAAGAAGAAGATTGCTATTATCGGCTCCGGTCCAGCTGGTCTTTCTGCTACCTATGATCTTGCCAGGGCTGGCTATCACGTAACTATCTTTGAGTCGGCGAAGATAGCAGGCGGTATGCTAAGGCTTGCTATCCCTAAATTCAGGTTACCTCAGAATTTACTCGAAGAGGCGATCGAGATAATTAAGAGTTTGGGAGTAAGTGTTAAGACAGGTGTTACTTTTGGCAAAGATATTACCATAGATAGATTGAAGAAGGATGATTTCAAAGCTACCTTTATTGGTATTGGAGCCCAAAAAGAGGTAAAACTGAATATACCGGGGGAAGAGGCTAAAGGCAGCCTAACCGCTCTTGATTTCCTTAAATGTGTCTCCATGGGGAAGAGCATTGAAATTGGCGAAAGAGTTGCTGTCATTGGAGGCGGATTTACTGCTGTTGATTCGGCTAGAACGGCTATTCGGTTAGGGGTGAAGGAGGTATTCATTCTTTATAGAAGAACAAAGGATGAGATGCCAGCTATGCCAGAAGATGTCCTAGAGGCGGAAGAAGAAGGCATAAAGGTTATGTATCTTGTCTCACCTAAAGAGATTATCACTGAAGAAGGCAAGGTAATTGGCATTAAAATGCTTAACCATGTTTTGGATCAGAAGGATGCCTCCGGCAGAAGAAATCCCGTTGAGGTTGAGGGAACGGAGTTTATCTTGAAGGTCGATACCGTCATCTCAGCTATTGGGCAAAGGGTACAGCTCAATTGTCGAGATATGAATATTAAAACTATGCCATCGGGAACAATTGAGTTTAATGAGGATACGGGCGCTACAAACATTGACGGTGTCTTTGTCGGAGGCGATGCAGCCATGGGTCCCAGCAATGTTATTAGCGCTATTGCTAGTGGTAAAAGAGTAGCTGCATCTATTGATAAATTCATCGCTGGAGAAGAGACTTTTCTGAGATATGATTTAGCTCTGAGAGTGGTAGATAAAGAGAAAGTACTTGAGAGACAGGGCAGTTCTCCCCGGAGGAGAAGACCTGGGATTCAATTACTATCCCCGAGTGAACGCAGAAAGAACTTTGATGAATATACTAAAACGCTCACAGAAGAAGAAGCTGTCAGAGAGGCCAAAAGATGCTTCAACTGTGGCTGCGGCATTGGCTGTGGGATCTGTGAGAAAATTTGTCCATCTTTCGCCATTAGCTTTGAGGATAATAGAATTAAAATAGATAAGGATAAATGTACCGGTTGTAGTTTGTGTGCTCAGTTTTGCCCTAATTCCAATATTGACATGGTTAGAGCGACTTAACAGAACTTCTTTCCCTAGAGAAAAACAAAGATGCAGGATGTAAATGATACTTCTAAAGAGCTTCAAGAAGATAAGGTGAAGATGGCTATTCTTCCTAGTTGGCTCAGTGGAACAACATAGTCTTCATTTACCATTAGGCACTGATTGGATAATAGCCAGGGAAATATCTCAGAGAGTAGTTGAGCAGTTAGATGTCTATGCCCTTTGGAACTTCTTTTTTGGGTAGTGTCCAAATTTTATGAAATAGAGGAGAATTAAATGAAGTTATGTGGTCATACGATGGGAGTACCAGATAAAAATATTTTTGAGGCTGTAGATTTTTTTAGTACTCTGGGCTACGAAGGAATAGAGGTAAGATGTGCCTCTAATGATACTCCTCCAATTGGACAGATTAATCCAGAAGAATTTGACAATTTGATAGCGGAGAAAATAGTAAATAAATTACAGAAAAAAAATATGGAAATTGCTTGTGTAACTCCATACCATTGGGATTACGTTCATTCAAATGTACGGCATCAGTCTATCGAGGGAATGAAAAAAGCAGTTAAAATAGCAGAAAAATTAGACTGTAAACGAGTACGTGCATTTGGTGGAAAAAAACCCTCTAAAGAAATTTCTTATGAAGAAGCATGGGATAAAACTGTCAGCGGGTTACAGGAAGTTGGAAGATTTGCTAGAGATTGTGGGGTAGATATTTGTGTAAGTACACACGGAGGTTTTTTAACTCAGTGTCCGAAAGAAGTTCTTAAAATGGTAAAAGAGATAAGCTTAGAAAATGTTGGTATATTATATGATTATGCGTATGTTGATCTTTGTGGAACGGAGAACATGAAGGATGCAACCAACATGGTAGGGCCATATATAAAGCATGTACACCTTTGGAATTATAGCATTTCAAATCGAGAAAAGAATAAGAGATATACTGAGAGACAAATGAAGCCGACAGCGTTGTTAAGAGAAGGTAAAATTAATATAAAGAGGTTATTAAGGGCCTTAAAATCTGTAAAATATCAGGGATATTTATCAGATGAATATGAAAAACTTTGGATTGACACATTTCCTGATGCGGAAATTGGAATGAGAGAGAATATCAACTATCTTAGACAACTCTTGTTAGAAATTTAAACGTGGTTTAAGGAAAATCATGAAATTTTATCGAAGGTATTCTAAGAAGAATCAGCGATCATGCAGAGGATCTAAAAAATGGACTGATTTTTCGAAGATCTCTTTTCCAAAAGGGATATCAAATGAATAAAAAGGTCAAAGTTGTTTCTCTTATGGATAAA
>Ga0315532_1001927_pt1 | contig 14808 bp, 12 predicted proteins | sample SalMarWE160370MG_FD_203082 | JGI IMG/M metagenome (GOLD analysis project Ga0315532, IMG submission 203082) | Salt marsh sediment microbial communities from the Plum Island Ecosystem LTER, Massachusetts, United States - Salt Marsh Sediment WE1603-70 ... | reverse complement strand
CGTGCTGGTCTACGTCGCGCCGGAGATAACGGGCGATAAAAAAGACGCCAGGAGGGTCTATGTGGAGTTCCCCAGCGGGATAAAGCTGACGATGACGGAGGATATCGTGAACCTGGAGGCCGGGGCGACCGTTTTGACTATAAACAGAGATGGTAACGTGGAGATCGCGTGCAATGAAGCCGTCTCGATAACGGCGACCGGCGACATGACCTTCAAGGCGGATACGATTACCATGGAGAGCGAGATGGACATGGAGTTCAAGGCGGGGGCGAAGACGACGATAAAAGGAGAGACCGGTGTCTCGATGACGAGCAGCACAAGCATGGACTTCAAAGGCGTGACGGGGGTCAAGATGGAGAGCGACATGACGGTGGATATAAAGGCCGGCATGACGGCGAACATCGAGGCATCCCTACCGTTAACGCTAAAGGGAATGCAAGTCAATATAAACTAACAAAAGGTGTGCATTCGTTGAGGGGGGAGAAGCGTCTGATGGAAGCGCCGCCACGGAGTACACACTGCCATACAGCGAACTCCCAAACTAGATTATTTATGGTCAAATGGTGAGTACATGTCAAAGGAAGAGCTCAGGAGAGACCTTAGACTGGTCGAACTGGACCTAGGCTACGACCTCACATCGAGTCCGAGAGGCGACCTCGAGATCATAGGCGAGGAGTACAACCTCGCCCAAGCCATCATCCTGAGGCTCAGGACCATGGAGGGGGAGCTCAGCGAACTCGGCCTCTCCAGCTACGGCTCGAGGCTCCACGAGCTCATCGGCGAGGTGAACAACGAGAACGCCAGACAGATGGCTCGTAACTACGCCCAGGAGTGCGTGTCCCAGGACGCGAGGGTCAGACGGATAGTGGACGTCGCCGTGGAGACGGTGAAGGGAGAGCCCAACAGGATAGACATATTCATCACCGTCGAGCCGATAGGGGGCGGCGGGCTCGTCGAGATAATGTACCCCTTCAGCCTGGAGGTGGAGGCATGACGTTCAAGAGAAGAAGCTACGAGGAGACCCGGGACAGCGTAATCAGGCACATCACGGAGGGCGTGGTCAACGAGAGACACGGCTACAGGAGAGGCAGGAACAGCTACGTACTCGGCTACCCGTCCGCGAAGAAGATAGAGCGGCTAGAGGGGTACGTCGACGGAGAGGAGGCGACGTTCGCCGAGGGCACCGACTACAGGCTGAACCAGGGCCGGGTCGAGTGGCTGCCCGAGGGAGCCAAGCCCGACATCGACACGGCATTCGAGGTCTTCTACTCGATAGGTGAGGCCCGTGTCCTCACGGACGCGAACCCGGGCAGCGTCATAAGGACCATAGTCGAGTCCGTTAGCAGGGAGATCGACTACATGTACGCCCAGCTCAGCCACGTCTACGACGCGGGGTACATCGACACGGCCAACGGCAGCTCGCTGGACCTCGTGACCTCCATCCTCGGCGTCACCAGAAAACAGGCGGAGCCAGCCACCGGGACGGTGACCTTCGGCAGGAACACGGCGCCGCCGGACATAACCATCGAGAAGGAGGCCCACCTGGAGACCGGCCGAGACCGGTACGAGCTCAAGGTGACCCCGGTCAAAGCCATCGTGAAGGTGGAGGCCACCGTGGACGGAGCCGCACAGGAGCTCCAGGAGGGAACCGACTACACTCTCGACAGGGACAGGGTGAGGTGGCTGCCGGACGGCGGCAAGCCCGACCCAAACACCAACTTCTTCGTTGACTACGTGAGCTACGACTCCATCACCATCCCGGCGGGGACACAGGTCTCCAACTACTCGAGGGCTGCGGAGTTCACCAAGACCTACGAGACCGTCGAAGAGAGGTCCCTGGAGCGGACCCTCGACGGGAAATGGGAGGCACAGGCGCAGGTCCGGGCCCTGGAGCCAGGCACCTCGGGAAACGTCTTCGCTGGCTCCCTCGTGGTCATGCCCCGGCCCGTGGTGGGCGTCGAGTACGTCGTAAACAGAAGCGACATCATGACAGGCGTAGACGTGGAGACCGACGACGACTTCAGGGAGAGGGCGAGACACGCCCTCGAGGTAGCCGGTAAGGCGTCGCTGGCGTCCCTCGGGTCGGCGATAAAGGGCGTCGAGGGGGTCACCTCGGTCCTCATCGACGACATGCCCGAGGGCGTCCATGGGGTCGTGAAGGTCGTCGTCCAGGGCGGCGACGAGGACGCCATAAAGGCGGTGATAGACGACACCCGCGCGGCGGGCATCAGGGTGGAGTTCTCGAGGCCCAGGATAGTCAACATGGACGTGAACATAACCGTCACCTACAACTGGGGCGCCTCGCCCACCCGCGTCAGGAACCACGTGGAGGAGATGATCAGGAACTACGTCTCGTCGCTGGACATCGGGGAGGCCGTGGTCTACCACAGGATCGTTAACTCCGGCCTGCAGGTTGAGGGGGTCTACGACGTGAACGAGCTCGAGCTCACCGCCATCAGGCTCGACGCGGAGCACGTCACGAGCGTCAGAGAGAACATACAGATAAGCCCAGAGGAGATGGCGCTGTCCAGGGACGTCAACATACTCCTGAGGGAGAGGGAGCGGAGAGGAGGCTAGTTGGAGAGGACACAGAGGATACTTGACAGGTTCCCGGAGTTCTACATGACCTGGGACAAGGCCTCAGTCATATACGAGCTCGTCACGGCCATCGGTAAACGCATCGACGAGTCCGAGAAGGACCTGGACTCCATCCTCGAGGCCCACTGGGTGGACACCGCCGCCAACGACGACCTGGACAGGCTGGCGGGCATCTACAACCTCGGCAGGGGCCCCGGCGAGTCCGACCCGGAGCTCAGGAGCCGCCTCAAGAGGGCCATAATAGAGTACAAGGGGGGCGGGACCATGAGGGCCATACTGGACTCGGTCAGGATGGCGCTGAGGCTTCCCCCAGACTACCCCATCGAGATGGTGGAGAACCCCGAGGCCGAGGTGCACAGGGAGTTCACCGTCCAGTCCGGGGACACGTGGAGCTTCAGCAGCGAGAGCATCTACGACGCGGAGCCTTTGATAGAGATCACCCTCGCGCCGGAAGAGGAGGACGTCATCACCGACCCCACGCTGACCAACCTGGAGACGGGCGAGACCATTACCTTCAGCGGCGAGGTGAAGAAGGGCCAGGCCCTCGTCATCGAGGGCGGGAAGGCCAAGGTGAACGGCAAGGAGGTGAAGAAGAGCCTCTCCGCCCCGAAGACACCCACGATACCCCGGCGGATGACCCGGTGGACCTATAGGCAGCCCATCAGCGAGGAGATAGGTGTCTTCGACACGGCCGTGTTCGACGAGTCCAAGTTCGCGGTGGGCATACCGAGGGTGAGGCTGGCCCTCACGTGGACGAGCAACCAGCTGGCCGCCTTCGAGCTGAGGATACCGAGGTCGGCGTTGACCAGAAGGAATGGTCTAGAGATGGCCCGGGACGCCGTGGAGAGCATCAAGGCCACGGGCGTCAAGGCTATAATCACCACAGTGGAGGATTGATTAAGTTGAGTAAGTTTGAGCCAATCCGGAAGAACCCCGGCGACATAATCCGGTCAGAGGACTGGAACCAGATGCAGGAGGACATGAAGTCGGAGATGGAGCGCCTGCTTGAGGAGATCAGGGTGCTCCGCGAGTACATCGACACCATGGCCAAGAGCGTGACCCTCACCAACATGGAGAGCCCCATAGGCGCGTCATACGCGTTGAACGACGCCTCGGTAGGCGACTACGCCACCTCCGTCCTCGGCTACATATCGCGGCAGTACATCGTCGGCGAGGGCAACACCGGCGAGATATGCAAGTTCGGCGTCCTAGACTACTTCGACCTCCTCTACTACTGGGCGGGGGCGCTCCAGAGCGACAGAGAGTGCCTGGAGATGACCCTGGAGTACGTCGACGGCACCATCCATATAGAGCCTGACCTGTTCCTGCACAACTACACCCAGCTGCAGGTCAAGGGCGACAGGAACCCCTACCACGAGTACCTCCTCTCCCCCAACGAGAGGGTCTGGTACAAGTACGCCATAAGGAACCCCCACCCAGACAAGGAGGTCAGGTACGTAAGCTTCAAGGACACCGACGGCGAGAACGCGCCCAGGATAGCCAACGTGATACAGCACCTAGCCAGGGTCAGGCCGGTATAATAAAGAAAAGAATGATAAAAAGAGGGTTAGGCGTCTTCGTCTGGTTTATCCGCCGCCACGTCGGGCTGACCGGCGCCGCACTCGCCGCAGAACTTCGCGACCACCGGTATCACCTCGCCGCAGTTCCTGCACTTCTTGACGTCCACCCCTGAAGGCGGCATCCTTCCGCACTTGGGGCACAGGTTCTCGCCTGTGGTCATCTGGGCGCCGCAGTGCATGCAGTACCGTTTCTTCTCCACCACCGAGAAGCTCCCGGACCCAGACCTGAGTCCCGCGGCCTCGGCGTTCACGGTGGCTGCCCCGAGCTTGAACCCGGCGGTCAGCGTCGCCCTGCCCTCGGACTTGCCCTCGACGATCGTCAGGGGGCTCTTGACGGTTCCGAGGGTCGCGGAGAGGCTCACCACGGTGTGTTTGGTCACGGCTATCGGGGCGCCGGCGTCGTCCAGCACCTCAACCTTGACCTGCGCGGTGGACCTCCCGTCTCCTGGGACCTCGGATGGGTCCACGGTGACTCGGAGAGCCGTCGCCTTGGCCTCCGGCTCCCCCTTCTTCTTCAATACGAGGAAGTAGTAGCCGCCCGCCGCTCCGCCGACTACCACGAGGGCGCCTACTAGGAGAATGATCGGGAAAGGCTTGGGCTCAACGGTGACGGTGAACGTGGCGGTGTCTGTGCCTTCTCTGTCGTCGGTGACGGTCAGGGTCACGGTGTACGTGCCCTCCTCGGCGTAGGTGTGGGAGGGGTTGGCTTCGTTGGAGACGGGGCTTCCGTCCCCGAAGTCCCATGTGTACTCCACTATCTCGCCGTCGGTGTCCACCGCCCCCGAGGAGCTGAACGTCATGGGCGACTCCGCGGTCCCCTCCGTGAGGGCCGAGATGTCCGCCTCGGGCGGTACGTTGGGGGGCAGCTCTATTATGCAGTAGGTGGTGGCCGTCCCCGTAAGCCCCTCGTTGTCCTCCGCGGTCAATGTGACGGTGAAGTTACCCACATCGTTGAAGACGTGGCCAGGGTTCTCCTCTATGAAGACCCCGGAGCCGTCGCCTAGGTCCCACCTGTATTCTACAATATCGCCGTCTATGTCGTAGGAGCCCGCGGAGCTGAACGAGATGGTATCGCCGGTTATGCCCGCGTATGGGCCGTTGGCGTCTGGTATTGGGGGCCTTGGAGCTATTTCACACCATGTGGTGTCTGTGTCGGTCACGTTATCGTCGTCGGTGACTGTGAGGGTCACGGTATAGTTCCCCTGAAGCGCGTATACGTGGCTGGGGTTTGCCTCGAAGCTGTGCTCGCTCTCGTCGCCGAAGTCCCAGTCGTACTGCGTTATGGCGCCGTCAGGGTCGTTGGAGCCCTCAGAGCTGAACTCTATGGCGTCGGTGGCTCCCCCTATGTACGGGCCGTTGGCGTCAGCTATCGGAGGTTTGGGCGAGATGGCGGCCGACGTTGTCGCTGTGTGCGAATCACCTGTGTTGTCGGTTACCTTGAGAGACACGGTGTACGTTCCAGGCTCGGCGTACTGGTGCGATGGGTTGGCGTCCGTCGAGTTGGTTCCGTCGCCGAAGTCCCAGAAGTACTGCGTTATGGCGCCGTCTGGGTCGCTTGAGCCCGAGGAGCTGAAGCTGATGGCGTCGGTGGCTTCCCCTGAGTACGGCCCGCCAGCGTTAGCTGTGGGGTAGTGGTTCAACGCGATGTTAAGGTAGTTGGGCGTAAGAGTAGCGGTGTAGTAAAAGAAGTAATATGTGAGACTCGCCGAGAAGTCGCCTCGGCCATTTGCGTAACCAGTCTTGCTAGCTATCACATAGTATTGTGCGTTTGTGAATGTGGCGGTCAGCGAGAAGGTGCCGGATGAGCTGGTGGTGCCTGAAGCCATTGGCAGATAGAGTATGAACGTCCCTGGAGCGGGCTTCCTGTACAGATTGACGGTGGCGCCTGCAACGGGGTTTCCATTGCTATCCTTCACCACTCCAGATATCGTTGCTGAAGCGGTTTGAGCGTGGCACCTCGGAGTGAACCAAGTAAGAGAAATTAATACTATCAGCAGCAAAGCTGCTTTTTTCTTATAAGTGTGCATATTGTTACACTAGAAGTAGTCTCTGCTCTATCATAATAATTGTTTTTCGGGTGCCGAAAAGAAATTATTGTAACTATATAATCACATAGCTATTCTAAATAACGCCCTGAGGACCTGTATGCAGCGGCGTTTTATATCCCTTTTTTAGTGGCTCGTGCACGAAATCTCCAAAATATTTTATCACTAGGGGAACAAGTCCTTAGCACAGGTGTACCGGATGTTCGCCGAGATCGAGGAAGCCATCGTAAAGGCCCTGCAGGATAACCTAGAAGGCGTCAAGAAGGGAAGCATCGGCGGCTCGAAGTTGACTCCTAAGACGGGGCTACCGTACGTACAGGTGACGAACAGCGGTTTCAAGCCGGCGGACTCGGGCATCGGCAGACCGGTGGCCCCGACCGACAAGGTCCAGGACGTCTTCGACGGCGACGGCGAGGAGAATGTCTTCACCCTGTCGGAGAAGCCCGTGAGGCCGCTCCTCGGCGTGGAGGTGGACGGCATGAAGGCCGGCGCCCGGGCGTACACGGTGGACTACAGGGAGGGGACCGTGGCGCTGGGGAAGCCTCCTAAGAAGGGGGAGGGCAACGTCAAGGTCACTTATCTTAAACCCTATGTGACGCTGGGGCAGAGGCTGAGCCTCGTCTACGAGGTGAAAGTATGGGGCAAGGGCGAGGCGCAGAGGGACGGCCTTGCGGAGGGCGCCATGATGGCCTTACTCAAAGAGGAGGAGGCCCTGAATAAGCGGGGTCTGTTCCTGAAGCTTCTGGATGGCTCTAACACGGAGGATCCGGGTGTGGAGGCTCTGGGCAAGCGGATCCTGTACGAGGTCGAGGCAGACCTTGTCGCGAAGATAGACGTGGGCCGCATGGAAGAGATAGACGTGAGGAAGCCTGAAAGGATCTAGACTTCTACTTCCTCGCCCTGCTGGCCCGGCTTCCAGCCCTTGACGTGGTCGAAGGCCGCGTTTACCCCGTTCCTCAGGTACATGGTGTCGCTGTTCAAGGCGCAGAACCTGAACCCTCTCTCTATGGCCTCGTTGATGTTCGTGGGGCCGGGCGATGTGAAGCAGTGCATCCCCGGCGCGACGCCGTGGTCCCTTCCCGCCTCCACTATCCTGTCCAGGGTCTTCAGGAACTCTGGGTTGGTGTACTGGCGGTGTATCCCCATGTCCAGGCTCAGGTCGCTGGGGCCCACGAAGCACGCGTCCACGCCCTCGACGCTGAATATCTCGTCTATGTTCTCCACGCCCTTCGCCGTCTCTATCATCACGACCACCAGGGTCTCCTCGTTGGCGGACGCGAAGTAGTCCGGGTCCCTGAACGCCGCGAGCCTGGGGCCGGCGCCCCTCTCGCCCCACGGCGGGTACTTCATTAGCCTGACCATGTCCTCGGCCTGCTCCTTGGTCTCTATGCGAGGCGACACGATGCCGGTGGCGCCGGCGTCCATGACCTTCTTTATCCAGATGAGGTCCGTCCACGGTATCCTACACATGGGCATGCACCTGTTTCTCCCCCAGAGCATGCTCTGAACCATGAAGTGGTAGGTCTCGGGGCCGTAGGGGCTGTGCTCCATGTCGCATACCAGCCAGTCCCACCCCATGTCAGCCAGGTACATGGTCACGTCTGGGTGGCCGATGCTCACCCACGTGCCCAGCGCGGGCTTCCCCGCCTTGAGCTTTCTCTTTACCAGGTTCTTCATGGACTCAACTTTATTTCATCGGCATAAAACGGTATCGAGGGGTTAACAAACTTGGATTCAGGCTCCCCATTGATAAGATGTGAACTCTTTGCAGGGGATGATGGCTGGCTTTTTCACTTGCATAAAACTCATTTAACACGGTCCCCCTGGGACCATTATCTGGGGTGCATGTTTGGAGATAGAGCTGAGGTACTACGCCATGGTGAGGGACGCCGCCGGGAAGAGAGCCGAGACCCTGTCCCTGCATGAAGGCGCCACCGTCAAGGACCTCATCGACCGCCTCGTCGGCCTCTACGGCGAACAGTTAAGGGGCTACCTCTACGACGAAGACGGGAGACATCTCGACTACCTCATGTTCTCGGTAAACGAGCAGGATATGAGGAGCCTGGACGGCTACGACACCGTTCTGATGGACGGCGACAGGGTCCTCGTGATGCCTCCCATAGGCGGCGGCTAGCCTTCTACTCTTCTTCCTGTGGCTCCGGGTCCACCCAGCTGAACTTCTTCTCCAGCGTCTTCGAGTAGTAGTTGCGCCAGTCGTAGTCCACGTCGCGGCCCCAGTCGTAGTAGACGCGGGGGTCGACGTAGCTCTTGAGGCTGGTGCCCAGGTTGTAGTCCCGGGTCAGCTCCTTGGCCTCTATCTGGAGCGTGGCCTTCTCGATGAGCTGCTCGTCCTTCAGGCGCCGCGCCTCCATGCTCTCCTTGAGCTTGGCCACGCGGTCCCTGTGCTTGTCCCTCGTGTTCTTGATGCGCTCCCTGCCGTTCCTTATGACGCGTCTCTTGGAGGCGATGCGCTTCTTTATGCCCTTCGTGGACTTGCCCGCCCCCTCCCGCGTCTTGAGCTCCTGCTTGTACTCTTCGAGCTTCTTCTTGTCCTCGGCCAGCTTCGCCTCGTACCTGGCCATCCTTTCCTCGTACTTCGCTATGGCGTCCCTGATGCGTTGACGGTACTTGCGCATGTTCTCCCTGGCCCTCTGCTTGCGGGCGGCGAGCCTCTCCTTCTGCCGCGTGAGGCTGCTCTCCCATGTCTTGGGTATGGTGCGCTTGTGGTTGCAGGTGATGGCGGCCTCTAGGTTGGCGAGGGTGGCCACGTGCTTCTTCCTGTAGTCGGGGGCGTCCCTCTCTATGGGCAGCTCCTTGAGCCTGGTCTCCACGGCCTCGGTGGCGTAGCATGTCCTGAAGACCTTGGCTGTGATGCCCTCCATGACCTCGTCGAGGAACTGGCTGACCACGCTGCTGTTCACCTCGTCGAATAGGGTGCCGTCGTGGTTCTCCTCCGAGAAGGCCCTCAGGTTCTCCTTGACGGTATCGTCGATCCTGGCAGTGAGGAGGTGCCTGACGCTGTCCTTGCCCAGGAAGTCGAATGTCACGGTGCCATCATCGTTGAAGCAGATGTGCTCTGGGCGGAGACTGCTGGCGCCCACGGTGTCTGCCTCCTCCTCGTCGTCCTTCTCGTCGCCTACCCTGAACTTGAGCTCGTCTATGAGGTAGCATACTGTCGCCGTCTTGCGGCGCCTCATGTCTTCGCTGGCGAGGTTCTCCGTTATGAACCGCTTGACCCTATCAAGGTTTTCCCTGAGCTCGATGGCCTTGTCGTACTTCTCGATGTCCTTCTTCTGCTTGATGGGGCTGCTGTCGTGGGGCCACACGTACTTCATCTTGTCGGTGAGCCTGTCCTTCCAGCGGGCGATCCACATGCTCTCTGGGTCCCATTTGATGTCCTTCCAGTCGCCCGGCGGCCGGGGCGCGTCGGGGCTCAGGTTGAGCTCAACGTCCGTGTGGCGGGGCCCCTCCTTCCACCTGCCGCGGAAGGGGTGCTCGCCGCGGCCCATGAATATGCTGCTGGGCTCCACCATGTAGTTGCCGAGTTCGCAGCGCTCGCCGTCGATGAGGGCGTACCCGTATCTCTCCTTGTTTGCCTCCCTGATGGTTTTACGCTCCTCTGCGAGCCGCTTCCTCTCCTCTTTGCTGAGGTTCTTCTTGTACTCCCGCTCCGCCTCCACCATCCGATGGATCTCGGAGTAGTCCACGTCGCCCGGCAACACCTTGAAGCCCAGGAGCTCGCTGAAGTCCTCGTGAAAGTTCTCGGCGAAGACGGGGTCCTCCACGTACGGGGTTCCGATCTTCTTGGCCCACGCCATAGCCCGCTCTTCCTGCTCCGGGGTCAGCATGTGCTCCTCGCCTTTGATCTTCACCGACAGCCCCTTTGCCTCGTACCGGGGCGGGACCATGACGCCGTTGTGGATCAGCTGCTTCACGATGGGCTCACCGAATTAGCAACCATACTCCGCACGCTTTTTTATAGATTGTGTAGTTTACTATGGTTTTTTGTTAAAGTCCGTGGACATGGACGGCAGGTAGCGACTGCGGAGCGCCTCCGCCTTCTCCACGTCCTCGACGCTGTACGTTTTGAAGACTTCAGCGCCTCTCTGGAGGTAGCCCACCTTCCCCGGGTCCACGTCTATGAGGCCGCATGTCACGGCGTCCAGCTCCAGGAGGTTGGGGCCGTGGGTCACCAGCCCGTGGCCGGGCTTCACCGAGTACCTGCCCCAGGGTGCCTTCACCTCGCCCTCGGGGTCCGCGGCGACCAGGGTCTTCACGGCCTCGTTCACACCGTAGAGGCGGAAGTACGATGCGTAGAGCTTGGTGATGTCCACGATGCTCCTGTCGAGCCTTGAGTTGTCGGGGCCGTGCCACCACGCCCTCAGCGGGTCCGGGATGAGGCCGAACATGTTCTTCAGCGAGAGGCTGGGGTACTCTCCCCCGTAGCCCTTTACGTGGCCCAGGCTTATCATGGGGAACCCCATGTGGGCGTCGAGGCGTCTGGGCATATAGCCGTAGATTTTCTCGGTGAAGGCGGCTGGGTAACTTTCCTCGACCCGTTTCTTGACTCTGCGGCTCTCCACCGTGTTCCCCCTCCATATCTCCTCGGTCACGTTGACGTACTCGGCTCCGTGCTCCGCGAAGAGGTCGGTGAACCCGTGCTCGTCTCTGAACCACCTGTCCTGGCGGCGGATCTGGTCCCAGCGGCCCTTCTCCTTGACCCACTCCCAGCCGGGGTTCCGCGTGAGCCAGCCCCAGTCCACCTTCTCGCCTTCCACCGTGAAGCCCATGGAGCCGTCCTGCCTGTCCATGCTGTAGCCCTCGACCACTATCACCTTGGCGTCCACGGCGTCCATGACCATACCCAGGGCGTCCGCGTCGGTGTAGTTGCCCGGGTGGGGGCTGTACCAGTTGGGCTTCACCAGGATCACGTCGGAGTCTGGGAGCCGGTCCCCGAGGCTTTCCCTCAGGTCATCCCCAGTCTTCACCTTGTCCACGGTTACCGAGCCTAGCCTATGCAACCCTGTTCACGGTGCAAGGAATGTACGTGGACCGGTATAACGTGAACGGATCAGGGCCGTCGATAACTGCTATATTGGGCGGCTTCCCATCCCTCTAGAGATGGCTAAACCCCGGCCCGTGGAGAGAAGCGACATTGTGAGCGCGCTGACGCTGGTGCTCATATTCATGTCCATCATGGCGGGGCGGGAGATGGGCAGCCTCTACGCCAGCTACGATGAGCTCAAGAGCCTCAAGGTGCTCTTCAGCGTCACCGAGGAGGAGATGTCAGGCTACCTCAGGGACGTGCTCAACGGCGAGGCACCAGACCTGGGCTTCGGGCTGGCGATAACCCTCCCCGCCGTGGACGACGAGACCAGGCTGGTGACGGAGACGCCCGACTACGCCCGGCGGTGGCTCATAAGCGTAACCCTGAGCGCCGTCACCGTTCGGCAGCCCTCGGTCTCCGACGTGGAGCTTGAGCTGCTCGTGGAGGACGAGGTCTTCGCTCGGCAGAATTTCACGTTTCCCAGGGAGATGGTTTCCTACCTGGGTCTGGTGGACCGTGGCGTGGAGCTCAGGGTCGGCAACGCCCAGTCCCTCAGGTCCACCATAGCTGAGGCTGCGGACCTGTACTCGGGGGAGGTGAAGATGGAGGTCAGGGGGAGGGTCAGGGCCCACCTTTGGTACCTGGAGACGTGGCTGCCCTTCTCGACGACCCGGTACCCCCTGGTTGAGTCTCCCCACGTACTCTACGGTTCCTCCGAGTGGAGAGACCTCGAAGGGTCCGCCGTGGGCGACGTAGAGGCCGGACAGCAGGTCATGGTGTCTGTCTCTTTCCGGAACCCGATGCGCGTCCACAGCATCAGAGAGAACGTTACCTGTACAATAATCAGGGGCGGCGTGCCCGTGTCTGGGGTGGTGAAGGAGGTGAGCATCGCCCCCGAGGGCGAGGCGGTGTACGTCTTCCAGTACACCCCAGACGAGGCCGGGGAATACGTCTACGTGCTAACGTCTGATGACGCTCCTCTGAACCCTGACGAGCCATCTCCGACGCTGAGAGTCACAGATTAGCTACCCTGAAGCGTTCATGACGCCTTGAACGTCGATGGGTTAGTAGGCTTCAAGTATCGACACCCCTGATTGATATGCATGGTTGCTCCAAGCGATCTGTGCGCAGACGCCGCCTTCGTCAACGGCAGGATCATAACGGTGGACGAGGACGCCTCCGTCGCCGAGGCGGTGGCGGTCAAGGGCGGCAGGATACTCAGGGTGGGCTCTAACGAACACGTCACCGGGGCCATCGGCGAGGACACAGAGGTGCATGACCTCGGGGGCCACACCATGCTGCCTGGGCTCATCGACAGCCACATGCACCCAGGCTCATACGGCGTGTTCCTCGTAAGAGGGGTCCCCTGCGGACCCGACGTTGACTCGGTGGACGAGCTCCTCAGACGAATAGAAGCCAAGGCCGCCGACGCCCCGCCCGGTAGCTGGCTGCTGGGGTACCGACTCGACAACGTGAGGCTGGGGAGATACCCGACGCGCTGGGAGCTGGACACAGTCACCCCGGAGAACCCCCTATACATACAGAGGCGCGACGGCCACGTCGGGGTGGTGAACAGCCTGGCGCTGGAGGCTGCCGGGATCACCAAGGACACTCCGGACCCGCCGCACGGCAAGATAGTGAGAGACGAGTCGGGGGTCCCCACGGGTGTCCTCCTGGAGGCCGCGAAGGACCTGGTCTACCGCAGGGTGCCCGAGAGCACCATGGAAGAGTACCTGAGGGGCCTCCCCCTGGTGGTCGAGGAGCTGTTGGCCAACGGGCTCACCACGGTCCACGCCAGCATGACCGACTCCAAGGAGTTCAAGGCCATGCAGACCCTGCGGCGTAGAGGCGAGCTGGGCATGAGGTTCTGCGTCCACATGAGCGGCCGCGAGGAGGGGATGCTGGAGAGCCTCATCGCCTCCGGGCTGCAGACTCCTTTCGGGGACGAGTGGCTGAAGATAACGGAGATAGAGTGGGTCTACGACACCAGCACCAGCGGGCGAACGGCGGCGTACAGCGAGCCCTACGTGGGTGAGCCGGACAACTACGGGATACTCCTATACGACTACCCCGACATAGCCGACAGGGTGAGGAGGGCGCACCTCGCGGGGCTCAGGGTGGGGCTGGACGGCATCGGCGACAGGGGCATCGGACTGGCCCTCGACGCGCTGGAGGCGGCGCTCCGGGAGAAGCCGTGGCCGGACCACAGGCACAGGATAGAGCACTGCTGCTACGTCACGCCACCCATCCAGGACAGGCTGCTGGAGCTTGGCGTCATCGACGCGTCTGCGACGGGCTTCATACACGACCTGGGCGATGCCTATCGGAGGCACAGGGGCGAGGCCGAGATGAGGTGGATGTGGCCCCACAGGGCCCTCATAGACCGAGGGATACCCGCGCCCGGGCACAGCGACTGCCCCGTCTGCAGCAGCGACCCGTGGCTCGGCATCTACGGCATGGTGACCAGACGGTCCAGCGGCGGCGAGACGCTGTACGCCGGAGAGGGGTGCACGCCACTGGAGGCCATAAAGGCCTATACCATCGACGGCGCCTACGCGGCACACGAAGAAAACATCAAAGGAAGCATCGAGGAGGGGAAGCTAGCCGACCTGGTGGTGGTGGACAGGGACCCGCTGACCATAGACCCGCTGGACCTTAAGAACGTCGAGACGTTGATGACGGTCATAGACGGCGAAGTGGTCTACAGCAGAGACGCCTGACGAGCGGCTTCACCGAAAACATCCTTTATAGTCGGCGCCAACTAAGGGTTTAAATCCAGCCGTCTGTGTAGAGATTGGAGTCTCTCTGGATGCCATGGATATCATGGTATTGCCATTGTTTTTCCTTCCAGCCAGAGAGACTCTCCCCAAAGCTGACGCGTCAGCCTCTAGCACGGAAAGAATTATTCACCTCCAACGGATAACTGGACCTGTTGACGGCTTTGGCTTGGCTTAATAAATGGGCACTCATCGCGATCGTGTTGATCCTCATCGGCCTTGCCGTGTTACTGCCAAAGTATCTGCAGGTAGACCAGCAGGAGGCCCCCCAGAAGGGCGCCATGTCCTTGGAGGAGCGCAGCGGGACCCTGACCATCCTATACGACAACAACCCGTATGACGACGGATGCATGACCGACTGGGGGTTCAGCTGCCTCATAGAGCTTGAGGACGAGACGATTCTCTTCGACACGGGGGGCGACCCCGGGATACTGGCCCACAACATGGACGCCCTGGGCGTAGGCGTCGCTGAGATAGATGGCGTGGTGCTCAGCCACAGGCACGGGGACCACGTCGGGGGCATAGACGTGGTGCTCGAAGCCAACCCGGGTGTACCGGTATACCTGCCCGAGACGTTTCCCTACCACATAAAGAGCAGCATCAGAGGCAAGGGGGCCGAGGTCGTCGAGACCATCAACGCCACCTTGGTGTGCGGGGGTGTCGCCACTACCAGGGTCCTCGACGCCAACCCCGACGAGCAGGCCCTCATCGTCAACACTCCGCTCGGGCTCATACTGGTCACGGGGTGCAGCCACCCGGGC
>Ga0315532_1001926_pt1 | contig 14808 bp, 9 predicted proteins | sample SalMarWE160370MG_FD_203082 | JGI IMG/M metagenome (GOLD analysis project Ga0315532, IMG submission 203082) | Salt marsh sediment microbial communities from the Plum Island Ecosystem LTER, Massachusetts, United States - Salt Marsh Sediment WE1603-70 ... | reverse complement strand
CCCACCCTTTCAAATTCCATCTCCTGTAATACCCTGAGTAGCTTTACCTGTAAAGAAGGTGGCATCTCCCCCACCTCATCCAGAAATAAGGTTCCCTCATCAGCCAATTCAAATCGCCCCTTTTTCATGGCAATAGCTCCAGTAAAGGCACCCTTTTCATGGCCAAAAAGTTCACTTTCTAACAATGTTTCAGTCAATGCACCACAATTTAAAGAGATAAATGGCCTGTTTCTCCTCGGGCTATTATAATGAATGGCCTTAGCGATAAGTTCCTTACCTGTACCAGATGGACCTGTGATCATAACAGATGCCCTTGACTGGGCAACTTTGCTGATCATATCATAGATTTTGAGCATAGGTTTGCTCTTGCCGATTATATTTCCATATTTATAGCGATCCGAAAGGGCATCGCTGAGAAGCTTGTTTTGTTTGATAAGGCGATAGTTTTCCAAGGCTTTCTTGATGGTCAGCTTTAATTCTTCATTTCTAAAAGGCTTGGTAATATAATCATAGGCCCTCTTTTTCATGGCCTCAACTGCCATTTCTATAGTCCCATAGGCAGTCATCATAATAACGGGAAGTTCAGAGTTGATTTTCTTTGATTCTTCTAAGAGTTCAATCCCATTCATCTTAGGCATTTTCATATCTGTAATTATTAAGTCTAGATCCGTCTCCCTGATTAAACGGAGAGCATTGATAGCATTATCTTCTGTAATTATCTCATAACCCTCAGGAGAAAGTAAGGCTTCAAGGATAACAAGATAGTTCTTTTCATCGTCTATGATTAAGATTGTTTCCATAATTGTGTTTGTTGGGCTAATTGGTTGAGTAGTCAAGTAGTTGAGTAGTAACCGGCTTAACCAATTAACGATTCAATTAATTTACTTTAGTTTTTTTCGGGGTAAATTAACAAATACACTTGTGCCTGTTCCTTCTTCACTCTCTATCCATACTTCTCCTTTATGCCCTTCTATAATCTTTTTCACAATAGCCAATCCAAGGCCATTTCCCTTCTCCTTTGTTGTAAAAAAGGGATTAAATATCTTTTTGCTATTTTCCTTGCTGATCCCTGCTCCTGTATCTTGAATTTCTACCCTATAATTTTCTTTCTCCTCTCCAATTTTAATAGTAATATTACCGCCATCATTGATTGACTGAATAGCGTTTATGAAAATGTTCAGGAATGCCCTATAAAGCAGGCTCGAATCTGCCTCAATTTTATAGGGCCTATTATTCAGATCGCCATTATTTACTCTGACATTCTTTTTATCTAATTCGGATTGCAGAAAAGAAAGGTTTCTGTCGATAATTTTTTCAAGGTGACAATCTTGGAAATTTGGCTCCTGAGGTCTGGCAAAGTCAAGAAAGTCAGTTACAATATCATTGAGGCGCCCTGACTCTTCAATAATAATAGAAGATAGTTTCTTTTGGTTTTCATCGCATGCTGATTTTTCTGTTAAAAATTCTGCAGTACTCCTGATTATGCCTAAGGGGTTCTTTATCTCATGAGAAACACCGGCGACCATTTCACCAAGCGCAGCTAAACGCTCCGCTTGATTCAGTTGATCTTCTAATATCTTTTGTTCCTGTGCCCTTTTTCTAAGGATGTGCTCAGCCTTTCTTACTACGAGCAGGAGAGCCAGAAATATAATAAACATAACAGCAAGAGATACACCAAAGATAAGATATCTGAATTTTAATATAGATTCATATTCTTTTGTGAGATCTTGAGTCAACTCAAATACACCTAATATCCCTATATAGGAATAAGGGGGTTCTGCCTTAAAGGGTATAAAAGTCTTAAGCTTTTTTTCCTTTGCAAAATCCGTGAACAAAGATCCAGAAATGGCAGGTTCACGGGACACCAAACGTGAGCTATGTTTTCCCTCAAGGGCAGCTTTATATTCCATACCCCCTCTGCCAGTTAATCCGATCAAATTCCTATTGGTACTATAGGCAACAATGCCTTTCTCCGTATCATATATATTGACTTGCTCTATGTTAAAGGAGTGAATGGTAGTCCTTACTATTTTATCCATCAGATCAGATTGTTCCTTTTCTCTTAGACTGATTGACCCGTATCTGTATCTAACAGGGATAGTAAAATAGTGAAATACTTGATGGTTTAAATTATTTGCTATAAGTAGAGCATGATTCTCATAGGTATTCATCAAGACCTTTGTGGCTCGTTGGGAAAGAACCATTGATAGGGTGAAGCTTGAAATAATGAGGATCACAAAACTTGTATAGGCAAAAAACTTAACTAATCTGAATCGGTTGGTTTCAGGTCGGATATTTTCTGAATTATATTTCATGCTACCTAAACACTCAGTTTTACCCCTTCCAGATAATTACTTATTGCCCTATCGTATTGCCAGGTGAGACTAAAAACTTTTTTTGCCAGTTCAAATCGTGTTTTTAAGGTCGTCCCCCCAGATTCTGTAATCTCTTTTAACACCTTAGAATAATCTAATGGATCCACTATAACAGTTACATACCTAAAATTCTTTGCGGCTGATCTGAGCATGCTAGGCCCACCTATATCAATGTTCTCAACAGCCTCTTCTAATGTACATTCCTCTTTTGCAACTGTTCGTTCAAATTGATACAGATTAACAAGCACCAGATCTATGTTCTTTATACCATGTATGTTCATCATCTGAATATCTTGTTGGTTATCCCTCCTTCCCAGCAATCCACCATGTACTTTTGGATGAAGTGTTTTAACACGGCCATCCATCATTTCAGGAAAGCCGGTATACTCAGATATATCCAAAACCTTTATTCCTCCATCCCTTATTGCCTTTGCTGTACCCCCAGTTGAAAGAATTTCTATCCCTAATTTCTCTAAAGATTTCGCAAACTCAACTATACCACCTTTATCCGTGACACTTATAAGGGCTGTGGATATTTTTTCCATGTTACATCCTCCTTTTTGCAAATCCTGTTAGCCCGCCTCAGGCGGTTGAATAAAGCTTTAAAACCCGATTAAACTCCCAGATTTTTTCCTAAACCCATAAATGGGAATGCTCTTTTTTAACAGGATAAAAATTAAAGTTTATTCCAGTTACTTATATATTTCGATAGAAATCCTAAAAGGAGCAGCATATTTTGTCAAGCTAAATAAGACCTTGAATTTTATGAATAACAGTGCAATGGTAAGTTTTGATATTAAGCAATGGAGAGAGCTATAGGCTTGTGCCTATTCAATACTGCATACTAATTTTTGGGGCATAAATGACAAAGGTATATTTAGTGAGGCACGGACAGACAGACTGGAACAAAAAGCTAACATTTAGGGGAAGAATAGACGTTCCGTTAAATGAAGCCGGACACAGGGAGGCAAAAGCTATATCTGATGCCTTGAAGGATAAAAACATTGACGCTATTTATACAAGTCCGCTCAGACGTTCTATTGAGACTGCTGAGCCAATTGCGAAATTTTTTCATCTTGAAATAGTGCCTGTTGAGGGATTGATTGATATAAGTTATGGTAATTGGGAGGGCTTAACATTTAGTGAAGTAAAAAAACAATACAGTGATCAATATGACAAATGGGAAAAAAAGCCTGACTTGATAAGATTCCCCCATGGGGAAACTTTAGATGAAGCAAAGGAACGGTCTTTTCGTGCATTTAAAAATATTGTAAAAGAGAATCCTGGTAAATCAATCCTTATCGTTCCCCACAGGGTTATAAACAAGGTCCTTCTATGTGCACTTTTGGGCCTCAGCAACTCACATTTTTGGGAGATTAAGCAAGATACAGGGTGCATTAATTTGATTGAATATTTAAATAATAGGTTTATCCTATCTCTGATGAATTACACCTGCCATTTGAAAGAAATAGCAGATGGGACAGTCCAACCTGATTTTTAATATAGAAATTCCTATTCATACCAATAGCCTTTGCAAAGTGTAAATAGAAGCAAGGCATCCTTTTTTTGCACATCAAATCATAGAATACCCACTATTACCACAGGGGCAGGGAGACAGACTCAGAAGTAAAGAGTGAAGTGCTGAATAATTAATATTAATAGGCGATAAAAATAGTATCATCAGTATATTTGAAACATAATAATTCATTAATTAAATTAACTAATTAAAATTATTGACAAATAGCATTATTTATGCTTATAAGAATTGTTATATTTAAAATTAATGTAATATAATTACTATTATCTCTCTAAACTCCATTAAAGTGAAAGGATATTCTTGTCTTTCCTCCTGCTGATATTTTATCCGCGAGAGGTTGGCAAGAAAAGGCGATTTAATAGGTTAAATTAAACTGGCTTACGCTTCTATGGATAGGAACAACTCACTAAAAATACTTCCAAAAAAGACAGCACCCATCAAACGTGCCCCTGGGGAGGAACGTTGGCTTCCACCTTGGCTATTCCAGCATCAGGATTTGATCCATGCTCTCGAAAGCGCTCACCCGGTTGATCAAAAAGACCTGATCAATACGCTCAACCACATCCATTTTATGGATAGATATATCCTTGCCCACTTTAATCATCCTAAATACGAAGAGAGCATTCTTGTTCGGGCATACCCTGATCCCTGTCATGGCAGGAAACTCACGTGCCACTTGTTGGATGAGAATATCTCAGGTCTCAAGTTGAAGAACTATCAATTTCTTCATCTTGTTATTGATGATGGTCGTTCAATGATATTAGTCCCTGCCGTATTACAAGAGATAAGCGGAAACTATCTTACCATTCAACTGCCGGATGCAAGCTATGCCGTGGGACAACGGCAGGTGAGAAGGTATGCCTGCCATGACGTGGTTGTGGAGTTGATCCAGAGCGGGTTTCTCGCTAGAGGAGAATTACTGGACTTTAGCCCGATTGGCTTTCGTGTGAAAGTGAGAGCCGAGTCATCAAGCACCTTTAATTGGTTCAATCCAGAAGCATTGGTTGTCATTCATTTACGGGACGATAAACAGATTTTCTTTTCTGGCCTTTGTCGCTTCATCCGTCAACAAGGTGGTCTCCGTGATAAGGAAATTGTATTGATCCCTACGGATGAAAAGATTAAAAGATTCAAAAAAAGGCAAACCCGTAACCCGCGCCAACACCTGGTGCCATCACCAACTATCATTTTTAATCATCCTTTCTTAAAAAAGAGAATTCAACTGGAGGTGTCAGATATATCCACCTCAGGGTTTTCCGTAAATAATAAGGTGGATGAGGGAATTTTGATGTTGGGCATGATCATTCCCGAATTGATAATCGATTTTGCTGGTGCCTTACGGATCAAGTGCGCTGCACAAGTGATCTATCGCTTAGAAGAGAAAGAAAAAGGAATCCGATGCGGGCTTGCCATTTTAGAGATGGATATTAATACTTATAACCGCTTAACTCACATCCTTGCCAATGCACTGGATCCTCATGCATATATTTCAAGTGAGGTAGATATGGATGCCCTGTGGGAATTCTTTTTTGAGGCCGGCTTTATTTACCCCAAGAAGTATCGTCTAATCCAGTCTTATCGGAAGGATTTCAAGAAAACCTATCAAAAACTTTACCAGGAAAACCCAGAGATCGCGCAACATTTCACGTACCAAAAGAACGGGCGGATCTATGGCCATATCTCCATGGTGAAGGCCTATGAGAGGGCCTGGATGATTCATCACCATGCTGCCAAGGCCATGAAAGGTAAGCGTCCTGGTCTTATGGTATTAAAGCAAATTATGTATTATCTCAATGATATGCATCGTCTTCCTTCTGCAAAAACAGAGTATATGGTGAGTTATTTCCGCCCAGAGAATAAATTTCCTGATCGAGTCTTCGGCGGCTTTGCAAGAGATCTGGAAAACCCTCGGGGTTGTTCTATGGATCTCTTCTATTATCTTCCCTATACAAGTTTGTCTCTCGGCACTAAACTGCCAATTACTTGGTCGCTCCAAGAATCATCAGAGCGTGACTTATGGGAGTTGCATCGGTTTTATAATCATTATTCTGGTGGTCTGCTTCTGGATGCCTTAGATTTAGAGAAAAAAGAGCCTGTAAAAGAAAACTTAGAAGAAATTTATATGAGACTCGGGTTTTTACGGAAATGGCGGACATATTCTCTCAACAATAATGGTGAACTGAATGCAGTTCTCATTGTGGACCAATCAGATCTTGGATTCAATCTCTCTGAACTTCTAAACGGTATCAAGATCCTGGTGACCAATCCTGAAGGCCTGCCTTGGAATATACTGTCTATAGCTATTGCACAATTGACCGGTGTCTATCATATGAAGAGGGTGCCCATTTTGTTTTATCCCGCTGAGTATGTCCAGAATAAGAAGGTGCCGTACGAAAAGCAATATCAGGCATGGGTTCTGGATGTTCGATACGGAAACGAATACATGGAATATATGCAGAAGAGATTCAGGATAACCTACAAATAACATGTAGCCAAACCGTTCTTACCTTGTATACTTGGACTGTTCATCCATCCTTTTCGGAGCCACTTCACATTCTTCTTTATTTATGCCCACATCAAACTTGCCTTGTGAAGAAAAAACTATTGAGACCTGAAAAAGGTCTAATGCACATCTATTTTAGCTATAGGGAAATGGTATCCTGAAATTTATTTAAATTTGGCCTAATTGGCACAACCTTAAGCATCTTAAAGAAAGTCATTTCATCATCCTCTGGTTATAAGTTAATGTTTCTCGAAAGTACCCCAATATTTGATGCCCTAACATCCTAAAAGATCCTATATATTGTGTTCAGTTTTCACTTGACACACAGAATTATTTTTTCATATATCTAAATAAAAAGGTTGTTTTTATTCATATTAGTAGCTTTGAGTTGATTTTAGATGAACCTACATGGTAAAAATTGGTAGTAATAGAAACCTAACGTGTATAGCTATTAACATCAATTCTAAGTCCTTCGATTCATAATTTCGATTACGAACTTATTTGCTCAGGACTTAGTGCTGAGTGAGCAATTGCTCCGACCTAACCTGTAAAAATTATGTTACTGTATTTGAGAATCGAAGCACTAAGCCTCTAAAAACACTGTCATTTTGTTTAAAACAGCATGATGACGTTTTACTTATCTGTTGAGATCTGAATGCCCGTAATTTTGCAAGGGCCGTTTATTAGCAGCAAAAACCAAAGTGAATCATGAACAGAACCATTACAATTACAAGTGGAAAGGTAGGGATAGGCAAAACAAATATATGCCTCAATTTGGCTCTCCTTCTTTCTAAGCTGGGCTATCACATTTGCGTCTTCGATGCAGATATGGGATTGCCCAATATTAATACCTTTTTGGGGCTACAGCCAGTATACAATCTAAAGGATGCGATCCTCAATGGATTGAATCTTAAAGACCTTATCATAAAAGATTATGAGGGTATCGATATCTTCCCAGGTAGTTCAGGGGTGGAGGATATGACAAATATTGAAGTTGATCGGATGCGGCTGATTAGATCATTTTCCGAAACAGCACATCACGATTTTCTCCTTCACTATGATTTTCTGTTGGTTGATACGCCTGCAGGTATTTCAAAAACCGTGATTTCATTTTGCCTGGCATCCTCAGAGATTATTGTTGTCATTACTCCAGAACACACTTCATTAACCGAAGCCTACACACTGTTAAAAACACTTTCTTTAAACGGATTCAAAGGCGGCATATGGGTTGTGGTTAACCAATGTACGACCTCACACATTGCCAAACTGGTCTACAAAAGATTCAAGTCTATTGTTTCAAAGAATCTCAGGATAGATGTTATGCCGCTTGGTCTGATCTATCAGGATAGTAAAATGATTCAGGCTGTTAAACAACAGAAGATATTCGTTTCACTCTACCCTAAAGCAAATGCCTCTAAATGCCTTCAGAAAATAGCTGAACGCTTAGTAGCAAAGGGCACGGATCATTTGCAAGGTTTTGACGTTGTAAAGTTTTGGAGGGGATGCATAGAACTCATTAGCAGTCCTTTGAGCATTAAGGAGAATGTCAATGCAAGGATAGAGATTCCTAAGAGAAAACAAGAGCCTCAGGCTATTACAGAACAATCTTCGCAAAAAGATGTGTCAGGCAGTCCTCTTGATTCTCTTCCGTTGTCTGAAACAACTTTAAAAGAAACTGATGGGAAGGACACAATCACTGCCCAACAAAATGGTGAAGAAATGCCTGACACCCACCCGAGCGAGTCCGGTAAATCAGGAGGTTGGTACAGACATAAAGATGCTGCAAAGCACTGGTACCGAGCTCCCTTGGTTGAGCCCGGTAGTTCGAAAGAGACAACAGACCTTGAGGAAAATTCCCTCCCGGTAATTGAAAAACTGATTAAGAACATTTCATCCATTTCCGAAGAATTGCAACTTATCCGTAAGGCCTTAGAAGGGAATGGAAAGATTATGCTACGTGTGGGAATCTCTGGAGAGCCTGATAGCAAAAAATCTGTGAAAAAAAAGAATCCTTCCTGATCATATAGGGATCTCCTTTTTAAGCCCGGATCTAAATAAATTATTCCATCTGCAAGGAATTATCATATGTCCTCTGATAATAACCATCATAATAAAATAGATGATCCCCTCTATAATAGTAGGATTATAAGCACCTTCGTAGAATATATGAAGAAGCATTATCCTGATGTAAGCATTGATTCAATACTAAGCTATGCAGGAATTACCAGCTATGAACTGGAAGACCGGGGCCACTGGTTCAGCCAGCGACAGGTAGACCTTTTTTACGAAATCATTTCTCAAAAGACAGGAGACCCGAATATCTCCAGAGATGCAGGACGCTATGCAGCATCAACGGAGGGATTGGGCACTATAAAACAATACACCTTGGGATTCATTAGTCCGACATCTGTTTACCTTTTAATGAAGAAGGTCTATGCAGTCATGAGTCGCGGGGCTACTATCAAGACAAAAAAATTGGGTCCAAACAAGGTTGAAATTGTCTCCACTCCTAAACCAGGAGTCAATGAAAAGCCCTACCAATGTGAGAATCGGATAGGTACCTTTGAATCCGTGGCAAAATTGTTCACTGGAAAGTTTGCCACGATTGAACATCCTTCATGTTTCCACAAAGGTGACGATTGCTGCCGTTATATCATTACCTGGGAGAAGACCCCTTCCCTTATTTGGAAAAGGATACGTAATTATCTCATTTTCTCCACTCCCTTGGTCTGTGGGGCGTTATATTTTCTGATCCCTCTCATTTCTTGGGTAGCTGTGATTTTTTTATTAACCTTGCTTATTATGGGAATCTCTTTTTATTCAGAGTATCTTGAAAAAGAAGAGCTTACCAAAACCATTGAAACTCAGGGCGATGCAGCCAAAGGCCATATAGAAGAGATCAATATCCGTTACAACAATGCATTGCTTGTTCAGGAGATCGGCCAGGCAACTTCAACGTTTTTGGATATCCAGAAGCTGCTCAAATCTGTCATGTATACTATGGAAAAACGGCTGGATTTTGAACGCGGTGGGATCTGGCTTGCCAACAGTGATAAAAGTCGACTTATTTATAATGTTGGCTATGGATATAAGTCTGAAATTGAGGAACTTTTAAGAAATACGGATTTTCATCTGAACAACACTCGCTCCAGGGGAGTGGTAGTCCAGGCCTTTAAACAGCAAAAACCCTATTTAGTAAATAATATTAATGAGATAGAAAAAAACCTTTCTAAGAGGAGCCTTGAGTTTGTCAAAAGGACTGGTGCTCGATCCTTTATCTGTGTGCCTGTTGTTTATGAAGGTGAATCGTTTGGGGTATTGTTGGCAGATAACCTCAGGTCCAAAAGGCCACTTACTAAAAGCCACATGAGCCTTCTAATTGGGATTTGCTCACAAATGGCTGTCAGTATTATTAATGCCATGTCTTTTAAGAAACTTCAGGAGAGCGAGGAGAGATATCGCACAGTTCTGGAGGCAAATCCTGACCCTGTTGTTGTCTATGATATGGATGGCAAGGTAACCTATCTTAACCCTGCTTTTACAGCTGTTTTCGGCTGGTCCTTAGAGGAGTGGCTGGGTATGAAAATGGATAGGTTTGTGCCTGAGAAAAACTCGCCAGAAACCAAGATGATGATCCAGAAGATTGAGTCTGGAGAGAGTTTCTCTGGCATTGAAACATCTCGATACACCAAGAAAGGAGATATTATCCCTGTTAGTATAAGCGGATCTACATATCCAGATAGAGATGGCAATCCTGTGGGCAGTATCGTTGCTTTACGAGACATTAGAGAACATAAAAAACTCCAAGCCCAGCTACAACGAGCCCAAAAGATGGAGGCCATAGGAACCCTTGCAGGAGGGGTAGCTCATGACCTCAACAACATCCTGGCTGGTCTTGTCAGTTATCCTGAGTTATTGTTAATGGACCTTCCAGAAGACAGTCCTCTTCGAAAACCGATTTCAACTATACAAAGGTCAGGAGAAAAAGCTGCTGCTATTGTCCAGGATTTGTTAACTCTTGCACGAAGGGGTGTTGCTATTACTGAAGTTGTGAATTTGAACAATATCATTTCTGATTATTTAAAAAGCCCAGAATATGAAAAGTTACAGTCATTCTATCCTAACGTTAAGGTAAAAATGGATCTTGCAACAAACCTAATAAATATCTTAGGTTCTCCTGTTCACTTATCCAAGTCTATTATGAATTTAGTCTCTAATGCAGCTGAGGCCATGGGTGAAGGTGGAGAGATACTTATATCCACAGAAAATCGATATATTGATAAGCCCATAAGAAATTATGACAATGTGAAGGAGGGTGATTATATTACCCTCACAGTTTCTGATACTGGAGTAGGAATATCACCAGAGGATATGGAAAAGATATTTGAGCCATTTTATACCAAAAAAAAGATGGGAAGAAGCGGAACAGGATTAGGCATGGCAGTTGTGTGGGGAACAGTAAAAGACCATAAAGGATATATTGATGTTCAAAGCGTGGAGGGAAAAGGAACTACATTTACACTTTATTTTCCGATAACCAGAAAAGAGATAGCTGAAGATAAATCTTTAGTGTCTATTGAAGATTATATGGGAAAGGGAGAATCAATCTTAGTGGTAGATGATGTGGAAGAACAGAGGGAAATTGCATCAAGCATGCTTAAAAAGGTGGGCTATTCTGTCACATCAGTATCAAGTGGTGAAGAAGCAGTTGATTACATGAAAAACAATTCAGCAGATCTCCTGATATTAGATATGATTATGGATCCTGGAATTGATGGGCTTGACACATACAAAAAGATTCTTGAATTACACCCAGGTCAAAAGGCAATAATAGCAAGTGGATTTTCTGAAACAAAACGTGTTAAAGAGGCTCAAAGATTGGGTGCAGGTTCCTATGTTAAGAAGCCTTATATTTTAGAAAAAATAGGTCTTGCTGTGAGAACAGAATTGGATAAATAACAATCTTAAATTTTTCATCGAGATGGCAATAACTAAAATAAGATTTATTTGAAATCCTACCTAAATGATTACAAGCTCTGATCCCTGTCATTACCTTTCACAATTTTTATTTTCCCTTTCGATCAAGTACCACTAATAAAATTATTACCAGAATAAATTTAAAATATAATAATTAAAATTAATATAAATTAATATAAAAATATTGACATCTTATATTATTTATTATTATATAATAGCATGTTGAGGTATACTTGATATAAGTATAATTATTTATCTGCAAGGAATTATCATATGTCCTCTGATAATAACCATCATAATAAAATAGATGATCCCCTCTATAATAGTAGGATTATAGGCACCTTCGTGGAATATATGAAGAAGCATTATCCTGATGTAAACATTGATTCAATACTAAGCTATGCAGGAATTACCAACTATGAACTGGAAGATCAGGGCCACTGGTTCAGCCAGCGCCAGGTGGACCTTTTTTATGAAATTATTTCTCAAAAGACAGGAGACCCAAATATCTCCAGAGAAGCAGGACGCTATGCAGCCTCATCCAGGGCCTCTGGCGCTATAAAACAATACACATTAGGGTTAATGAGTCCGACATCTGTTTACCTTTTAATGAAGAAGGTCTATACAGTCATGAGTCGCGGGGCTACTATCAAGACAAAAAAATTGGGCCCAAACAAGGTTGAAATTATATCCACCCCTAAACCAGGAGTCAATGAAAAGCCCTACCAATGTGAGAATCGGATAGGTACTTTTGAAGCTGTGGCAAAATTGTTTACAAAAAGATTTGCCACGATTGAACATCCTTCATGTTTCCACAAAGGTGACGATTGCTGCCGTTATATCATTACCTGGGAGAAGACCTCTTCCCTTGTCTGGAAAAGGGTACGTAATTATTCTATTTTACTAAGCATTTTGGCCTCTCTGGCTCTATTCTTTGTTTTACCAACTATGCCCTGGGCTGTTTTTGCCTTACTATGTGTTCTTCTCACTATAATATTTTCATTTTATTCTGAGCGTCTTGAAAAGAAGGATCTAACCAAAACCATTGAAACTCAGGGCGATGCAGCCAAGGACCTTTTGGATGAAATCAATATCCGCTACAACAATGCATTACTTGTTCAGGAGATCGGTCAGGCTGCTTCCACGCTTTTGGATATTCAGGAGCTTCTTAAATCTATCATGGATGCTATGGAAAAACGCTTGGATTTTGATCGCGGTGGGATCTGGCTTACAAACAATGAAAAGACCCGACTTATTTATAATGTGGGATATAGATATAGGTCTGAAATCGAAAATCTTTTAAGAAATACTGATTTTCATTTAGATCGTCAGCGCTCCAGGGGAGTGGTAGTCCAGTCTTTCAAACAACAAAAGCCATATTTGGTAAATGATATAAATGAGATAGAAAAAGACCTTTCTAAGAGGAGCCTTGAATTTGTTCAAAGGATAGGCGCCCAATCTTTTATCTGTGTGCCTGTTGTTTATGAAGGGGAATCTTTAGGGATATTATTGGTAGATAATTTAAAGTCTAAGAAGCCCCTTAGCCAGAGCGACATGTCTCTTTTGATGGGTATTGCTCCTCAGATCGCCATAAGTATCCATAATGCCATGTCCTACCATAAACTCCAGGAGAGCAAGGAAAGAGAGCATAATCTTAGAAAGCTATTTGAGAAATATGTGCCTGCACCAATTATCAAACAATACGTAGATTCTGAGGAAGTAGATCTTTTTCGCGGAGAGGATTCGTTTATTACTGCCCTATTTTTGGATATAAGGAGTTTTACCGCCAGTTCTGAGGCTATGGACGCAAGGAATGTGGTTTCCTTTTTGAATGAGTACTTTGAGAGATGTTCTTTGGTGATCAGGGAGGAGAATGGACATATCAACAAATATACGGGGGATGGATTTTTTGCCATTTTTGGAGCCCCTGAAAAATTAGAAAATCATGCAATCCTGGCTTTTAATGCAGCTTGTAAAATCCTGGAGTTATCCGAAAGGCTTATTTTGGAAGGTAAGCCTATGGGAGTCGGGGTTGGCCTTAATACAGGGAGGGCAATTCTGGGCAATATAGGATCTCAGACTAAGATCGAATACACAGCTATTGGTGACACCGTTAATACAGCCGCTCGTCTTCAGGAGTTCACTAAACTTTTTCATGAGTTCCCCATCATTATGAGCAGGGATGCATGGAAGGAGTTGGCTGAACACCCTTATCATCCTGCGCTCACAAATTTGGGAATGCAGAAGATACGAGGGAAGAAGGGAAAGATTGAGGCATTCGGATTTAATCCATCAAAGGGTCATCCACTTTCAATGGCTCAAGGAGATAAAGGCTTCTTGCCTTTGCAAAGAATGAGAGGGGTATAGGTAAACCGTCTCGAATCAAGGAAGAACTTGGTAAAGTCTGCAAAAAAGGAATTGTGACCACCAGGATATTCTTTGAACAATTCCTTTGTCTTCATAGAGGCAACCTCCACCTTTTTAACCCAGTTGAAGAGATCTTCGTTCTTTATCTTTCCATAGATCAGGTGATGTGCCATAAGATCTAATTGTATATTTTGATAACCCAGATCGTACAGATAGGCATACAGTTTTCGACCAGAATAGGGATCAAAGTTATATTCCTGTTCCAGCATATCCATGAGATGAAAAAGAATACTCTCCATCTTGGCAGGCAATTCATAATGATTGAGGCAGTTATGGTCAAGATCAAGTAAACAGAGATATCCACCCGGTTTCAGACAGCTTGTCAGGCTTTTGACAATATCAGGACTTTCCGCACGGAAGTACTCCAGGAAAAAACGGACCCAGATAAGATCAAACATGCCAAGATTTTCCAAGGGCTCCATCAGGTCATGTATTTGGAAATCAATGCCTGATCTCTGGCCATAGTGCTGTTTGGCATAGTGGATCCTTTCTTCTGAATAATCTACTCCTAATATGCTGCCATCTGGCTGGATCATTTCCTGAAGAATCGAGGTTATCTTACCTGGGCCACATCCAACATCAAGTACCCGGAGTCCAGGTTTTAGGCCACACCAGAGAGCCTGTTTTCGAACTACTTCCGGATCTGTCTTAATCTCCAAGCGAACAGCCTCTTCAAGATTTTCCATTAAATAAGAATTCGATAAAGCTCTCATGCTCTCTTTTTATATAGGGATTATACCTTGGTCAAGCTTAAACCAATATCAAAGCATTAAAGTGTCTAAAAGAAAAAAATCAAAAACTAATTATATCACTCTATATGATGAGATATCCATTAATCCTTTGAATAATGAGGAAATCAACCTTGATGGTCCCGTAAAAAGTCAGGCATCCCTTATTCGGCCATTATGAACGGATATCCATAACAACGGCCGAATATAGAGTAAAAACGTTTCTCGATTGACCCCAAGCCTTTAAAAAACGTTCTTTGA
>Ga0315532_1001921_pt1 | contig 14825 bp, 19 predicted proteins | sample SalMarWE160370MG_FD_203082 | JGI IMG/M metagenome (GOLD analysis project Ga0315532, IMG submission 203082) | Salt marsh sediment microbial communities from the Plum Island Ecosystem LTER, Massachusetts, United States - Salt Marsh Sediment WE1603-70 ... | reverse complement strand
ATACTCTTCCCCTGTGATTTCTTCGGCTCCCACCTGGCTACCACCGACCTGTATGTCAGGGATGGAGGGCAGGTCTATGAAGCCGCCAAGAGATATTATGCCGAAATCATGATGCCCTTCCGAACCACTATTCAGAAGAATCTGGAGAAGGTAAAGGACTATGGAATCAACGTCATTGCTCCCAGCCACGGTCCCATGCACGATAGACCTGAGTTTATCCTGAAGGCCTATCATAGCTGGGCATTCGATGAGCCCAAGAACATTGTGGTATTGCCATACATCTCGATGCATGGTAGCACCCGCAAGATAGTGGAATATTTTGTCGGAGCTTTAGCCGAGAGAGGCGTAACGGTTAAGCAGTTTGACCTTGCCGTAACGGACATTGGGAAACTGGCAATGGCACTTGTGGATGCAGCGACAGTTGTTATCGGGACGCCTACTGTTCTCGCCGGTCCTCACCCAAATGTTGCCTATGCTGCCATCCTCGCTAATGCCCTGAGACCCAATCTTAAATTCATCTCCATCATCGGTTCCTATGGTTGGGGAGGTAAGACAGTAGAACAACTGGCTGCCATGATTCCCAACCTGAAGACAGAAATATTAGAGCCGGTGCTCTGTAAGGGGGCCCCCAAAGAAGCGGACTTCAAGGCGCTGGATAATCTGGCAGCTAACATTGCCGAAAAGCATAAAGAAAATGGCTTTGTTTAAACCGAATCTTGCTGATAGGAGGTGCATAGTCATGTAGAGACAGTTACTTTAGCTTACAGGTTCCAGTAAAAAATGAAGGAGGTTTAAATAAAATGGAAGAGGTTAAGGAACAAATAGTCAGTCTTCCCAGACTGGGGGAACCGGCACCAGCTTTTGAGGCGGTAACCACTCATGGGGTGCTCAAACTGGAAGATTTTAAAGGGAGTTGGCTGGTTCTGTTCTCCCACCCGGCAGATTTCACGCCGGTATGCACCACTGAGTTCATTGCCTTTGCTGAAATTCACCCAGAACTACAAAAGCGCGGAGTAGAGCTTCTGGGATTGAGTGTTGATAGCGTCTCTTCCCATATTGCTTGGGTGCGTAATGTAGAGGAGAAAACAGGGGTAAAGATACCATTCCCCATAATCGCTGACCTCAATAAGGAGGTTTCTCTGGCCTACGGTATGATTCACCCCGGGCAGAGTAAGACCGAGACTGTCAGGTGCGTATTCATAATTGATGACAAACAGGTCATCCGCACAATACTCTATTATCCCTTAACCACCGGCAGGAACATGGATGAAATATTACGAATAGTAGATGCCTTGCAAACGACCGATGCTAATGCCGTAGCCACCCCAGCCAACTGGAGACCGGGTGAGATGGTAGTGGTGCCACCACCCAACACGCAGGAAATGGCTGAAGAGCGAGTTAGGCAGGGATACGAGTGCGTGGACTGGTACCTCTGCAAGAAGAAGCTATAGTCAAAATAGGAGGATAATATGGCTTGCATTAGCCCTGATGGTAAACCTACCGAGTCAGGTGCCAAGATGCTCCGTGCCCTCAAGTCAGGACTGGGGTCTCCTGAAGAAATCGCTAAAGACGCTGGGCTTCCCCTGTTTCGGGTCAGGAGCGGGCTCCGTGAACTCACTCAGGCTGGATTAGCTAATCGGAAGAATGGTAAGTATGAGATTACCGATAAGGGAACTGAGCTAATAGAGTAGAGCCTGGGGTTGGACTTTCTTTGCTGATGTTCAGATACCTTGTTCGCTTGAGGTGAGTAGTAATCTTCGACAAGGTGGCAGTGGAGTTGCGGTAGAGATAAGGTGGGTGACTAAGAAAATATTTGAGGCATAGAGAGGCTGAATAGACAAGGTGAAATCCTTGCCTAACTAAATCATGGCTTGGAGGTGATATAAAATGAAGCTGGACAACAAGACAGCCATTGTTACTGGAGCTAGAAGAGGTATAGGTCGTGCCATAGCTTTAGCTCTGGCGAAAGAGGGAACGAATGTTGTTGTAAGCGACATAAGCCAAGAGGAGTGCCAGAAAGTAGTTACTGAAATAGAAGCTCTTGGCAGAAAAGGGCTGGCGCTAAAATGCAATGTAACTTCTAGGGGTGAAGTAGAAGACATGGTGAGAAAAACGGTGGCCGAATTTGGTAGAGTGGACATACTGGTAAATAACGCCGGGATTATAGCTTTCAAACCTTTCCTTGAGCTGACAGATGAGGATTGGGACAATACCCTGAATGTGAATCTTAAAGGTCAGTTTCTCTGTGCCCGGGCTGTAGCCAAAGAGATGATAAAGAATAAGTGGGGTCGTATTATCAATATTGCCTCTATCTCATCAGGAGGGTGTGGTATTGCTTTCCCCTTGATAGCTCACTACACTGCGTCGAAAGGCGGTGTTATGGCTCTAACTGAGGCATTGGCGTTGGAACTCACACCACAGGGGATAAATGTCAATGCTATTTGCCCTGGGGCAATAGACACCGACATGACTAAAGGGACTAAAGAGAGCGGTCAGCTAGAACAGGTGCTGCTCAGAATTCCCAAGGGCAGAATAGGTCAGCCGGAAGACATTGCCAATTTGGCCGTTTTCTTAGCGTCTGAAGAATCTGACTATATAAGTGGTGCTGCCATAGTCATCGATGGTGGTTGGCTAACGACCTAATTGCCTGGCTACCAGCGGTCAGGTGCAAGAAGTAAACGCAGGAAAGGAGTAAATGCAATGACTTACTCAGCAAAGGATTACAGCAATCTCATCGGAATGGAGGGCTTTAGCGAAACCTTGCTCAAAAATCACTTCACTCTTTATCAAGGCTATGTAACCAATACTAACAAACTGTCAGACTTGCTCACTGCTATGCTGAAAGAAGGAAAAGCCGGTACTCCAGAATACTCTGAACTTAAACGTCGGTTTGGCTTTGAGTTCAACGGCATGCGTCTCCACGAATACTACTTTGAGAACCTGGGAGGTAAAGCTCCCTTGGACAAATCGGGGACTCTAGCTAAAAAGGTAGCTGATGCCTATGGTAGCTATGATGCCTGGGAGGAGGATTTCAGAGCTACTGGGGCAATGCGTGGCATTGGCTGGGCGATACTCTATCAGGATGACGTGACCGGCTGGCTTTTCAACCAATGGATCAATGAGCATGAGGTTGGTCATCTTGCTGGCTGCCGACCTATTCTGGTAATGGATGTTTTCGAGCATGCCTTCATTACCGACTATGGCCTGAAGCGAGCTGACTATATAGAAGCCTTTTTCAAGAATATTGATTGGGCTGCAGTAGAAGGCCGGTTGAAATAGAAGGCTCTACCGTGAAAGGAGGATATGATGAGCTACTTACCTGAAATATATCAAGAATTCAAGCAGCACTTCCCTGAGGTGACCAAAGCTTATGATGCTCTCGCTGCTAGTTGTCACCAGTGGGGACCACTGGATGAAAAGACACGGCGACTAATAAAGCTAGGTATTGCCATCGGCTTGAGCTCAGAGGGAGGAGTGAGGTCGCATACCCGCCGAGCATTACAAGAGGGCATCTCACCTGATGAGCTTCGCCACGCGGTGCTCATGGGCTTTACCACTGCAGGATTCCCGACCATGATTGCAGCTATGAAGTGGGTAGAGGAGGTTCTTCAGAAATCAAAGTAGGTGAGCCAGACTTTGCCAGGGTGAGAATCGGTTTACTGATTATGGTTACCGACATAACTATGGCGGGTCCAAGAATAAGGAAGGGAGGCAAAAGTGGCCATGAGTATTGAAGAACAGGTCATACAACATATAGAGAAATGCCGCTTGTGTACCATTGCTACTGTTAGCGCTGAAAGTCAACCAAGCGCATCCACCGTTTTCTTCAGAAATAGGGGGTTAGATATCTATTTCAATACTGGTAGACACAGCCAAAAGGTGCAGAATATCCTTGCCAATCCCAACGTGGCAATAGCGATGCAGGAGGCTGGATCTGTTCCTGAGTCGGACCGAGAAATCAAAGGAATTCAATATATTGGAAAAGCAAGCATACTATCCAATGGGGATGCTGCTGAAGTGCCTAAGCCTGTGATGGTGAGACACAATGCTTTTAATAGTGCACAACCTGGAAACTCGGTAATCATAAAGGTGACCCCGGCTAAGATATACCTAATTGATTATTCTTGGGGATTTCGGCATCGAGATCTTCTCGAATTTTGACCAATATTGGAAAGCCTATCACTTGAGTTTAGTGCTGATATATGAGGAGGCAAGTCAAATGGGCATTTTGGTAGAAGTCAGCAAGACCAGCGAACTAAGAGACGGAACCATGAAAGCTGTCTCAGTTAATGGGCGTGAAATCCTCCTAGCCAAAGTTGGCGATAAGTACTATGCTGCTGACAATCGCTGCCCTCACATGGGAGGCAAGTTATCGCAGGGCAAGCTGGAAGGGACTGTAGTCACCTGTCCGTTACATGGCTCTCAGTTCGACCTCAGTAATGGCCAGGTAGTCCGCTGGTTGAAAGGTTCTGGGGTAGTCTCGGCGGTTGGCAGGATTCTCAAATCACCCAGGCAACTTACCATATACAATGTAAAGGTCAAAGATGATAGAACCCTGGTAGAAGTCTAGCCCTCAGCATTTAATAAATAGTCGTATGACAGTAGGCTAGAGGGGGTATCATTATGGCGAAGATAACCTGTGCCATCGATGAAATAAGAAGCCTGACCCCTGATGAAATCAAAACTATTCTGGATAGGGATAAAAGGGGTGAGTTTCTCCTTCTGGATGTTAGGCAGCCCGAGGAACATGAAGCCGGACATATCCTAGGAGCTACACTTATCCCGCTGGGCGAACTGGAAGCCAGGCAGGGGGAATTGGACCGGAACAAGAAAATTATCACCTACTGCCGCTCAGGGCACAGGAGCATGGCGGCAGCTATAGCTCTATGTGGACTGGGATTCAATGGTGTTCAGCACCTAGACGGCGGTATTCTTGACTGGTCTTATGAGACTATCACCGCCATACCTGAATGGAGACCGGAGTTGGTAACTGAAGCGGCTGATGTTAGAGATATTCTCATGCTAGCTATCAAACTGGAGAAAGGCTCGTGGGACTTCTATATGGTAGCCAGGGATAAGGCCCAGTCGTCCCAGATGAAGGAAACTTTCCAGACGCTGGCCAATGCCGAAGATGGACATATGCAGAGGTTGTACGAACTTGCGATTGGTCTTCTTGGTGAGAAGGTGCTTCCACCTTTGGAGAAGCTTAAGCGGGAACTAAGGGTGGAACACATGGAAGGCAGTATCGAAATCAGCTCAGCTCTAGCCAAGTTAGACGAGAAATTCGTTGATGAGATGGAAGCACTGGAGATAGCATTGGAGAAGGAATACATGTCATACGATTTCTATAAGCGGGCTTCGACGTTGGTGGGGAATCCAGATGCGAAAGCACTACTCCATGAGCTGGCTCTGGAGGAGCGGAATCATGCTAATACTCTACTGAAGTGGGTGGCAGAAATCGTTCGACGACGATAATTGGTAACCAAAATGGTGCAGAAAGATGATACTTGAACGCATAAAATCAGAAGGAATTGCCCACAACTCATACCTGATTGGTTCAGAAAGCAACGCTGCTGTGATTGATCCTCGGCGCGACTGCCAGATTTATGTTGACCTGGCTCAGCAGCACGGCCTGAAAATCAATCATATTTTTGAGACCCACCGTAACGAGGATTATGTAATCGGCTCCGTAGAGCTGAATAACCTAACCGGAGCTGAAATCTACCACGGCCCAGGGCTGGAGTGGAAATACGGCAATACATTAAGAGACAGTCAGGAATTTCAAGTCGGCGGTTTGAGGTTAACTGCGATCCATACCCCAGGGCATACTGACGAGAGTATGTCCTACGCTGTGGTTGATCTCTCCTCAGGTCAAGCTACGGTAATGGTATTTACTGGAGATGCACTGTTTGTGAATGATGTCGGGCGAACTGACCTCTACGGGCCCGAAGACACGCCAAGGATGGCCTCAAATCTATATGACAGTATCTTTAATAAGCTCCTTCTCCTGGGTGACGGGCTTATCCTGTGCCCGGCCCATGGTGCGGGCTCAGTCTGTGGGCTGAATATAGCTGACAGGGATGAAAGCACCCTTGGTATAGAGAGAATCCAAAACCCGCTACTTCAGAAGAGTAGAGATGACTTCATAAAACATAAAGTGGCTGAGCAGCCAGAGAGGCCCCATTACTTCCGCCAAATGGAAAAGTATAACCTAGAAGGTCCTCCCCTACTGGGGTGTATGCCTTTGCCTTCTCCGCTTACTCCAAATGAATTCAGGGACAAAATGGAGAAGGGAGCGATAGTGATTGATACCAGCGAACCGGCTGCCTTCGGCGGTGCCCACATTAAGGGAGCTTACAGTATCTGGCTTGAGGGGCTACCTGTCTTTACCGGCTGGGTACTATCTTACGATAGGCCCATACTACTGGTATTGGAAGACCAGTGTCATCTGGAGAGGGCAGTTCGCTACTTGATTCGTGCTGGCTATGACCAGATTACGGGCTATCTCAAGGGTGGTACTGAGGGCTGGTATAATGCCGGGTTTCCCACCGAAAGTCTGCCCTTGCTTTCGGTACACCAACTCAAGGATAAGATAGACCGAGGCGAAGAGTTATTAGTCCTGGATACCCGAGGGCAGGACGAGTGGGACTCAGAACATATAAAGGGGGCACTTCACATATATGTCGGGCACCTTGAGCAGAGATTAGCCGAAGTGCCTAGAGGTAAACCGGTGGCGGTGATTTGTAACGTTGGACACCGGGCTGGACTTGGTGCCAGCATCCTCCTCCGTTCTGGCTATCGACAGGTATACAATGTTCTGGGCAGCGTCAAGGCATGGGTCGCTGCTGGTTTTCCTACCACCACTGATTAATCCTAAACAGACCTGATGGGGGTCGTTACTTGGAGGTGTAAGATGGATGAAGAGGAAGAGAAAAAGAGGAGCGAAAAGGCTATTTTGAAAGAACTTCAACTATTGGAGAAGATGAGAAAAGAACATGAATGGATTGTCGTTGGGCAGAAGGAGGCAGAAGAAGAGGAGGAAGCCGAGTCAAAGATAGATTTAGAAACTTCTGATTCAACGCGAAACAAGCCTGAAGGAGGATAGCCCAGCAGGCATTCTGCCTCACATTACCCATTGAAGTGTTCCGCTTTTTGTGTGACTAGAGATATTAAGTAATGTCAGACGAATTGGCCGAGTTATTAGATACCGCGATATACAAGGAAATCGCGTCTCAGGCTTTATACGTAGCTGGACAAAGCAAAACGCAAGACCCTGGTGCCAGAGCGTTGATGAAAGAGCTAGCTCAAGAAGAGTTGAGGCATGCGGAATGGCTGAAAGACCTTAAAGAAAAACACGGTAGTAAGGGAGGAGAGCTATCATGAGACAGAAATTACTAATATGCATTCTGAACCTGTTTGGATTTCTGGGCACTGTTATCGTGAATGGACTCGCTAATGCTCTTCCTATAAACAACAAAACAACTGGCGAGTTGTCGGACCAATACCCCAATCTATTCGTTCCAGCGGGGCTCACCTTTTCAATTTGGGGATTAATCTATATCCTGCTTGCGATTTTTGCCATATATCAGTTGATCATCGTAATCAGAAAAGATACTAAACAGTCATCCTTTATCGAAAGAATCGGCCTGCTTTTCTTTGGTTCCTCTGTTGCAAATATCGGTTGGATATTCGCTTGGCATTACGAAATCGTTCCTCTGTCTCTAGTTTTGATGCTTCTGCTGCTAGGATGCCTTATTGCGATTTACTTACGGCTTCATATTGGAAAATCAGCTTCCACGAGAACTGAAAAGTACTTGGTCCATCTACCTTTTAGCGTATATCTTGGCTGGATTACTATAGCTACAATTGCTAATGTTACCGCTTTGCTGGTCGATGTCAACTGGAACACCTTTGGACTTGGGGAGCAATTCTGGGCTGTAGCTGTTATTGCTGCTGGTATAGCAATTGCACTGAGTATATTATTTATGCGAAAAGACATATTCTATTGTCTCGTTGTCGACTGGGCACTACTTGGCATACTAATAAAACGACTTGCCGTTGAAACCGTACCTGACCAGAGCGTGATAGTCATCACTATTGTTGGCCTGGTTCTGATATCGGCTGGAATAATCGTCCAAATAATGAGAAGAAGGGTATACTAGCCTGATGGCGATACAATATATTCCGGTGTGAACTGCCGCTGGTTCTTGAAGCGCTCAGGTATGTTGACAAATGCCTTTTTGATGAAAACTCTGAACTGAACCACGTGCCGATAAGTCAGTTCTGGAGAGTCTGATAGGTCAGTATGGAGCGATTGAATCCGGATAAACTACATGTTACATATTTAACCGGTACTACTCCGGAGAGTTTCACCATTCCCAGACGCTATACCCTTACTCACTCTGATATAACGGGAGAACTTTTTCTTTCTATAGGTAATGAATATGACACGAAGCAGATTTCCAGGCTATACAACAGACTGATGAAAGATGAAGTCCTTGCTGAATTTGCCAGTGAAGAAAATAGTCTGGTATTAAGGGCCTATTGTCATGTAAGTGGAGGCTTTGTTCTCGGCACAGCTAAGTGGCGATACAATATTTTTCACTCTGAATTGCCACTTGTTTTAGAAGCCATCAGGTACGGTGATAGGACTCTATTTGAACAGAACCCGAAGCTCGACAACGCCCCGGTATTTATACACTTTAAATCTACTGATAGGCGGTTCGATGAGGTCGAAAATTGGGGCACCATGGCTGATTACAGGTAGTATTCGATAATAATTAGTGAATTCGTATAATCGCTGTGCCACTCATGATGATATAGTATTTAGAAGACGCTGAAGGAGGTGCAGACATTACAACCGTCCAGATTTATGATGTCAATCAGAACAGAGTGATGACCGTAGAGAAAATCGAGAAGTCGGATGCGGAATGGAAGAAGCTGCTGACTGAAAAGCAGTATGAAATCACGACCAAGAAGGGAACGGAATTTCCGGGCACCTGCCCCTTTGACCAAGTCCGCGAACCGGGTATCTTCCAATGTGAGCGCTGCGGCACTGACCTTTTTCGCAGTTCCGCCAAGTTCGAATCGGGGACGGGCTGGCCCAGTTACTATGAGCCAATCTCGCCGTTGAACGTGGTGGAGCAGCCTGACATGAGTCTGGGAACGGTGCGGACGGAAGTGCTCTGCGCCCGGTGTGGCTCCCACCTCGGCCATGTTTTCAATGATGGCCCGCCACCGACCAGCAAACGCTACTGCATGAACGGCGTTGCGCTAGAATTCATACCCGAGGGTAAGCTATGAACCAGGGAGTTTCATTGGAATTTGCTACCCTCGCGGGCGGTTGTTTCTGGTGTATTGAGGCGGTCTTCCGGGAAGTTGAAGGCGTCGATAGTGTGGTTTCTGGCTACACCGGCGGCACCACCGCTAATCCGAACTACCAGCAGGTCTGCACTGGCGAGACTGACCACGCTGAAGCAGTCCAAGTGAGCTTCAATCCTTCCAAGATCTCGTATCGGGAAATTCTGGAGATTTTCTTCTCCGTCCATGATCCGACAACATTGAATAAGCAAGGAGCGGATGTAGGCACCCAGTATCGCTCATCTATTTTCTACCACAACGAGCAGCAAAAAAGAGTTGCTGAGGAACTCACTGGAGAACTCAGTAGAGCTCAATTGTGGAATAGACCCATCGTCACACAGATTGTCCCACTGGGTACATTTTATCCTGCAGATGTTTATCACCAGGAATACTTCTCTCGACATCCCGAACAGGCTTACTGCCAGATGGTGATTTCACCCAAGATCAGCAAGTTCCGCAAGCAGTGGACAAAGCATATTAAGTGATGGTCGAGATCTTGAATGTGAAAAATATTGCATTTTGTCTCGCTAATCGTGGGCACAAACACTCATTTAATGACATGTGTACCGAATGAGAAAATCTTTTCATTCCTACTTACGCCCACGTATACATCTGTAAGACCACATGTGGGCGTAGGAAGGATTTGTTAGTAGCCCGCTCCTGAGGCGATAATTTCGGTAACCCCAACTTAACAAGTGGTATCCTTTATGGGGACAGGTCAGTGGGGAGTGTTTACACTACTCCTTTTTACTATATCCCTCCCGACATGTCTCATTTCAGAACATCTTTTTCTATTTTGCCGTCTCTAATCTCGATGATTCTATCCGTCTTTTCGGCAACCTGACGATCATGTGTAACAACTATAAAAGTAGTCCCAAATCTTTGATTTATTTCCCGAAAGCTACCGCATATTTTATTTGTTGTTTCAGAATCCAAGTTTCCCGTTGGCTCATCAGCTATAAGAATCTTGGGGTTATTTATAAGGGCTCTGGCTATTGCCGTTCTTTGTTGCTGCCCACCAGACATCTTTGTTACAAGACTATTCTTCCATCGAGTGATGCCCAACATCTCGAAGAGTTCATTCGCTTTTTCCATTGTCTCCTTGGAAGCCACTCTATTTTTTATCCAATATGGTATTAGAACATTCTCAAGTGCTGTGAATTCCGGAAGAAGGTAATGAAATTGGAATACAAATCCAATCGACTCGTTTCTCAACTCGGCAAGCTTGTTTTTATCCATATCGCCTATCTTAATACCGTTGATGAAAACTTCACCTCTTGTGGGTTTATCCAAAGTACCCATGATATTCAGCAATGTAGATTTTCCGCTTCCCGATTCACCCACTATAGCATTGCACGAGCTGCTATCGAAACTAAGGTTGATATCAAAGAGCACCTGAGTATCCACAGCACCTGTGTATATCTTATCAACATTCTTCAGTTCGATAATACTACTCATTCTACCCCTCTCTGATAACGTCTACCGGGCTGAGTTTTAGTGATTTTCTTGCAGGCAAGATTCCGGCAAAAGTTGATGCTGCCAACCCGATAAACCAAGAGGTAAGAATAAAATCATATTCTATATACAAATCAACTATTGCCACACCGTCCGGGCTGGTGGTTGACGCATTGAAACCATAAAGAAGGCCAAGCCCCAAGATAACACCTAATGTCGCTCCTACTAAGCCTACTAAAAAACCTTCATAGATAAATATCAAACTGGCTGCTAAGTCCTTTATACCCATAGCTTTCAAAATCCCAATTTCCTTGGATTTCTGCAAGACGGTAATAGCCAACACACTTGATATTGCTATCACCACCGATGCTATGATAACTACCTGTATGACTATACTTGAAATTCGCTGACCTTCAAGTCCACTCAATAGCTCCTCGTTTTGCTCCTTCCAGTTATTGACCTTGATATCATCATTATCCAAGAGTTTCTCTATTTCACGCGCTGTTGTGTCGGCCGCAAAGACGTCTGTCATAGTCGCTTCTATCGATGTTATTCTATTACCGAAATTAAATATGCGCTGAGTTGTCTCAAGATTGGCAAGTATCCATGACTCGTTTATGCTAGCAACACCCAGATCATAAAAGCCTGATATAATGAAAATAGCCTCTTTACCCTCGGGAGTTTTTACCACTAGCTTATCTCCAACATCTACCTCTAGATCCTCTCTCAGGTCTTTACCAATCAGTACCTCTCTTACCGATTGATATGGCCTGCCCTCATACAAAGAATCCCTGATATTATATATACTGTCGACATCATCAAAATTAAAACCTCTAACGATGATAGGCAGGTTGCGGTTTCCATCTTCAATAAAGGCGCTAGCTGTAGCTGACACAGCTAACGTTTTGATCTGGTCAATCTCTCCCATTTCCCTGACTAAAATTTCCCAATCACGCATGGTGCTGATATCTGTTGATGACAGAATTGTTATCTGTGGGGAATTGCCTATAGTCCGGTCAACTAGTGTTTTTTGAAGGCTATTGATAAGGAGTCCAACAAATATCTGAATCGAGATAGCAATCGCTATGCCAATGATAATCAATAAGTTCTGAGTCCCACCTGTTTTGAGAAATCGTATGGCTATCTTTATTGATAACATATTTTCATAATAGCACGAGCACGTAAAACTATAATAACCCACAGCTGATATTTTATGTCTCTTCAGGCATTGTGAGCTCATTCACTCTAGAGCAAATTAGAAATTAGCACCACCCTGCAGCACTATCAGATTGCACAAAAAAGTAAATTATTGCTTACATACGTCATGTACATCAATTGATACCCATTATAATTTGCTTCCTAAAGTGACCTACTGAGCTGTGCTACAATGTACCTATGCGATTGCCTTCATCCAGGATTGGCTGGGCAATGATGCCAGGTGCAATAGTCCTCGGTCTTAGTGGCCTTGCCGTTGCTGCCCAGTCAGGGTTGTTCCAAGGCGCTTTGGAGGATGAAGCTAGGGAATACGCGAGCGTTGTCTGGGGAATCGCCAGCGTACTCATCGTCAGCAGTGCTGCCATCATCATCCTCAACATTATTAAGAAGAGACGAACCAGACGATAGTCATGCCTTGCTACACTGTCCCGTGAAAATAAAGGATACTACTCATTATGTTAAGGCTATTAGCATCACAGCAAAGAAACGTCCTTTTATTACAGATATAATAAAAATCTCTAATATCACAAACTGTAAATCGTACGTATCACTGGACAAACATCCCGATGTTCGTGCAGTGTTAGCGGTTTACTAAACTTAAAATATTATGCCAAAGGCTATTGTTTGCTAAGACCTTCCAGCCACTCCTTAACAACAGGTCGGACATCAGGGCTAACAACCACGCCCATGTGAGTTACATCTTGCAGCAGATTCACTTGAACTTCTGTGTATTGAGAAATCACCGGTTCGTATTGCTCGACGACGAAAGATTCATCTGCTGTGCCGGCGACAACCAACAGGGGTTGTGTTATAGCGCTGAGGTCTTTCTTGTAGTTACGAGGGGCATAGCCCGTGTTTAGCCGATAGGAGTACGACAGGGTTTCGGTTCCATTACGTGCTTCTTCCGGCATGTTGAACTCCATGACGGGCAGATCATTAAACCAACGAATCCCCACATTATTTAACATGACCAGCCCAGCGATTCGCGCAGTGTAGGGATACGCCCATCCACCCGATTTGGGACGTATCGTAGGTCCTTTGTATGAGAGGTAGGGAGTCATTAACAGGTAGGCATCGGCTTGCTGCCCGTATTGGCTTCCCGCAAAGCGTACAGCCAGACCACCTCCGGAACTATGGCCGCCCATAATCAGCATTGCATTTGGATTATCCTTTCGAATCATGGCGATAAAATCTACCAAATCATCTTCCAATTGGTTGATGTAGTCCACATCGCCTCGTCTTTCGGGCATAGGTCCATGTCCCCGTAAATCTGGAGTGTATACCTGAGCCAGGTCCTCAGAGCTTATGAATTCGGCCAAAGGTAGGAAATACTGGCTATGCCAGCCTGAGCCATGTAACAGGATGATTACTTCATCTGATTGAGATGGATAGTGCCGATACCCCAATTGCTTACCATCTCTAGCGGTAAAGGTTTTCAGTCGTGGCAGGTTTGAGTAATCGATAAACAACTCATTAAAGGCCAGATTACACTCTTCCGGGTTTGGCTTCGTAGGCTGGACGACGAGGATTAGCACAGCGGTAATACCGAAATATATCACGACAGAGATGATTAAAAATTTAAGAATCACAAGAAAAATCTTTTTCATCAGTTATCCCACTTGAGCGTTACGTCTTAATAAGATTGGTTGTGTTTCCTCACACAAGCTATTGATGGCCAATATGCCGCATTACGAATATTATACATAGTAAATTTTGCATATGCCAATATTTCATACCTTTTGCGGAATTTACAGCCTGCTTAGTTCTAGTATCCGGCACACTAGCTACCAAGCCATCCTTCTACTATCTCCCTGCTAGAACCAGTCGCCCTTCCAAAGTTGTTATTACATTCTGCACGCCCAATGGTTTGGGACACAGTGCACCGCTACAAATTAGGGCGCATTGTTGCTCTAATCACAATCAAGTATTTTGTTAAATTAGAAGAACTTGAAATTCTGGATGGAAAACAATAAAATCAGGGTGTCGGTTGACCTAGTGTCTTGACACCCTGATTCTTTCAAAAACTCCCCAACAGGGAAAGTCTTCCAGTCTTGGTAGGCCGTACAGGTCTCGAACCTGTGACACCCTGATTAAAAGTCAGGTGCTGAATTTGCCCCATTTTTCTTCTGCTTTAATTTGTTGTAAGATTGAATATCTATCGCACTGGCGAATGGTATTTCACTGGTCGGATTATCAGTTCGCCAAGGGGATACAGGGGATGGGGTTTTAAACAATTTAGAAATCTAGGCAATATCCTTCAGCGCCTGCTCTAAATCGGGAGGGAGTTCTGAGGTGAACTCTACATATTTGCCGGTGGAGGGCAGGATAAAACCCAGGCGGGAGGCATGCACAAATTGGCGTGATAGGTGGGGTGATTTGACCCCATAGACTTTATCCCCCACCACCGGATAGCCAATGGCACCCAGGTGAACCCGTATCTGATGGGTGCGACCGGTCTCAGGTCTGACCTCAAGCAGGGTATAGCCACCCATATAATCAATTACATGGTATTCCGTGCGTGCTTCCCTGCCCTTGTCCTCAGCCACCACCGCCATGCGCTCCCGGTGGCGGCGGTCACGCCCGATAGGCGCTTCAATAATACCGTCTTCTGGAGTAAGGTGCCCTTTAACCAGTACCAGATAGGCTTTTACTACCGAACGTGCCTTAAACTGGTCAGTCAAATTTAGATGAGCGGTGCTATTCTTGGCGACCACCATCACCCCCGAGGTATCCTTGTCCAAGCGATGCACAATTCCTGGTCGTCGCCAGTCACCAGTATCAGGCAAGCTAGATAA
>Ga0315532_1001910_pt1 | contig 14867 bp, 8 predicted proteins | sample SalMarWE160370MG_FD_203082 | JGI IMG/M metagenome (GOLD analysis project Ga0315532, IMG submission 203082) | Salt marsh sediment microbial communities from the Plum Island Ecosystem LTER, Massachusetts, United States - Salt Marsh Sediment WE1603-70 ... | reverse complement strand
CCTACCTTGCAAGTTGACATAGATGGAGATGGTTCCACAGACGTTGAAGTGCAACCTGAAGCCGAGCTGTTTGTGTCCGATGCAAATACAATAGCTCTATGGCATTTGAATGGAAACGGAATTGATTACAGCGGAAATGGTAATCATCTTACGATCAAAACAGATAGAGTCAGTTGGATAGCTGGCAAGTATGGCCATGCTGCTTTGATGGGTGAAGATCCGTGGAGCGGAAGTTGCTTTAATTCTGATGGAGCAGCACTAACGGCACCCGGTAGCGGCTGCACCTACCCCGGTAGTGGTGACTGGACGGTAGAAGCATGGGTATGGTGGCCGTCGAACTCAGCAGGTTACACTGCGGTCCAGCACTATAGCAAGCATTGGGCAGGTCACGATCCGTTCCGTCTGGGGGTTGACAATGGTACCGCCAAATTCTTCATCACCGATGGCAGCAGTTGGATCGAAGTCTCTGCCGACGTCTCGGCCTATGTGGGCCAGTGGATCCACATAGCTGGGGTCTATCGTTATCAACAAGACATCTCAATTTTTGTGAACGGACAATGCGAAGATGCCAATTCTACATCCTTAGTAATTGAAAATTTGCCATCCTATGACGTATTTGTCGGAGGTTGTTACTGCGGTACGAGTACAGGGCTTGAAGTCGATGAGGTAAGGCTATCGAATGTGGCGAGGTATAAACATGTTACGTATGTAATCGGCGATTTCTGTGGAACTGATTTTAGCCCGCCAGATGGATATGTAGATGTATGGGATCTGATGCAATTTGCTGATAGTTGGCACAGCCGAACGGGTGATGGCAATTGGGATGCAAAATTCGATTTGGCAGGACCCAACTTAGGCGACTCGGATGGCTATGTGGACATCTGGGACTTAATGGTCTTTGCAGATAACTGGCACAAGGGCCAGAAGCCATAAGTGGAATATAATCGAAAAAGATGTTTGTTGTGTTCGGTCATTTTAGTGGGAAATGTCATGTAGAAAATGGCTAAACTACTGGAAAATAAGGTGATGTGCAGACAAAAAAGATTGGCTTTTACTATATTGGAGATTCTCGTAGCTCTGAGCATGCTTGGACTTATTTTGTCCGCTGTCTACGGTAGTTATACTGCTGTAACAACATCAGTAGTGCGCTGTAAGCCAAAGAGCGTTTTGGAGCAGCGGGCCAGACTCTTCCTGCAAAGGATTACAGGTGAGCTACGTTGTTGCTACGCAAATAGAGCGAATAAATCCAGTAAGAACTTATTCGACCGTCATCCAGGAAAAGAAGTTGTCCGGCATGAGGAACCGCCGTTATTCATGAGTAGAGATGTTTCATCAGGTCAAATTTTCCTGCAGTTCGTAACCTCCTCTGTAATTTCGAGGCAGAATCATACTATTGGTGGGCTTGCCATAGTTTGCTACAGGTTGGATGAGTCTGGAACAACGTTGTTACGCAGTGAACGCAGATACGTGGATAGGTTTGAGAACGACTATAATGATTGCAACTGGCTTCCTGTTTTTAAGAATGTGAAAACTATTATGTTTGAGTATTTTGAGGGTAAGAAATGGCAACAGGAATGGAATTCAAATGATATGAGGGATTTACCTCAGGCTGTAAGGATTTCACTTATTCTGGAAACGGAGGATACAGGCCCTCTTTCATTTATATCTACTGCCCATATAGTGTGCCGACCCCGCCCGTTTGCTTCGCAAACGCTAAGCGGCGGGGCTGCGGTTACGGTTCAGAAAACTGCCGCACTCCACCAAGATTTGCTATATGGCAAAAAGCGGTCGGAGTCACAATGATTCAAAAACTATCAAAAAATAGCAAGCCTGGCATTGCATTAGTTGCTGTTCTTCTGATTATCATGGTGCTGGCCGTCATTATTCTGGAGTTTAATTATGAGTCACGAATAAAGCTTCATCTTGCTGACAATTTTCACCTCGCTGCTAAGGCTTTGAACTGTGCCGAAGCGGGCATTGCTATTTCAATGGCAGCATTGATGCAAAACAATGATATACTTGCGGACGAAAAACTCAGCCCGTTTTTTAACAGCATAGTTCAAATTCCAATTGAAGATGGTTTCTGCACTATTTCTATTGCCGACGAGAGTGGCAAAATTAACATAAATGCTTTCAGAGCGTCTAATGGCCAGCTTATCCGCCATAGAGTAGATCAAATGTTGCGACTGGTTGATATTCTGAATTCTGAATACGAAGAACACTCTCCTATCAGCTACGGCCTGATTCCGGCAATGATCGATTGGGTCGATAGTGATGATGATATAACGCTCCTTCCCTTTGTAAGAAGAGAAAACATGGGAGCGGAAAATGATTATTACCTAAGCCTTGCAGATCCTTACCCGTGTAAAAATGCTCCATTTGATATATTGGATGAATTGTTGCTCGTAAAAGGCATGACGCTAGAGATATTTAAGGGCCAAGCCGGCAATGAAAGTGAAGGCATAAAACCCGTTCATGGAATCCAACAGTTTTTGACTGTCTATGGTGACGGCAAGATAAATATAAATGAAGCTTCTACAACAGTTATTCAAAGCCTTTCTGAGATGATAGACTACACTTTGGCGCAGAACATCGTCGAACAACGAAAGTTCAGCACGTATAAAAGCATCGAGCAACTGCAAAAAATCCCTGGCATGACCCCCGAAATATATAAGTCCATCCGTGGATTGGTAACTGTAAAACCTAAGGGCCGTTATTATACAGTCACGGCAACCGGCGTTGTCGGCCAGTTCGTGCGGAAAATCCAGGTTGTGCTGAGAAAAGACGGGCAAACAGTACAAGTGACAGCAATTCTGCGCCAAGAACTTTAAACAATATATGAAAAGATGTGTTTTTTTACCTATTAGGGTGGCTTAGCGTGAAGCGCTCGATTGGAATTGATATTAGTAAGAATAAAATAATGGTGGTCCAATTGTACCATGGTCGGGGCAAACTCTCTCTGGAGCGGATACATGTCCAGCAAATACCAAATGGCACTTTGGCAAAAGAAAGCTCTGCTGTAGAGCTCCAGACCGCAATCAAAGCCGCAATAAGCAAAGGGGAGTTTGATACTCGTGTACCTGTGGCGGTTGCTATGCCTTATGGTAGAGTGTTCTTTCATAACTTCCGAACGGGTCTTTCAAGCAATAAGGATGTCCAGCGACTTTTGAACTTTGAGCTGGAAGACGATTTCCCGATTCATTTTGATGACCTTGTTGCCGATATTTGTAATTACCGTGAATCGAAAGAAAAGATTCGAGAATTTCTTGTTGGTGCTGTAAGCCGTTCGGAGCTTCAGGGCTGGGCTAAAACACTGCGTGAAGCAGGTGTCGAATGTTCAATAGTCTCTGCCGACGTTTGTGCACTTCATACGGTTGCGGCACTAAATCACGAAATGATCAACAATGCTCTTTCTCTCATCATATATGTAGATGATTGCCGAACAATCTTGGCAGTAAGCAAAAAAAACGGACTTATATGTGTTAGATACTTCAACTATGTTGGTGGAACAGAAAACATTGTGCCCTTGTTAAGACGTGAGATTGAACTGACTTTGCGAGCAATATCCAGCTCGCATATTCCTGTACCATCAAGGATTCTGCTCAGTGGTGCTAACGAACTCGTTCAGGCATTATCTAAGGAACTTCCCAAAGAGTTCGACTCTGAAGTTGTGATATTGAATCCCTTTAATCAGATAAAGTGCTCGCCACAACAGCAGATGGATGGTGAACCGGTAATTGCCCTGGGGCTGGCGCTGATAGGTGCAAACAAAAACAGAGAGGTATTGGATTTTCTTGCCGCAGATACAGTCAAGGCAAACCAGACACAAAAGACGAAGCGAAGCGTACTTGTATCTGGATTTCTTATTCTGGCTATCGGCCTTCTGTCGGTCGTTCATCTTTTCATCCAACTCAATGCTTTAGAAAACGAGCACCAACGCATCAAGCAGGAGATAAGAGAAGTTTTCGTACAGACCCTTCCGGAGGAGAAAAAAATAGTAAATGAATTTGCACAGATGACCGAAAAACTTGAGGCATTGAAGGCCGAGTACAACACCCTTGCAAACGAAATTCGCGATAGAGCACCGTCACTTAGAGTTCTCCAGCATATTAGCGAAAAAATAACACATGATCAAAATGTCAGCATATCCAGTATTTCAATAACTGCTGAGTCGGTTCGGATGAGCGGCACCGCTCCTTCTTTTGAATCTGTAGACAAAGTGGTGAGAATATTAAGTCAGATATCAGAATTTGGTACGGTAGAACTGCGAACTATAGACAAGGATCCAACAAGCGACAAAGTGCGTTTTAGCTTGTTGATTACAATGAAGTTAAAACAGATAACAAAGACATGAACTTAACAAAAAAAGAAAAACAATTTGCTATTGGCGGAGCTGTATTTCTTACATTTGTCATAGCTTTCCAAGCCTTTGTAAGGCCTGCACTCAGCAGGGTCAGGATGCTGAGGCGTGTTGTTGCTGAAAAACGACAAACACTTGCCGAGCTGCACACCAAAAGCCAGGAGTATAATGCTCTTCGCAGTCAATTAGAGCGAATCCGCCAAACGGTAGAGCAAAAGCAAACAGGTGGACAAATACTATCTTTTATAGAACGCGTGCAAAAGGATTGTGGGCTGGGACAGAAAGTTGTCTATATGACGCCAATGACCACAACCATTGGTGATATGTATGAGAGAACGAGCGTTGAGGTCAAGTTCGCAGCGGTTACACTGGATCAAATAATCCAATTTTTACTAAAAATAGAATCTTCGCAGCTACTAATAGGAGTCAGGTCTTTAGAGATAAAACGCGGCCTTGCGAATCCGGCTTTGCTTGATGCCGTAATTCAAGTGGTTAGCCTGTCGAACATCGAGCAGAAATAGCCTAAGTTACGCTACGATAGGTAAAAGGGTCTTCCAATGAGCAACTATAGATTCTTTAGAAAAACTTGGAGAGTACATCTTATTGTGCTTCTGTTTGCAGCGCTATCATTTTGTACGTGTCAAGCCTTCGCCTACGACTGGACGGGCGCCGTAGCTTACGCTGAACAATGGTGGGATGGGCGAAATCCCGAATATAATGACTATGGCCAAAATGATTGTGCAAATTTTGTATCACAATGTCTTATTGCCGGTGGACTTGATTTAAGCAGTGGTGTCACTGATCCATGCGGTTGTATTATAAGCTGCACTAAACTTAATCAATACTTAGTTAGTTTGGGTGCTCAGCCTGTGACATGGCTTAGGGGCCATGAGCCGCCTGAACCAGAGAATTTTTTACCGGGCGATGTCGCCATCTTCGGCTACACCGACGAAAATGGTAGCCTTCATGCGTACGCACATGCAGTGATTGCCGTTACGGGTGACCAGACGCATTACACAACATCCAACGCCCATAGTTCGCCTAATAATACATATCATCTCAGTATCGAGAAAATCTACCAAGCTAATCCATCCTTTGATCGCTGCACATTCTATCATATCCCTGCTCAACCGGTTCAAGAACCAACCGTTGAAACAAGGCCTGCATCGCCAGATGAAATAGCAACAGCGTCAACCATCAACGGACTGATTTCGGATGATGGTGGCGCAAGTATTGATGAAAGAAGGTTCGATTGGGGGACAACGCCTTCAGGCGAAGGCTGGACAGATTGGACTGCAGATGTGACAGTGTCCGGCAATAGCTTTAGTTACCGTATTACTGGTTTAGAAGCTGGCACAACTTACTATTTCCGGGCTTGGGCTCATAATAGTGCTGGTTGGAGCAAGGGAAGCATTTTGAGTTTCACTCTTCCTATTGTCAATGCTTTCGATGTTATTCCTAAATCAGTTACCCTGGGCGATTCATTTATGATTTCGTACACCGTCGCAGATACTGGAGGCCCCGGCCTGAATCGGGCAGAGCTCTGGCGGGCTAATGATAGTGGCGGATCCCCTGGAGTCTGGACAGAAATCAAAAGAAACTCCCTTTCCGGCAACGGCCCCTACAGTAGCTCCTTCTCTGACGATCCTTCGTCGGAAGGTATCTATTGGTATGGCCTGCATGTGGTAAATAATGCGGGTTTCTGGAGTGTTGAACAAGACCCTCCTGGCCCCATTAAGGTCACAGTTACGCCTCTATCACCACCGGTAGTTGGTGATTTCTGCGGTGCTAACTTCACTGACGCCGATGGATATGTGGACGTTTGGGACCTGATGCAATTTGCAGATCACTGGCACACACGGACAGGTGAGGGCAACTGGGACGCAAAATTTGATTTAAAAGGCCCCGGCTTTGCCGATCCAGATAGCTATGTAGATGTTTGGGATTTAATGGTTTTTGCGGATAACTGGCACAAAGGACAAAAATTGTAATGGAATATAAACTATGAAGAGGAATTTTGCTGCGAAAGAACGAGGAAGCAAAAGGAGATGTAAAATGAGGACCAGGTCAACATTTATAACCGTACTTCTGATAATCATTTCTTTCTCGACCTTCGGGCATGCAAGTGATGCATGGCCCAGCGACTTTGACTGGGAATTGCCCGAAACGCTGACTCAAGATAGCGATTTTACCTATAGCTGGCATTTCAACTTGAGTAGCGGTCATTACTGGGATTGTCAGTATGATGTGGATATATACTTATCGAGCGACACCAGCTTGAGTAGAAGCGAGGATTATCTGTTCTATGAAGGCGATGTTTATGTTCCAGCCGGTGCTGTTGGTTTCGAAGCTAGAACGACTGTATTTTTAGGCAGCATTCCATGGGACTTGCCTGCAAATGGAAGCTACTTCGTATTTCTGGAGCTTGAGCCCGGCTTGATGGCTCCGGTAGACGAAGATACTTCGAATAACGTAATCATGGACCCGAACCCTATTGACGTTAGTGCTACTGCTCAATCCTCAATAGACAAAGATAAGGAGAGCATTGATTTTGGCACAGCTTCCATATCGGAGAACTTTAGTGTATGGAATGACGCAGCAGGGACACTTGCCTACAGTGTGTCGGTAATTTTGGGGGATGCCTACTTCAGTGTAACGCCAGATAGCGGGAGTTCTGGGGGCTCTTCTGACAAGGAAGTGCACACGATTCAGGTGAATCGGGTTAATATTAGCCCCGGGCAGATGGTAGCCGGCAGGATCGAAATTGCCTCATCGTATGCGGACGATAGCCCCCAGTATATCGAGCTTTCTGCCACGGGAGCGGCTGGTGGAATCGCGTCTACGTACATACCTCCCTACGGAAGCTATGATGATCTGCAAGGACGGGTCTCAGGTGTTAATCCGGACGATTATAAAGTGGCAGTATATATCTGTGTTCCGCCATATGGGTGGTGGACGAAGCCGTATTCGAATCAGCCGTTGACATCTATCGCCAGCGACGGCACCTGGATATGCGACATTACGACGGGCGGCAACGATCCTAACGCTACCAAGATTATCGCTTTTTTGGTGCCGAATGGATACAATCCCCCTTTAGGAGAGGGACAGCAATGTCTTGATTCTGAGTTGTATCAGTATCCGTATGCAGAGGCGATAAGATATGAGAAAATAAGCTTTTCAGGATACGATTGGTGGGTCAAGCGAGCCTATGATCTGGTTGGGCCTGGTCCGAATTATTTCTCAGACAGCGAAGAAAATGTTTGGGTTGACCCGAACGGGCATCTTCATCTAAAAATTGCTCAGAGAGATGGAAAGTGGTACTGCAGCGAAGTCATCGCCGAGCCAAATCTGGGATATGGAACGTATGTTTTCACCGCTAAAGGCAGAGTGGATTTGCTGGACGAAAATATTGTTCTTGGACTATTCACCTGGGAGGATTGTGTCCCCCAGTACAACTACCGAGAGATTGATATTGAACTCTCCAGAACTTCAATATGGCGAGAATCACCGACTGATACTAACAACGCTCAGTTTGTGATCCAACCCTGGGATACCTCTGGAAATAGGTATCGCTTCAAGATAGATTTAACCGGTCATCCCGGTGAAACAACCACTCATGAGCTCACCTGGCAGCAAAACGGAATATCCTTTCAGAGTTACCACGGGGATTTCTCTTCAAACCCGCTGGCAGAGGATATAATTGCGTCCTGGCATTATACTGGCGGTGACACACCACCGGCAGGAGGTGAAAACCCGCGTATCAATTTCTGGCTGATAGAAGGATATCCGCCGACCGATAGCCAGGATGTGGAAATAGTTATTAAGAATTTTCGGTATCTACCTATAGGTGATTTCTGCGGCGCTAACTTCACTGACGCAGATGGATATGTAGATGTATGGGACCTGATGCAATTTGCCGACCAATGGCACACCCGAACAGTTCAGAGCAACTGGGATGCAAAATTTGACTTAACAGGCCCCAATTTTAGCGCCTCTGATGGTTACGTGGATGTTTGGGACCTGATGGTCTTCGCAGATAACTGGCACAAGGGACAAAAACCAGAGTAGAGCGTGATCGAAAAAGACATTTGTTGTTTGAAAGATAGCCAAGAAAACATCAAAAAAGAAGTGAGAGCGTTAATGATCAGGATACGGCCTTCTTGGCTTTTTATCGCGTGGTAGACAATGTTTTGTACATTAGTGGAGGACAGGCAAAGTTCAGGATAAATTTATTGTCTTTAATGCTGCTTGTACTGAGTTGTATTTCATTCTTGGTGCAAGCATCCAAAGCAGAAACAAAAACGTTAAGCATTTGCGACCTATGACAGTGGTGTGGGTGTACAGCTTTTATTCAATCTGGAACCAAAGACAATATGCAAAATAATAGGCTGATAGCACGATTTATCTTGTTAATTTCCATATTGTGTTTAGGACCGAACTCGGCAGCTTATGGAATGGCAGCAGATTGCCACATAGAGCCTACCGGAGAAGACTATATTGGCATTAGGTATAAAGCTCTACTTGCTGAGGATGAGCTATCTGAAACTCATTGGGTTATATTGTTTGGTGGCAGCGGCTTTACAATGGATGGAGAATACCAACCTCATTTTTTAGATCTAATGATAAAAGGATCATGGGCTGCTCTTCACAATGATGGGTTGTGTGCTCAAGGGTTTCCTCAATTCCAGACATGGGACAATTTTAGTATCGAATTTGGCTTAAGTGACTACGAGGATTGGGTAATGCAAGATAACGATATAGCAGTTTGGTCTCGTGATCCGAAGCTTTTTCCGAGAAGGTACACTAATGTCGATAGTGTGGATCCAATGGCCCCAGATAAAATAATGGCAGAATACCAAGTTGATAAAGGAGGAACATTGGAGGGCAGAGAGATTGAAGTTTCTCTCGTGAGAACTGAGACAACTTATTTGCCGCGAGACAAAAATTATTATATGGACCCCGATTTCAACTGCGAGCCGAACAGTCAAGATGATATCCTCTACAGACACTGGGTGGCCACTTTAGGAGTTCCTTCTTTAGACGTTAATAGTTCTGTCGACTTTTACATTAATGCATCTCAAGCGGATAAAATTATTGGAAGTAATGCACTTAATTTTATGTGGGAGAATCCTGGTAAGCCACATACAGAGAGCGACAGGTTTAAGGTTATTATCTTTGATGCCGAGGTCAAGGTGAGTTCGGGAGAATGGAAAAAAGCCACGAGATTTTTGGTGGATTACCGTGGAGATGTACCTTTAAGTCCAAAAGGAGAAGTACTAGCTGGTTACCGGAAAATTAATTATAAAGGGTGTCCCGCTTTGGAGGCCTCTTTCGGCTATGGATACACAGATTACGTGATAGACGGAAATACAAATGTTTATGAACCTACTAATGCTACTAAAGCAGTTATTGACCTGAAATACCTTTGGCCCCGTGGCGATTTTTGCGGGAACTACTTTGGCCCTGTAGATGGATATGTCGATGTATGGGATCTTATGCAATTTGCCGACCACTGGCACAGCCGAACGGGCGAGGGCAATTGGGATTCAAAGTTTGACTTAACGGGCCCCGACTTTGCCGACCCAGATAGCTATGTAGATGTTTGGGATTTAATGGTTTTTGCGGATAACTGGCACAAAGGACAAAAACCAGAATAAGACAAACCAAGAAAAGAGGGAGAAAGATGTACAAAGAAAAGATCGACATAAAGAAATTAGGTTTGATTGCAGGACTATTTGTCTCTTTCGGTTTATTTTTTGCTTCCAACAAAGTTATAGCCGGGGATACAATCCCTATCAACTTTGGAGAAACCGTCCTCGGTTCTATCGACCCTACCGCAGAAACGGATACTTACACCTTTTCAGCAAATGCCGGTGATACAGTTCTCGTCAGGATAAGCGAGGCTTCGGTTTTCTTATCCCCTGAGATCAGGCTATATTCACCGGATGGTACAGAGCTTAAGAAGGTTTGGGATCCTACTACTGCTGAAATCTCCTTTACCTTAACCGACGATGGAGAATACACCATTCTAGCCTGCGACCATTATGGAACTAACACAGGGAATTATACTCTATCACTTAGTATACAGATTGTTGAGCAATTGACTCCCGGTGATCCCTATGTTGGTAACATCTCTACAGGTAATTGGCATTTATTCTATGTCGATGTTGAAGCAGATAAGAACCTTCTTGTAACTCTGGAACCTACATCTTCGACAGCAATTTTGGAATTATATGGAAGATACGACCAGCCTCCGACACAATCTGATTGTGGTTACTTTACTAAGAAAAAGAATATTTTTGGAAACTATGAGTTGTTGATTTCTCCAACTCAGAGTGGAACCTATTATTTTGCCGTATATGGAAAACATGTTGACGGCACCACTGGTTATCAAATTACAGCTTCCATTGTAAACCAGCACATTTCTGATACCTACCCCAAAACGGTAGCAAGCTCCACCGGAGCTACGGTTCATATCGTAGGATTAGGTTTTACAAATGGAATGCAGGTTGAGCTGCGAAGCTCGGGTGGCTCAAACATCCTTGCTAAAATGGTTGTGGTTTCATCCTCTACAATGGTAATCGCTCACTTTGATCTCAGTGGTGCGCCTTTAGGTCTCTATAACATCTTCTTAATCTGGCCCGACGGTTACGAAAAGATGATCGAAGGAGCTATCGAAGTCAAAGAGCTGCAAGAGGGGGCGCTCTATGCTTTTGACGTTAATATAGAAAAAGGAAGTACTGTAACGTATGATATTGTAATCCAGGAGGGAACGCAGAATCTTTTTGTAACTCTGCAAAAAACCACGTTGGTAAGTTATGGCAACAGTTGGCAAGGAACACTATCCCTTCTTCGTAGCGGCGGACAAATCACAAGTACTAATGGATCCCACGACCTCATTTTGCACATAGTCGATCCTGCCCCAGGGGCGTATACCATCAAGATAACAGCCGATCAGGCTGGAAGCGGAATACTTACCGTTTGGGCATCGCTACCTGAATTGCCGCTGAGGGACTGGGTAGTTGGCAAGATTTATTGCAGCTACGGCTCTATCTGGTATCAAGTTGATGTGCCACCAGAGCAGGATAAATTATATTTTGAGGCAGAAGCGATGGGGTTATGGAGCCATTTCGATATCTACTATGGCCAATATGGAAGTTCTGACCACTGGGTAAGTCATCAAGGAACGCAAACGTCTATCGAGATACCTGAGCCTAACGCTGGCACGTACATCGTTGAGTTCCTGGATTCAGCGATGCTTTATAGCGATAGTCAGTGGCGCGAGGACCAGACACGAGATGTCCTTATCAGGGCGCATACGGCGTTCACGAAAGAATCACCGCCTGACTACATACCTACGATCGCCAGCATATCAACAGATAAAGGCGGAAACACAGGCCTTGTGACCGTGGAAATAAAAGGCGCTTGGCTTGATCCAAATTCGACTGTCTCCCTTGTCCGCTCAGGCTTTGAAGATATCATCGCTCAGAACGTTTCTGGAGACCCGAATTGCACCACCCTAACAACCACGTTCGACTTAACAGATAAAGAACCAGGCCAGTACAACCTAACCGTGACCAACCCGGATGGACAAAGTACCGCCGCGCCAAGTCCATTCACTATAGAAGAAGGTAGAGAACCTGAACTGTGGGTGGAGATAATAGGAAGAGAGAGAATAAGAGTAGAAAGACCAGCCCGTTATATCGTACGCTACGGGAATTCTGGAAACGTGGATGCTGATTTTGCTATTATTCAAATCAGTTTGTCACAAGATGTACAGTGCATTAAAGTGACGCAAGGTCAGACGACTATATGGGATCAGGCTACAAATGCAAATGAACCTTTGACCTTTGTGTTTCCCCTAATTTCTGCTGGTGAAGAGTCTTCACTTGAGGTAACTGTAAACAGCTCAGGGTCAGTTGTTGTTGTTTTCATTCGGCCTGCAGTAACTAAGTTTTTAACAGACTCACTATTCAATTTGTTGGAACATAAGTCGGACATCTATATTGCACCTGATCAACCCTTTTGGAGTCGCGTGAAGACTATAATTCTAGAATCTTTCAAATATACTCTTCAAGATTATAAGAAACATCCTGTTAAACATACAATTTCATATCTGCTAGGGATATTATGTGCTGATGCTGGTAAAACTTTGGAGTCCGCGGGATTAATAGAAGACGCAAGGCAAATCACAAATATCTGGGATAATTTGAGTGCTTCACAAAGCTTTTTTGACGCTCTTCCTGAGAATATCAAGGATCTACTTGGTCTAGAGGAGGTGGGAGATAGCCTGGAAATAGAAGCTGTCTCTTCTGCCACTCCAGAAGATAAATATGGCCCAAGTGGCTTTGACCCACTCGATACGCCGCTAGCGGAACGCGAGCGATTTGTTCCAGAAGACCGGAGCTTATATTATAAAGTCGACTTTTGGAATAAGGAGGATGCCACAGCCCCAGCCTGTGATGTGTTAGTCAAAGACCAGTTAGCTTCCAATCTTGACTGGAACAACTTCAGATTTGAGAAAATAGGATTTCTTAAATGGGATGTTGAGCTTGAGCCTTGCCAGTACTTCAATCTAAATGTAGATACACGGCCGGATATGGATCTGATTGTCAATGTAGAAGGCACATTTGACCCTGAAACCGGTGAAATAACCTGGACGTTCAGGTCGCTCGACCCAGCTACTATGGAAACTCCAGAGGATCCAATGGCCGGGTTCCTTCCGCCTATTACCGAAAGCGGCGAGGAGGTCGGCTGGGTGACGTTCAGCGCCAAGCCGAAGGATGGCCTGCCGACCGGGACGCAAGTTAGTAACCAAGCATTTGTGGAGTTCGATTGGGCTGGCGACCTTCTTAACCATCCTGCACCTAAGGAAGGCCCGTGGATTAACACGCTCGACGCCGGCATTCCAAGCAGCAATGTACTGCCTTTGCCGCAAATTACCGAAACGAGATCGTTTCTCGTTGAGTGGAGTGGCCAAGATGATCTGAACGGCTCTGGTATTCACGGCTACGATATTTACGTCTCGACAGACAGTAACGATTATGTGTTGTGGATTGCGGACACAAACGATACATCAGGAACTTTCATCGGCGAAGGCGGCCGCACATATTCTTTCTACAGCCGAGCTCGCGATAATGTGGGCCATATTGAGCCCGCTCCGGATTCACCGGATTCGATAACTACTTCAGTATGGATCACCGGCGATTTTTGTGGAGTTGATTTCGGCTCTGAAGATGGATATGTCGATGTGTGGGATTTGATGCAATTAGCCGACCACTGGCATACGCGCCCCAGTGACTCTAACTGGGACGCAAAATTTGATTTGGCCGGACCTGACTTTGGGGATATAGATGATTATGTAGATATTTGGGATTTAATGGTATTTGCTGATAACTGGCACAAGGGACAAAAACCGTAGTGAGGTGAAAACTATAAAGAGGGATAGGGACGAGGATTATTGTCATATTTCAAGATAGTTTGCTGGCCAATAAAGTAAGGCCCTTCTGGGGCAATCGAGTTGGACGTTATTACGGTTGGAAATAAAAGAAGCGTAGCAAAGCAAAAGGATCTGGATTTATCTGCAGGTCCTAATAGCGGGGGATGTCTTCGAACATCCAACTACCTCGTTTTATACCCTCTGAAAATAGGGTTCATAGCGCGGTGGTCGCAGGTTCATAACGAGTAAAATCGACCACACAAGAAAAGAGATAACTCCTTTTGATACATAGAGTTATCTCTTGGTCAGCATAGCGGGAGAGAGTTTCACAGACACGACCAGGCTAATGATGCTCCAATAAGTCCACTTTACGATGAGGCAAAAACTGCCGTGAAGACTGGCATTGCAGCTTTCGGCACTAGTGATCCGTTGTTCTCAATGGTTGAGGGAGAATTCAGTTTGTAGATCATTCGGCGTTGGTGCTCTTGGGGGGCACTATTTAAACAGACGCCTTAAATTCTTCAGTAGCTTGTAGATTCCCTGCGGGTACTAAGCGGATAGCCAGTTTGATTTCTCCGGCAGGTTTATTGACCTGAATCTTTTCGATACATTGCCTTAGAGCAATGAGCTTTTCCTGAGGCAGACCCTGACGGAGTGTAAATTCCAGGCCAGATAAAAATTGCATCGAGTCACTTACGATATTATCAATCTCGGCCTGTGATAGGGAAATACGATCAAGTTCTTCAATTCTGGCTTCGATTTGCTGCCTCTGTTGTTTAAGCTCATTCAACCGCCGGTCGATGTATTCACGATTGGTTGGGGTGATGTTATCCAGCAGATTATCAATGATTTTACCGGTCTTTTCCTGCTCGGTTTGTGCTCGCTGGCGAGCGGCAACCAATTCTTCTCCTTCGAAGTTGACTTGCATTTTGGCGGCCTCAGCCAGTTTTCTGCGACCATCTTTTTCCAAATAAGGCCTGTAAAAATCCAATACCATCTTTATAACCGCATCCTCAAGGATGTCCTTGGGTATTGCATTCATCTGGCATACGTTGGTACCTTTGGTGA